>JGI24022J15233_10003360_pt1 | contig 15828 bp, 8 predicted proteins | sample Ectturendosymbi2_FD_15233 | JGI IMG/M metagenome (IMG submission 15233)
TTCACTCTACTACTACTAGGTTGCACTATCATTATATAGGGATAAGTGAACTATGATAATTCGCTTGTGGTGACTATCACAGTGACTTGTAACTTATGGGCGCCATATAACGGTGACCATTTATTTACATGTGGCGCCATCTACCTGCCGCCACACTTGTTTGATATCAATATCGCTGCTGGTCATGTTGGACATTGAACATTAAACGGACATTCGTTGAACATTTCTCTGCAAGTCGTTGATTTCCACATTTCAAAGGAAGAACTGTCGCCAAGAAACAGTTGTCCGCCGCGTTTAACTCGACGGGTGACGATAATATTTTGTTTGCATTGCAAGTGTTTGTGCACTACACTGTGAAATGTTCGCACTGTGAAACTGCTCACAAAAATCACGAACGACATTTGTGAGCATTTCACTAAACTGCGAAATGCTCACAAATGTCGCTCGTGATTGACAAATCAAAAATGCAGAGGTGTCGGGCTGGAAACTCACGTGATTGGATCAACCCCTAACGTAACATTTAATGATACGATAGCGTTTTACTGAATTGAGTGAAAATTTGTTCATCATTTTGACTGAATGTATATCTCTTTTCTTGATTTTGATTCATCAGTTTGTCTCAAACATAAGGGCACCACAATCATTATGCCAGTGTTCAATTTCGTTTACGATTAAACTTGTGAAATACTGCGCTTGCAAAAAAAACGTCTGTTGGACTAGGATCGATCAAGCACTTCAAATGCACCGGAGACTCCACTTGAATTGATTGCATTGCTTGCAAAAACTAGTTATGTCTAAATAAAAAATTTTCACTAATTTATATTGACCGACACGTCACAATGCTGCTCACACAAAAGGTCATGCACCGCTACCTTCGCCATAACCTCTATTTGAATCAGACGATCAGTTTCTGAAACTCTCTTCTTGAAACAAAGCAAACAAGTCACCTTCCGTCTTATTTGTGACGTCATAACCGAGTCGCTATCTGGCGAATTCGAACAAACAAGACATGAAAATTTCTCCTTCAATCGTTTGGGAGACAAAGTAATTTCAATCTCATTCCTCATGTTTTGTTTCAGAATTGGAGCCCAGGTTCCTGAACACTTGCTGGGGCAAACAAACCTGTCATGTTCGTGCGCTTCGACTCTGGAAGTCAGTTAAGTTTGTGATGCACTTCACTTCACGATATCTCATCATCATTTACGCATAGGCCATCCTGTCAAGAATGACACAACGGAGTTTGCTTCTGGTCGAAAATTAAGGGTAAATGATGAAGAACGAAGAACTTGTTTGGTGTGAACTTGCGTGAAATTCACCTTGTAGATTGCAAAAGCGGACATTCTCTTGATGTCTTGACCCAGAAAAAGCAAAAATAAGTTTTTAATATTTGCCTGAACGATTCTATTTTCATATTTGCGGTGAACGTGGTTGTCAACGTGATGACTGTTTTGCTACCTCATTCCTGTACATATGATGAAATGACTTGATTTAGTTATTATTACATGGTTTTCCTCATGGCGAATACATTGCATCAAAGTTTCCTTTCTCTCGTCACAATCCTTCGATCGCACTACTGTTTTATGTTGTTTCACGACTTTTATCCTCTGTCTGCGAAACTCTTGTCAAGGCAGTGAAATCTGCTCCTACCCAGTGGGACAAGCTGTCTCTAATTCATTCTTGTGGCTTTTCCAGTGGTGGAACAAATACACATCTTGTTTTACGTCAATTCTTAGCATCCGTTTTTAAATATGCTGCGCACTGCTTTGAATATTTGTCACGTCTAAGTGTTGTCTTTGCCGATTTCAAGAACCTCTGAGAAGCTTGACTTCAGTAACTTTTTCAATGGTGAACGAGCAAGTTGCTGCTGCATTCCTGGAATTTATATCGTGTGCAGTAAGTGCTTCAGAAACTGCCATCTTACAGGATATGTGTTCGATTCGTATAGTTAGCAAATCACTTATTTTAGCCTACTACGAGTTTGTTTAAAGGCAGGGCTCTCAAACACGCGACTGGGGTCGCATGTGGCCCACGAGGGGTTTTGTGCGGCCCGTGATGCTTCATGGGTATTTTTGAATATTTAATGTGTACGTTATTTACTTTGCTCACCGGTTTTGCAAGTGCTCGGCGAACGAGTGAACAAGTTACTTTAAAACGAACGTGGAGACGGCTAGCCTATAACTCTTGAAAATATGACACAAAAGCTGTTTCCAGTAAGGTTCAGATACGGTCATTGTTGCGTCAGCGTCATAATACGACCCTCGGGTTACTTTATAAGTCGTTGTTTGACCCACGGGGCATTTTGAGTTTGAGATGCTGGTTCAAGGGTTGCATTTCCACAGTTTCGTCGCGAGGGGTGGACAAGAGGGACACAACACCCCGGGCGCTGAATCACTGGGGGGCGCCGACAAGTCCCAACAATGTCGCAAGTACTTTCATTAGTACGGTAATATTAATCCCAAAAGACATTAGGTTCGAACATGGCGACGCCAAACTTGTTCCTTACCCAGGGCGCCATCTAACCTATGTAGGCCCCTGCATCCGCAAAACGTGATCGGCAAGCAGCTTATATAAACTGGTGGCAAACAATGTGCCTTCCTTTACGTCTGGTTCACGAAGGAACCGTTGATTGCGTTATTGTTTTCTACCAAACTGTTCCCACCATTTTACTTGGTTATGCGAACTGCACTTTCTCGTTTTCTTTTGATTCGCGTCACATTCAGTTCTTGTCTGTGCGGGAAGTACTGGAGCACAAACAAGGAACCAGGTACCTCCAAAAAATATTGCAAAGGATGGGTCGATACCCGGCATGACATGGTTGATATCTGGCATGCCAGGTCACGGGTGGTAAAATTGTTAGATTGAATCACTGCATGGTGGAACATCAATCACGCCATGATTTCTCGCGCGGACGTAAGGTGTCAAACGTACGTACTATTGTTGATACCTTTGCTGCATACCAACTACATTTAAGTTTTTATTTTGTCATGCAGGAAAGCTCACAGTGGCTAATGTCTGCTTCGTGTCGTAAATCCGATACTGTTTTTTGTTGCTGTGGCTTTTCATAGCTTTTCGGTATATCTCTCTCTTATCATATAAGACATGTTTTTCTTGTTCTTGTCTTTGTTTTCAGTGTTCCCTATAATCGCAATGGAATTCACCTGAAGGTGAAACATGTTTGTGAGTGTGACAAGACATTCTAGTCCAGTGGTCCCCAACCTTTTTTGATGCATTCCTCCCTTTGCTCATTTTGGAACTTTTCATTCCTCCCCTAAGCAACGTTCATTCCTCCCCGGTTCGGGTTCATAGGCAAGTATTCCTCCCTGGGGAGGAATTCCTCCCCGGTTGGGAACCACTGTTCTAGTCGGAGGTTTGTTGTCTGTTCTTTGATGCTGGGTTGCATCCGTCGAACAGTTTCACTATAAAATTTCTGACAAAAACAATTTCGGCTAAAATAGTTATGTCTTAAAATTGTGTTGTTTTTTTGTAGAAAATATCTGTTTTGTGCATTGATAGTTTGGCAGGTTAATTACGAAACCTGGATTTCACAAGAATGCTTCTGTTGCGATCAGAAAGCCCGAGCGGCATGTGCGCAAAGCATCACACTGTGGCAGCAAGCAACAATAGAGATCACACGTCACGATCACTCTATTGTTGCTTGTTCGCGCCACTGATATACGGGTGTTATTCTTCGCGCACATTCCGTTCGTGGTGAACAACGCATTCAGTGCAACGCCAACCGAGAGGTTGCAACACTTCAAGCACTGCCGATTTTTCAACATACCCGTCAACGCAAGATTCAGATACTCTTCTTTGGGTTCAGTTCAGTTTATTTATGCATCCCGACCAAGCACACAATACTCAATCAGGAATGCAGGGGCAGGAAGCGACGGCCGTGGCTATCATTTAGTCACTGCCTTCACAACTTCATGCAAAACAACAAAATTCAAATGAAACACCACAGTGAAAAACAAATAAATGCAAAATGTCACTAGAGAGGTTGTACTAAGTGAACAACACCACATATTGAGCAAATCAAGGAATACACTTTGAGTCCAGTCAAATTACTCCAGTTTATAACTGCAGCAATCCGTATTCCTCAGCCTACCTCAACGTATCTGTCATCCCAACAGCAGGGCCACTGCTCAAAAACACCTGGTAGTTCTCAGTAAAATGAATATCGCGGCCCAAGGGCACCTATGAAAAATAACAGCAGCAGCTCATAGCCGACATGATCTCACGGAAAAAAAAGACAAATCCTTGACATATTAAAGACTTGACATATTAAAATCCTTGACATATTAAAGACAGTTATTAGGCTATCAACAATCGCCGCATTAAATGTATTTTATACAGACGAGTGCGTAATCGGGAAAGTGGGCCACGAAATATAGAGAGCTCTGATCCTTTACATCATATGGGATGTTTTGAAAGTGCTGAACGCGGTGCTAGACGTGACGTGTAGGCTGCAGACTTTCGCTTGGTACTTTGTTTCACTCTTCTCACAACCTTTAGTTTTCTCTTTGACAAAAAGCCAGCATGCTTGTGTGTAACGAGTCTTTTTCTGTCCTGCCAGCAAAACAGTAATCTCCTCAGTTAACAGCGGCTCAAAGAGCGTGCATGTGCTTTTTGTCCCGCCCAAAAATTCACGTAACAATTTGAAATGAATCCGAGAGACCTAGCAGATTGCGACGATGTTTCTTTTAATGATTTTCTCGTTGATTTCACAACGACAGGATCGGCTGCTCAAACGATCAGAATCAGCAGCTTCGCGCTTCATTCATATTGCTTATATAAGGTTTTCCTCAGATACCAACTTATCCTCAAGCTGTTGTGGGTACTTTGATACTGTCTAAAACGACCAGGTTTAAATATCATGCCGACAAAAATGATANCGTATGCCTACCTTGTTTCTTTAAGCTGCTAAGTCCCGTATTCTGATGCGGTGGATTCATGTTCCCTCATGATCAGGTGCATGTCTTGTATGACATCATTCACAGTACACGTCATTTTGTAAATCTGTGATCTTCTCTGAGATAATAAAAATGTGTCTTATTGCCCAAAACCCAGGGTGGCAACTCGTTAGTGTCACACCGTTGATTTCGGATCCTCCCAACGCCACATTACCCAAGATTTATTGACCACNCTGTCTTCTGACGTTGTAATCATACAAAGAAAAACATTTTTCTTTCGCATTAACCTTGCCACCCCGCTCTGTCGTGTTCGGTGAAATAAAATAAACACAAATTTAACAACAGCAGTTATTCAATCCGACAAGATATCAGGTAGAGGTGACAAAATTTTAAAGCATTGGGCAAAATATTCAGAAACGAATGCTAAACTTTATGTTAATTGACTAATGTGATGGGGCACTTTGCCCTCATGCACTTGTTGCGCTACAGCACTGTTGATCCGTTACCTTGTGGTTCCGTGCTAATTTCACAGGTTTTGCCGAAAATATGTAGCCCGTCGGGACAATATGCGCCGACAAACGGNAAATCAACAGAGCCGCCTGCAATTACAGTTACCTTAACTTGAATCTTAACCTTGTAGGTTTATTTTTTCTGTGGCTCTTTAATAAAAGAACAAATTGATCTCCGCACTCAATAACTGACGTCAGTCTCATTCGATGATTGTGCATGCATAATGATACTCCGACCGAGACCACCTTGACAATGAACTGGCGATTGTGAATCCACGTGATTGCTGCAGCAGAATTGAGCGTTTTTCAACATTAACGCGCTCAACTGCAGACGTATGAATATGATGAGCAAACTGGGCAATCAATATTTTGTTTGGGCGATATATTTGAAACGGGTAGTCATTTCAGGTGAAGTGCTTTCCAGGTCCTGGAGGGTGGGGGTTGTAATTCTGGCTTATTAAAATGTGTTTGTTGCGACTTGTGACGTTGTAATGTTGTTTTACCCACCACTGGACGATTGCATATTTAAATAGGCTAGGCGTGGTAAGGCATGAAACGTAGTCTTACAGTACTTGGTTTGATAAAATCTTAATCCATTATGCATAGGAGGGCAATTGGGGGTTCGCCCTTCCTAAAACTTCGAAAGTAACTTTATTCACCATATATATTTCTGTTAATTCCGAAATCAGCATTCGCGATATAAAGGTATTTTGTCGTCTATTGTTTTGTCACAGGAGTGTTGTGAAGTGTACTTTATCTCTCATACAGTAGAGAAATCCTTATGAGACTTGACTACCAAATATTACTGAAATCGCCTTCCCTAACCTTACTGGCTGGATCCGCGTTTAATTATGCATATAGAGTTTTAACTTAATGATATTCTCAGATTTGACTCTACTGTAAGCCTAGTTATTAAAGTGCTTATCAACATAATATGCCTGAGATTAAACAACCAAATTCTTCAAAAGTTCAAAGTAAACTGCATAACCAAGCTTCTGAGGTTACCTCAACATCTTTAAGGGTGAATTATTTTGCAAATTCTGTGACTGCTGAGTGAGAAGTGATAAAAGATTTATCGTGGAAGCACACCGTCGCAGTGCAAAGCATCAAAGAGGTTCATTTCATGAAACTGAAAGACTGAAAGCAGCCAGACATTTTAAGAACATGTTGTACCAGATTTTGAAGATAAGCTACTTGTTGTTCCATGCTAACAGAACAAAGTTTTTGAATCTATCGTTTTGGCTTTTAATACTATATTTCATTTCGCATTTAAGTTGAAAACGCAAGAAAAATTGATAGGTCAAAATAAAGTCAAAATTTGTAAACTATAAAGTCAAAATTTTAAGTTTTTAGGTCAACAAATTGGTTGCCCTCTACTTGAAACAAGGCAGTAACGGATCGTCGAGCCTGGAATGGCGGAACTGTGCGTCAAATGTTGTCAAGTAAGGTTACAGTTCAAGACAGAACTGCATGAACCAAAACATTTAGACCCTGGAAAGGGCACACTTCAAATTCGGCGTTTGGGTGCAAACAGCGCGTTGTAGCGCCGTAGGATTGGTTATGCCGGTTCATGGTCGCTTCGCTCCTCTTGCATACTACAACAAAAATAATGTTGTATCTATGCAAGATCGTAATTAAATAAAAGAAAATAAAGCAATTATCTACATGAAATTTCATATTTCATTTCTCAAGCATACCTAAAAAGATGCGTTTTTGCGTATCCGGTAGGCGTTTAACGTTTTACAGTGGCATTTTTATGTCAGCTTTGCGTTCCAGGTAGAAATACGATGCGCAAACATCAGGCCAGCCAGAATTTTCGTGCAAGGGACAATTTCTCTTATGTTGGAGTGTTGAAAGCACATGAATATACCGCGTTGAATGGTCGACAGGTAAAAATTATATTGCACTTTTTAAATATATGTCGCATCTGATGTTTGTAATCAGCCAAGCACACAATTGCGGTTATTTACAGGCTGTCAACGTATCGCCACACTTCAAATCTTTGCGAAACTCACGAAATGCTTACGCTTCATCTCTAGATGCTCAACATCAGTTCCTAGCGGTTGCTTTTAAAAACTAATTCATTCAAAACTCCTCTGCTGCAATTAATGCTTTCTGTCATGTTGAAAACATGGCGTTCCAGAGAATTGAAGGAGCCAAATCTGGCTTTCGCGAGAAATCAAAGATCCTGAGCTAGCTTTTTAGAAGTTTTAAGAATTTTGAAAGAAAATCTAAGCTTTTTTGCTATTGCTTCTTTCCGCATTTCCTACGATGCCTCCTACTGCACCTGTATTTATTAATGGTGGGGGAAGTTCAACTGGTACATGCATTTACTACTGTGGTCTTCGACACGTTCTAAATGTTTGTTGTGACTATGCCGGCCAAGACAAAATCGATTTTGATTGTAACAAGACATTCGGTGTAGTTTTTCGCCCTAAAATGAACAAACAGCCTGTAACACCAATTGTTTCCCTGGATTGCTCAGAGTGAATTTTGCCGACCAAGTCAAAGATAATGGTGTTGCATCTTGCCTCACTGAAGGAAGACATTGGTACTCAGAGGCAAGTGAAATCACTTTAGCGTGCAAGAAACAAGGCCATATGCGCCTTTGATCAGTGCTCTACAGCTGATGAAAGCACTCTCCTCCTGCGTATTGCACACCACAGTATGCCTGTCATTTACTGTATGCATGTAGGCTGCACACAGTCTAGCACGCCTCCAAGTTGCTTTATAACAATGCCTATCGGATTTCGTTTCCCATCCCCTGGCAGGGCCGGATTTAGCGGAGGGCAAATTGGGCACCTGCCCAAGCTGGGGTTTCCACAGTCATGAGCTGTGAACCCTTCGTTAAGGCTGGTTTAACATAATTTAATGTAATTATAATAAAAACAGTTAATATCAACAGTATTATGAAAAAATAGTTTATATTTCTTTAACTATTGTCATTTTTCCTTTTTGTATTGACGGAAAACTACAACCAACTGAAGGAAATCATTATTTGGTAGAAAGTGAACTTTACGGGTCCCTAAAATATGATTTTTTAGCTTCTTCTAGAATCTTGTATTCGTCAAACTATGTACCACTGTACAGTCATTTAACTAAGATTAATGTAGGACTCAACTGATGATCACATATTTACACTTCGCTGATAGTAGTATTCCCTTGACCTTGAATAATATTTCCATGAAGTGTTGAGGGACTCCACACAAAGATTGCCCTGGGGACTCCACATGTCTAAATCTGGCCCTGGGGCTAAAATCCGGTCCACAGGAATGTTTGCTCACAACAACCAGAATCAACAAAAATAATTTTGCGATCTGCACATCAAGAAACATATTTCTTAGCAAGAACTAGGCCTAAAAATAAACCTTTGGCATCATGCAAACGCAATGAATTTTTGATAAAGTAGAGTGAATTTATTGGTCATGGGTATGGAAAACAGGAATGACGAAGTTAGCACGATAAGTTTCCACCGCAAAAATGAAAATCAGGTCGTTGCAATAAAGTTGTAAAATGAATTTCCCCTTTTTAAGGCTCTTGAGTTGTCAAATCAAATGACAAATTTGTAGCAATCTGACGCGAACAAATTTATTGCAAAACGCTGAATTTTCTGCAAGTTCACACCAGATGAAAAGTATTCATTCTTCATCTGTTTCCCTCCGTTTTATTTCAAACACAATCTCTCTTGTGTGCGATCCTTGACAGGTTTGTCGATCCATAAATGATTAAAACGTCGTAAATTGAAAGACATCAACGATCAGATGAAACTCAACTGACCTCCAGAGCCGCTGAGCGCGAACGTGGAGGATTTGTTTATTCCTGCAAGTGTTCAGGAATCTGCGCTCCGATTCTGCAAGCAAACATGCGAGATGAGGCTTAGTCAAGAAATTATCTCAGCGCCAATCAATCCAACCGCAACTATTTTCACGTCTGCTTGATATTTTCAGATCGTGACGCATTTTGACGTAACAATCAGAACAAGAAAAATTCGTCTGTTTTTTTTATTAAGACTTGGGGATTTTGCTTAAAAATCAACCAGACCCAATCACAACAATTTTTTTGGCAATGGCAGCGAAGTGAAAACAAAACGAACTATTTATTGATTCAGGTAGACAAAACCCAATCGCATCATTGGATTTCATTTCACTTTAGGCGCATGTCAAGAAACGAGGATTTTTGTGGCCACCATTTCCACTGTAGATTTCCAAATCACCAGCGGACATGGTTCAGCGAGTTTTATGTTCTTTCGCTGGTGACGTCACACGTGGTTGCTCTGTAAATGACTTTGTGCTGGTCGTCAGATTTTCTAAGAGTATAGAACTGCGCAGGGAAACGCTTACCTGCCAAATGAACACGTCATTTAAATGAACAAAACAAACAAGGACGCACGAGCTTAACGAAACATACCAACGCTTCTCCATGAGGAAGCCATAAGAAGAGAAGCTGCTGATAAAGTCAGTGAAGCTCCACGAAAATTGGTGAAGCTCCACGTTATCACAGAAACTTTATCGAAAGCCACAAAAATTGGTTTGGAATAACTGAAAGGCTAGATGGATTTTCAAAACTTGATTTTACCAATTATTGTTTTAGACCAGGGGTGCCCAACCTTTCTCTTACCATGTACCCCTTCAGCATTCCGAAAGATGAGCATGTACCCCTTCAGCATTTCAACAGGTAAGTATGTACCCATTCAGCATTTTGACAGATGCACATGTACCCTTAAAAGTTCCTATGACACTACATTTTATCATGATTATTCATAGATATATTCAACAACAAGCATAAAATGATTTTTTAAAACAATATTCACTGACATGTGTAAATTTTTGAAATAAAATATATGCAAATATATTTTGCTTGTCTTTTGATATCCTTGAATGTACCCCTTCGGATAGGCAAATGTACCCCTGGGGGTACATGCACCCCAGGTTGGGAACCCCTGTTCTAGACGAATTCCTTTCTTACTTCGCCTACAATCAAAACAGAGCTACGCCAGGAAGAACTCGTTACATGACATTTCGTGGCTTAATTAGAACCCAAGACTTTGTCTGTTGGGAAGCTACAGCCATGGTGAAATGCTTGATAACAGAAAAACCACTGACTCGGAATCACGTTATTGAGGATTAGTTTTCAAAAATTGTGGTTTTGGCATTGGGCGGAAACTGCTTTTCCCTTATGAAGAAAAGTCAAAAGTTTCGAGACAACAATTTCAAGTTTATCAACCTCCTCATTTTCGTCGCCGGCTAGTCCTTGAAATTCGAGGTGTTTGCGGCGGCCATAGCGAGCGAGGTTCTTTATATCCTCTTGCGTGTGGCCATGCAAACTCAGCCTGAAGTTTGCCGACCTGATCTTAGTATGTCTGGGTTTTCAGCACGCTTTCATCATAAGTGCATTCAAGGTGATTCTTTATGTTCTTGTACTCATCGAATAATAACTGCGGCTTTTGCAAATCCCAATCATCTCTATAAGCTGGACAAGGGTGCTAATATTCTTGATAAGACTTTTTGACATCTTGTCAAGTTTATCATCGATGTACTCGGTATCTACAGTACAGTCGCTTTGTTGTAAGAGCAGCCTTTCTTCTCAGCAGCATTCAAGTTGATAGAGTTTATCAAAGCAAAAGCCAGCCAAAGTTAGGAGCGGATCCAAGGGGGGGAGACTTGGGTGATCGTGCCCCCTAAAACCTTCGAAAGTAACTTCATTTACCATGATTTCATACAATTCGGAAAACAAAATTCGTGATTAAGGCCATTTTGACATCCAGTGTTTTGTCACGGCACTATTGTGGAGTATACTACATTTCGCTTGCGGTATAGTGGCCGTTATGAGACTTGACTACCAAATATTACTGAAATCACCTCCCATAACCTTACTAGCTGGATCCGCCCCTGGCCAAAATTGAGCAGTTCAAATGCACTTAGAAGAGAAGAAGATGAGGGAAGGATGCGTTGCCGAATGGAAAATCAGTAAGTACAGAACATACAAAGTACATTTGGAATGCGATTATTTTAAATTACCTTGTTTATGACGCAGCTAAATTTTCGAAACAGATAATTGTCCAAATATTCTAAACGTTTAAAATGTTCCTGGTTTATTTGTATCTGGCACGTGGAAGCGAAAAGGCAAAGATTAAGCCAAACTTTTCGAGTGTTTATGTGCGAAATGTTTTGTGCAGAAACAATTTTTCCAAATTGCATAAGTGTTACCGCACAGCCCTTTCAAAAATCACTGCATAAAAAGAAAAGAAAGTGGCCAGGAAAAGACAGGTCACCAAACACGGTAAAAGGTAGCCCAAATGCAAAGGATGATGTGCATAAAATTGAAAGTTGTATCTTAATTTATAAAGGATAGGACCTAAACACAGAATAAAACCTTTCATGTTGCACTGCAAACCAGTCCTATCAACACACTTGACACCCACTGAATTGAAATATGTTATCAACCATACTTATTCAGTAAAATTTGCAAAAAACGATTTTTCTGTGAAACTTTCAATGATGCGCGTCACAAAGAGCAAGTCAAATGGATATCAAACCAGTCATGTGGTCTGCGCAAAACAACCAGTCAATCAGTCGATATCAAATCTGTCACATGATCTGCGCAAAAATCTTGCATTTTCAAACCTACACGAAAGGAACAGGTTTGCAACCGCAAGGAATCAGGTAAACCAGGAAATCTCAATATGACAACATTCTGAAATTTTAAGGAAGCTCTACGGGATTTCAATCATTCAACGGTGAGGCGTGTCACTTGCACAATCCCTGAGTTGCAGTTTGCAGCTTCATAATAAATGGTACTGACAACCACAGAACGAAGTAGCCTTGAAACCGATCCTGAGCAGGAAACAAATGCAATGATGTTTGCAGCAGCAAGAAAAGTGACCGACAAATCTTATAATGACAGTCACTCTGAAATTGTAACCAAACTTTTTTGGATTTCGATTGATTTTGCATCATTCGGTTCTGCTCCAATTACATGAAAACAAATATACTCCATACCTTGAATAATATCGGTTCCTTATCTTGGACGTAGTTGTTGGGTGCAATAGGTCTTCTGATGGCTCGTCGGCAGGGTCCGATTCCGAGTTTCCTCTGCATGCAAATATCAGTTTCGGTCTTCAGCGGGTAGCGCATTTTTGAAACGCAGATGATTTCAGGTCAAGTAATAACTGGGATCTGCTCTCTGACCCAGTCCCTTCATGCACGGAGCAAAGGAACAATCTTATCATGAGCAGTTTTTGATAACTACTCCACATTTCTGCATTGATATACTTTAACATCAAGTACTACCACACCTAACGTACTTTTAATCGTCTAGCAGTGGCAAAACAACATTTGTACGTCAGAAGTCGCAAAAATCCATTATTACGTCAGAATTTCAATTAAGCTTCCAAGTGCATATCAACATCTGTTGTTGTGGCTTAAATAAAACGTCCATCAAAAGAAAAAAAACTGTGCTGCCACAAATTTAGAATTAACGATGAATTTTGATTTAATGATGAATTTTGACTTTTTTTGACCTAATAACTTTGGAAATCGGTCATGGAATCAGTGTGAAACTTGGTTAGTGAACGTTTAAGAAACTTTAAAAACGGCAGAAAAATTTTGACTTTATTGGCTTTCGGTTGCCCTAGTGATGACCAACTGATATTTCACAAATAAATGCACCGATATATTTCATAGATTGTTCGCGTTCAGGTTAAGGGTAGCCTAGTCTACTTATCAATTCTCTTGCTAAATGAGTTTAAATTTTTTATTGTCAACAGATACATTAACTTAGAATAATATACAGAGTTTATTTGGACACCCATTTAGGTACTTTAAGTAGTTTATGACCAAAAGTATTTTGAAAGGAAGACAAACTGGAGTGCAAGAAAGACACATAGGTATTGTTGCGATCTCAAAGCCCGAGCGACAAGTGCGCAAAGCTTCACACTGTGGCAGAAAGCAACAATAGAGATCACCCGACGAGATCACTTTATTATTGCTTGTTCGTGCCACGTAGATATAGGGGTTATTCTTCGCGCATATCCCGTTCGTGGTGAATCGCACATTTAACGCAACGCCAACGGAGAGGTTGAAAAGTATCATTTGCATAAAGCATTGCTTTAACTTCGAACAAAGAGGCAGATCATTGACGCACATGTAAAAAGCAGTGGCCCAAGAGTTGAACGTGGGAGTGCTCTGCAAGTTACGTTTCAACAATTGAATTTTGCACCATTTACAAAAGTATACTGTCTACGGTTGGTTGAAAGGGTTGCGGACAATTAATAAACGATAATTTTGATCCAATTTTTCAATAAGAATGTTGTGATTGGGAGTAGCAACGGCCTTAGACAGATCGATAAACAAGGAACAGGCAGACAAACCATTATCATATTTGTACAATATATCTGAGTGAACGTTCCACAGCCCAAGAGGTTAATGAGTTTGCTCTTAAACTATTGAGGATGTTCTTCGAGGTCTCACACTAATTTTAATTAGAGCACTCTTTTACAACAATATACTGTAATAAGGCAAAGTAAAATTTTTTGTTGGATAGATAAATATTATGGCAATAGGTGAATCAAAAAAAACAAGAAAACCCATGCTCCATTCGCACAAATTCTCACTCCTGTTCGCTTTCTTCTTCGGCAAGTTTATCTCTCGCTGCTTTGGAAAGGTTAAGATCGCTTCCGCGGGCCACGTCGACCATGTACAGCACCAATGTTGCTATTATTGCAACTGAACAAAACAACAGAATATCGTTGTTATGCACTAGGTAGCGAAACGGAACAGACAGGTGTCGAAAAACTGATAGACGGATGTTTTTTTTCAAATGAACGACAACAAATCAATTTTTGAACTAACGAAATGATCAGAAACGTAACGATCAATTAAAAGCTCTAGGTTATGAAGTAAATGCAACGTTATTTCATATTTTATTTCTTAAGAATCAAGCCTTGACTTAAATCATAAAATTGATCTTACTTCAAATGAAAAGCTGACGCGAAAATTTCCACTTACTGCAAAGATCCGTGCAAAAGAAGATCTCGAGCATGAAGTATCCCTTTTGATCTAGGATTTTACCCGTTGCTATTGATATAATGGCAACTCCAAGGTTCTGGGCTGACAGCAGGCTGTCGAATATATGAGGTTTTTCTATTTTTTGATGAAATATATCATCGCATGCAGAGGAGATTTTCATAGGATGGAAAGAAAGCATCAATTAAACCAGTGGTTTCCACACTATTTTGTACCGCGACCCATTATAGCAACCCACTATAGCCCAACGACCCCAGATAAAACTCAAATGAAGCAAATGTAATACAGCTGTGTACATCAGGTATCCACTTGGAACCCCTCAAAATTGTTTCACAACCTCGCTGGGGCTCGCGACACCCAGATTGAAAACCATTGTATTAAATCAAACGCCGGTGGAAAAATTAACATTTTCTTTAATTCCACAGTTGTTTGAAGAAAATGGTGTCCTAAAGGTAAACGTGGAGAAAAAAGTTCCTCATGTTTCACAGGCAAAATAGACAAATGCACTTTTGAACCGTATTTAAATGAAACGCAAAAAACACTTCGCAAAAGGAAAAAAGACGATAAAAACACGACTTACAACCCATACGCGGTACCCATTCGATGTTGAGGGACAAGAAAAGCGATCATCGGAAAAAGAGAACAACCAGGTACAGCGTATGCTATTCCCATAATGCACTGAAAACAATGTAGCAAAATAATGTCGTGGACAAATTTTCGACAACTTATCGAGGCGCCTTTGACGACATCGCGTACAACGATTAAAAATAATTATGCTGCAACATTACTTTTTTCCTTTTTGCAGAAAAGCAGTTGGCGGTATAGGGCAAATACTTCATTGACATTTTATCAGAAGGGGTGAAGTAATTTCGTTTGTACCTTGAGAATTTTTGCAGGAATTTCATTGAGTATTTTTTCAAAGCCTTCAGTTGGTAAATTTCAAAGTCATTAAGTGAACAACATTGCAGGTGGTTCTCTTAGCATTGTTCCATGTTGTTTGTTAGCTTTTCACTTAATTACCGAAAGTGAGTTTTAGTGGAAAATGTCTCTGCAACTGATGAACGTGAGACATACACTGCTCTGTTGATGTGATTCGGCGAAATCAGTTATATTGCACGGGTACGAACTCTAGCCGGTTGGCCGTGCAATGCCACAATCGGCAGTTAACGCAACAACCAGTGCTGACCCAGATACTTGTCTCAGTCCAGTATTGCGAGGAAACTGTGGAAGCAACAGCATTGATCTCGCTTTCCTACCACATGTGTAAATGACGGGGGAACCAGATGGGCGAATGGCCTCCCCTGGCAAGATAAATGTAAAATCCTGGCCCCACTTCACTTATATTTTGGTTTAAGTATCTTTTTGGTTCTTAGTAGGTTGTTTTTT
>JGI24022J15233_10003366_pt1 | contig 15816 bp, 6 predicted proteins | sample Ectturendosymbi2_FD_15233 | JGI IMG/M metagenome (IMG submission 15233)
AAGGCCCCAGCCAGTCCCGTAGCCACAGGGGGAATTCGGGGGCAGTGCCTTCCCAAAGTTTTTTTGTACTCCCCCAAATTTTGTTGAGCGCAGAAAAAATTATTACAAACAAACAACAAAAACAAGAATCTTGCCCTACTGAAAATGTATTTTGCCCACCAAATCTTAAAACCTGGCTACGGACCTGGTACCAGCACCAACATTTGGTCATCGTCATACAGAAGCGTTACACAATGGGAGAGAAATAAAGATTTTGTAAAACGCAACAGGCAATTGAAGCGAGCAGATAAGAGTTGGATGAAGATGTGCATCGTTTAGAAAAGGCACGCGAATTGTTTCTGATTAAGGCATCAAATGTGCCGAGAAAAGGGGTAACTTTGTGTGGGCGAACACTTACGTTGCTTGGTGATGTGATGGAACATTTGATGGACGTTGTTTTAGACCAGGCGTAGGCGTTTAATACTAGGTTGTGTGTACCTGCACCACAATTGGCTGGCAAGTATTAGTATGCAATACGCACCTGACAAAGTGCAGTGAAGCACTAAGCAATCGTGCCTCTGAGCATCTTTGGTGAACAACAAAGTAATTTCGGTTGCATCTACGTCTCATTGTCATCGTTCATCTTCATCTTTCAGTGAGGCATGAAGTAATACACCAAGATATTTAACATGGTACGAAACAAGCTTTCTATCACCGATGAGTAAGTGAACTCCATGCTTGCACACACTGATAGCGCTAGCATTTGCAAAGTGTTGCACAACTACGGTGCTTGTGCAACCTCAGGCAATTGGCGTTCCTTGCAAAAGCAGTGTTTTTGATTGCGGGCATATTTATTTTCAGCGAGAAATTTAGTCAGAAATCATTATTAGCATTACGTATAAAGAAATTCTCAACAACAATATATTTACACTTAAGTTTCTACCGTGGAAACAGTCAATTGCAAGTAAACACGTGCAAGTTTGCTCGACTCGCACTAATCTGTTTCTCATATTGTCCAAGTCGCATGGTCGCTTTGCGTAGTTGGAAGTAACGGACGCTTGTTGTAGCACGTGCAAGTGTTTTGCTTTTCGTAGCAACTGAAGGTCAACTCCAGGCACTTCGGAAGTATTGGTCAGATACATCAGCGATTAAATGAGGAAAAGGTGAGTGACAATTGTGGAAAAGGCGCTCGTTTGCATTTTTGCACGAAGCCAACTGATCTAAAGAAACGAACAGAGTTGCTTAAGTAGGTGACCGCAAGTTCGGTGTCGCGATTAGAGACGCTTGCGCAATTTAGGTATCAACAGCTCCAAACAACGGTTATGCCGATTTGAGTGCATCTCGAATCATCGAAATCGATCCGAGGTTATTACATTCGTTTGATATCCGACAAGTAGCGCGAGGTTCTTTGCTAAAAGTGATGTAAAGAGTTAAAATAAATAGGATTTTTTGCCAAAGGAAAGTGAAAATCTTTGCTGCTCGTGCACATCGCTTCCGACCCTTTTTTTCTACAGTTGCCACTAGTCCACAATACTAACTTCTACTGTTGTTTGCAGCATGGTCTGGTTTTCCAGTACAAGCAAGTAACTGACCGGGACACGACCCTAAAAGCAAAGACCACTCTGGTCGTCTAGTCGACGTGATAGTCATCCGGAACAAATTTTGTGTTTTTGAAATACTGAGCAATGCAGAACTTCATCCCAGTTTATACTCCATGCGGTAACTGCAACATAAATATAGATATCAAGCGATTGCGGTGTTTCGCCCAACCCTTCTTTTAAGTCGCCACAGCGGTTCGCATTTAAACGAAGTTTGCAACGAGCGTCTTTACGACCCGACCTTGAGTCTGTCGTACAAACAAGTCTCGAGCACGACCGTTCTTTCAGCCATATGAGGCATTGTAACTAGTACTGGTATTCGTTTTGTTTGCGCGGCTGCATTCCGACCGGCGTACACCGGTGAGCGTGCTAGCACGTGTGGAGCAATGAGACCAACAGTCATTCTGCTTCCTCGACACGTACAAGTTGTCGAGTTCATATATGGCAAGGTGCTCGAAACCGCTTTTGTCTGCATGAAGCGGTCGGGCGGAGATCCTGTAAAAACGGTTCGAGGTCGGGGATATCACGGGTTGTTCTACTTCTACAGAAGTAAGCAGACACGGCAGTCACTTATGCAGCAGAGGAAACCACTTTAGCTGGCATTTTTTTAGAAATTGTTTTTGCTGTAAAATTGCCCGTACTATCGGAGTTCGCCCAAGCGTGTTCACAAGTATGAAAATTAATTAGTTAAGAGAATCAGACCATTTCATAATTTGACTATTCAATTTTGACCCTAGGTTTAGAGTAGTTGCACGATCCGGTGAACCCGTTTCACAGCTGGACTGAAATACGAGCAAGTTCATTGACGACAATTCTTGGGGTGGCCGCAGAGTGCGGTCCTGAGGAACAACAAGGAAAAACAGTTCATAAAATGCCACTTTTGGCTAGTCAAGTTGGGTACAATGCTCCAGCAAATCCAAGGAAGACGCGATTGGGGGGACGCGAGGATCTTCTAATTTTGGCTCAAGTTTTGTCAATGGAAAATGTAAACCACAACTGTGCAGCTTATAATTTTAAGCTTGCAATTTCTATGTTTCAGGAAAAGTAAGGGAATCACTTTTTTTGCAAAGCACAAATAGGACGTTTTGTCCGCCGTTCGTTCTCCTCCATGTCTTAAAAATGAATAAGCAGGAAAATGCTCTTCAGTTAGCGAACCCCATCACTGAATTTTATTGACGAGAGAAATAGCTGTTATTGAAACGTCCAATACGACATCATTTAAATGTGTGGCTTGGCGTTGTTTCTCGTTGAATGCTATCTCTTAGTCATAGTTAACCTGTTGCGTTTTGTGCGTTTTATACATTCACTCCATTCTTTATTACCGACTGCACTAATCATTTTCACAAACTTCCAGTTACGTGCTATCTGTTTTAATTCGTTATCTGAGACTCAACGGCCACACCACATGGGTTGGTAGTGGTTGGTACATAAGAATGACAAAAGAGCAAAAAACGTTTACGCAGTAATTAAGGAGAACGTAGGTGGCCTTTGTGCATACATATAAGCAATAATGGGAGAGAAAAAATACAGAAAAAAATTAAACAAAATGTAGACGAACCGCGAGACCCTGTTGTAGTCTCTCGCCATCACATTATAAAAACGTCGTAATGTGGGTAAAAACAAATATTTTTAAAAATCATCAGACAATAAGATTACTTTTTTCTGAGAGAGTTGGTATAGGCTATAACCACACTGGAATATGACCGTAGTAAATTTAAGTGATTGTATTGCCTTGCGCTACGTAACACTGGTACACAAATTGCGTTCTCTCACGGTTTATTTCCACGTGTAACAACTCATGAAAAATCATTGTTTTCAAAAAATATTACTGATTCTGCCAAGGTTATCGGGATGGATATCCAATTCACGAAGATTATCGTGTGCGACCCATGTNAAATTTGCAAAGTTACGTTTGTTAGGCAACTGGCCAGAAGATGCAAGAGATAATTAGATTTGTTCCATTGAATTTGAGTTCTTTAGCTTCATATTTGAGGCAGGACAAAACTTCTCGCCCAAAATTGCACTCTTATCACTTGATCAAGACTTTGTTGATGTTTGTGGAAAAGAAAACAATTAATAACCTGTGCTCAGACGTTGCACCTGCAAAGTGTTCCGCGCGGCAGAAACGTCTTAAGCTCGTTTGTAAATTAGTAAGTCAATACAAGAGTAACAACTCATGCAGAATGACTGACAAAAGCCTGCGTGATTGGCAATGTTCAGACAGGAATTAAAACCTTTTAACAAGAGCCTCCTCTGCTACAAGAAGGAGAGGACGAGGCAAATCCCACTGATTGCCGCATTTGTGCGCAAACGATCGGCAGCGTGTACCGCTATTGACGGGAAAGCCGTGATAAATGGCACTTGTCGAATACCACGCCTTATCCTGTAGGAAAACGAAGAAACTGGACGATTTCTTTAACTTTTGTGTGAAATTTGAACAACGGTATAAGAATTTGTCCTGCATATGCGCAAGCATGTTTCATTTTATTCCACTGTTTTTGCGATGTTGCTAGGGGAAATTTCTCGTTTTTTCTGTGGTGAAGTCCCTCATATCAGTGCTTTTGAAGTTGTCAAACTAAACGTATTTAAGTGACAGGCAACCGTCTGCAATGGGATCAGATAATGTTGTTCGGTTTTCTCGATGGTGAACTCGTTGTCGGGCCACAGAACTGAATGGCAAGCCTCGCAATGTATAGAACAACATACCGAACCGAGCATACCTATGTCTGGTCAAAGGCATTTACGGCGAAAGGCTAACTTGAAAATCGTTTGGAATGCAATACGCCCAGGGAAGAGCAAACAGAATTAAACCGGCATGTTGAAGTTACTTCGCAAAAGTGTGTTGTACATCGAACGTACATTCTGGGAATATTTGCTTCTCGGCACCTTTTCCAGAAATGCAATCGAAGCCAAGAGGCAATTTTGGTGTAAATGAAAAAAATTACTTCAACGTATGAAGCTTATTCTTCCTGCGTAAGGGCTGGTGAAAATATATTTATGTCTCTGCAGAGGCAGATGGACTTGATTTAAATGTAATTGCTCTTAGAATGCAAACGTATACCGAAAACCTGTTTCGTCGAAGGCACCCGGATTTCTGAAAAAAATAAGAGTTATTTCCATAACGTCGGCCTCGCACAGGGACTGTGTGTTTGACCAAGGCTTTCAAAGAGAAAATCCTCCGTCTAGGAAACCTTGGTTTGACTGACATCCACGCAACTGGTCTGCGCGAGAACCCTTTTTTTGACCACAGCAGCATTCCTCTTTTCCTCAGCAGCCCACGGCCGGATTCCCTGATGTTTTGATTTCAGCGTATATCCATGTACTTGTCTTCGACAGCGCCGGTCTGACACGGATTGAAGCACCAACATCCCAAACTCTGACGCAAGTCGCTTGCAAATTGAGCTGAACTTGTATCAGACACCCTGGTGTGCCTTGTTTACGTTCACGCACAAAACCTATGTGTAAACAATCATTCCCGTTATGCTGCAGACATTTGGAAAGTTTGATTTCGATGCTTAGATACCATTTTTAGGAGTCGTGTGTGTACTTTCGCTTACTGATAATGTCTGCGAAACAATCGCTTGCGCATCGTAACCGAAGCAAGTCGAAACAATTGCGATGTTGCGATAACGGTCTGCAAGCTGTCATGCACAATGCAAAAATAATGTTTCAATTTTAATGATCGGAAGCATTATAGTATAGCGAAAACTAGCGCTGACTCCATTTGCTTGAACAGTTTTTAAGCTTTGAACCAAGCCTCTGCGAGACAGCACCGCTTTTCCCAAACTTGCAGCATCGCATCATTCTTCCAAAGTCCAAGAGCGTAATCACATTCTTACGATGTAACAAAAGGTCTGGAATGCCTGTGCTCTCGTAAAGATGCAGAACAACCTGAAGATCGGCTTCCACTAAAACTCTGTGGTAAGCGCGAAGTACAAAGACAATATGTTACAATTTCTACTTCGTGTGAGATCGTATCTCATTTTACATTTTACGAGCCGATCACTGCTTTGCGACTTGGTCAATTTATCGAAAACCACCAATTCTTGGAAATCTGGTGTTTGTTTATTAACCTAATGTTCGTAACGAAAAACCCACAAAAGGACTTCTAGGATTCCGGACGGCATTCAATGACTGGCATGGTGAGAGACACAGCCTGCGACTATTTTCTGCGTTTTGAAGAATATGCATACGCCTTGTTCAAACGCCATCGAAGCAGGTGCAACATGCTGTGTTTGACGCAACAGGATGTTCAGCTGACCTGTTGCTACACCATACATGTTGTAGAGACTGCAAGTCTTAAACATTGTCAGGTTTCTTACGAGAACGACGGGGAGTATTTGTGAGGAACTGAACGTAATAGAAGAAAAGTAACAAATGTTGAACGCCAGAGCCGTCGAAAGTCTTCAACAGGGGGGCTTTACGTTTGTGCAGGGGGACTTGACAATGAAAAATTGATAAAAACTCCACTGACTTGCAGTGTTTAAAATTTAACTTTGGGGGGCTGGGTGCTTTGTTTGGGGTGCTAAATCCAGCAAAGCCACCCCGTGGCGACGGGACTGCTGAACGCTACAATTGGTTTAAGTATCTACCAACGACAAAGTACCTGTATGTGCTTTGCATGTATGAACCTTTTCCAGTCTTTAAAACACGTGATGTTGACCACAGACCATATCATGCCTCGTGCTCCAACTGCCATATGTTTTGACTTAAAATAGCTATTTACCAGCTGTCCCGCTTCACCAGACAGCTTCGCTAAATGGTGCATTGAAGAGCTTCCTTAGGCTAATCTNGGACGCTTTGGTGTTCGATGGACAATCTGCAAAACTGAAGGAAAGAAGAGGTAATGTAACGTTCGATGATGAAAATTAAGTAAAACGCGATTAAATTTTGGAATTGGAACAACTCTCCCCATAGCAATTGAGTGATTTCTTTGTTACCTACATCATATCATGATATTAAGATACATAGAGGACGGCATATTCAACATTATATCATTGGATAATCCCACATTTTCTACTCATTTTAACCACAATTTAGTTTTCTTTACGCCTAGCAGTTTTTTAAAATGTAGAATTTAAACCTCAGCATCCTAAACACTTCAAAATTACCTTTAAATGCCTTTCTACTTTCCTTTTTTGAATGCTATTTACCAGATTTACTAACGCAGCAACTTCGTTTACTTAACATAACTTTGATGGTGATGGGATCAATAAAAAGAAGAAATTGAGTGCGGCAACACCTGATTTTGGGCTAAAAGTGCCTTCGTAATTTCGCGTAACTTATCAGCACGCCTAATTTTCCACAATTCTTCATTCAAAATTTTTTCCGCTCGGTGGGTTTAAACGTTGCAACTTTAACCTCATGCGGATAAGACATACTTTCTTGCTTTCACAATTGCAACTTTTATCTCAAATTATTAAATCAAATATTTAAACGAGATCTTTTTGCTAAAGTGCTGTTTCATTTGTAAATATGAAGGTACTACAACAAGGTTATCCCAAATTGCAAACTAGTAAACAATTTTTGAAACTTTCACGTAAGCCAAGCAGATTAAGGCATAAAATTGTGACGCAGTAGTTGGGTAAATATTAGCTTTGCAAGCAAATTCCTTCTTTCCACTGTAAGAGTAAGATAGAGATGTTATTTGTTTTATCCTGTCTCTTGGTAGTTGGTAATATGTATTTGCTAAATTAGCACCAGAAATTTTGAAGGAAATATAATACTTTTTCTCCAACAACCATATATACTATTGTTGAAATTATGCATATAGCTAAAATTCTTGATAATTCAGTTGAGTGCCAACCCTGCTTGTAGTTACGGGTTTCACACAAAAAAGGTAGTTCAGTGTTGTGGATGCTTACGCATGCATAAAAACTGTGCTTAATTTTCCTTTTTTTTGACTTGCAAAACAGGGTTACATATAATATTTTATTCGATACTTTACAGTATGACACTATTACAGGTACTCATTAGCTATAGCACGCTCAGTGAACATAGAACATGTTGTTCAAGTCAAACGGAATATTAATGTCAACAAAGTGCAACGTAAATCCTACATAAGGTCCCAAGAAACCTTACAGAATGCAACAGTAACGAAAGCAGATGCCTCAAGAGTTGTGCAAACATGCTCCAGTTAGATTGCTCGGTCGCATCCGGAACCCACACCCATTGTTGATTTTGATTTTAGACACGATTATGCGACATTCGCGCCTGCTGAGAGCTTTTCCCTGCAACGCACAATGTCTGCAACGTCAGATGGGAATAATCAAAGGAAAAGAGTCACCCGAACGCGCGTCAGCCATTGGTTGTGATGAATATGTTCACGCTCGCAGTCGTTTGAAACAGGCTGCATCACCTTTCGTTTGGTATGAACCCGATTGTCCCACCCCAATCAGCACTCACGCCATTCACACGAGTTTCCCGATTCGACTCAATGTGTCACCATTGTGCGCGTGAAACAGGTGCATGCGGGAACATCCGCCTTTTAGAAAAAGAACTGACTGAATCAACGGCAGCTTTGCGTCTGCCAATCGAACCCCAGTGCGTGCTGAATTAAATCACGGACCAGTCTAGCTACTGCAGTGCAGCGTTACATACGTGTTATGGAGTCACTATACCAAGTTTCGTGACGTTTACTTTAGCCCATTCATAAGCGTACAGCTCGTTGCTTCTCAATTAAACATGGAAAAAGTTTTCGTTTGTAGACATCACTACATCTTGATAATGCAGTAGCAAATGCGAAAAGTGTTTGTTCACCCCAAATTTTTACAGCGCGAAGTGTTATGCCAAGTTATCAGATAAATCAAGATAACCATCAATTGGTTCTGTTTCATGACAAGATTTCATAGTTGAGCATTGCTAAGACCCTGGAACGATTAAAATCAAGCCCGATAGGCATACCCGTGTATTGCACATAAAACTTGCTACTCTACAATAAACCACCTTTAACCACCATTTTTTACGATATTGCATACAGTAAATGGTGGCAGAATGCGCAAAGATACGCATGTGGAACAAGCACACCTGTGGTCACTTTCAATTTGCTGTGGCGCGTGACGTCAGAAGGCAGCCGAGTGACGTCAATACACTCTTGACATGGCTGATAACTCTCTCGCGTCGGATCAAACGACAAAAGTGTATGTTGTCTGGTGACCTTAGCAACATTTAGCAACAGAAGTAAAGTTTACCACGTTTCTACGCTTTGCAACTACGTTTTCGGGAAATTTTGCTACTCTGGCAAATGCCGAGATATATCCTTTCCGAAAAACCGCTCGGAACGCTCATCAGCGTTAACCGTCACCAATAGCGGAATGTCATATTTTACGATCCAGATCCAGTCCTGAATTTTTAAAACTCAGTTCAAGTCCAACCATAGTCCAAAAAAATTTTAAATGCAAAGTCCAAATCCAAATAAAGCCCAAAAAATTAACAAATGCAGCTTTTCAACAAAAACTGTCGCAATTCTTTTCAATCAACTCAGTCCAAATCCGGTCATGATCTTAAATTTTGAAACGATTTATAGTCGGGATCCAATCCAAATCCAGCAAAATTCGCTATAGTCCGGATCTAGTACAATCCAAGTCCATTCCAATGCTCCACCTAAGAGCAGAGATGAACCCGATTGTCCCGATTTGTATTTTGGCTTGTCCCGATTTGTCCGATTTTGTCTTTTGTCCCGATTTGTCTTTTGGAAACCCGATTTGTCTTTTGGAAACCTGATTTGTCTTTTGGTTGGGTCACTAACACGTACTGGAACATCAGCTTAGGGGGAGGCCAGTATTTCCAGAGACAATGCATCACATGAGATTGCTTCATAAACAAACATTTATTACATCTACCGGACATATAATTTTTGAAGGTATTCATTAAAAACTCATGTAATTACCAAAAAACAGGTTTCGCTTTAAAGTTGGTCAAGATACAGAGCAGGTATTATTGCAAAACAATGAGCAGTAAGCTTCAATAAGCAAAACAGTGAAATAAATTGGGTTGTCCTTTTGTTTAAGTATCTGCTGCCAGAACAAGCTCACCACTTGGAAACACGAACGCGTCTACTCTGGTTACGTTTCATTGAATCTGTTTCATGGAGAGCAGTGATCTGAATCGGCAACTACTTGTATAGCAGAGGATGCGTCACCAAAATGTCCTTAATGTTGAGTTTTAAACAAAAGAGTCGTGTTGCTTAAGCAAAAAATGCCATTTTCATTTACGTGTGCCGGAAGACTTATTTTTATTCCAACAGAATGTCAGAGAAGCTTTATCGTTACAGTAACGGCTGATTGTATTAAAGATGAGGTTGTGACTCAGAGTGAACAAGTAACAGGGGCTACGGAGAAAGGCGGGAAAAATGGTCCGAATTTTTTCGACAAGTTTCTCGGCCCGTGGTCATGCGAGCGACAACCAATGCCAGATGGTATTGATCGATTTTTCCCGTTTCATGTTAGTAACTGCCCAAATTATACCATTGTTTATTTTTTTTAAGTATACAAACCGGTCGCACCATACGATAACAGGGGGTACCACAAAAAGACGCTGCTGCGGCACGTTTCCGCAGGAGGGGGTTTGCATTGAGTCTACTGCATGAGCAAACACGCAACAATCACTACACCTGAAATGGCAAGGCTGTTTTGCGCTATCGCTTCTCTTAACGGGACAGGGAGGACGATGGTTTGGTTCCTTTTGCCTCAAAACCCTGGAATAAAGGAGAGCTATGCAATCTGAGCATTCGCTACAACAGGCAATTGGGCTAAAAATTGATGAGGTATCGTGCCTCAAATTAACTTTTTCAAATGCCGCGTTGTAGATGTGGTTTCTGCCTTTCGACTACGGACTGTTAACGGCTTAATGGTTGGTTTATTTTGTCAGATTTTGCAGAGCGTTCTTCTCATAAAACCGTAAAGTAAAAGGGTTTGAGCGATCAAGATGGCACAAACCAGTGTTGCCACTTCTGATGTTTTGACATCATATCTGATGTTTTGAGAAAAATTTCTGATGTCTGATGTTTTGGCAACAGATCTGATGTTGTCTGAGCTGTTGTTTTTTCCCCAAATTTTCTATACTTTTTAGGATGAAAAGTAGTTACATTCATAGTTTTTAAGCGTCTTTAGTCAATTTCTCACCCCCGACATCTGTGATTGTTCCAAACTGAACAAACTCTCTTCATAGCGTTGGGAACAGGAATAACATATACATCACGCATAAATAATCGACTTCGACTTTTCCATTTAAAAATGATACTTCTCTCTGTTTCGTATTCAATGTGGGTTATCGCACTTAGGTATTATTAATAGAAGAATGTAGCCTATATTAAACTGCGATGTAAAAATCTGATGTTATCTGATGTTGAAAAAGGCAACAGTCTGATGTTAACGCGACTGACCCTAGTGGCAACACTGGCACAAACGCTCGAACATTGTTTTTACTGTAAGTACCGTATTTTGCTATATCTGCCGTAGACGTTACGTTACAGGATAACGAAAAGCACCATTTAAGTTTTAGGATGTTAGGTGATTACGAGTAAAGAACCGAACACAAATTGATTACGTATCGGATAATACACAGGGTGTAGTGATTACCTACGCTGACAAATATGCACATTGACATTGTTACAATGAAAAGAAAAGGTTTCTGAACACTTCCATTGTGTTGAAGCCGTTTAGGAGTCACGAACAATAGAAGCTCTCATCTAGTTTGTGATTGCCCGTAGATCATAGTTGTAATTACATTCATTGCTAATGTTTAGTATGCTACTCGACATCATTCCTGTCATTTCTCCTCTTTGTGGGAAACTTGTTAACAAACGCGACAGGTTTAAATTGCTTTAATTGCCATTGAACGTGTCATCTAAGGAAAAACTGACTAGCCCTATTAACCTCGAATTAGTAACAATTTACTGGAAATGTGGTTCCAAAATCCCACTTGGATCCCATCACGAAAATTTGGTGATCAAGAGGTTGCAAACATGCAATGCAAGTCAAATTGGCCAGCAAAAGATTGGTCCAAGCTGGAGAAGAGTTAGACGAAGTGTTGCGTATAAACACGCGGTACTATGGCAAATCTTCAAAGCGATTCTACATTCCAAGACAAACCTGATGCAAAAAGCTTACTAAATTTTATCATTTGGGATTTAAATAACAGTCTGTCAAATTTCTTTGTTCGAATGTGATGTAGTGTAACTCTGTTGCTACTGTGGATTGCCTAAAAATTTTGGCTATTCTATAACATTTCAGCCAAATTGCATTTTAGCAAAGCAGCTCTCACTTCATAAACAGTCAATTTAAACCGACTTGTTTTCGGATTGATAAAAACAGCCATTGATTACACGTTTCGTGATGTAGACCTTGAGGATTTTTAATCGCGAAAAAATCCCAAGCATGATTATGGTACCGAATTGGGCAGGCTAACATACCATACTTCACAAACCAACAAAATCGGCGGCCACTGAACAGCAAGAACTTTGGACTTGACTGAGGTAAACAACCAACTTTTCAGTTATTTATCATGTTTGCACGTGGAAATTTGTTGAAAACTTTTGTGCAAAGTAAGTTTCATATGCAGCACTTGGCCGTCAAATACGAAAACAAAAAAGCAAGCAAACACTTATTTTCCTATGACATTTGGCAAGCTGACCAAACCCGCAGACTTTGCCAAGCGAGTGAAGTGCCGCACTTTTGATCAGAAAATTTAGAGCTTTGAAACATGTTATGCGGCAACACGAACCCGAAAATAGCAGAACAAAGAAAGTTGATAAATCCGTCCGGCACGGTAACTTCTCGTTTGAAGTCTTGAGTCAGCAACCACCTTTTCGGAAAANTCACTCGGCTCTGTCAACACTTCAAGGACCATTTTTGATGCTAGGAAATATTGGCTTGTGCGCATTTAAAAGTTTGTTTTAGAAACGCAGCGATGCAAAGTGTACAGCTATCCACAACAAAGGTACTTCAAGATCTTTGGAAAGATCTCTGTAATGAGACGATTTGTTGCTACATGAAGCATCCAACCAGTGGCAAATCATGAGGTTAGCTACATGTTCTATCAAAACTACAAACAGCTGTTAGAATAACTAAGGCAGGGGTCTCAAACTCAAATTGCTCCGAGGGCAAAATGAGGACTTATAAAGTAATCCATCCGAGTGCCCCACTATGACTACTTGAGGGCAGCATTATGACGTTAACGTAACAATGGCGGTACCAGAACCTTAGGCTACTACTTACTAGAAACAGCTTTTACATCTTATTTCCTGCCAATGGTAGAATGAGTTATAGGCAAATCATTTCTAGCCGTCTCTACATTCGTTTGAAAGGAGCTTGTTCACTCGCTAGGCAAGCACTTTTAAACACCGGTGAATAAACTAAACGTAAATGTTAATTATTTCAAAATTCCCAAAAGGCATCGCGGGCCGCCATAGGCGTAGCCAGGGGGGACCAAAGGGTGTTTGAGACCCCTGAGCTAAGGTGTACATAATATAATCAATTAAAAAAGGTGCTCATTTCAAGTTTTACCAGTTTTGACCAACGCTGTGTGAGTCACTATATCCTTTGTATTAAAGCAGTAGGAGACTTTCTTGATTTGTCTTACTGTTGTATCTAGTTTCTGTAAAATCTCATTCTGCAATTGAGATTGTTAAAACACTGAAATAACGGTCATGGCAATTTCAGTGTATCTCGAATTAGAACAAGGTGTTTTTTTCTGATTTTCGAAATTTTTCCTTAAAACAAAGCGAAGAGCGTAAAATTGGTTCGTACCACAGCCGTAAACTACATTTTACCCTTTACGTTTTGCTGATGCCTGGAGTCAGTCTTGCGTTCTAGGACAAATAGACAACCGACTACGACATCTGGACGCGACTCATAAATGGGACTCGTGGCCCCTCTAGTCATATCATCTCTTGCAGTTGTCTTTGGAAAAACACATTTTAAACAGGCAGCTGTCAGGGTGATTTTAAAATATCCACTGATAGTAAAGGTTTGCAGGCCCAGTATTTATGTGATGTTTTCAAGTTATCAGTTGGGCTTAATTTAAAAAAAGTGAAAATTTTGCGCCATTCTTAGGGCCTTTAAACTCCGCGGACAAAGAATACTTTGAAGCAGAACTGTGTCGCGGGGGCAGGCTTGACATTCTAAAAAGTGACAAAAACTTCACTGATTTTTAGTGTTTCATGTTTCAATTTGGGGGCTAAGCCCACCGAATCCCCCCGTGCAGTGGCGTAACTGACGGGGGTCCAAGGGGGCGAGTCGCCCTCCTGGCAAGCTAAATATAAAAACTGGGCCCCTTTAGTTGACATTTAGTATTCTTTAATTTGTTATTTTGTGTTTTTATCAAGTGTGGAAATCCAGACATTCACTATCATTACTTAACTTTTTTCTGAGTTTTGGCCAGTGGGCCCCTTCAGGTGAGCTTTGCCCACCTGACTCAAACCTTTAGTTACGCCACTGCCCCCGTGGCGACGGGACTGTTAACTGTATTGCGATACGCAAGTTTTGCATGCTTTGAGCTTACAACCTTTGTGATGTTGGGGAAACGTTTAATAACTTCCGGAATGCAGCATTGACCGACGACTGCCGGACACCGTTTACGCGGCTCCGGCCTTTAGCGCAGGTGTCCATAATGCCACCCTGCTGGTGGCATCTGCCACGAATGACGGGGCTTGAGCAGGTTTCCGCACAGTCATGCCACCTTGGAAACCTTCCAACAGGTAGAGACCAAGTGGTATCATAGCAGTGAAAGCGAATGTTTGCAACGTCGTATCTCAATCTGTAGGCAATACCTATTGCAACCTTTCCAACCCAGCTGCTTCCCAGCACTTTGCCAGATCAAAACAGTTGACTTTGTTCACAAACCTGCGCAATGCAACAGATTTGAACGATTCGTTGTAGTCCCAGGAACTCATGAACATACTTATTCGAAAACGCCCCGAGCCCTTGCTTCAAGAATCGAACATAAGGGGAAAGCTGAAGAAAAGTCCCGGAATTTAACAATGCAACCAACTGAGTGGTTTCGAAAAGTGACGGTCAGTGCGGAAGGCAGTTGTTTCCACAAATCGGAACAATTGAAAGCTGCTGCAGTTTCTGAACTTTTTTCGATGGCAATTTCCACCCAGTTTTCGATGAGGTGCACCGTCATACAGGCAACAAACCTACCGTAGGTTTTTATAATCATGATGACGAAACTTGCAACACCTCACGGCTGCCGAATTGTTACCAACATTGCAAATTTGACTTTTTAAGATTAACTGAAATCAGTGTTTAACATGCGAGGATTTCCTTGCAAAAATGAAGTCTTGACGTGTTGTTTGGCAAAGTACCCAATCTTACGGCATATTGTCGGTTTCATGGTTGCAGAAACAATATATATTAAGCACTAATTTGCATGCTGTAAGGCCTCTGTTTCGTATTTATCAAATTGACTGCTGCGGTTGATTTCACTTGTCGCGCAATATGCAGTAAAATTACATCGATTTCTCAATTTATTTAACGAAACTGGTGGAATACTCAGGCTGCAGCTTCAACGATGTTGTCGATTCGTTGGTGTGGAAAACCTCACCAACATCAGCTAGCATGCACGCGTCACTACCTGGTTGAGTGCAGTGAACTGTACGCAGTAGCTTGAATTGCTTCCTAACAGCCATCACGTGCAAATTAATGTGTTGGATTGACATTTCTCATTGAAAGGGCGCGCATACGTGAGCTACGCAACTTTTGGGCGAAGGGCTGAACGTGTGCGTATCATGTGATAGCGAGAATCAAGCAAAAGTGCGTCAGTCATCCCACATGGCACCTTAGTCTTTGCAACCTTCCCACCAACCCTTGTGCTACCCAGAGAGTATTTAAAGACTTTCGCACGTTTAGCCGTGGTCGGAAATATCGCAATCATTCCCTTTTTCCAGCTGCACAACGTTCGGTTTCCAGCTTCACACATAACGCGGCGGTTGCAATTGGGCGTTCCGAAAACCAGTTCGAACTGCCTGTCGCAAATTTTCTCCGGTCGCGACGCCCGAAGCTAGTGGCTGGTGGTCAGACATTGAATGCACAGCGCGAAGATGTTTTGACGCGAAACGTGTCATCAGCAATGACATTGCACCTACGCGCCGCGTCCAAGCAGCGGAAAGGCGTGCTTTGATCTCCGAGCACCGGACAAGAGACGCTTGTTGCTGCTTTTCCACATGCATGCGGAAGACGACCAGACAAACGACTGTTCTGGTGTCGTACGCTGCGGCGGGCGGATCTGACAGACGCTG
>JGI24022J15233_10003367_pt1 | contig 15815 bp, 7 predicted proteins | sample Ectturendosymbi2_FD_15233 | JGI IMG/M metagenome (IMG submission 15233)
TCGTCCTTGTTACGTCTATGAGCGAACTCACGTGTAATATACGGACGTAGCTAAATGCGGCTATCTAGATTCCATATGGTCTAGAAACCCGTTACACAGTTAAACGATAAATCAGATTCAACTAAACATGTTATCCCAAAATAAACATTTGCAAATTCGTGTTACGAAGTTGCGGAAACAAGTTAGGAACCCTTTTTTTAGGGAAACTCGCTAGCATTTTGGTCACGATTTAAGTGAACCTAAATATCATTTGTTAAACGTCTCTCTTTTGGTATGACAGAAATCGTTAAGAGTAGAAATGGTTCAATTTGAGTATACTTGTTTGATGCAAGTTTGGCAATTTCATGGTTTGCCTGTATTGCTGTGTTCGAGAGCATCTTGAGAGTGGAGAGCATATGAAAAATTATTGGTGAGTTTTAACGATCGTATGTACCTTTCTCTAAAAAGAATAAAAACGAAATACTTGAAAAATCTAAGCCTCTTCCTTGTCTTAATAATCAGGGTCATCAGAAGTCTTAGGGGGATCAAGCGAACATAGCTTTCGTGAAAATCGTCCTTGTTACATCTATGAGAGAACCCATGTAGATAGTACTGATGTAACTAAATGCGGCATTCCTGGTGGCACATTGTCTTAGAACTTGTTCTGGATAGTGGGCGACCAGGAAAACCGTAATACACATATGAGGACATAGCATGTGAGGTTCTGGTCTTACATCAAGAAAAATAAGCAACTGGATTTGAATAGTAGCTTGATTTGTTTTTCCTGACAAACACTGAAGTCGGCATTGAAATTTTTGTGTTTAATTTTCTGAATGTTAAAATGGGAATGCAAGATCACTTACAAAAACGATTACTTGCACTTGTGCATTCCACAAGAATTGATCTAGGTTTACAGTTGGTGATGTAGTACTGCGAGCAAAAGTGGCGATACGTTCTGTTTAAAAAAGGCATGACTTGATAGCACAGGTGGACAGGGTGGCGGAACCGTGGGGCCGCATGGGTCTAGGCCCCCACTGTCTTTTCTAGGTGGGCCTTGTCTCACAGTTTTACCTTTCGAATTTTGCTTAAATAAGTTTAAGCCACACAATTAGTATTGGGTCCATTGTTGAAGTAAATCGCTCAATGAAAAAATTTCCACAGTTTTTTGACGTAGACTTGTGCCTCCCACTTTGAAAAGGTTCCTCCACTACTGCAAGTGGAGCCAGAGGAACACTGGAGACATTTCTACTCATTTTTAAGATAAAAGCGTCTTGCCACAAAAACATCTAGTAGGCTTTGTAAAAAGTTGCCTGTTTTGATGATATTCAGATGAGGAAAAATCGATGGCGTTTTTTTCTTCGTGCATCCAAACTTTTTCCTCAATGAAAAATCCTGGGTGCGCAACTGCGCCCTAGCCAAGAAAACCTGAAGATTTTCCAGACGAAACTTTCTCCAGACAAATCACAGAAATGCCACAACTTTGATGTCTCACAAAAATCGTATGGGAACACCAATCTACCTCAGAAGAAGAAGTAAACCCGTCTTCCCCACCAGACCCATAACCAGCTTGAGACACCAAGTGGGGCAAAGAGTTTTCTGAGGAGGACCCAAATCTTTTTAACTATGTCTAATAGTTTCAAAATATGTCCAACACATTTTTCCAGGGAGGGGCGAAAAATTTTGCAGGGGAAGATTGCCCCCTGTGCCCCCCTAGTTACCGGCCTGTTCCCTACTGTCACTATTTCTAATGATTAATTGTATTTATGTTTATCCATGAATCAAAATTTCCTGGGGATGAATATACTGCTCCTTAAAAAGATGCAAGAAATCTGGCTTAGATTGTCGCAGCTATTGTTTCTAGCAGCTGAAGCAAGATCATCCAATACCAGTGCATATCTTTCAGCAGCAGTATTTACGATGTTTTTTTCAAGCCTTCACGATGTTGAGTTTATAGCAGCATTTTCAAGCCAAATTTTTTAATTGTTTTTACTTTCCCAGCAATGCTTCGACTAAAGTGCGCAACTGCGCAGTTCCACCAGACTATTTGGGCAGTGATATATCATTCTCGCGCACTTGCAATATTCCAACTGTTTTGGGGGCAGAAGCAGAACACTTCGGAGCATATCGCATAGCCCGTTTAGAAACTATTTGAAGTAAAATGCATGCTGTGTTCTGTGTTCGTATTTTGATAAGATTTAAATACTTACTATAATTCACCAAGTTTGTAATTCATTTACAATTCTGCTAACTCAGCCTTACCACCCTGCTTTCTCACTAAAACTTATTCATTCCCACTAAAATAAACATTTGTTCAGTGCAAAATATTCTTACAGGGAACACTGTACCCGAAACCCAGGTCTTGTCGAACAACAAACCCGGATATTTTGAAAAACCTCGAATTGCTGTTGCATCCAACAACTGTATAGTAATTCTGATAACATTGAAATTTTAGAGTGGCGCGTTCTATGGCCGATTAACACATTTGAACATTCAACTATCTATCATAAGGTTGCCAGATGTCCTTGAGCGTCAGGGACTGCCCTTGAATTTGCTATCAAAACACGTTATGTCCTTGATTCTTTGAAAACATCTTGTTGTCCTTGATTATTTTCCGGCATTCTTGAAAATTCTTGAATATTTTTTAAATTGTTCATTTTTGAACAACTGATTACATTGAACATTCAAAAATCACGAATAAACGATGTAAACTAACAGAACACTGATTAGATTTGTTCCATCTTGCAGCGGCGCAGTGAAAAGTAAACTATTCAAGAACAGTTGTGTTGTCATACGCTTTGTTTAGTTTTCAATTTCGTACATGGTTAGCTTATTAGCCTGACTTGCCCACACGTCAAAACTTGCTAAAAGGGTGAATGAAAGTAGCCATGGGCGTCCGCAGAAATCTTTCCAGAGGGAGAGCAACGTCGACATTTTGCTTATCTTTTTCAGGTTGCTGACGTTGCAATGCAAATGGACGTTTACAAAACCCTTTACTATTTCTACACAAAGAAAATGCCCAATGAAAGCACGCGCTCCATTCGCATCTATTTTGAAATCTTTATGTGGAGCTGTATACGAGTTTGCCACAAAGGTGTACTTTCTGTCGTCCGTTACAGCTATTACTGAATTGGTGCATAAATGTCGTTATTATTGTGAACTCCGCATAACTGAGTCTGAAATGGACTTGAATTATCAGCAACTACGTTTGCGGCTCTCTCATTAAGGCGGCTTCACACAGAATCCGGTTACGGCTTACAATCCGGCTTATGGCCAACGGCACTCTTCCAAATAAGATTTGAGGAGGGAAAAAGAAATTTTTAGGGAGCAAGATTTTTTATTATTATATGTTTTCATAAAAATGTTTAAGGACACAACAAATCGGGGGGATAAAAATTTAGGGGGATTGCCCCCGAATGACCCCCGTGACTACAGGCCTGCCCTGCGGAAGCACATGAAAGTAGCCGACTGTATGTTTTTGAAAAACAAATGTCCTTGAAAAATTTTCAAGTGATCTGGCAATCCTAACAGTGGCGTAGCCAGCCCAAAAATTTGGGGGGCCAAAATGTTTGATTTTAGGCGAATAACATTATTTTGCTTAAAAAAACGCCTCTCAAAGCACAAAACGTCTACATTTTCTAAAAATTTGGGGGGCCATGGCCCCTATGGCCCTCCCTTGCTACGCGTATGAACTCTAATCTATCATGAGGCGCGAGTGTGCGGATTTTGCTCGCTGATCATTTGGGCGTTCGTTATTGGTGTGTCTATATTTTGTTTTTTTGGTTTTTACCTAGTTGACGGATTTTGACGTCATTTTGTACATAAAAGGTGTCTAAGCGAGTGGTCACGACAGCGTATATGCACATGCCATGGTGTACCTTCCTAGTAACTTTAGTGCCTCGTTTGTTGCCATTTTGACTTTTTTGAGATCAAATTTGTAACTTTTGGCCTTTTTTAACTCTTTTAGATTTATTTCTTTGTAAAAAAAGCAAAGTACAATTTGCTTTGTTTGGCCATTTTTGACCAATACAAATTTTTACGTCGGTTTGTAAGATATATAGATGATTGTGGCAGATTTCTGGACACAAAATGTTAAATTTTGATTGAAAACTCTACATTAGAACTTCACAATTTTTATTTTTGCTGGTGCAGGTTACTTGTTAGCAAGACCAAAATTTTCGAGACGTTTATTAACTGAGTGAGCTTTGTTCTATACATTGTCTTTTAAAAGCGCTGTGTTGCCTGTATGGGTGTTAATTTTCGTTGTGTATTTATTTGGTATTTGGCTTTTTTGGTGCTTTCTGGCTTTTTTACTCATGACAACCAGAACCGTCGCCAGAAAGTCTTCACTAATGGGGCTTGATATTAAAAATTTCATAAAATCTCCACTGATTCATAGTGTTTCATACTCGATTTGGTGGGGATAAGCCCACCAAAGCACCCTCCCGTGGCGACGGGACTGACGACAACCCCGCAACAGTGATAAATAAACAGTCAACTGTGGACTATAGTTCTTCAATAGTTAGGCTATACTGTCTTTACTAGTCAATTCATTTGCAAGCTGTTAATTCATTTTCTAGCTGTAATTCTTAGCAGAAGCGATTCGTTCATTTTCAGTTTGCAATACCTTTCTACAAAATAAGTGGCTTTTCTTCAGAAGCAAATTTAACTAAATTCTCAATAATGCAAAACATGGCAGACATTCAGTTTCACGATTGTACTAATAAAAGAAAATTAGTAATTAAGGGCCATTTCTTATACAAAGCGCAACAAACACCAAAGTGCAATTTGTGCTTCGTTATACTAAAAACAGATGGTTCATGCACCAAACTTTTAATCAGCCATTTAAAATCAAAGCACAGAGTCCATGTTATCCACGAGAGTGAAGATCACGAAAAATTCCAGCACAGGAAGAGATCTGATCGCCACTTGTGCAATTGGAAATGAGTCTTTTTGAGGCTACGTAAAAGAGGTCCTATAACTTTTTTTCATGTTTATAACCGTACCATGCCTTACTTTCAATCAAGCCCACATCAGTGTAACCGCAAAGAGGGCTTTTTCAGCCATAGGACTAACTGCCACACAACTCAGAAACAGACTGAACGATGAGAGCATCGACGCTTTCATTTTCATTAGTTGGCATTACAAGAATCACTAAAAACTGTGCACAACGTAATTAAAATAATAAATTTGCTGATAACTACGCATTGAACAACAGTAATAAATTCAGGATATTGGGTTTCCATCGCGAAAAATACTCGGGTTTTCTTCTCAACCACCCGAAATCCGGGTTTCAAATTTGTCCCGAATTGGAAACACTAGTTTATAGCCAGTTCACTCTTTGAAAACAACTCACTCTGGTTGCAAACTACAGCAATCGAATAAAAATATTTGAATGAATGTCATTTCGTGCCCCTCTCATGCAGTAAAAACCTGGATTCGGGCCTGTGCCACAGCTATGCACTTGTCTACGGAATTATATTTTAAACTGCAGGACGTTATAAGCACAGCTTCGGAGTCGGAAATATTTCATCCGACTACGAAGTCAAGCTTCAAAATATTTTCACTTAAACTCCAAGCAGCTCGAAATTTTGAAATCAGACTCTGGATGAGTTTTTAAATAGAATTCTGTAAATCAGGATTTTTTCAGCAAACTTTGCTGAAATTGATAACATCTTTCCAAATTTAGAAGTCGCAAACCTGCAATTATAAACTGCTACCAGAAGTACGTTGAAGAATACTTATTTGTAGATGTGAATTTGCAATTTTAGGTTTATTTCACAATGAACAGTCTGAAATAACATACAGTACGCCATAGCAATATAACAGACATTTTGGTATGTCACCGATGTCATACGTAACAGCAGTACCTCCAGTTAAAGTAATCTATGGAAAACACTTATTTTTGCACTGCAATTAATTTTTCTGCTATTATCACGCATTGTAGTTTAAATGCTTGTAACGAAGTAATCAGGTAACGCTTTTGTGCAAATAACTGTGACAGATGCAGCAAAAGAGAACAACCTTCTTCACGCTGTATTGTAATTTTGACACGCAGAACAACTAGTGATACCAGCTTGCAAATCTCACAAGAATTCAACATTGAGTTTCTTGCGGCTATAGACCCAGAAGGCACACAAATGCTTTAAGGACTGAGTCAATCCTAGGCAAATAAATACAGTGGACTTGGGGTTGGGGGCCCAAGGCAAAGCGGAAAAGGGGGCCTTCAGATGACGTCATCATACTCATCCAACCGTGATAAGACCTTTTGATAACGTCTAGGAAAGGAATATGCGGGCCACTGTGTTATGCACTTTTCTATGCCGCATTAGGGGTTATGGTTAGAGCATGGGTGTGGAGTTAGTTTTAGTGTTGAAGTTTAGAATAGTGGTTAGGTTTGGTGATCGTTTTCCCGATAAATTTGGCGTCAGATCTTTGTGCACCAATTTTCATTGATTAACAAATGCCATTTAAACAAAGAATGGAACAGGTCTATGTTTGAACACAATTTACTTTTGCGATGTCACATGCACTACATGTGCTTCGGACCCCTTTTTCAAAGTTGTTCAAACTATCGTATATTGTGAGAAGCTTTATTCTCTGACAGTGAAAAAAATTATCCTTTAGTATAAATTTTTCCTCTTACTTGATACGATCTTTTCAGAAGTTTTTAGAACAAATTTTAACCCAGTCTTTTTAAAAGGTATTGAAGTTGATTTGAAGCATTTCCTATTTACACATTAGAGATGCTGCCCGGGGCCTTGTGAAACCAGAGTAAGCTGCTTACAAATTACAGTGGCGGTTGGGGGCCTCTTTGAAAGATAGTGCTTATACATTAGTTGCTTTTGGGCCCCGTTAAAATGAGGGGTGTTTACACATTACAATTGCTGTCGGGACCTCTTTGAAAACAACGTACTTATACATTACAGTTGCTGTTAGGCCCTTTTGAAAACAAGGTACTTACACATTACAGTTGCTGTTGGGCGCCCTTTTGAAAGCAGAGTACCTGCACATTACAGTTGTTGCTGGGGGCCCCTTTGAAAGCAGAGTAGCCTACTTACACATTGCAGCTGCTGTTGGGGCCCCCTTTGAAGGCAGAGTACTTAATTATGATGTGGTTCGGAAAATAATATATGGGCAGATAATGAGTTTTTCACCAAAAATGAGGAATATATACGCGGGAAATACCTGAAGGGGACCCGAGGCAAGTGCCTCGCTCGCCTCCCCTTAACACATCACTGAATAAACACTTCAATGCTGCTAGCAGAAAACAAGAACTAATTAAAATGCGCGAAAAACAAATGACGAGATTATTTTGCGAAGATATATACAAAAAAGATTACTTGAAAAAATGATGAACACGGCAATCGATTTTGCAACGAGCCACAAAAACATTTTGATTACGCTATTGACACCAGACACCGCAAAAAACACATGAGTACAAATCGGTGTACGGCAAGCAACACGAAAAACGTAAAAATCGAACGGGTAGCGAGTTCCCAGAGTAAATCAGAAAAGACAGTGTAAAGAAGTTGCTTTGAAAGATACATCAAAAACGTGTAGCTCGTAAAGGATTTTTTTAACGCCGCTTTGCGCCTGCCACACAAAAGCAGGGGATGCCCGCGCAATAAACAAGTAAAATGAAATCTACGTTGTGCGTCTAACAAGTCAAACTTGGCAAGAAAGCTAGTCAATCCAATGTTTACANAACCGAAACTCTTGCAATTTAAACACAGAATGGACCGCAATTTAAACACAAAATGGACCATGAGCAAAATAACTAAATAAAGCAGAGTTAAATAACGAGAAATGACTTCCTCAAGCTCGAAATTCTTCAGCAATGCATGTTTCTACATGTATCGGCTTCATCCTTAGAAACGGTCTGATGGAGTTCGGGGGAAAGGGAGGCACTTTAACGAAGCTGACGAGAAAGTTTTAAGTAACGTCCGCTGAACAGAAGCAAGTGTGTGTGCACAGTCTAACAACATACAAGCAGTGGTGGACTGAAAAGAAAGTCAAACAGGAAGCACTTTCTGATTCGGGCTTTTTCGGACCTCTCACTCTTTAAGTCTGCAGCGTCAAATTTGGTATCTTTCTAGACATACAGAAATTCGTTAAAAATCAACGGTCGTGACTTCTTTTCATCGTATGTTATATTCATTCAGATAACCTGTAAACGCACATAGGCATATCCAAGGGGTGAAAAAGCGCGGCTGTTCCCCAACATTTTCGACGGAAATTATCGCACTGTTGAGCAGAAATTGTCATGAACACGTGAAGCCTCGAGTAGACAATTCTCACCCTCCCAATTTTTTTCTGGCTACGCGCCTGTTTGTACTACACAAACACTTTAGGAAAATTTCTTCAAAGGCAAATAATTAAACTAAAAGGTCCATGCACACGCATTTGTGTGTATTGTGCAATATACCACCACACGCATTTGTGCAAAAAGCCGCCAAAATTTTGTGAATAAAAAGGTTTCTAAAAGCTTCAACTGCCACTGCATACAAAAGCAGTCGGCAAAGAACTGCACCAGGGCTTTCTTTTTTCTATGGGTTTTAGGGATTTCGCACAAGTGTAAGATCTTGTGGCATCACGCAGTTTCTGAAGTATGGAGCTTTTATCGTACGTAAGCGAGCCGACGGCAGGGGTCGAGCCACCAACCTCAGGAGTCGTGAGTGACGATGTTAACCACAACACCGTTAGACGGCTCTGCATTGGCCATACACTTTCAGTGCAAACAATAGTTTTGCAATCATTTAATCTCAAAAATTGTCTTGCGCCACGTTATGTAGATTCCTTCAGTTACTGTATGATCGGGAACACAAAGCTGTAAGAGGCGACAAGAATGCGAAAGATACACGCTTTGAGAGCAGATACAGACTGCTGCTAAGACAGGGAAGAGTCAGAAAAGAGGGCGTCAAACTTCGGTGAAACCAAAAAAGGGCCATCCGTTTGTTGGGGGTGGGTGATTAGAAAAGGGGCGCCGCTTCATTGTTGAGAGTAACGACGACAAATTCTCCCAATGGATCTTCTACTGTATCGCATCAAAAATATTTCACATCTGCTGAGCTCCTAAATAACACATGCCATACACTTGCAAGTCACCACCTGAAGCAACAGGATCTCAACTTGATGAAAAGCCAGGACCAAAGCGAACAGAAGATGTCAATTAGACCAAGAGCCAGGTAGGTCATATACTCGCCTAAAGCTGCACACATGTCATGCATCCAAATGCGCAACCGGCGAAAATCAGCGATACGTTTGCATTAAAGAGGCTTCGAAAGATTCTACTATCAGTCACGACAGTAACAACGCAATATTTTTAGATAAACGAAAGGGATGAACCAAAGGACACAGATAATTCAGTCTCATGTAGCTTAGACCCTAGAGGGAACATGACGCATCATGTGAAAGACAAGCGTGCTAATCAAGCGCGAGGTAACTGCGTATTCTGACAGTTCAATCTTCCCCTTGTCAAAATACATTTGGCCAACTAAATTTGATACTTGATTCAAGCGAAAGGTAAGATAACGTAATTCAACAAGATGGTTCGTTTTAAACAATGAAAACGCAAGTAGTTATCTCCACAAAGTGGAGACAGTGGTAACGCAAGTAGTTATCTCCACAAAGTGGCAATTTATTCAGAGTCATGCTAGATTACTAACACCTAAATCTTAACAATGTGCTTAACTAAGATTAACTCACATGGGGCTTCTAATATATGTATACTTGTAGTAAGACGAAATGCTGGTACAGCCAGTTGAAATGTACTGGTAACATGGCACTACTTAAATATGATCCATCACCATTCCAACCAAAGTACAGTATCACAAAATGCATTCAATCATTTTTAAACCGACAATGTGTTTGTGAAGAATGATACCGGCAATTTACGCCTATGCGTGGTTATTCTGCTCATCAAAACAATTGACCTTCAAAACAAGTCTTGCAAACACCACAGAAAAAAATGTTACGCAGTTGACTAAATTTCTTGCCAGCACTGTGGTTGTACTCTTACAAGATTAAATGTCAGTGCAAAAAACTACTATAATTAAAGCACTTTCACGGAAGTCTGCATGTAAGAATGCTTTCACAAAATATACGAAAAAAAGCACAACATAGGCTTTTCTCGTTACGTGCCACTGTCGCTTTTCACGAGTACATTTCATGAAAATGATCTGACTTAAGTACTTTGAACGGGCATCACCACGTGCACACAGGTTCATGAAAAGACGGCAACTTGCTAAAATTAAATGTTGAAGTTGGTTGCCGAAATTGTCTAATCAGGTGTACCGTGTTCCACCAAATATCAACTGCACAAATTGAAAAACCACTACCGGTTTAGTGATAAAATGTTAACACAAGCCATACCGTAACAACTAAGGGTATCATTTTCTAAATTTAATCGGTCACTCATGACAGCTTCTCGGAGAGTGAAAAGTTTAGCAAAATCTTGCATCTTCAACAATCTCAACTAGAAAAACGCCATCTTCATAAAAAGTCTATACACATTTCAGTCACTTTCAAAAAAGGCTACACACATCTCGGTTAGTTTCTAAGACAACGTAAACGGTACGCGCATCCGTGCCCATAACACTGCATGAATGGCTGGTTACAGAAAACTCTTAAATGGAAACCACTAACGCTTGTCTCTCAACGCTTGCTCAATAGCATAGTCAAATCCATCATGTTGATACGCAAGGTTTATTATATGCTCATGAGGTAAGGGAGCCCGTATGGGAAAAAAGAAGTGATCCGGATAGTAGTTGGTAAGATTGTTCACAGATGAAGTGTAAAGGTCAGCAATTCTGCAAAGACGTCCAGCAAAAAAAGATGGTGAGAGATGCGATCGAAACACAGATCCAAAATGAGGATTGAACACTTCTTTAACGACTCTCTTCAAGGTTAATCTTTCAGCAAGCCATTCCTGCAATACTTGTTGGCTTTCTGCATCTCTATAAACCTGAAAGTAAGAAGAAACCTTGGTTAATAGTTACATTGGTTTAAGAAGTAATGCGATCCATTTTACATACTCCTGGGGACCCCACCTGTGCGTTACGTTAACACCTAATTGGATATTTAAGAAATAAGCTTGTGTGATGTCCAGCACAAAAATACCATGGGCACTGTAGCTTATCGCAGCATCCCAAGTTAGACCATGTTCATAACACTTCAATAGAAACAACGAAACTTAAACACTGAACAGGACTTCAGCTTTTCCTAGACCTTAATCGTTGCTTAACTACTGAAGGTGATTTGGAGTTTGTCACTATAGACTTCTTAAAATGCAGAGTGAAGGGAACGCAGTTCATCAACAGGAAGTTGTACCACCGAAACAACACATTTAAGTCAATCTTATTTGGAGAAACAATATCTTATTTGGAGAAAACAATAAGATTGATGCGTCTCAATCAAAGCCATAGTAAACTTTTTAATCAATCACCATTTTTATACCACAAACATTTTTTTATTGTTACAAGCTTTGTAATTTTATGTTATTTTATGTACTATGATCGACCTTTTCAAATTTATGCAGGTATTAATAAGTTTTTAGAAGTTTTATATAAGGGACACATATGTCCCTCTGTGCATAAATGGTAACTGCTTCTTTCAACATTAGCCTATGGCTGTATAGATACTTAGATAGCACAGGCTACTTTTCAATTACTTTGGCCTTACTTCGCAGGCTGTGATCTACCTGGCCAAATCGGCTGGCTCCCTTTAACTTGACAGTGGCTTGGGTGGGCAATTTTTTACCATTGCAATAGCATCAGAAAATATAAAACTGGGTGGGTAGGCCTACTAAGCTATAGAAATGCCAGGCATGAGATTGGATAAATAGGGTCACTTTGCAGTCATAAATGCCAATAATAAACTAAGCAATGAAAGGGCTTATTCTTGTCAGACCAGAAGGACGACTTTTTTTCTGGAACTGAAGTTTGCAACAAGGCCGACAACTGTAAACAGCCGCATTGTTCACAGTGAAGCACACACATCAGTTAGTAAAAAGATCAGCCATTTGGAATTTTGACAGCAAGTTGTTTATGGCGTATCGCAATGGAAAACAATTACCTATCCAGGCCATACTATCTAGTGTCTAGTTAAAAAGTAGCCAATCTATTTGGCCAGCTACCTTACACCCTGCAAAGTAACCAAGCCCAAAGTAATTGAAAAGTGGTTTGTGCTATCTAACTATGCAGTCATAGGTTAATTTTGGGAAATCCACTTAAGAAACAGTTACCATTTATACATAGAGGGACATATGAGACAACATTTACACCATATATTGCCAACATGCAAAAAATTTTTTTGGAAAAAAGTTTAGTTTGTTTATGTATGGCACAAATAGAACTGATTTTGACCAATTTTGAGCAGTTTGATGCATTTTGAAATTAGTGTGCGTTACAGGGTTAACTGAGCTGAATCCGAGCACACGATTCATGTTTTGTGCTGGTAATTTTTAATTTTCTTAAAGATAGCATTCCTATGCATTGATGATATCACCACCTACAATGATTCAGCTTTGTGGATATGCAATCACCCCAACTTATTTACCATGTGATACAATATTTATGATAATGAGCAGTGGAAAGATTCACTCATTTCTGAAGTTGCTTGAATTTTTTGTTTTTTAATTCAAGCAACAGTTTTCAGTTACCTGGACAAAAGTACCTTTTCTGGTTTACCCTGAGTAAAACAACACCTTTCTCACAAAAAATTTGTGAGGTAGACACTAACTGGGAAATTCAATAGTAACCAAAAAATATACACAAGTGTTGCCATTTAACACTGCATAATAAATATGCTGATATGTTTTACAGGATAATTAAATCGAAGTTCCTATTTTTTACTCCACATTATAGTATGTGTTAATCCAACAGAAAACCTGAAACATTTCTAGTAGCAGTTGCTATGACAACCATGATAAAAACATCATTAGCAATATTGACAGTTCTGAGCACAGTGAACTAAATATAAAAAGCATCTTCTGATGAAGAATATTACCTGCATTCTTGTGAGTAGCCGCTCTAATGTTTGCATCCAAATGACAGATTTTCCAAACAGGTCACTATTTATAACACGTATTTCATCTTCAAGTTCAGGAATAACAGCACCGGTTCTCCACCCATAAGAGTAAGTAGGATCAGATAAGTCAGTGTAGATCTGGTCTCCAAAGTAGAGAACCTGATTGCCATTCCAGTTAGACAATTGCATTAAGCTATCAATGCAACCCTCACAATATACTTCACCTTTTTTAAACTCACTCACTGCAGACCATGACACTTGGGTATTTTTGCAATTATCAATAATCACTCTTTTGAATGGGCGAATACCTTTATGAAAAAATCTAGGCTTGCGTGCTTCAACAATAATCACATGAAAAGCATCCCTCCAATCAGGGCCAATCAAATGAGTCAACCCATGGTTAACAAATGGAAAACTACTGTTTGTAATGAGAAACAATTGCTTTTTTGAACGTGCTAGATAATCCATCAAATTCCTTAAGGAGTTCTTTTCCAAATACTGATCAATTTTTGACTCAACTTCCTTATAAAGATGACCAGATACATGCACGTATCTCACAGCATTTTGTACACTTTCAAACAATATTCTTGGATCATAGACAATGTTATTTACAAAGAAATACTCAACTACGTTGGCAAGAAGCATCATCTCAGGCATGGAAAAAATGTCCATAAGTTGTCGAATTGAGTCACCACCAGTATATGATTGATCAATTATGTGTTTTGGAATGTGTCTAGTTCCATGAAACAATGCCATGACCTCATTGTTATCAAGCTTCTGCAATCCTTTGTGAACAGTTCCAAGCTGGACTACATTACAGCTGTCAATTTTCATTAGTAAGCTTCTTGCAACATCATAGTGCAGACCACGAATGCAGAAGTTAGGTATGTATTTCATATGTAGAAGGCCATGTGGAAAGTTGTGAATCTTGACTAAATACTCTGCAGCAGCTGTGTAAATGAAGTCTTGCATGCTATCAGAGTACTGAGCCAACGTGTAGTCGTAGTCAAATCCATATATATTGACCTCACCTAAATTAATTTGATTAATAGCAAATACTCCACGTTCATCAACATGATGTATACGTTCATGGGATTCATGAATTAACTTTTTCAAATCACAGTATCGAGTCTGCATAAAATCCTTATTTGAGATACTTGCAACATTGCTAAAGTGTGCTATTGTTCCCTGCAGCCGACAACACTGCCTTTGGCACAGCAAAATGCATCTGGAAGATTGCAGTGATAAATAAAAAACAGCACACTTTAATGCCATATTAACAGATACCTGTATGTTAATTGCATTGCAACAGCAAACAAAATCTGAAAAATTGCATGAAAGCTACATTTTACCACTAAATAAACCAATGAAACATGTCTTACACAACTTTTCTCACTGACAATTTTACTATCGGCCTATGTACTTAGACAAAATGAGTTTTTACAGAACAGAAACCATGCTACATACATATACGGATATGGCTTCTATTAGATACCAGCTGTGATCTTTTTCTCTTGAAACTTTGTATATTTACATGGAAAACCTATGAGAAATAGTGGATTCAATAACTGAGGCACTTATTTGGGCTTGAATTTCAAGGTGTTTTTAACACGTTGGCTACCAGTGTATGATATATTTGTACTATGAAATCCATTGTGAGCAGGGTTGATAAAAATCATGATTTTTTCAAAAAAATTAAAAAAATCAGAATTTTTTTATTTCAATTGGATTTTTTTTTATTTTTATGATTTTTATTTACTGTGTAGAGCAGGGGTTCCCAACCTTTTTAAGATCTCGCACCACTTGGGCACCCTTTATTATAAACACGCACCATGTCTTCCAGAACAATTAATTTGATTGAATCTTAGTTTTTTCACAAGAATGGTATACAATACATTAAAATAATAATAAAAGACCGTAACTAAACTTAATGAGATTTTTGTTAGTGTTTACCTTCCACCAATTTATCGATGCGTGTCGTAAATTAGCTAACAGTGCATTGAAAGTCATAATACTGTGGTACAATAGGAATTGCAGGTTACAAGAAAATTTATTTACAAACAAAGCCCGATACGTAATTTAGACAGCTGTGAATCCAGGTTTTTGTGAAAAATGGAAGTTACTCGCGTACCACCTGGAAGACCTTCGTGTACCACTAGTGGTACATGTACCACAGGTTGGGAACCCCTGGTGTAGAGGGTGGCCACCAAACAAGTAGTAATTTATAATTTTAATTAACTCTTTGGCGTCTGCTAGAATTCAAGGATTTTCAGAAAAAAACGCCTAAACGCATGTTGCTTTGCGCGGGAATTTCTCCAGTCCGGTACGCTCTACAGACCCGGTAAAAGTCTCAAAAGATGCGGCAAGGCTTCTAGTCTGCACTCAAAAAAATTTTTTGCTTGGGGGGTGCGGGTTTTTGTGAGTGACGTCATAAATGGAGAACTTTTAGGACACCTTGGCCCACTTTGCCTGGCCCAGGGCGCCAACCGTTAGGTGGTAGTATTTCACTGAAGTTTTTACTGGAAATTAGGCTACAATCCGAGTCTTTTGATACTTTGGATGACCTGTTGGGGTTTTAGGTTCAAAAGTTGTGATGTAAGGTCGTAAAAATATTTGACTAATTAGCTAAGTAGATAATCAATTAATTTGTTTAATTTATATCATAACTTTTGAACCAGAAATGCTAGAAAGTCGATCAACGGCTCAAAAGACTCGAGCCTAGTTTCCAATGAAAACTTCAGCGAAACACTTTGGCCTAGCAGTTGGGCCCTAGGCCAGGCAACATGAGCCAAAATGACCCTAAAACTACT
>JGI24022J15233_10003369_pt1 | contig 15809 bp, 6 predicted proteins | sample Ectturendosymbi2_FD_15233 | JGI IMG/M metagenome (IMG submission 15233)
CCCCCCCCCGCCCTAAAACCTACAAAAGTAACTCGCCATAATTTTGTACAATTCCGAAAAAAGCATTGGCGTCATAAGGTCATTTTGCCGACCATTGTTTTGTCACAGCGCAGTGTTGTGAAGTATGCTTCATCTCTCTTACAGTAGTGGGCCCGTAATGAAACTTGACTACCAACTATTACTGAAATCGTTCCCCCTCACCTTACTGGCTGGATCCGCCCCTGCAACAACAGTGGGCACATACGCACCAAGACAACAAGTTCACTGCACATTTGCCAAACGCCATTGTTTATGGCCTTTTCAGGATATACGCCATGAAAAATACTGCGTAACGAGTGCTGCTTTTCTGATCTGAAACAACTGCGCCTAAGCACTGCTCGCGTATACTAAATNGCCAACACCGCNGTCGTTTTGCAGCAAGAAACTGGAAACATCAGTTGTGGAAGTCAACAGCCTTTNCAGTAGCCAGTGTTTNAAACTGAGGTTTCAAAGAAGTTTAAAGAACGCTGTGTCCTAAAGANCAACAACAAGCTTTGTTGAAATAATAGAGTCTCACACAATTTAAACACTGGAAAAAATTGCGCTTAGGAGGAATTCAATAAACTGTGTTCAATGTTTTGAATTCTTGGCACACAAGAATAACTCTTGGAGTGTGAAAAGGTGGATATCTCACAAACTGAGGCAACAATATCCACACAAATGAAAAATTGGATATGGGTAAACCACTAGACCAGTGGTTCCCAACCTTTTTACATGCATTCCTCCCTTTGCTCATTTTCGAACTTTTCATTCCTCCCCTGTTCGGGTTCGTAGGTTAGTATTGACTACAATAGGAACAATGGTCTTTATTGACGGCAATAACTTGATTAATAAAAGTGGGACAAAAAATATTTCTTGTCATTTATGATGGCACTAAAGTTGGTCAACAAAAACGTGTGGCAGTCCACTAAATAACTTAACAAAGATAAAGTGATATGATTAATTGAAAGACCCAATGTCAGCTTATATACGAAGTACAACACTTACAAAAAGTGGAAATTCCTCCCCCGAACTCATGAAATTCCTCCTTGGTTGGGAACCACTGCACTAAACTTTGCCTTGATTTCTCATGCGTACTTCTTGTACATGTGTGTCTTTGAATGGAATGTAAAATGCGGCTTCCAAGCCTTTACGGTTTTTGCATACGCCTATTAACATCCCACCTGTTTTCAGTAACTTCACCCACAGGTGAAACAGGCAAGGAATCAACCGCAAATTTACCCACCCGTTTTGTACCCTTCGTTAGATGTGGATTAGTCAATCAAGACGTACTTCGAAGGTTTGCATTGCTTTTTTCTAAAGGAATTGAACCTCCCATGGTTTAACCCAGTGGTTCTCAAACTGGGGTCCGCGAGACAATTTTCTGGGGACCGCGAAGCACCTTCCAAAAAAATCAACTGATACCAGAGAAGTGCACCCGTCACATTGATACAATGAAAAACCAACGTGTTGTTTCGTGTTTATTTGTGTTCATTTTTTAAGGGGGCCGTGAGTCATTTAAAAAATTGCTAGGGTCCGTTTCGTAATTTTTTTTTTAAAGTGTGAGAACCACTGGTTTAACCAATTTAGTCTGTCAGCTTCCACTGGGCANGGTTCGCGGAAGACTGATGCACCACAGTGCTGAACGCTAAGTAATCCTTGAGCGTTATTGGTCAAAACTGCTTGCTAGCGTTCTTGCGCGGCAACCGCTATGCGCAGTAATGTTCGTCAGACGTTTAAAATCTGCGAAATCATATACAGAAACATAATAGTTACGGCGACAGAATATAATTTTTTACATTTTGGTGAGTACCATTTAATCCCGCCTACTGCACCACTTCCATGCCCTCTTATGTGATCAAACTTTGCTTTGCATTATCCTGCAGACATTCAACGCACGGTGAGCATTACGTGAGCCGAAACTGCGTTAGAGAAAACTACAGAAACGCAACAGTGAGCTCAACAGAACAGGACTCAGTGTTATGTGACAGTTCGGTTTTCGTGGCGATAGCCAAAAGTCCTTTAATTAGCAGGTATTGATTTGAGAGGAATATTTCGCAGATCGTAGCAAAACAAATCGCATCGTGACACAGGAAAAATATACTTGCTTGGTAGTTTTTGCCGAAACTGATTANAGCAGAAACAGTAATGACACAGAGCGTTTCAACCATNTTCAGTTTCAAAGTCGATCTGCCCCTACCGCGTCAAAATACGCAAGGCGCATTGCAATTCACTGCCGTTTCGACTGCATGTAGGCAAGACCTTTCTGTAGGAGGCCTTGGCGTAAACTAGGCCATACTCACAACGTGACGATTTACCCGAAAAGACTGCGCTACTCTAGCTAAATTCATAGTACATGTGCAAAACGGCAAGCTTTCTTTAGTTTGCCAATTCCGGCGATCAGCACAGGCACAGCAATGGATTTAATACCAATCACACTTCATTTATCCCTTGTTTTGCTCGCTGGCGACATCAAATGCGTAAGCCTTTGAAGTGCTTGGCAAAATTTCTATCAATGAATATCTTAGCAGTGTAAGAAGACTGCAATGACCAACACGCATTTACTTGCAGCTGCACACATTTTGCGAAATGCCATCTGAACAAACCCGTTTGTATTAAGCCATGTCTCGCAAATTTTCACCAGGCGTTTTCACTGAAAATTGTTGACATGAACGCGCAGAATGCCAACCAAGCGACGAGCGCAAACCATTTGCAGTAAAACTGTGATCAAAATTTCAAGTTGTGTTATTTACATAATTAATTACGTAAGAAAAAATTAAGGTAACAAAGTGAATTAACTGTTTCCACTATGAAGAAGTGAACTGACATTTGAAAACAATAAGCATCACAATGCAGCAGGTAATCTTTGATATTTTGAACATTTGTCATTAAGCGGATGTTAATATAAGAACGATTGTCCTTGGACACAGAATTCCGACCAAGTCATTGACAGTTTTGCTTTCCTGCATTTCACTAACAAACATGTCCCGTATTTTATGGACTTTAAGGCGCAATATCAATGAACTGGAATACAAAGCACATTAATCTTCCGCAAATGCATTAAATCAGTGGTTCTCAACCACTGTTTTAAGAGCCGCATGAGGTCCCCAAGCACCCTTTGTGTAGCCCTCAGCAGTCTTTAAATAAAACCTTTAATATTTTGTGTAACAGACTTCGTTCTGCTGTGAATCAAAACATGCAAAATGACTAGTGTTAAAATTTCTTTAGTGCGGCCCTCAACAAAGTCTTGAGTCTGGATTTGGCCCCCATCAGCGAGAAGGTTGAGAACCACTGCATTAAATTCTTCTTCAGTGTCTGAGGTAAACAGTTGCACGATTTTGACATCAAGCATGCCCGGATCCCTCTCGTCATTAACCGAGTCAATCTCTCTGCTGATACTTAGCCTTTCAGTGATGATTCCTGCCTTCATGAACGGTATTACGCAGCGAGACACCTGACCATGGTAGCCGCAATGCCACAATCCATCAAGCAGTGCAGCTTCGAAAATACACAAGGCGCACCGGATTACACGGCGCACCGGATTACACGGCGCACCATGAATTTTTGAAAAAATTAAAGGATTTTAAGTGTGCCTTATAATCCGAAAATTACGGTAACGTACTGAAATTCAGCGCACAATTTAAACCAACAAGCATGAAATTATTTGATGTTCGTATAGATGATGCCGCATGTTTTCTAATTGCTAATATCAAGGAAATATATCCACATCCTCTATACCAGTGGTTCTTAACCGGGGTGGCGCGTCCCCCAGAGGGGCGTGAAGAAATTTTCAGGGGGACGCGAGCCCTTATATGCTCTACAACATGGAAAGTTTTTGAACGGGAATGTGCACCTTCCAAACGTTACGCCAGTGCCGAGCTTACGTCGCTACATGTTATTTGGTTTACTTCCGGCAGAGACGGAAGTGTGTGTTAAGTTTCTTCAAAATTATCAGGACGAATTCGAACCTGTATCTCAGGGACGCAACTAGGGAGACTGTTCAGTGGGCATGCCAAGTCCCTTTAGTAATAACATCTGCGCCTTCCTCGAATTTGAGAACAGCATGGTACACATAGAATTTTAAGGTAGCCGGCTGCATCAGTTCCACGCAGCGTGGGACACTGCTATGACCATCTGTAATTCGACGAGCTTTCTGTAATGTGGCTGTACACCGGTATGATACTAATTTTCTACAGTACTCCCACCAAGTTCTTCTGTGATGTGACTATGTATATTTATGGCTATTCAACTGCATTTGAGCCACACTCTTGTTGAATGTGACACTAAGTGTATGCGGCTTGGCAGCTACAGGCCACGAAACGATGTCGACTTTTCGACCAAAGGAAGATAGCAACTTTGCTTTTTTGCTATCCCAATAGCAACACTCAGCTGCATAAACTCGGAATCGTGGCTTTCACGCAGACTAAGCGGTGTGGAGTGTTTAGTCCACAAATGAAGATAACATTTCTGTTTAAATATCTGGTTTATGCGGTTAACCGTACTATATTTTTCACGTATGAATGGATTTGGTTTGAGATTCTGGAATCTTAGTCGAAAATGCGGTTATGACGTTTAACCCATATACAATTAGTCGGAGTAATCTGTATTCACTCTGCGAAGTAGTGTGCGGTTGCAAAACTATGCAGAGTGAATAAAACAAACAAAGAATTTGTAAAAGTTCTCGTAAGTCTGAAACAAGCAACTGCAACACATTAAGCATGCGGGCTAGAGTGGGAACATGCATATCTGTGAGTACCGGCAAATATTGCGTAATACTTTCGTACTCTACCTGGCCTTGACCAGGATTGGACTCACTGTCCTACCTTGGATGTAGTGTTGTACCAAGTGTTACGGGTTAGCAAATAATAGTGTTAAGAAAGTGTGTGCAACCCGGTTGTTCTACTTCCAAACTCGCTATTAATCGTTCTGTTGTGCCTGTTTTTATCAACCTGCATTGTGCAGACTCTGTGTGTTTGTACTCTATGGACTCCGTGTCTGTCACAAAACCTTTAAAATATAAAAATTAAATGAATTTACCATGAAATACATTTTTCACAACTCACTTAAAGTCAGGGGGGTGTTAAACAAACGAAAGGGGTGTGGTGGAAAAAAGGTTAAGAACCACTGCTCTATACAATGTCGTAAACATGAAATGCTTATTACAGTGGTGATGGAAACATATTATCCACTTCATAATTATTCAGCTTCAACTGCTACAGCAGGCCAACTTGCTGACGTTTCAAGAAAGTGATTGCTAACAGACTGAGTCACTGCATGGCAAAGGAACATCCCTTGTCTGAAAGTATATGTGAAGTACCAAACACAGTTTCCAACAACTTGTAACTGAACCCTGCTGCAGGAGAAGATGCAGTTCAGCAGAGTTAAGCTTGGACTTTTAAAAGTAAACTTCATGTCCACCTAACAAACAACAAATTTATGGTAATCACGAAACAAACTGAGGAATTCATTGCAACATCACTGCAATCAAAAGTATCTGGTACACTAAAACTTTTCAATGAATGAATGCTTCATCTAAACAGCAATAGCTGAAATGCACTTTATTAAATATCGAAAATTTTAGTTGGCAACTTCTGACAAACATGTTGCAGGCTGTTTTTTTTGCTGAGACATTTCGGTCATTGTCCCATTATAAAAATAAAACTTGCTGTAACAGTATTTGCTAGTCTATATTTTCAGAAATTATGACCTAATTCATAATTTTTTCCATCATTTCAAAAAAATTCAACATTCTCAGGTAACACTTGGCATGTAGTCACTTTTTTCCTCTAAATTAATAATATCATATTGAAACAATAAATAAGAATGTTACACATAAACACGCAATCACCCACATTGAAAATAAACAAACAGTATATATAGACTTAAATTCCAACAGATATGAAAGGTTTCACAGTGGCAATGACTAAATCTAATTAATGCTTTCATTAAAAAATGAGATTAAAATAGAAGAAAAACTAAAGGCCATACATGTCTACAAGAAATGAATAATTGCAGTGAAACCTATAATTAAACTAATATGCACGGTTGCATTGCACAGGTTTTACATGCAAATTGAACTTTACTATAGTAGAAAATTGTTTTAGCTGCATAGCAGTACTTGTTAGCACACACAAATATTTAGGATAAATGAATGTTACTTACACCCATAATCAGCTCTTGTATCATCAGCACTCACACCTTCCGACATGATTGATTAATATGTTGCAGCTACAACTGATGTGTTGTTTGATGCTTCTTCCAAAGTTTATACACAACCAACTAGCTTCCGTGTAGGCAACTCTAATTATACAAACTGCTTGTTCAACAACACTGTTTCCTACATCAGCTTCAGCGCTGCATCCACCTGGTTAATTACAGCACATGATAAGCAATGTCAGTTGCTAAAGTGCTTAATTTTACAGATAAAAATCAAACTCAGAAATGCCCAATTGCTTTCAATAGGATAAAATGTGTATATGTAATATGTCTCAGCATTTTTTCAGAATCTGTATTAACAACCACCTGCTTTGAGCTAACAGACACGCATTAAAACAGTACACAACCATTGGTGTATGCATATTACAGATAATTTTATGTAAGTAAACTTTAACAAGCATGCACAGGTTGTGATGTCTTTTAGCACAAGCATGGCAAAGCAAACCTCCACAACATATATGAAATGCCATGGTTCTATACAACAACTTGTATGAATATAACCTGGGGGCATAACGAGATTGATCAGTCACCTTGTAGGTTACTATATAATTTCTTTAAGTTCAGTTTGCAAACAAAGGGACAATGGAACATGAATAGCAGTGTTATAATGCAAGCTGCTAAAGACTGCAGCAAGTACATGGAGGAATCACAGATCATATTCTCATTAACTATTTAGTTTCATGTAAACTGCTTTACTCAGCCTAACTATGCTTCATCTTACCTGCTTTAAACAATTACTGTATCTTCTTGAAAATTCAAATGAACACCAGACAAATGCAATAGTTAATCAACTTGTATGTTACATGCTATCGAATTAGTGTGTACTCATCCTACACAACTTAAGTTTAGTTATGCTACTCAAAACATTTTGGTGATTCAAGCAGCAAGACCTGATAAACAGCACATGGTAGTTCACAAAAAGCTGGGTTATTTTCAAAATTAGACACAACTTTAAAGTCTTCAAGTGCTGTTGAGTTAATGCTTTTTGGCCACCACAGACAGTTTCTCAAGCGCCATTAAAACTAGTATTTGCTAGATCAAATTTTTTGGCAAAATGGCATGGTCTTATAAAAAATGCAATCTAGACAATCCAAGTCATGGCTGGCATTACCACTAACATGCACATCAGCACAAATATTACAACTACAGATTTTTGAAACTACCTAGGAGTACCGTGTGCTTGGATATAGTTGTAACATTATTTAAGTTGTATAATTGATTTATGAGAAACAAAAATAATTTAATTTGGTTTACAAAATTGAAAAAGCGTAACTGAAAAGAATAACTACATTCTCAAATAACACAATCACTTTTGTAAGATTTGATGCAATGTCATAATGAAATACTGCCACATTTAGGAGAGTGTCACAGTCAACCCCACAAGCATGATTATGTGGAACAATAGATTTTGATAAGAAACAATTATCAAGCCAGCTGTTTGAGGAAATCTCCTGCCTAGTCCTCCATCCTTTTACAACGATTTAAGCTTGCCTCCATCATTTAGCAATGTAATAGAGTCACAGCAGCGACCACACCTAAAACGAAGCAGTTGCAATTTATTTGGACAAGAAAACTAGTTTCGTATTAAACACATTTGCAGTCCTTATTCAAACAGAATCTGATCCTATCATTTGAAAACAAATGATTCAATCATTTGAAAACAAATGATTCTATTTTAATAAGGACTGAAGATGTGCTTTATTTTTTCCATATTTTTAGCAAAAAACATTAAAAGTGACAATCGCATTTATATACTAGTAAAGAAAAATATAGAAAATGACTTAGCAAACATTCGAAAGCTCTCATAAATCACATACAAAAACACCACCCAGAGAACTTGCACATGTCTTTAAGACACCATTGATGGAATGCTCTACTTGCATGGTTAGATTTTATGAGCACTGTCAAATTTAAATTTCATGATAACAAAGATCTTATAAATATAAAAAAACTGATTCCTAACTTAGAAAGTGTTTTTTTCTGCAGGCAACAAGTGTCTTCAACATCTTCAGATCCAGTTGATTTCCCTCTGAAGTCCCAAATGAGCCAATTTTTTTGTGTCACTTTGCCCCACCATAATTCGCCAGCCAAGTGAGCTAGAGAGCTGTTCAAACCCTCTAAAGATGCAGGAAGTCTTCTAGTTGAGATTTTTTTTAATTGGAAAGTTTTGGATTTTTCATGGGTAATGTCATAACAAAGGTAGGGTAGGTTAAGTTTACGCGTTTTTGACCAAGGTCGCCGGGCCCTGGGTGCTAATGCCAAGAACTAATTTTTTGACTCAAGTTTTTAATGGAAACTAGGTTATAATATAGAAAATGACTATATAGAAAATATAGAAATATAATATATAGAAAAATAGGTTATAATATAATATAGAAAAATAGGTTATAATATGTAATATAATATAGAAAAATAGGTTATAATATGAGTCTTTACAGCCTTTGGTTAGCCATTTATTGCTTCTGGTCTAAAAGTTATGGCCAAAAAAGAAACAGCATTTGGGTTAAAAAATTGTTTGGGATTTCCTTGCCATAACTAAGTAAGAAATATGGCTCTTGGTCTCTGACTTTCTTGGCCACCCCTGCTCTACAAGGATCTTATACTGTATATACATATATTGATTATTAGCATAATGACACCTTGACTTACATCATATATGCTTGACATAGTGTCAAGTCTGCAATAATTGCAATAATTGCAATATGCATCCGGCAGTCATAAGCCTTACTGGATTCAAGTAGCAAGTGCATGCACTATATTTTTATGAGAACTTTTGCTTCACACCACAAGGCTAACATCTACAAATTGTTGTCACACTTGGAGAAACAATTTGATGTTGTTACGACCTACCTTTTTAAGCAAGAAGTGAAGTACACAATGAGGAAATTAATCAAATTATATGCAATTAATCTGGGAAGCAGCTAGGTGGTGACTAAAAATGGTCATCACTTCTTTGTGTGATGTTCCAGACCATACAATCACAACTTTTTGTTTCCACATTGCTTGTTTTTAGGAAATTCCCAATGTTGGGATTTTAGACACTATTCTTAGCCCACTATTCACTGGTTACTCCATACACAATGCACCACATCTTTCCCAACGACTAGCAATCGCGCTTGCTTTGTCACAACTGGCTACCTTATCGAATGTGTCACATCTAAAAATGCTTGTGTCATGCACGATTTCTTCTCGACAATAGCCACCATTTTCAGACTCGATCATAAAAGTCACAAAGATGTTTTTAAACCACACAGATCTGAAACGAATCGTTTTTTGCATAAGAAACTAGTTAACATCAGCTTATTTATAACATAGAACAGATCATCTAATAATATAAAATGAACTTAAAAATGAAAGACATTCATCACACTACCCTATCAAATGAGGCAAACAGAATGATGCAAACCAAGATCTAATAGGCATTAACTTTAACTTGCAATAATTCCTAAGCATACAATTCTTGACAATTGAGCTATAACCATATGACCACTTCGTATCCACAAAAAATTATGGTGAGGAGATGCATACTAATGCCCATACGACTGATTTGCTTTTGTTTGTTTATTCAACTCACATAATAGGCTAGCAGTGAGAAGATACTTCTGATGTCAATTATATAGCCTATTGTTCCCCCACAATAACTACAGTAATCTTTGTTTACAAAAACAGAAACATTTGGAGAAAAATAGCTATGCATTGAAATAAAGGCAAGTGCAGGGCAGTAATACTGGTTAGTACACTAGGAATGAGTAAAATCGGATCTAACTTGCAGACAGGCCTATACCCTAGCTATACATTCCTGAATTTTTTTCTTAAATTAACTTAGTGAAAGCCAATAAATCATTCAGACATATAAAGCCAAACCAAATGCAATCCACATAAGTGCCGCAATAGTACACGCAGACAGTAGAAATGAACAGATTCACAAAAAAGCAAGCAATATACCCAAAAATCAGAAATAGCTAATGAAAGAGGACCATCGCAAACATGAACGGAAGAACCCCATGTCATTTCATTTGAATAACATATACTATATAAAAAATACACCAATGTTAAATCATTTATAAAATAATCATAAACATAACACAGCCACTCATGAGCAAGCAATGGGTGAAGAGTTGAGGTATGTACAGATGAGCAGGTGAAGCATGCACATAAGTGAGAAAAGAAACAGTATATAAGGGTTATGAGGCAGAAACCAATGCAGTCAACACAACATTTCAGAACAAAAGTATCGCAAGGGTATTCACAGATTATTTATTTCTGCCAATTTTTACAGTATAAATTCCTTAAGGTAGTGTTTATTTTGCCAACAGCGGCAAAAGCTCTGCTGGACATACATTCTGTTTAAAGCCGTGTGGAACTGCATCCACTTTTCTCCAGACATACTGGTGGGTTTGTGACACAAGCAGCACGCCGAATGTAGTCGGTAGTGCTTTTGCTTTCCCTCAATACATGGGAGCCTTTTCCTGTACTTTTATCAAGAGTTTCTATAACTTTATCGCTTTAGGTTTTGGGTGTAGCTTTAGGATTGTTTAGCATTGGGGTAATGGGCATTGTTAGGGAGAGCTTTGGCCACGCCCTGGATTTTGAAATTATTTGCAAAAAATGTTGTTTTTTTAATTTTGAGGGGTAAAAACCAAATTTCACTGCTTTTGCCCTCCCCCTGCAAAAAAATTTGGGAAAATCCCCTACTGGCCCTCCCTGGAAAAAATCCTCCGACGCCCATGATTGGGGTTGAGTGTTAGGGTTGAACATTAGGGTTTTAGTGTTAAGGTTTAGCATTAGCGCTTAGCGTTAGGGTTTTACATCATCTGACAAGGACGATGTGCTCATCCAAGTCTATCATCCATGTCACATTACCATTTCTGACTGCAAAATAAACCCTGTCATTCCTTAATTATCTTATAGCTCTACCCTGTTTTTTTTTTCAGTCATAGACCAAAATGTTTTTGAAATAACAAAAAGAAATTAAGTCATTTCAGTCAGAATGTTTGAAAATATAGGCTTAAAAATACTGTTATGGTGAGTTTTACTACAACTGTGTGACAAATGACCAAAAGGTTTCAGTGACAAAATGCCTCAACAAAAATGACCAAAATGTTTCAGCGAAAAAAAATAGCCTCTAACTGCCTGATATAAATACCACCCATGTCTCATCTACTGTCAGGCACCTTCTTCCAGATCAACTGTATCCCCTGCTGTCTTTATGGGTAATTACGGGAATGGTCAAATTGTGGCAATTCATGTTCATGCACTGCATAAAAATGTCTTTGAATTATGTCACGCACTTTTTCTACCCACATCCTCATTGCACTATCATGGCTGCTGCATGGTTTTCACTTTGTTGCCGCATTACCACTTCTCCCACCCATCCATGCAATATGTCTGCCTCACTTCTTCAATTGTGTATTTCTTACCTCTTCATCTGTTGCACGCATCAATTTTCTTCTTCATGTTGTGATTTCATAATGTGCCTTGTTTTATTGAATGTTTGCTTTTGTCATCATTTTTGCTACCTCAACAAAACCTCTGCTGGTTCTGATGCCTGGATTGGTTAAAATGAATATAGGCCAGTTCAGCCTATAGTCATTTTTCTGGTAAGTCCTTTGCACAGATCTACCAACAACATGAAAAAGAAAAGGTTAAGTACAACCAAAGAGTGATTGACATTGAGAAGTCTCCATTCAATTTCCTTGTCTTTACAAGTGGTGGGATGGCACCAGAATGCACCAGAGTCAACAAAAGACTAGCTGAAAAGATTGCTTAAGAACCAACGGGGCATACGCATCTGCCATGACTTACATAAGAACAAAGCTCAGATTCGCCCTTTAGAGGAGCACCCTTCCTGCAATACGAGGATTTCGAGGCAAACGAAATGATGTTCATCTCCAGGATCTCACAGACATGACTTCTGTTTAATTAATTCCTAGGCCCACAATCATGTAGGGCTGAATTATGGTGTCATTGACATGAAACCAATCATATTTGTGTATTAGGTAGTTAATTCATTCTCGTATGTCATGACATTATGAGTGAACTATTATCTTTTGTAGAACTAAAATGCTCTGCTCATTAACTAAACTTATTTTGTTTTTCATGAACCCAATGCTTATTAGATTAATGTTTGCTGCTAAACTTACTATAATCTGTTTCTACCCTTGTCTCTTCAACATCATTTGGTGACAACATGTGTCTGTTGAGACATTTTCATCCATGGTAGTCACTCCACTGTGGTCCATGGGTAATTTTGTTGCTTCTTCATGATTAATATAATGTAAACATAAAAGGAGTGGTTACAACAATTCACCACACACAGGTTGGAGAATTATACCCATCAAAAAGCATATAAAACAATTGTTTTATAGTACGTAAATAAAGTGGCAATAGACATCAACGTAACACAGATGAGAGCAAGTATTGGGTGAAGAATTGAGGCATGTACAGATGAGCAAGCACATAGGTGAATGAAGCAAACAACGAGGGTTATGAGGCAGAGAGCAATGCATTTAGAACATAACATTTCATGATTTATATATGGATACACATTTTTTCTGCCCTTACTACTTATTTTTGTGATTAAATGTTGGGTTTCAATGCATTGGCCTCTGCCTCATACACTAACCCTTATGTTTACTCACTTCCTTGTGCTTGCTTTACCTGCTCATCTGTACATGTATGTACCTCAACTCTTCACCTATTGCTTGCCTACCATCATCTGTGTTATGTTGATGTTTATTCTGTATGTACTGTAAAACAATGGTGCAATGTAAAGAACGGATGTCTGTCAGAGCAGTTGTGTGATAATGTAAATTTGGAGTGGGAAAAAAACTTGTTACACAATGAATAAAGGTACAGACACAACAAAAAAAATATTTTGTCATTTGCTATTTAATATAACCTTCCCACAAACACGTGATGCAAGACAGTTACGATGTTTTAATTTTTTATATTTTCATAATTGTTGAAACCTAAATTTGGTTCCAACTGGAGCTTGATATGAGGAATGGAATTTTCTTGGTGTGAGATCAATGGTGGCTGAAAGTAAGCCTAAGTTGGCAACAAATATTATTTACTACCGTTTTGGTGTCATTGCTCAACATAAACTATCAGTTTTCGTGGCTCCAGTTTCATTATTTCATATGTATCCGCAACCAAGATCTGCTACTAACAGATAACCGTCTTTTACACAGCACCTACAACAATTGTGCTATGTGCATTTTTATGATTAATTATTACCTTTTGCTCAAATACAGTGCAGTTACAGCCACTAACTATACTACAAGTGAGATTTCTGAAAACAACAAGCCCTTTGAGAGGAATTTTACCAGGGGATATGATGGCTGACACTGGGCCAGAATGGTCGCCAGGAAGTTTTCAATAGGTGGGCTTTGGGTTTGTGCTAGGGGGCTTGACATTAAAAAATTGACAAAAACTCAACTGATTCATAGCGTTTCATGTTTCAATTTGGGGATTTGGAGCTTTGTTTATGGGAGCTTAGCTCCCAAAAGTCCCCCATGGTGATGGGGCTCCACTGGGCTCCCTTATTTTTTGGGCCCTCGTCGAAACTTACATAGCTTGTTTGTATAGTGATCAGAATGAGCTGTGATGCTAAGATTCACAAATACAATTTTTTTCTGCTCTTAAGTCATAGGAATGTGCACATCAAGATCAAGCAAGAGCAGTGGGTTAATCCTAAAAGTAATAACAGAAAGAAAACACAATAGACATCAACATAACACAGACATTGGCGCAATTAGGTGGGGGGACACGGGGGACGTGTTACCCCACTTTTTCAGACAGTGGGGTTATAATATGCCATGTCCCTCCACATTTTCTCTTTAGGTTTCGCAATAAATTGGTTTCACACCAACCTGTCCCCTCCACATTTTACAACAAAATTGCACCCATGAACACAGATGATGGTGGGCAAGCAATGGGTGAAGAGTTGATATACATTACATGTACAGATGAGCAGGCAAAGCAAGCACACAGGTGAAGGAAGCGAGCAGCAATAAGGGTTATGACGCAGAGAGCAATGTATTGTAACAAAACATTTCATTACAAAATCAATACAAGTAGCAAGCACAAGGGCAGAAAACAATGTTTATACATACAAATCGTTCAAATAGATTTACAAATGGATGGATTTGTTAGACCTTGTTATACTAACAGTTGGCTCATGCCACACCAATAATTTTAGGCTTGATTACAGAAAAACTGATCAAGCGTACTTACGTAACTTACCCGGGCCCCTGCACCTACCGGTCCCAGGTAATTCGTAAATGTACCTCTCGTAGGCCCCAGTGCCTGGTGCATAACCGTAAACGGAATCGGGTCTAGTGAAGAATACTACCTACCGAACTTCGAGAAAAATGACGTTATTGATGACGTTACAGTGACATAATGGTCAATTTGATGCCGTCACGTGCCAAATTTCGTGATGATAGGCTAGTTATATTACCACGAGAAAAGATATCGACATCACAAAATCAAAAAAAACAACAGAGAAATACAGCCAAAATAAAAAAACACAATAGACATCAACATAACACTGATGATGGTGGGCAAGCAATGGGTGAAGAGTTGATACATGTACAGATGATGTACATCAACTCTTCACCCATTCCACTGCTATCGACATCACAAAATCTACGGAAACGATCATTCTATTCTAAAAACCTCCAGCAGACCTTACAATAAATACGCCATACCACACTTTGAGCTGTTGTTTTCATCCGGTTCAGCCAACAATTTAAAGTGCAAAAAGGCACGGCATCAATTCTTCAACAGCCAAATTAGCTACAGCTACTGGACCGACTGTATTCGATTTCGAAGATCCCCGCAAAATACACTTGCATTTACAATCACTTCGCTTCCGCCAACCGCTAAGTGTCTCTCGTGCGCCACGAACACCAAAGTAACGCACACAACACATTAGTCTTCGTACTAACATTGACGCACGCTGGCTTTCACATTGTGAGCAGCGAAGCGCAACCTGTGCACGCGTGTGCCACTTAGATTATCCCCACCCAGACCTCGTTCTCAGTACAGTAATATATCCATTTTTTCATCTAGAAAATAAAGATATGTGGGAGAACTGGTTGCATCCCTGGAAATATCGACTTTACTTTCAACACGTGGCAGAACCAATTTTTACAAGACAACATCTAAAACTTCACACTTCTTCCAATGGACGTTAAAAAGTTTGGTAGCGGGGCATATACTTTCTAAGACCGTGATGGTTTGCTGTGGTGAAGCGCCAAAACCGAGTTGAGGGAACGCATTGCTCTGAAAAAACATGTTTCATTATATTCAGGACAACTGGGAATCTTTCGTGAGCATTTTCTATGAAGCAAATCATGATGATCAGTAATGCTTCAGAGGCCAGTGGACGTAGGCATAATTTTATGTATCTCAAATTCTTCACTCAACCCTTCTCTGAACTCGGAGTTTTATCCGGGCTTTGGGAGATCGTGCAATGGACGTAGGCATAATTTTATGTATCTCAAATTCTTCACTCAACCCTTCTCTGAACTCGGAGTTTTATCCGGGCTTTGGGATATCGTGCACCT
>JGI24022J15233_10003370_pt1 | contig 15807 bp, 14 predicted proteins | sample Ectturendosymbi2_FD_15233 | JGI IMG/M metagenome (IMG submission 15233)
ATGAAAAGTTCTATCTGCTTATGAAATTTGAAGAAAATCTAAGATGGTGGGTTGACTGGCTGGGACAGTTGACAGAGAATGACCCTTTGTCCAAATTCCTGGTTGTCATTTTATTAGATTAATATCAAATTTAGTTGTGTGGGTTTTCAGGTTTCTTGCTGAGCAGAAATCAGTTAAGCGTAAAGTATTAAGGTTCATGTACTACAAAATGTGAATCAGATTATGGTTGTTTTGGCTGCCATTGCAGCAATACTGAAAGTGTGATATCAAATTTTAAGGGGATGTTTTTGGTGTAACGAGAGAATAGCTGTTTTGAAATAGCAACAGAATATTGCTATGATGTTTGTGTATCTAACAGCAGTATTCTAATCCTTGTGGACTTATGCTTTAGATCAGGGGTTCTCAACATTTTTCCCGTTAAGTACTCCCGAGTCATAAAACAATCAACCGAAACCCTGGGATAGCTGGCAAAGCCGTGGATTTCACATTGTTGCATCACAACAATGCAAGATCAGGCAAAATCTACATGGACTTTTCAATTGGCACGCATTTTCTTCTGGTATAGGATATTAAAAAATAGCAATACATGAAAACTCAGCTGCCATCCAAGTACACCTGGAAATCTTCCCGTGAACCCCCTGGGGGTTCGCGAACCCCAGGTTGAGAACCAGTGTTTTAGATAAGAATTTATGCAACCCACATTTTAAGGGTAATTATGAAAAGATTGCACCAGCTAAGATGATAGATCTGCTTGTTTTTTGTTATACCTGACAGAAACAAGCCTGCACCAAGCATTACTATAGAGCAGTATTGTTTCCATTTTTCATGATGTTTATTGAAGGTTTTATTTTTGTTTACCATGAAAGCATGCACATACTTTGCAGTGCTAATACATTATATAATGCTCTTTATCACTTGTAAGCAAGAAATAGTAATTAATGTTGTCCTTCAGTAATTAACTTTTGTGGCAACGTGCTTGGTGCTAATTCCCTTAGATATGTTGCTTATCCTGCATTCTTGATATTTCACACTCTTTTCATATTGTCTGCAACAGGTATCATAGGTGACATTGCACACATTTTTAATAAAAATGTCGCTAATGATTGTTGCGTAGCAATAGAAAGTCATTCTACTACGGTTTTTTTTTTTGAGGAAAATGTTAGGTACCTAATATGCTCCTGTAGTGAAACGATTTCTCTGATTTTAGGGACCCGATTTTCTCTGATTCTAGGGACCGGATTTTTAATTCTAGGGACACGAACCGGGTACCTAAAACACCTTAAAAAACCCTGTTCTGCTCTGTTACAAACAGTTTAACTCTTTGGTGTCCGGCCGCTTTCAGGGATTTTTGAAAAAAACGCATAAACACACGTGGCTTTGCGCGGGAATTTCTCCTGTCTGGTATGTTCTACAGACCCAGTAAAAGTCTCAAAAGGTGTGGCATGTCTTCTAGTCTGCACTCGAAAAAAATTTTTTTGCTTGGGGGGTGCATTTTTTTTGTGTGACGTCATAAGTGGAGGACTTTTAGGTCACCTTGGCCCACTTTGCCTGGCCCTGGGCGCCAACCGTTAGGTGGTAGTATTTTGCTAAAGTTTTTACTGGAAACTAGGCTACAATTCAAGTCTTTAGATACTTTGGATGACCTGCTATGGTTTCGGGTTCAAAAGTTGTGATGTAAGTTAGTAAAAATATTTGACTAATTCGCTAATTAGATAAATAATTAATATGTTTATTTTAGATCATAACTTTTGAAGCAGAAATGCTAGAAAGTCGATCAAAGGCTCAAAAGACTCGGACTCGAGCCTGGTTTCCAATGAAAACTTCAGCGAAACACTTTGACCTAGCAGTTGGGCCCTAGGCCAGGTAACATGAGCCAAAATGACCCCAAAACTACTTCACTTATGACGTCAGTCACAAAAAATTTGCAACCCCCAACCAAAAAGTTATTTTCGGGTGCAATCTGCTAGACTGGCTGATCCGTTTGAGCCCTTGAACAGCTCTCTAGCGCAATCGGCGGAGGAGCTATGGCGTTGGTAAGGCAACCGAAAACTGCTGTTTTTTAGACCGAAATCAAAGTACGAATATATCGTACGGCAGTTCTCAAAGTGTTAACCAGTATATGTATGATAATGTCTGTTAGCCTTTAATACAGCTTTTTTAGTGGATAATGTTATTGTGGTGTAGGTTTCTGTTTGTGGCTTGCTACTACTTAGTGATTGGGAACTGTTTTTGCCATGTGTGTTTCACTCTTATTCATTTGAGTATGATGCCTAAAAGTTGCATGTGTGTTTACTAGGTATGGGATTTTATGATGAAGGGAAAGTGCGAAGAGCTCTAAAATGTGCTAAAAATGACCTAAATGAAGCTGTATCATACCTCACATGTGAAATTCCAATGTCTTCATATGATGTAATTGCAGATGTCGACATGGAAGAAAGGTGCACAAAAATATGTTAAATATTTTGTTCTGTCAGAGTTGTATTTATGGCGTTGTTTGGTCTGAATGCCTTTGTTTTGTTCTGTTTTTTTTTTTTATAAATCACTCAAAGTCAAGATGTGAAATCAGCTGGAAATAGTGCTGCTGTAGCAAAACTAGCTGCAGTGTTGAAAACTGCAAAGTAGACTTCATTGAGAACAGAAATAGCACTCGTAGTCATTTAGGAGTATGCTTAAACTCTGCTAACAAGCACCTGTCTTTGTTTATTTAAACACTTTGGAAAGTGTTCAGTCAATGCTCAAATTTTATGTATAGTGGTTCCTGATTTCAAGATAATTTTGACCAATATTTTCTAAACTTTTTTTCCTGATTTAGCGTGTAGATTATCTTGAGATCTGGTAGTGTTACTGCCAATTTTATTTTTAAGAGGTATTGTGACGAGATAACAGGTATGCAATTAGTTCATGGAATAAACTGATGTGCTTTTTACTGCAATGAGAAAAGCCTTTTTTATGTAGGCTGTTACAAAATTTTAATGCAAGCATGAGACGAACCTTGATTTTGTTTTGACAACCATTTTCATTGCAAGTCAAGCTAAGAAATGTATGTAATTTGCAACTGCATGTTTTTTCCTCCAGTTCTGGCAGTGCCTACCTCTGTTTACTGTGTATTGTGAAAACTGTAAATATTAAGTTTCATTCATTGCATTGTTTCAAAAATTCCATATGTTGATTTTTGACCACATGGATGTTATCCTAACTGCTTATTATATTGTAAATGCAACCCAGTGTCTGTAGCACCTAAAACACTTGTGTATCTTGTAACAGTCACCACTGAATGAGGTGTTTTCCAATGGCAATATGAAGTTGCTCATCTATCCACAACCAATAGGTATAACTTCATCAAACCAAAATAGCATTTGTTCAATCCTTCCCAAACTTTTCAAATTGGATATACAGGATGTGCAACTTGAACTGCAATTTCTTTACAGCAAGCATTTCTAATGCACGCCATTGACTTGCCACCAATGCAGCATTCACTAGCCACTGTGCTTGCCCCAAATTACCCACTGTGTCTACTCCAAATTACCCACTGTGCTTGCCCCAAACCACAAGTAATATGGCAGTTTACTCATGTTAAGTAGTTGTGAGTAGAATCGTGATGGTACTAAACAGTTGATTTTTATTCAAAGTAACAATAGTGATACGAGACCCATGCTAGCTGCCTACACTGATAAAAAAGTTACAAAGTGGTCAAATTGGAGGCTATCTTCTATTTCTATGAAGTGATCTTTATTCTGGTTCTTCACCACCTTGTTATGAAGATGTTGTGAAAGAACAACAACTCAAGGATGATCGTAACCATTCTGAAGTGAGCACCGAGAACAAAAACTCAGGTAATTACAATTTCAGTTAACAGCTCTTAGTTCAGCTTTATTGCCAAAAAATCGTTGAACATATTTGTTCTTCTTTTCTGTATTCTCATTGATATTGGGGATTTGATCATCAGCTACTGTGCCTGTTGCGATGCAGTGTTTTCCAACCTTTAACATACCTTACACAATGTCTTTTGGTCAAAAATGGAGTGGGCCATGCTTTCAAAAGTGTTGCCTATATTGTTCAGGTTTTATGCAAGTTATGAGTCCAACCCACCCGTACATTCAGAAAGAACTTCAGTGGATTATTCGTTCGATTGTTGGTGATCATGTTTTGGATAACTACCCATTTTTTTGAAAACACAATTTTGCTTTCAGTCATAATTTTCGTACTAACTCTCTGACCTGCTGGGAAACGTCTACGCTTGCCCAAAACACAGCGTTAAATCTATCCACCTACAAGCTGCAACCGCTTTGAAACGAAAAATTTGATCCGGGGCACTGACGTAGCTCGCCAATGTTCGGGCTATGCTGTACAACTTGACGTAAAATTTGATCCGGGGCAATTGTAGCATCAGTAGCGGCACAGCAAGCGCACTTGTCTCGCTTCAGGGTTGTAATGTTAATAATACTGTGCTCGTACAGTGCACTTTCAGAAACTGACTCTAGCTAGAAAATACTTGGCCAGTTTTCGGACGATTTTTGGTGCATGTTAGTTTTACAGTATAGACATTTCTGGTGTTTTTTTATGGAAAGTCCCGATAAAACCGCTGCAGTGTTTCAAAGTTGACCAAGGAAGAAACTGCGACGTTCTGCCGCTGTGCCTAACAGCATTCACGCTCGATTTGTTGCTCACTCTAACGCCACGATGGTTGCATGCTTGCCATATTTCAAAACCACATAGCGGCTTGCCCTAGATCAAATTTTACGTCAAGTTTTACAGCATGGCCCGATCATTGGCGAGCTACGTCAGTGACAGAGTGTGGTTGAGAAACCACCACGTGGTCAGAATCAAGAGACAAGTTAGAAACAAAACTTTCAGCCAACGGCTGGATGCGGATGCTGACGTTTAAAGCAGACAAGACTTTTCAGAACTCTTGTAGCCCCACTAAGAATATTTTCCCTTCAACGAAATTCTGAACTGCCAGATGACTGTTTTGTTTCGTGCGCAGACATTATGATCCAATGCGCATTTCAGAAACATTGGCTGTGTTCATATTTGAAGAATAAGTTCGTTGTTTATAATATTTGATGTTTTTGTATTTGCTCATCAGATGAAAAAATAGAATTTCCGTACCACAACTTGGTGGAGCTGGAAGGACGGGTTTACACGGAGGACTGGTCTATTCCGTTTCGTATGGACGAGTCTCTAGCCAAATGTTTAATGGCCGCTACGAAGCAAATAAAGGAAGGTACACCACTGCTTTCTTAGTTTCTCACTACCGTTCCTTCCTAACAGTTGATGGGTTTTTAGCATATGGAATAGCATGCGTTGGACTGGAACGTAATGGACGTTGGGCGTTGTTTTTCGAAAGTGTTATGTTTCTTTATGATTTGGGTGTATTTGCGTCACAGCTAGCTGATAGTCAATTCGCATCTTGCATGTCTGCGCTAAAAGCGACGATATCGACTTTTTTACTGTTTACTGCAACGAAAGCAATTAAAACGTTTGTCTAGACTGCACCACTTTTGAAATGGCGTAGAAAACTTATTGTCAAGTTGTGTATAAAATGGGTCTTATTGTTGCTCTGACTTGGGAGTCTCCAAAAGTTTTTGTCAGAGGGCCGCATAAGCTACTACACAACAGTTCGAGGGCGGACATCTTACGTAACGTGATTGTTTCGGTATATGTTACATTGCACCACATCAACAAATTTATTGTAAACGTATTATTTTTTCGTTATTGACAAAATTGCTTCGCGGGCCGGGTAAAATGGCTTCGTGGGCCGGATTCGGCCCGCCGGCCGTAGTTTGGAGGCCCTGCTCTAACTATTGAAACGTGCACAATTAAATGTTTGCTGCACACAAAAAGCATGGCATGAACGAACTCTTATGCCAGTGGCCCTTAAAGTTTTAGCGCCTCAATACCCCTTAAAAGTCGAATTTTCGTCAATCTGGATACCCTTTTCGACAAAGTTTAATAACAAAAAAAATTGTAAGAAACAAAACAGGAGTGGTGAAGAAATTATCACTAGAGTAGTGTGGAAAAAGGTTAATGTAAAGGCAAAGCTGCATCACATACATCAAAACCAATCTTCATGTGGGTACAATGTTGTCCTTGCTAGATTGCTGAAAAGAATGCTAGAAAAGTCAATCTGGATGGAAGCAAGTCCACGTTCTTAGAATGAGGTCTTGATTTCGGATTTGGACTTTACTTACCAACACTGTTGAATACCCCAACATCCACTCTCAATACCCCCTGGGGGTATTGAGGCAAACTTTAGGAATCCCTGTGCTATGCCATTGTTATAGCAACCCATGGCGAAAGACTTAACCTTTTCTCCCGAGGCACAGTCCTCGTTCTTATCCTACAAGTTACAGACTGACATTCTTTCGCGTTGTGCAAGGGACATCAGAACTTTCCAATGTTTCCTGGCATTTCATCAATTCGATTTTTTTGCTTGTTGAAAAACTCGAGTTCAAGTTTTGCCCGCTTGGTAATCAGCGCTTGCAAAAACTTGTTTTCGCAGTTTTGTGTTGCGAACGTCCAATTGCTTTCGCTCATGAATCGTACGAAATTCCTTTGTGCAATGGGGAGTTTCGATTTTCTTACTAGGTATTAAATCGGGCCTGCGCGTTTGAATAATTAAAGGTTATTTTTTTCGCTGAACAGCAAACGCGAAGCATCTGCTTCCTCGCACTTGGGGCGAACGTTTGCATGTTTTAATGCAGGTTACTTGTTAAACCTATACTTCAATATGGAACTGATTCGGTCACTGATGTGTTTTGCCACTTCCGCTCGTGCAACCTCTTATCTTTGTTGTGGAATTGCTTCACGCGTCAGTAGTCACTTGTTGCTATCTTTACTGACATTTTCAGCATTTTTTCGTCAGGTCTGTTGAATCAAGATGAAAACTGCACTCGATTTCTGAACAATTGCATGTCCGAGTGCTTTAACAAGCTGTTAACTTCCAGCGCAGTGTCAAGGTAAAGTAAATAAGCGTATCAATCCTGTGCCAGGGTTTCCACGTGGTACTGAAAGTACTGAATTGTGAAATCGGTTTTCAAGACATTGAAAAAGTATTGAATTTGACCAAAATGTAAATAAAGTATGGAAATTGCAAATTCAGCCATTTGTTTATTCAAATTTTGTTCTTTCCCGATGGTGGCAGTTTTGCACATATTTTTCGCATTGTATTCCATGAATAAAATATTTGAAAAATAAAGATAAGTGATGGTATAAAAAATGTTTGAAAAATGAAGATAAGTCATGGTGTATTTTTTCATTAGCATTGAAAAAGTATGGAAAATAGTTTTGAAAGCGTGTGGGAACCTTGTTGTGCGTGAAGCGATGTGAAGATAGTTTTCTCACAACGTTGAGCTTATTAAAGCGCCAATACCGTGAAAAAAATATTTTTCGGTTTTCGCGCAGCCTTAAGCATGATCGTGCCTGGTTAAGTTAACTGATCGTTGTTCCCTAAAGCAACAAACGGAAATTTTTTTTCAACCCATTGTTGCAGTTTTAGATACAAAAATTGGTGTCTTGTAAGATGAGCATTTCATGAAAAGTCGTTAGAAGTGTTAAGTACATTGTCAACTTGTGTGCTGGTTGTCCAGTTTCCAATACACAGCGTGTGCTCCACGTTGAATTCGAGCGGAAATTGAAGTTTTTCTGTTTCGTGCCGCGCAACCCTCACGGAGTAAGGCGCAAATGTGCGCAACAGGGTTGCAGCCGATCGCACACTGTCCGTCTACTGCTCCGAGCGGTTTTAGGTGCATGTTTACCACCAATGTCGGTCACAGATTTTGACGCTTACAGAACGACAGCATAGTTGACGTGAAGGTGCTGCCGTAGCGTTACTAAGTAACCAAGGTTTTATGGGGCCGAGGACCGTCGTGCGTGTTTTCGATCGCTGCGCCAACGAATTTAGGTCGTAAAATTTTGCGCGATTGTTGTGGAACGACGGAATTTCTTAAGCAATTCACTCTTCAACTTTTTATAATACATAGTGGTGCGGTAATTGTAGCAGTGTCTGAAGTTGTGGATAAAATTTGTCTTTACCGTTTGTCTCGGCCTGTTGGTAGTCATTTACAAATCTCAGACTGCTTTAAATGTCAGGAGTGGGACTTCTAACTCGTTGCTTTGCCAAAGGTTGAGTTCAAGTTCTCGGTTCAGATAGTTTCAACAAGGAGGCCTGGACCGGTAGGTGTGAGTTTTAATCCAAAGGCTGTTGACACAATTCTATTTGTTCTTTTGGCAACAAATATTGCCATGTGTGTGGTATTGATTTGGTGCGAAGGAAAGGATTTCCCAACTTTTTTACAGAAAGTTATGCCCGGCTGGAAGAAACATCTTGAATTGTTTAAAACAGTGGTTTTCAACTTTTTTTGGCCCATGGATCATCTTTTTTTTAAAAAATGTCCGACGGACCATTTTGCTATGCCGACGCCTCATCAACAACTAGTCGCAACTGCATTGCACATACTCGTATGAACTATTGCGCCTGACTCTATTTCTTTGTGAAAAATGGCTCCAGTCACAACGTTTCAATTATCTTACCATCTCGTTCGTTCTCGCCGTTTCCAACAGGGTAGCATGTTCTCACAGGCGCCGAGTACAGCAGTGCGGGCATGGTCGCACACCCGCAGTTCTGGCCGGGAGTGCGGAATTCCCGCTAAGTTTTGATTCATTGATTGAGCAGTTCATTGTCAGCAAGCATAAAGACATTATTCTGAAATGTAGTGAAAAGTTTTCGGATAAATATAGAACAGAACTGGCAAGCACTGATTTAATTAAACAGTCCCACTCCAAAACGCTATTTAAAACTGTTTGCGGAAAACCACCGAACTTTAGCTAATTTGTTTCAGAGTTTAATGTGTTCGCTGCGCACGCATTTCGTATACTCCCTGTGTGAGGTAGACCGTCTGTGAGTCGCCTGTAAAACTGACATTAGTGTGAGAGCTGCTTTGGGATATTTCAACCGATATTATTTTACCAATTTAAGCAGGTTGTGACGTCATATTTAGTACCGCCATGAATTTCGCTCGCTCGTACAAATTTCAATCACGACGCCTGTGCGATGTTTTATTAGTTGCAGAATTTTTCTGAAGCTCTTAAATTTGAAAGAGGGTAGTTCGCGTTTTACTAAAATAACAAATGGACTGAATATAACAACGTATGTAAAGGAAATCGGAAAGCTTTTTTGCAGTACGTTGGATGCATGGTATTAATTGAAGAGGATAAAGGCAAGTGAGTTGCTCGAGAAGTTGGCGTAGCACTCTCATGTTCGAATCAGCAGGTTATTTGATTAGCAATCATCTTAAGGTAGTTGCCTTCTTCATAAAAGTGTAATGCGACAACAGCATCCGACAATGTTTGTCTGTCGTATTTTTTCACTGTGCGCAAGCGGAAGTTACATTTGTTCCGCTGCTTTCGCGTGGCTAAGCCCAGCAATCCAGTAGCGTGGTTTAAAAATCGTGGTCCAATCAAAATGGGAGATTTCAATTTTCGCTTTTAAGCACCTCTGGAGTCTGTTTTGTACTCAATTTTCGAAGCGCGAAGAAGATTTTCGGGCATTTTTAAAAGCAAGCACTCAATGCTATGAAATCGCTCCTTGGTGTGAATTGCGGCGGAAGGCGCGACGAACTAATCAATAGCTGACTGGGAAAAGCATTGTGGTGTGCTTTCCACGGTCCTGTATCCGGGCTAGTTTTTGTCTTGAGGAAAATCTGAACAGGAGAGACTTATGAGCTACTGGGCGAGGAGGGTTTTCAACTACTGCAAAGGTTGCATAACAGCCATAGAAAGCAGAAAAATCAAAAGCTGCAGTCAGACCCTCAACTGTGATGGAGCGGCAGTGGAAAGAATTCAAAAGGTTGTTCGACAGTTACGTTTCAGTTTACATGAAGTTGCATCTTTTGCCAAAACTGAAATTGTGGTTTTGATGTGCATTGTCGCCAATGAATCAGTCTTCACGCCGTCGTTTTGTTCCCAGTCGAAACCGCGATAAACGCATTTGCTGTTCTTTGCTTTTACATAACTTATCGACTCAGAGTGAATGAACCAGGAGGATTATAACTTGTTGAAGCAGATCTGCTCTTCCTTTCCTTGGTCCAACAAAACATGCCACTTTTACTGGTTACTGGTTGGTGGTGCTTTGCGCTTTTTCGACAGCGAATGAGTGGCGTTGCGCAGCTGCAATCAACCGCCTGCTTTCATGCCCTTCCAAATTTTGAATGCAACACTTCCGCTCTTTTTAGCAAGTATGGAAAAAGTAAAGCAGTTAGTTTTGTTTATGAGTACGGGGATCCCGATAACAAATAAGGCCGATAGAATAATTAACACCAAAGCATTGAAGAATATGCATTAGGTAGGCGATCCGTGTGAATGTGCGTAAGGTTCCGAGTCGACTGGAATATGGTCGCTGGATGAAAACGGCTGCAAGTGCCCAATGCCACGTTGGCCGTAGATTATGGTGAAACTCCTTTTTCGATTGGAGAAAATTATCAATGACCGAAAGAGAAACATTTGCTGATTCTGCAACTGTGCTGCCAATTTAATAACCGATTAGGAAAGCTGTGATGAGTACATTCAGGCTTTTTGGATGCTGCGATTATTTTTTGCTATCGGCTGAAGCGCTGTCATCCAGAACTTCCTCCGGTTTGCAGTGCACAGAGTCAGACCTACAGGGAATTGCCAACCATGCGCAAACGCCGTGTCGTGCGATTCCTCAACTGATATTTGCTTCTTTTGCAACGATTTCAATGCACGAGTTGATGTCCACGCATCACTTTCAAAAACCTGTTCAGTTGAAAACGTTGAGGCTCTGAACATTTTACCTCAAAAACACCCGGAGATTTTCAAGTATCTACTGCCTCTTAAATAAAAAAATNCTTACTTGCAAGTTAACAAATATCCTAGTTTTTGAAACAGTCGAAGAAAATTTGAAAACGGACAAGAAGTGATTTTTCGCCTTGTTCGGTAAACACAAGAAATCGAACAAACTCGTTTCATGGTTTCCACACAACATCTCATCATAATTCGGAATTCATCGCAAAATAACACTGACGTCGCTACAGCGTGAAAGATTTTGTGCTTGGTTCCTTCTTTCTTTGTGAACATGTACATTTTCGAGGAGAAGCATTCAGAACTATTTTCTGCTGAGTTTGACATGCTTTGCTAGAATCACGGGCAGCTAGAATGTCGCATGCGTGTTAAAACACTGTCAAACAGCTTTTGCTACATCACGTTCCCTCTTCCCTTGAACTGAAGTAGCCGTTACATGTGCTTCGTGTAATCCACGTAAGGTTTCGGGGTACTGGAGTAGCTTACTGTCGCGTAAGCCAGGCCAGATATCAATTGCGATTTTACGTGTGGGGGGCTTGCGTCGCCTGGTAGGTTGATTGCTAGTTAGTTAGATTAGATTTAAAAACGCGGCTGGCGACCCATCATGTTGCTTTCGTCAAAAAAACAGTTTGCGCGGCACAGAGCAGCGTGTCTTGACAACGAGCTTGTAGTTTATCCTGGGCTTAGTTTAAATGACGTTCTTGACATGATTTTAGTCGCTTCGGGGCAGGTCTTAATTAAGTAAAAGCAGCAGAGGTAGCGGCGCCAAAAGAGACAAGCTGCCTGAGTGGGTTGATTGGACCACTGCGAAACTGTTCGATTATCACTCAGTTGTTTTGCTGCCACAGGCAGCGCTGGGAACCACTAAGAGTGACAATGTAGGTCTGTCGACACCCGCCTGTTATTAACAGGCTGCTGAACAAGATAGACAAAACGGTGTGTTTTCTTAGATAATGTTTCACATTTCACCATGAAACCAAATCGGCTGCTCAAAACGAGGGAAAATTCTTGTAGTTTGTAGGAAAAACACATGCGTTTAAACTACCAATTAGCCAACTAACTACAACCAACCGAATAATAGTTGATTGCTATGAGCGGACGAGCCCACTCGCGTGTTCACAATCTGCCCAATAAGAAAGTTCATATTCACAAATAGATAAAATTTCTGATATTGGTGGTAAAAATCATGCGGTGCCTGTTTTTATTTCATGCCAATCACCTTCGCTCCCCAACTGCCAAGTTACTTTTATCATTATTAGTGTAATTTTTTTTCTTGACATTGGCAATGTGCTTATCGTGATTCACTCCTGGTGACATAAGATGTCCCATTTTTCTCATGAATGGATGATTTTCCCGTTTCATTAAGTTACTTGTGGTTAAAGATACATACCTACCGCACGTATCAACTGGCATAAGTTTTCGTGCTATCTTCCCAGGCCCGTAACCAGGGGGGCGCAGGGGGTGCGAAGCCCCCTCTAGAAAATTTTTCGCTCCCCCTGGAAAAATGTATTGGATATAGTTTGAAAATACTGGACATAGTTCAAAAAATTTGGGCCCCTCAGAAAACTCTTCGTCCATCCTGGTGTCTCAAACTGGTTACGGGCCTGTATCTTCCTAGTAATCGTGGTTAATATTCCGTTGCCTTCAGAAAAGATTCCATGTAATCGTCATGCTTTTAAAATGGTGCTCAAGAAAAACGAGGTTGACATATTTTTATGAATGTACGACTACGCGACCTTTTGGTCATTAATTTTTTTTTATTATATGCAAGCAACATTTTTGATAAAACACTATGCAGTGCTGACCTTGTTCACTGTTGCTGTTTAGCACTGTTCAAACGAATATCGCCATATTACGTGGTTTCTGCGTGCGCAGTTGAGGTGATGCGCGTTGCTTTTCTTCCAGGTGGCTAAACGACGTGCAAGAAGGAATACACGACATGCTGTTGCTTTTCGTTGATCTCCTCGTGGCGCGACTGCAGTACGATCCCTTACCTGTCAACATGCTGAACATCCTCAGCACGGTAAGCAGTGACCGGCATGTTTACCTATCATTGTCTGACAGCTTGTTACGTCGCCTGCTGTCAAGTGCTTGCAGTGAATGGTTTCCGACAAACGACGACACACTGGAGCTTGCACATATGGTGCTGCGAATGCTGTTTCGTTATTTTGTGTCTCTTAGCGGACTGGTTGACTTTGCGGTGAAGGCGTCGTTGTTCAGGCATTTGAAGTCCGAACCTTCAAACGCTTCGCAAATCGGATCTTGCCGCAGTTTTTTCGACGTTCGTCAATCATGAATAAAGATTGTGGAAGTGATCGCAAAATATCCCCGTGCGCATGTTTTTCTTCAAATACAAGTAGTAGCCGTGGAACAAAAAGGGTCATATGCCTTTCACTGATAAGTTTCTTGCGAATACTCGAACATACATGGGAGGTACCGCGCTTCTGCTCGTCCCTTCACGCGCGCAAAAGACAGCTTCTTTTGCTTGAACAGTATTTATTTTCTCTACTGCGTCCAGGCATTCGATCCTGACTGCGCGTGGAACAATAAGAACAAGTACAAAACTTGGTCCCAGGAGAGCTGGGAGACGAAGTTAGGTGGTCTGGACAAGTGCTATGCCAAGCTTGCGGTCACGGACGCGAGAAAGAGCGTTCGTTTCACGGAGCACCGCGGCTATCTGCTCAATCTCATCAACACTTTTTGTTACAAGGTTGGGCAGATCAATGATTTCCTTGTAGCAACTTCTCTTTGTTCGAATACGGCTGTAAGACTGAAGATGCGTTATGTTGCGTTAAGTCGATTTCCTATTAAAAGATTGCTGTTGGATTCCAACCCTTCACCTGTGTGGAGACTATAGTTATTTGAATACAGATATGCGCAAGTTCAAATCATTGCAAAAAGATTACAGCAGAGCCCAGTGGGCTCATTCCTTGAAAGCTTGCAAGAAACTTAAGCTTTTAATGATCTGTACGCATTGCATATGGTGACCTGTTTGCAGCTCTGGCGACATGATGCTTAGCGGTGTGTTTGTTGTCATTCAAAAAGTTTCTGCTTTGTCGGCTTCCTTTTGATATGAACGTTGCCTTTCTACTTTTCAAGCGTTCCTGCTTTTTATCTGTTCACTTGTGGCGCTTCAATCTACTCAATATGCTGCTCAGGGTGGTTTGATAGAGATACAAGCGGCTCTCGACCGCAACTCATCACTGGACGCCTCGCAGCTCGCCGCCATTTTGCAGCCCTTCTCCCTGTGCTCCGAGTATCTGAACCGCTCTTGCGTGCAGTCGTATATTGCACCGGTCCTGGAGCTTGCTGTCACTTACATTCGCGAACTCTCCGAAGACGATTTCAAACTAAAGGTGCGTGTGTATAACCTGAGCGTTGTTTTTGTGCTGTGTGACTGTAACTGCGTACTCTGCGTTAGTAGCAACTCTTTCTATAGAAACGTAACAGCACGTCACGCGTTTTGGAAACAAATTCGTTTTCCTGTTTTCGCCTCTTCTTCAACAGTCTATCTGGTCTGCATCTAACAGCGTTCGTGATGCTGTTACGTATTTGCTGAAGTTGTTGCCTTATAACCACAGCTGTGGTCTGCTAGCTTGTCAAACTATGAAAACCACAAATTAACAACAGCATTGATTGCCCGGATTTGATTGCTCCACGCCATGTTTTCCGCTTTTCACGTCAACGAACGAAAACAACCTCCGGCTTCTGTTCTTTGGTGATCTCTCAAAGCTCTCCGTTCGCAGAGCTGAAACAGTTTCTCGCGCTGCTACAGTTTGCCACTTATACATGAGGTTTTGTGTCCGGACGCAAGACTCGGAAAGAGGTTCCACGCGTTGTTGCTTTGTTTGCGCACAGATGCACCCGAGGAAATTTGGTGCTTTGTATCTGCTTTTGACGCATACTTTTTGCAATGTGTCCGCCTAGTTTTTTTCTAAAATTTTGGCGTGCATCGAAACGATCAATTCATGTCAATTCAGAAAATTCTGCGCGAGCACCTCTTGTCGTTTTGCAGGAAAACGCGGAGTGGCTTAATTTTTCGGAAACCCAACGTGTTACTTCGTTGTAGGTATTGCCAAACACCACATGCGATGTCGTGTTTTATAATCTTTGGGAGGCTGGAGTAAGAATTAGTACGTTTGCAGAAAGCGAAAAATTTGGTCCTCTTCGAATTATGTTCAAGTGGGCAGAGAAAAAATATCCGCTTAGGTGAAAATTTATGTTGAAGAGCTTGTTACACGCTGGTTGTAACGCCTTGGGCACCAAGTTTTTCTTGTCACTTTGAGACATTTCGGTCATTTGTCCGAAATAGCTTAAAAACTTTCTGCAATGTTTTTCTTTTCGGACACATTTTTTATGACTGACAAAAAAATTATGACAGAATTGACTTGATTTTCTTCTGTTATTTAAAAAAGAATTCGGTCCATGACCCAAAAATGACCGAAAAAAAGAAGCTTTCGATAACACGTGAGGCTATTTTTGATGTGAATGTAACACCGTTTCTTTACAGTATTGAAAACGTGCGACACTGCAGTTGATCCCAATGCAGTTGTGTTTTCGAAATAACAGCATTGTTTTGCCGACGTTTTCAGCTTCGTTTTCGTTCTTCCTTTTTTAAATTACCTCAGTAGATAAAAGACCAAGTGCTTCATCCGCTAAGCTGTTTAACTGCATCGCACGCTACATGAACAGGCTGTTGTCAGGTATTCCCTCTCAGAAACGCCTCCCCAGTTCTCAGCCTTTGACAGACTTAACCATGTTTCGCTCCCTAGCATGCTTTGTGACCGTGTTCTTCGCCAGCGCCTTCGCGCGGGAATGGGTGGGGGGGTGCCGCAGAGATACGGTTCCGTTACCGCGGTCCAAGTCGTAGCGCGTAGACCGCCCTTTCAACCGCTTGTTTTACCTTTCGCAGAAGCTGAGCTGCCTGAGCGACCTCCTGGCCTCGATGAAGGGGGTGTGTCGCGCGATGTGGGCGGATGACGTCACGTC
>JGI24022J15233_10003376_pt1 | contig 15797 bp, 11 predicted proteins | sample Ectturendosymbi2_FD_15233 | JGI IMG/M metagenome (IMG submission 15233)
TTTTCTGATACCGGTTTGTTAAGTAGCTTTTTATAAGCTGCAGAGGCAATCCTCTTACTCCGTATCTCTCCAGTTTGCTCAGCTGCTCATTCAGTTTAGAGATCAAGTTACGTGTAAAAGCCAGGGTTGCGGAGTCGGAGGTAAAATATCTCACTCCGACCTTTCCAAAATTTCCTGCTCTGACTCCCGACTCCTTAGCATAAAGGGAATGAAGTTTAGCTGTTAAAATCAATGGAAATCGTGGCACACAGCAAGAAATCTCTGTTTCAACAAAAGTGTCAAAAGAAATTGTACCATATCAACAGGAATTCCCAAATTAGGAGTGCGATTTAAAATTATGATCCGATTAGACATTTGGAGTCGGACAAAAAATCCGACTCCAACTCCCAGTGTTGTTAGGAATTTGACTCCGACTCCACCCAAATACCTCTGACTCCTTACGACTCCGGCTCCGGCTGCGACCCTGCAACCCTGGGGTCAAAACCTGTCCAGTCAGGTGTCCGTAGTAGGCTATGTGAGTTCTGAGTTGAAAAGTGCAGTTGGCAACTTATCACTATTTTCGTCATGGAAAAACGATTTTTCAAGAAATAATTTCATATTTTTCACCCACGAAGCCAAAACAGTCTTTTTGGCCAAAATTCAACGGAAAACATCTAAAGCAAAATTCTGATTGTAATGAAATACCGACGTTTTTAAACAGTTAAATCAAAAGCAGAAATAGTTCGTTGTTTGCTTTGGATCATTTCAACCGGACTGTGACAAAAAATCTTTAGTTTCCAACTCCCCAAAACCGACAAATTATGAATAGAGACCTGAACTAGTCACAATTGTATAAATTTTACTCATGGTTTCGCCAGTTTTCAGTGAACAGGAATGAAAACATCAGATGTTAAAAATGCGTTCTCATTGGTTTCTATGGCGATCCCAAACTCTAAGAACAGACTCCTGCTTTGGACCAAGCAGAGCTGTAAGAATTTCATGTTTTGTTTTCTACTTTTACTTTCTCAGAAAATCCTCGTTTTCCAAAAACGCGGAAACTCAACTTTTTTTTAAAACGAAGAACAACAGAACAAAAAAGAAACCAGTGAAGCGTGACAACAAATTTTGGAATATGGGCTAAAAAATAAACCTAAAATCCCCAAAGAAGTTTTTTTCAAAAATTTCAAACAGCGAGAGGTTAATGTTATTCTTTTCTGCAATGATTTTTCCTGCTTTCATTTTTGTTTTCAACATTAAATCCATGTTTGCACCTGGACGCCATCACTGATTCACTTTGAGTAGAATGTTCAAGTCCAACTTCATGAACTTCGGCAGAAAACAGGTAATTATACAACAATTGACAACGTTTTGTTTGTTGTCCAGGTTTCAAAATGAATGTCACCACAGATTCTAACGATTGCCCTATAAAAGTGTAAGCTAGCGTTCCACCTTTTTTGTGCCGCTGAGTCTGTACAGGCAATCAGTTTTATTGTCGTTGTCATTAAAAATATAATTTGTTATTCACACCAGGGTTGCGGAGTCGTAAGGAGTTGGAGGTTTTTGGGTGGAGTCGGAGTCAGATTCCTAACAACACTGGGAGTTGGAGTCAGATTTTTTTGTCCGACTCCGGCTCAGGATGTCCAATTGGATCATTTTTTAAATCACTTTTAAATTGGGAATTCCTGTTGAAATGGTGCAGTTTCTTTTGAAATTTGTTGAAACAGAGATTTCTTGCTGTGCACCACGATTTCCGTAGATTTTTACAGCCAAATTTCATTCCCTTGACGTTAAGGAGTCGGGAGTCGGAAGTTTTGGAAAGGTCGGAGTCGGATATTTTACCTCCGACTCCGCAACCCTGATTCACACTCTTCTGAAGGTTCGACATTTTTTAATTTAAGACCGCATGTACTTTCCCACGTTTCAAAGGTAGGGAGTATTTGTTCATGCGTTTTGGCTTGTCCTAATCTGCGCAAAACTTAGTGATTGCGTATTGCAAAGTTTTCTTTTCCGTAGATAAGAATGATTTAAATCTGTGTTTGAATTTTCAGGTATTCTGCAAAACATTTTCCATTATTTATTTAAACTTTGAATTTTTTGCCATTACACCGCCAGACCTTTTCGCCTGACCAAAACCAATCGTATCATTTGCGTTGGAACCAAGAACCTCAACGTATTTCGACACACAAGGCTTTGCTTCAGAACGCTGTGACGCGAAACGCTCAAATTCACGCTTAACGTAACGTCATTTAGCGTAGCGTCAATATTTTATCAACGCATGTGACACTGAAAGGGTGATTCAATCTATTAGCAAATCATGCGTCAAGAAGAGGTTTTCATGCGATGATTGCAATGAAACGGTTGAGTATTCTTTTAAACCTAGGAACCAAGCTTCCGCAAGTTTGAAATATCAGATATTTTCATCGCTGTCTGACACTTAGTCATGTGATGACGAGGAAGACTGATACTTGGAGCTGTTCACAGGACTAGATGATGCGCAAGTTGAAGTCAGTCAAACTTTTAGCAATGCTTTGGTTGAATAAAGCAAAATACCAATGACACATCATGAAAGATAAAGATGTGCGTTCCATGCAACATGTTCTCTTTCCGTGGTTTTGATGCTTTGTTTCTGAGATTCATTTCAACAGCAGGTAAAAAAATTTTCTGAAATCTCCCTGAATACTCACATTACCTAATTGTCATATTTTGTCCGATGTGTGCAGAGTGTTAGTAGCATAGCGATTACAACGTTGTGGGAAGCCCATGCTTTATTTCATATATGATGAAAAAAATACAATATTTGGCATATTTTTGGGTGCAGTATATTATATAAATTACTTAACTACCGTTTTAAAGTGGAAATCATCGTTTGTGTAGTTTGTTTATAGTTGTTTATAGTTTGTGTAGTTTGTTTATAGTTGTTTATAGTTTGTGTAGTTTGTTTATAGTTGTTTATAGTTTGTGTAGTTTGTTTATAGTTTTGATTTTATTGTTTCATAAATCTGATAACTGCGAAAACTCATTCCCTTCGAGGTGGTTTCATGTCTGAATTATGACTGTTTTTGTTATAATATTTGGTTTGCGTAGCCCAGGAATTGAGAACCCATTTATTATCACCGGCCGCATGAATTGTGGAAAATCGTTGGGGGGCCGCAAAAATTAATCAATTTTATCTTAAAATTTTTGCTTTTTCCTTCAAACGAAAATAAGCAGAGAAAACCATTATCAAGAAGCGAGAGAGACTTTTTCAGACTGACTGTCTACGTGTCTGCTTTTCATTGAGTTTTGATTTGGCGCGATGTTGTGTTCGACCTTGGGTAACGAAAATTCTGATGCGGGCCATAAAATGTTCACGCAGGCCGTATTTGGCCCGCAGGCCGCAGGTTTCCCACCCCTGATGGTGGATGGAAGTAAACTTGTGGTGGTCTTAGTGCATTTTTGCGCAAAGTTTCAGAATTGTCATTGCTGTTTCTGGATACAGTTACTGGTTGAAAGTGTCCTGCATTGCAATTATTTATGGTCTAATGTGTATTGCTTATGCCCCACGTAGAGTTTTGTGGAATCTTTGCCGTATGCCGAAGGTGCAAACGGACTTAGGTGAAAGCACAAAATATGTATAGACTGTAGTGTATTTAAAAAATCTTTCAGTTTTTGGTATGAAAAATGAATACATTAGACACAGTACATTCAGGGCTGGATTAAATGAACGCGAGGCCCCGGGCAAAGTCGTCACCGCGAGGTCCACTAAACGCTCAGCGCAACTCCGCAGCGTTTCAAATGCCCTCGTTTCAACTTTGCAGAAGCACCCGTCAAACGTCAAAACTTATACGATTTGACAGCCTACACTTCAGAGACAATCGAGGGTGACCATGTACGGCGGTTCGTATGTGGTTAATTTGTTCGAACAGAAAGTTGCATCAACAAAAACGATCTTTTTGCTGCCGTGACACTACACGACAATCTTTTTTGTTGTAGACTCTCATTCCACAAATCGTCCAATCACATATACATTGAAAGATGTGCCTGCACTCTCTCGCAGATCAAAACGTACACCATTTAGAGAAAAATACTTCTCAACGAAATATCACGCAAAAGCGACTTGAACCGTACTACTTGACTGAAGTTCTGCCTTTGCAGCTTTAAAATAGTTACATCTATTAACTGTTGTGTTATCTGCAGTAATGGACGACAGTGCTGTGATATCTAAGACTGATATCCTCACGATCACGACAAGCACTTCGCAAATAATTGTTTCGTCATCGCATTATACGGTAATTGCAAAGGCGTTACATTGCGAAGAATATTTAGTAAATAACTTATTGAAGTGACCCTGGTCTCTGACACTCTTTCAATGTGTGCTTTTAAAAAAAGTCAGCGGGGAAATATTTCATGACGCCGCATTTTATGGCGATATCGTGGATGATTGTCTCCAGGTCCGTATCTCCAAGGATCCCATGCTCGTTAGAGACAGCATGCTTTAGTTTTTCTTGCCCAACTGAACATCGAAAGACAATTCTTAATCCTACGCAACTTAGAAAAAGACCGCTTTCCGGTACAGTTGGAAACCATGAGGCACAAGAATATGCGAAGGGAAATTTCAGTATTTGGAAAAGCAGAGTGCAGCTCGTTTCCCGCAATAAACAAATACATTCGCAATTCTATGCTTTTTCGGTCACTGTGATCAAGATTAGCTTTTTGCTTGTTGAAAATGGCGTTGAAGAGAGCTGCAAATTGCACAAGTTCTTCTGCCACAGCAGCCTGTTAATCGTCTTCCACTGCGGGTTTTTCCACCCAGGCCTGCTTTTTTAGTCCACCTGCGTGTCTAGGTTTGATTATGAAATAAAATTGTGAATTCATCAGCAACTTCAATGTGCTCAATAACATAAAGATAACTTTATATGACAGTATTTGGACGCGCACATCAGGTGAGAAAGTAGGCTACGCAATACGCATATTGGATGAAGCAGAACGTGTTCAATCGTTTTCATATCCTCATATAAGATGATTGTTGGGGTTATATATACAATGTTATTGTCTCTAATGCCAATTGAAGAAACTGCTGAAACAACTGTGGAGTCCTGAAGATGGCGCCACATGTAAATAAAATGGTCACCGGTGGATGGTGCCCATAAGTAACAAGTCACTGTGATAGCCACCACAAGTAATTTATCGTAATTCACTTACCCCTACATAATGATAGTGCAACCTAGTAACAGCAGAGTGATCTCGCTGGGCGAGCACTGTTGCTGCTGGTTGCTCTCTTGTTAGTTTTGCCCCGAGTTACCATCTTTCGTTTGTGCTTGCCTCAGTACTTCAAGGCGATGCAGATATCTGCCAGGCCTGGTCGCAAAATTTCGATGTTTCCGTATGCATACAAATCAAAAAATCAAACTTCAATTGGAGGAAGAAGGCATTGGGATTATCTTTTGGTGAGATTTTAGATCCCGCTTCAGTTCACGATTGCACAAAATTTCTTAATAAATGTGCTCCTTCGACTAGTGAGAGATATTATCAACGGAGTATGTTAGCAGCGTTATGAAAAACGTCTTGAGCAACAAAAAGGTCGTCCAAATGTCAATGTTTGCGCTGCAGAAGAAAACTTGGAATCGGAACTACAACTAAATCAATAATCGATTATCGTTTCAATTCAAAAAAGCACACTCATATGTTTTTGTTCGCAACACAAGCTTTCTGGATTTTATTGTGCGAATATGGTTTTCTTGGTGTGCAATCTGGCTTCATTTGAAATCACTGAATGGGAGCCCTGCACGTGACTGTTGAACATAAGCATCTTGGCAGATAATGACAGTGACACTGCTGATAACGGTAAGCCACGCATTTTTATACTGTGTGAAAAGAAGCATGAGGAAAATCTGTAGCAGTGCTTCCACAAGTTTGAAAAATCCATTTTTAATGTGAGATTGTGATCTTGCTCGCGCTACATATATAATGGTGTTATTCTTCGCGCAAATCCCGTTCGTGGTGAATCACACAATCAACGCAACACCGCCGGAGAGGTTGCAACAGTAACGTCACAGGCTTGACAATTATTTAAAATAAATGAACCATAACGTCTCTACGTTTTCGTCGAAGCGCGTTGCTGCTGCGGATAAGCGGCTGCTGCTAGTTGAGTTTGTTGCGAAATGAATCCAGCAAATGAGACAAATCGATACCAGCACCGCAAGAACACTTTACAGATAATACATTACGTTTGATTTGCGGAAACTATGTTGGTTAACCCTATTATGCGTGCAGACTGCAGAGCACAATATTAAAAAATTTTGCTTGTTGATTTTATGTCGTCACGAACATCTCGTTTTCCTGCGATTTATTTATTTGAAAGTAGCAAATGTTCAAAAATTCAAATGCTAGAATCGCATCATCTTATCAGCAGCTTAATTTCGTTAGTCACTATTTCACATTCGCGTTACCGACCGTGGGTGCAACTGTTGTTTGAACATCTTGGACTGTCGTATCTCAAACTATTTTTCGAAAACTGAGGTTATTTCAGCGTCAGATGGGTTTGACAATTGCTTGCGTTGACAACTGCACCTGTCCGACACCAACTCGTTATGTTGAAGCGACTTTCCAAAAAGTTAACACAACCTCATAGGGCTGGGGATTTATAAAACTTTTGAAGCGCATCACCAACACACTGTGCATCATTTTATGAAAACAAGAACCCCCATAACTGTTGCAGCAAGCATTCTGGTCTGTTTTCCTAGTTGTCAGTAACAGCAACCACCCGTGGCGTAACGATTTGTGGAAAGGTTCCTTATCACGTTTGTGATGCGTTGTCCCTGCAGAAGTTTGCCACTGTCAAGAAAAGCGAACAGCAGATCTATCGCATGCACCTTCAAACAGCAGATCTATCGCAAGCACCTACTTTGAGTTGTCGTGCGCTGTGCGACATCACAGCTCAAACGAGCCGTGACACTCTATGTTTGCGCCACATATTAGTGGAACCATGATAGTTTCTAAAAATCGTTGCGTTGATTTCTTATCGTGAACTTGAAACAATTCCTCTGCGCAGTTGGTATTTTATGACTCGCAAAAAATTATAAGCAGCGCAACTAAGTCTCATGTATACACCGTTGAGTCCATGCCATGAGCGAAACCTTGCATTTTCATTATGACTCGCTCAGCAAGCGTCATACGACAACCCGCTACGTTTTGGAAAAACTGGAAATGCTAACAAAAACCATCATATCTCTGTAAGCACGATAATCGAAACTTCAATTTGGTAAAAGAAAACACGGCGCCCGAAACTTTTTGCGTAAATTACAGCTTACGGGTTTTTTCATGACGCTTTTTTCCAACCAGTCCTTCTGGCGCGATTGTAAAACTTTTTGGCGTGACGTTAAACAATTGCAATTCCGATATGTGTAAATGTTTCCTTGTTCTGCAAATGATGTTACATCTTGCAGTGCCATAACCCAAAATCCATTTTGTGAAAGCAACACATAGCGCTCGAGAATTTTTGTGCAAATTATGACTTGCGAGTTTTCCATGAAATGTTTTTCCAACCAGTCTCATTGTGCAAACGCTTAGCGTCATTGAGCCTTTGAAAGTCGGACTCGAATCGTTTTGACACAAAGGAGAACTTTCACCGTAGAATTTGTTGAAAACGCCTTGCAACAATTATGATCAGTTAATTGCCAAACGTGTTGTTGTAACATGAACTCACTCGTAGATTTGAAATGTGAAAATCATTTCTAGTCATACAAAGTTTGTTGACGACGATCGAAGAGTCCCCATCAAGCAACATCAAAGTCCTGATCGCGGCAACGGCACGCAACACAAAGAAAGTCCTTTACCGGGCTGGAACGAGTTTCAGAAAGCGTTTCAGAATTGTCAAGGTCCTGCTTCAAAATCCCCTTCGTCTTCGCTTAAACGTAAGCTAAAAAGGGAGACTTCAAATTGACCAACTACGACCCGAAAAATCCCTCAAGTTTTGGAGATGTTCAAAGCCTATCAAAAGCCGAAGACCAACCAGATAAAGAGTAGTTGTCTGGTCAAGGCACCCTTTGCATCGCCTTGTTCATCGTAATTTCCATCGTCGTCGTACTGTCGCCAGTGGCGTTGATGATCAGTGACAAGGTGATTTGACTGACTTGCCAAATGCGAAAATGTTCAATAACGGTCACACGTTCATGTCGATTGTCGTTGAAAAGTTTTCAAACTTTGCATGGGCTGAGCCGCTGAAGAACAAAAGAAGCAAGTCTATTACCAAAGCCTTTGCAAAAATTCTGAACAGGGGCTGGCTGAAGACGTTATTTTTGTACACGGATCGCGGTTTCGAGTTTGCCAGCAAGCTTTTGTAACGCTGCCTGAAGAAGAAACAGATTCACTTTTTAATGGCACAAAATCAAGAAACAAAATCTTCCATCGCCGAGCGAATAATCAGAACGCTTTTGTCTCTGATCTGGCGATAATTCACATTCAAAGACACCGAAAGATACGTCGACGTGCTTCCATATTTTTCACGATCCTACAACGCAACATTTCATCACAGCATAAAGCGAAGTAATCACCAATGGCTATCGCACAACCAACTCGCGATTGTGCAGCAAATCGGTTAGCTCTCACCAGCGGCCTAGTGCAGCTCACGGCTCGTTATAAACAAAGTTTCTTGCCACCTGTAAAATGTTTTCTCAACGGAAGTACTTTTCTGTTCGAGTCGTTTGTTTCTTGAAAATGCTTCAAGGCTGTCGTTCTATCACGTTAGAGAAACGCCTGTTTCAAAACTATGTAGTCGTACTTCATTTCGTTGAAGTCAACAGGAAAAATTTATGCCCGTTATGTTTTCGTAGGTACTTTCAAAAAAGTGGTCACAAACTACGCGACAGAGTTTTGGAGCCGTGACAAACCATGTTTGCGCAAAATGCGATGTGCACAGCAACGTTGAATGAAGAAAGCAAGTTTCACTGCGCGATGTCAATCTTGAGCAGAATAATCTTTACGATTGGGAACATCCACTGGTGTTTCTCAACTAACACAATCAGTTGCTACGTTATGCGTTTCGCTCAAATCGAAATGTATTCGACACACGATGTTGCACTTCAACCATCTCGTTACATGTTCCTCGCGCAATAAATGTAAAATTCCTGATAGCAAGCCGAGATCAGTGAGCAAAGACCTGTTCACGATTGCAAAATGCAGAAACGTTGCGCTAAGAAAATAAATTTGCACAACGGTGTTGATCAAAAATTCCGAACTCCACTATGTAATGTTAGTAGTCATGCACACCTCCGAGTTTATCCCATTTTCAAAACTTGCCTGCGTTTTCATTGTGACTTGCTCAACAAACTACCGCATGATAACCAGTTATGCTTTGCAAAGTAAAATTGGGCATGCCAACAAATCTTCCTTATCTCGGTAACCACCAACAAGCTTGTCACAAGGCTGAAAGCGACTATCGAACAAACAGGCTCGGCACCTCCTCTAAATCGGCGCCGAATTTTGTTTTTCGTTAGACTGTCAACTAATTCTACCACCGAAAGAAAAAATTGTCGATGTCTTGCAAAGCTCCCTTCATTACCCAAACTACACCAGAGCTCATCTTCATGTAAAAATCAAACATTATCTGACCAACACTGAACATTGAGAAGCAAGCCTTCACGTATCAACCCGACACGCAGAACGAATCTGGTTTGAAATTTTATTTTGGCACCCTTTTCAAGTTCGTATACCAAATCCGAATATTTACACACTTTGCAATCCAAACCAACGAACTTGTACTCGTTAGAATTTCTTCTGCAACATTTTTTTTCATGAAACCACTCACCAACATCTTTTTAGCCCCGCTCTTAACGTGAATCATTTTGAAGCATCTGTATTGCTTTGTGTTATAAAGCACATTGGTCATCGGGCGTAATTTGCTACACTCCCTAATATGCGAATCAAAAACCAGTCATTTACCCTTCCCGCTAAAAAGATATCGGTTTTCTGTTTGAACAATTTTCGTTAAAAAAATTTCACTTTCACAAAACGGAGCACGACAAATACATAACCCTTGTATCCTGCTACTGGTTCAACGTTCTGCTGCTGGTCAAAACGTCAAATGCTTTGCTAAATAACAAATGCTTTTTCTAGTGTACGATCCGCTTTGTGCGTATCACCCATATGTTTCTTGTTTCAAATCAATTTCCTACCGTTGTTGCTTTTCAACATCAGCAACAATTGCTGAAAAGTTCAGTTTGCATAACCAGTGAACGTTGCTAGATCAACAGTTACTTGAAGGTTCAGATTTCTGAGCATACTACAGCATGTCTGCTAAATGCCCGTCCAACCTTATTTTAAACAAATATATGCTGGGGGAGCTAAACAGTAAAGTGTTCTCCTTGACATGACAGGTGAAGCACTTCACGTTCATGCTCCTATCGCGAGTTTACCTACGAATGATACGAACCAACAAACCTCTCTGCTTTTGTTCATTCGTTATACTCAGCACAAAATGTTGGCATTCACAAAAATTTTGTTTGATATTTGTTTTAGACTTGACGCAACCTTACCAATCGTCAAGCGGTTGGTTTTCCTTTATCATTACAATTTCGCTGAAATTTGATTTGCGTCCACGTACAAGGCTACAGATTACATGATGTGACTTTTCGCATGTGGCCATCGCCTAACTAAACATGCAGATATGGCGTTGAAGAAATGTTTGTTTGATTTACGTTCAAACTGACACAACCAAACCGAGCATCAAGTGATTGATTTTCTTTTGTCACAACAAAAACGCTATAATTTAGTCATTTCTATGAGCTGTGGCATACATTAGGCGATGACAATTGGTTTTGCATGTGACCGTTGCGCTCGGATGTAATGTTTCTGCATTAGTTACAGTAAGACGCCCCTGTTTGATCCTCTGTGTCTAGGAAATATCTTGCAAATAACATGAAACAATGGAAAGCATTCCAATTGCAAAGAATAAATATATTTTTTATCGTAACACGATACACGGAAATGGTATAAGTTCATTTAAATTAGCAAACTCGGATCCTCGACATGTGAGGTAGGTGGAAACTCTTCTACTCCAGGGTTGAGCCCAGAATGTCTGCGCAGAATTGGGGGTAGGATGTTCGTAAGTCTCCAGCAGCAGATGGCATTCATGAATCGATTCCATTGCAAATTCAAGTACCTTGGGGTGATATTCATGAGTGTCAGAAGGCGGAACAAGGAGATTGATACACGGATTGGTGAAGCAAATGCAGTTCTGCGTGAACTTTATCGCTCTGTGGTCACAAAACGGGAGCTTTCAAACACCGCAAAGCTGTCAGGTTTTAATTCGGTCTTTGTTCCGATCCTCACCAATGGTCATGAATCTTCGGTACTGACTGAAAGAATACTATCTCAAAAGCAAGCGGCAGAGATGAGATTTTTGCGAAGAGCCCACAATGCGACACTTCGCGACAAAGTGCGCAGTTGTGAAATTCGTAAAGCCCTGAATATTGAGCAACTATTCCGGTTAGACCAGGGGTGTCAAACTCATTTTAGCTCAGGGGACATATGGATGAAAAGTCAATTTCACGCATCAGTTAATTCATGGCATAAAAACTTAAAAATAACCAGAACGCTTAAATTGGCAGTCCAAATCCGTTAAAATATAAGAAAACCTGTCTGCAACTGGGTTTCTTGTAAGGGTAATATTTGCAAACGTCTGGCGCTTGTCATGAGAGACAAACTCCGCAGTCTTCAGCAGTGATGCGCCCGAGTCATATTTGTCAAGTCAGAGTCACAAGCCCTTGGAGTCGGAGTCGATTCAGAGTCATCTAAAAGTTTTTCAAGTTGAGTCAGAGTCAAGTCATGACTTAGTCGAGTCACAAAAACTGTCGAGTCACTTCGAGTTTTTGGTTTGCAAGCTCGGGTCAATGACGAGTCAAAAGAAATTTGATATTTTTCCCTTTTGTGCCACAAAAATGGCGACCAACGCGCTACAAAATGGTGCCCAATGTTGTTTCGGCAGTTTTGTTATCAAGTTATTTAGATCTAAGTTGTTTTGTGTAAGCAGTTTCCGTTTGACCTTTCTTCACTCTCAGTCATTTCTATCCCAACCTTGCTAAAAGGAACAAACCTCCTTGCCCTTTACATGCCCAAAAATGGCCAGAGATAAACCTAGACTTGGATTTGGATTGTCGCATTCTAGTATTTTGATGCTTTGTATTTTATAATTTGTGCTACCAGTTTTGGATTGGATTTGATGATATTGTTTTGAATTTCTTCGCAACTTTCCGTTCAGTTTTGGAACTGCAGATTACTGTATTGAAACGTTTGGGTCAGTGGAATTTCTCAAATGTGTCGCGATTGTATATTGTCTTTGTGTAAATGTTGAGCCTTTGCTATGACCAGTGATACAAGTCTGCTCTTTTATGCATCATCTCATCAAAATTCGGAATTGGTTGGACATTCATTGATCCAACCACTTTTCTTGACTCAGCACTGTTATATATAACGTAATATCTACACCTCATAACATTTATCGCAGTTCAGCATTGTTTGCATGTGTAACCCAGTTCTAATGATTCTTTTGTGCTGTATAGACTACCTGTTAATTTTGTGGTTTGACATCTTGCACGCTGTTGCTGAGCTTAACAGAGCTTCTAACTGCATTGCTGCTGACAGCGATTACTTTGAAGTCTTTGCGGTGCCATTTGCTCAGATGTTGTGAGCCAAAGGGAGAGCACAAGGTATCTTGAATTAGTTTCCGAACTATTTATTTGACATGGAATCTTTGAGTTGGATTCCTTGTAGTGTCGTGTTATGTCAGCAAGGATAACTCAGAGTTTGCAGCTTTCTTGGATGCATCCAAGGCATTTGACGGAACTAACCACAACCTGCTGTTTGTCAAACGAATAAGCGCAATGTACCTATGGGAATAGTAAGATTGGTGATGGGTTGGTACAGACAACAAACCATACAAGTGAAGTGGGCACTAACTTTTCATCCCCTTTACTACAAGCAAGGGGAGTTCTGAGTCCATATTTATTTGCTGTTTACCTTGATGAACTCTCAGACCAGCTGAGTTCAGCCAGGCTGGGATACACTGTAGGAAATTTGACTGTGAACGCTCTAATGTTTGCTGATGATAGGGTGTATGCGTGTTTAGCTCTAGCATTAGTGGACTTCAACGTCTTGTGAATATTTGTGATGACTATGCTGCTGAACACGAAATCGCTTTCAATTGCAACAAAACAATTGGTGTATCTTTTTCCCCCAAACGTATAACAACCTGCTCCACCGAATGTTTTTCTAAATGGCGTACGTGACAGTTTTCTTACTACATCAAATATCTTGGTGTATTATTAAATGCCTCACTGAAGGATCACAATGACATACAGAGAAAAGTGAAATCGCTGTACTGTGCAGCAAATAAACTAAGAGGCACCCTTACTCAGTGCTCAATGCAGTAAATAACACTCCACTTCGTGCCTATTGCATGCCAACGCATGCTTGCGAATTTTGGAGCAAATACAGTAGGCCTACACACAGACAAGTGTGAAGCGCTTACGAATTGCTTACAACAATGCCTACCGAATTATGCATTACATACCCAGAAATGTAAGTGTTCGCCCACACCAGGTTAGCCATTGTGTCAGGACCATGGATGCCTTGTATCGAAACTATCTGTTTGGCTTCGTTCGGCAATGCGAATCTTCATCAAACTTTTTTATCCGATCACTTCAAAGGTCTTATGTCTTTTCCAAACCTTCATTTTCCTCCTTTATTAAATGCTCCTGTATGGCGGTGTCGATGACCATTTGCAGTACTGTAGTTGCTGGTGATTTGTCTTGGTGCCTGTTTTCTGCATCATTGCCTTTGCGCAGCAATTTAAGCCTTCTTTGTACTTGGTAGTGCCTCGTGATTTTGTTTTCGCTAAAACAATTACTTGAAAATTTATTTGTTACCTGCGGATCAAAACAATTTAAATGCTTTTGTGATCCGATGCATTCCCACCCGATGATTTTAGTCATTTATTTCACAACCTGATGTCAAAATGCCCCCAGTTTTCTTCCCACTACTGGATTACTATTTGATGATGAGTGAATGCAGTTAGAGCTGGTGTGTTGTTTCAGTGTTTGTCACCTTCCTGTGTTGTCTGCTTTTATCCATAACACTTGCTCCTTCATGTGTTATGACAAATCATTTTATGTTATTGTGCGTTTGGGTACACTTGTGATATGGACCCTGTATCTGACTCAAAAATAAAATTAAATTAAAATAGGCCTAGCCCAGTAACAGTGATTGGAATTTAGATTTAAACAAGATTTGATTTTCAGATTGGATTGGATTTTGAAATATAATTATTGGATTGGGTTTGCATCTGAAAAACATAAATCCATTCATCTCTGGAATAGACCCAAAGTAACAGTATGAGGCCCACTGCCATGATCACGATATGCAAATACTACATTAAACCACGATAATGTGTCCAATGCCCTGCTGGCCCCTCAGTGAAAATTAATTCTTAGCTCTACCTGCGGTTTAGGTGGAATTCCTGGTATTTAAAATGCATCATAGCACCACTAGGAGACAGTCAAAACAGGAAATTTGCGCTAATATTGATCATGACTGAAGCAGAAAGTTCATTTCTTTGTATGAAAAAAAAGAGAGTATGTCACTCAGATATTTGGAGATTTTTTTTAAATGACTCTGACTCCAGTCATCGATTGTGACTTGGCTCGAGTCATGCGGTCAAAAGCCTGACTCTAGTCGAGTCTTCAGACTATCGTTTCTGAGGTGAGTCGAGTCGATTCACCAAAAATCGTGACTCGAGTCACGCTATCACTGGTCTTCAGCATGCACGTTTTCACAAATTCATCTTCATTCAATGGTTTTGAAACCACTGTTATTTTAGTGGTTACCAGGTACCTCGCTGTGACTGCCATGTCACTGATTTCCCGGCTACGACTAAATACAGATTGCTGTTGTTTCATGAGTCTCATAGTTGCGACGAAGGTTTGATTCTTTCAGTGACACTTTGGGGCAACGAGGATTCCAAAACAAGTTGCAAATGCCTGGAGCTTGCCAGGGCAGACAAACCCTGCAATCCTCAGCGTCATACACGTTTTCACAAATTCACCTTCATCAAATTGTCTTGAAGCCAGTGCTATTTCATTATTTACCAGGTAATTCTCTTCGCCTGCCTTGTCCATTATTTCCCGGCTACGATTTTACTGTAATGCTCCTCTCAAAATTATTTCGGAACCTGTTGGTGGGCCTTATCAGGCCCGAGGGACCCTGGATGAGAAAGCTGCCAGGTACAAGGCATATGCTGTTGTCTGCATCCATAAGAAAGCGGCCCAGACGCCGACCCAGGGCCAGGTGGTGTAATTAATTAAATAGACAACTTGCCTTGTTATGGCCTTGATGTGAAACCAGTAGAACTTTCAGGGGATGCTGGGAACAGTAAAGTGTTTCGAGTGTTCCGAGTGCTGTTGCCCTAGTAGTCTCCCACCCGAAACTAGTAGTTTCCCACCCGAAACTAGTAGTCTCCCACCCGGAACTGGTAGTCTCCCACCCGAAAAGGAAACGTTGAGGTGAAAAGTGAATTCGTTTTGTTTAAATTAAATTAGGTTTTGAATGACACGTGCGATATTTGCCACCAACTTCAAAAAATACATTTAAAAACAGGTTTCATTGGGAGAAAAACAACGTTGCAGTGAATAGAAAGCGCGTTTTCCTGTTGCCATGCCAACGACGATGTTTGCAAAACGTACGACATCATTGATTCTCGCGCTACTTCTGTCATTTTTGTCGTTTAAAGAAGGAAGAGTTGAATCAGTTGGTGAGTTTTACTTTCCATGTTGAACGTTGAGTTTGTG
>JGI24022J15233_10003377_pt1 | contig 15797 bp, 6 predicted proteins | sample Ectturendosymbi2_FD_15233 | JGI IMG/M metagenome (IMG submission 15233)
AAGTGTTGCGCAAAATGTAAAAGTGTAATTTAAAAAATACTACAAAACTATTTGAGTTTAGTTCTATTCTCTTTGACTGCATGAAAAATAACTATATGACGGATAACTGCGTCTCAATGTTATCTATGACGAAACAGTTGGTTTGCAAGCTAGAAGTTTTACAACCCCAGCCAAGTACGACAGTGCCCGAACTCAATTAGAGGTGGAAGGGAAGTGCGGAAAATCTTGGCTTTTGGACAATCCGCGCAAACGAAAATAGGTTGTATCAAGTTTTTCGCAGTCAAATGTGCCCATAAATGCAACTTACTGCGCATAAATGCAGGGTTTTTGTAAGGTGTTTTAGGGACCCGATTCGGGTCCCCAGAATTGAAAATCAAGTCCTTAGAATCAGAGAAAATTATGATCGGGTCTCTAGAATCAAAGAAAATCGGGTCTCAACAAGTCCATACCGGGTACCTAACAGTTTCCTTAAAAAAAACTGATAAATGCAACTTTCGTTGAAAATAAATGCAACTTTATCTCTTTTTACTGCAACAAAAACTTGCCCTAATAATTATACAAGGATTCCAGTGGTGCGAGAGATGAAGGCATTCTAACATCAAAACGTTGAGGTAAACAGCTAACAGAGAAAAAATGAAAGATAATTAAGATGGGGGTGGGCAGTGGCGCAAAGAGGCATGCAAACTGTTCCAATCAAGGTTTCAGATGATTTGCAACGCTTATATCATGAGATCGCCAGGCAAATAAATTATCCTAAATTTACAAGCATCCAATTAATTTTCCTGAATTGTAAAGCAGCCCAAGGAAGGATTTTCGTTGTTATGCAAAAACAATACTGATGAAACGCGTACACTGGTACAGCGCATCAACAACCAATGTGCAGTGGAATATTTATTTGCATGTTCAGATTTCTATTTTATCCACCACTTGCATACGCCAACCTCTGCTCTCATTTTGGAGCAATATTGAACAAAATTGGACGTTTGCCCTCATAGTTGTAGCTTTAAAGATAACCCATATTGTTTTGCAGCTCTATTGCCTTCATTAACTTTGAAAGGGATTGTAAGGTATGAGCAATGCTCATCTTGCTAATTTTTTGCGGGATTTGCTTGCACATTCATGTTAATGGCTTAGTTTGGCACAGTCATAATTTAGAGTTTTGTGAGCACATGGTTAATGTACGATTCAACATTTGTAAACAGTTGATCAGCTCCTGACCTTGCAGATTTCACATGAGTATTTTGTAAAAATTGAAAGTTAACGCTCAATTAAAATAATTGTCAATCATCTGGTCAACTTGGAGCTTGAACTACTTAACTAGTGTTTAAACAGTTAGCACGTTATAACTTTAATTACTGTAGAACTTATGGTTTTGAAGATGTAGGCTGTATTTGATAAGCAGTGTCTATTTTGCTTCATGGGTAAAAACTGTTTTGAAGTTATTTGGTCAGTAGCTATACACATTTGTTTGAAATGATCATATGACAACTTCACAAATCACAATACATGACAAGTTTGGAATGCATGACCGACATAGCTGACCGTAACGTCTAATGTAAGTGCAGGCAAGCTTTTAGTGGCTTTTTGTCTACATTGTGTAAACTATAGGCTAAGCCATAACTCTACACATCAACATGTTGTCTCTCTGTATTGTGCTTGTCACGTGACCACCTCAACCATTTGTGTTCAATCAAAGGCAAAATAGCCAGGGCATATATATTGCCTCATGAGGCAAAATAGACACTATCCCTTTGATATGAGTTATTTGGGATTTTCGGAGTGTTAACAGGAGTCGGAGTTGATGTTTCAAAATCTTTCGGAGCAGGAGAAGGAGTCTTAAAGCTAGGAGCAGGAGCAGAGTCGGAGTCTGAAAAATGTGACTTCGCTCATCTCTGATAGGTATCACTGTGTGCATATAACAATCATGAGTAAAGAAGCGAGACTGGATCAATGACAGTCACACCAATTCCGTAACTCTGACGGCACGATACATAAGAGAGGGACTTCTATCACTGGTCATAGTCATGGCTCAAGAGTTAAATAAAAACATGATGTACAATCCCGACGGATGTGAGAAACTCCACTGAAAGAAACTTAACAGATTAAATGCAGTAGTGTGTACTGAACCGAAATTTGCGAAGAAGTTCAAAACAAAATTATCAAATCCAAATCGAATCCACATCTGGTTGAGCAAAAGTTGTAAAAATCCATCAAAATACTAAAGTGTGGCAAGATTGAAATCCAAATCCAAGTCCATGTTCATATCTGTCAAGCAGCACCTTCTTTGCTTTTATGCAACATTCACTTTAAATACTAAAATTTCTTAGTCTTTCTCATCAAAAGTACGTGTATTTTTGTGTAAACTTTTCTTGTTTTGGTTATATGAAGTACTAAATCCTTTGCTTATTGAACTCTACAATCGAAAAAAGCTACCTACCTTTGAGTTTGAACGTTCTTGTGTTAGAGGATTTATCCAATCTTGTGCAAATAGAACAGTAACTTTCTCATATATTGGATGTTGAATGAGATGGTAACAAAATTCCCGCATAAGTCACAACATACCATTTGGTTAAAGTTTAGAGTTTTGACATGCTAATTTAGTAAGTAACACAACCTTTTGGCCAGGCCGGAAAGTAGCTATGACAGACGAAACTAGTGTTGAAACAGAAAAGCAGAGGTGGGCAGTACAGGATACAAAAATAGCAAGCCACTCTAATGAGCTACTTTTCCAACAGCGATAGTGGTAGAGCAGTGGTTTTCAACCTTTTTCATGCAGCGACCCATTTTGCAATCCAATTTAACCTAACGACCTCTTTCTAAAGATTTCCAGTCAGGCATATGAAATACAGTTGCGTTTGCACAATAGAAAATCACAATGAATGTTTTATCAGAAGTTCTCGCGACCCTAGAAAAATGTCAAACAACCCCCAGGTTGAAAACCACTCTGGTAGAGTCACTTTTTTTCAAAACTTAGCGGAAGAGGTAATGAGCTAAACACTTAACCGCTACCGCTAGTCGCTATTTGGCATTCGTGGTGGTCCAAACAAAAGTTGCGCAAGACCACTGCTGTCCGCAGACGTTGGGACCAACTGCTCTTCTTTTTTTTGGTCTGAAGTAAATGTCAACATGATATTTTTTTGGCTTGGGCTAACGTAAATGTATTTTACTGCACGTACAGGCTAATCTAAGTTCATGTTAGTGGTACTGCACGAGACATAGCTTTGACGGTCAGTCGAAAACAGCACTGTTTTAGTACTATCGCCACGTCCAGGTTATTTAATGTCGTTTTAAGAAGTAAAGCGAGTATTCGAATTTTCGGCAGATATTCAAGTTTTAGAAATCAAGGTGAAGAGTGCACACTTTATGACTATTTGAGCTATGTGTTCTCGAGTGGTCTATACTGATGGCATCAATGGTGCTGAAAAGAAAAATGTAGAAGGTTGATCTGGCTAGAGTTGATAGCTAAGAATTTGAGAGCTTGTGTTAACGTACGATGTCGTTCTTATAATTTGGTTTAGAACTTGGTTGCGCAAATTGGACGCGCGGCTTCATTAGAAAAGCTTGTTGAAAGAAAACCCGGCGTTTATTTAGAATGCTTAGAGATGAACGTATTGCGTGGCGTAGTGAAGCGCATCAATTTCCAAGAGTGTTGTTTTAAAATTTTCCTTTCAAGAACGTTTAAATCATATTAGCAATCACATTATGTTCACAAACACGCTATAGCTGCATTGAGCAGACACACTATTTCGTCAGCGGACTATAATTAGCTCAAAGTCCAGCCAATCAACCGAGAGGTCACCTTCCAGCCAGTCTTAGTGATCCAGAAGGCACTTTACGGAACGTATCTGGCAACCCTATCCCCAAAATATATCATTTCCATAATTTTCCCCCCATTTTGCCAATTTTACAAAAAGGTCGTATTACGGTTGAGTGAGCATGGTGACGTCATCAAAACGCAAACAACGAAGGTTCATCCCCCAAAGTTTTTTAGCAAATTCGGTCCCTGCAAGCAGCCTCCCATTCCATTCTTACGATCGCAGTGATTTTGCGAGGCATGTCTGCCACATAGTAGCCTAGTTCATCGCAGAGACGCAAGGTTACAATTCGCGAGCTACAGAACTTAACGCCAGAAATTAAAAAGTTAGGATTATTATCAATAGCTTATGATATTATTGAAAGCCTGGTGAGAGCCGCACAAAGGTGCTTGGGAGCCGCATTAGGCTCTCGGAACCGCGGATGAGAATCACTACATTAGATTCACACGTGACCGACTTTCAGGGTACCTCAGAGTGTAACAGTTGTTTCGTCACAATACAATTTTCAAGAGAAATACTACCATCTGGTCGACTGATACCTACTGGCATTTACTCGACAAAAAAACTTCCCTCGCTAAAAATGACTAAGTGGCACGCGCATGTCGCACATATGGCTAAGCACATGGACATCGTGTGGGGCCCGCTTCGGTGAAGGACCCTTGGCCCCTTTGGCCCCCCATAAATCCGGTGCTGACAAAAAACATCGAGGTTGCGAGATTACAATAGGTTTGCAGTCTTTTTACACAGCTAGAGCATTTTTCTGTTTTTGTTCGACTTCAATCGTTTATTCCCGACAAATTAAAGTCAACGAACACTTAATTGCGCACAATTTCATCCCAAGCTACCACACTGGTTACTCAAGCAAAGGTGAATGATCAACCTTACGTTACAAACTCTTTACATTTTTTCTCGTGTAGTGTTGAAAATTGCACATGTAGTAATAAGTTGGCATGATTCCACAGAGGTGGACAACGGCTGCTTCAGTCAGACACAGTTGCGCTACCTGCTATCACTTTTTGCTAAATGTAATAGCGGCGGTATCGCTATTGAATAGAAATAGCATCGAACTACCGCTAGTCGCTATCATCCCTTGTAGTGCATTTAAAAAAATATTTTTGCTGCAGTTTTACCAATGAGGGTTTATTCTAAAAACCCTAACCTTTAAATGAGAAGTTTCTTCGAAAAGAAGTGTGATTTGTTACGAATGTCTTTTTTTGAAAACCATGATTTGGAATTGATTGGTCATCGAACAGTTATGATATAGTTATTTATATTTTGCAGTGAATGCGCATATAAATGAACCTCAGAATACAGATACATCCATAGAGTGGATTTGACTTTGTGGACAGCTATAGGTTTATTACTCATCCTTTTCAACTCCGATTTTTGCTAGAGTCGAATAAAGAACGGAAGAAGATGGGCAGCAATAAATGATTAAACTCTTCCTCAGGGTTTCAAGCGCGAGTAAACTGAATCATTTTTTAATAGTCCCACAAAGATGGTTTAAAGTGATCAGTGTTGTTCAAAAGTTTCGTTACTTTACATCATGACTGTCGTGTTCAGTGTTTATTGTTTTATGGCAGGCCATTTTAAAATCGTAGAACAAATCGACGTTTATCACTGTACATAATGTTTTCTTATAAATTAAAACCCCCAAGAAGGTGGTATTCAGTGGCGTAGCTAAGCGGGGCGGGGGGCGGTCCGCCCCTGGCGGCACTTTTATGGGGGCGGCACTATGGGCTGTGCTGTGGGTTATAAACCTGCAAAGGCTGTATTGAAATAAAGGTGGGTTTAATGTCGGGACACTACTCGCAGTTGAAGGACCTTTTTGAATTTGAGTTATCTAAACTATGGTATGTGTATTGCGATTGTTATCTTAGCCAAACAATAAACAATCGTGTATGAGGGATGTTGTATCAATAGGCTTTTTTACATGAAGCTGCAACACGGTTTTCAACACACTTATCAACTCACTTGATGTCAAATCTTACGGATTCGCCACACGGTTGATTGATCGAGTGTTGGGTCGTTGTTCACGTTTGATCGTAGTCCTTATATGACGTTATAGAACTTAGTAGGAATATGGTGGATGACTGTGGGCAAACGTTTGGCTGTGGTGCAGTGACGTAGCCAGCCCAAAAATTTGCGGGGGGGCAAAAAATTTGGGGGGCCAAAATGTTTGATTTTAGGCGAATGACAATATTTTGCTTAGAAAAACGCTTCTCAAAGCACAAAATGGCTATATTTTCTAAAAATTTGGTGAGGGCAATGGACCCTTAGGCCCCCCTGGCTACGTCTATGCTGTGGTGAACTCTAAGCTTTTGTAAGTGCTCTTAAGTTTTGTACCTGCGAATAAAAGCGCATTGTTGGGTCTAAAAAACATTTCTGTGTAAATCCAATAAATGTGTAGTTGGACTTGCGCTCGTCAAAATTGATTTCCGTGTGTGTGTGTAAATATATTCTAGCTCAGTATTTTTCATCAGGGGTTCCGCAAAACATGTAGTGGGGTTACGTGAGTTTTAAGGGTTCCGTGAGGGTTCCTAGTTTTTTTAGGGGAAATGATTTCTTGCTTCAGTATGTTGATGCGTCATTATGAAAATTTTAGATCACCGTGCTGCATTCGGATTCCAAGTAGGCCAGTTAGTTGTACAGGAGGTTGAGTGCAGTTAATAGCCGAAAAAGAAATATGATAATAGTTGTTGCGTCGCATGTTGTTCATTGTTGTGCAGTTAAGAAGAACGCTATTGTTTCATCACAGTTATACGACGTTGCCGATGTACAGTTCACAGCAGATAAAGAAGGTTACCTGGAACTTTTGCAGTTTATTCAAAAGTGTAACCTTGAGAACTCTGTTCCAAATATAGTAATAATGCTGCGGATTTTCCTCAAAATTGCCGTTAGTGGTGCGACCCGTGAGAGGAGTTTTTCGAAACTAAAACTGATAAAGAATTACTTAAGATCTAGTATGAGCACCTTGCGGTTGAGAAATCTTGCCACACTGTCTGTAGAGCAACAATTGACAAATAATATAAATTTTGACATCACCATTGAAGAATTTGCCAACAAAAAGGCAAGAAAAGTTACTGTGTAGAAAATTGTAGTTTTCATTTCAGAAACAAAGGTAGTCCTAATTTTTACACTTTTTTAACTATTTTTCCCTATATGTCGTTTTTGCTTTTTGTTTAACTGTTACTTGCAATGTTTGAGTTTTTTGGTGTGTATTTAAAACATACCATATCTGAGCATGTGAGAGTACTGTAACATAATAATGGTGCACAAACTAGTTAAATATTTACAAAGCTTTAAGAGGGAGTCACTGGTCAGTACGTATTTTTATGGGCGTCGAGGGCGCAAGCTCAAGGGCCGCCCCGGGCAGCCCACACTCTAGCTACACCACTGGTGGTTTTGAGATTGTCAAGTTTATCGAGAAAGACCTAGCAGGTCAAACAATTATTGTGTTTTATTATGTCTTATTATCAAGCTGCATTAAGTTTTGGAAGTGAAATCACCCAATGGAATAACCTGAAGAAACTGGATTTGTACCAACAGAACCGGATCCGATCAAATATTCAATTCATGAAGAAATCACAATTCGTTTGTTTGTTTTCTTGTGAAAGCCACCTCAAAATCTTTGTCGTCTCATACGTAAGGCGTTGGGGGAACTTTCAGCGCAAGGGTCATGTTCACGAGTTCACATTTGCAAACCACTGCGAGAGAAGTACTAATGAAAATAATTGGTGCCCGAAAATGGATTTTGAAATGTAATTGATTTTTTCAACAGAATATTTAACTTAAATCAACTTTCTATCACTTAATATATGATGCAAACATTTAGCTTGCTTGGTTTAGGATAGCACTTATTGCTTTTAATGACGCATCACTACTTGTGCTACGCGATTCATATTCGGGTTATCGACCTTCTTTTAAAGCACATTTTGCAGACAATGAAACGTCACACATACTGTATCTATTACCGTAAATGGAGAATGAGTCGAACAAAGTAAAACAAAAGCTACGCAGTTTTATACAAGCAATGTTTTCGAAAATACATACAGTCGATAGAATCTGGCTTTAAAAGATTGACATTCCCTATTAGCATTGCAAACGACAAAAGTCTTAATATCATCGAAAACTTAAGAGAAAGGAGGCGTACGCCAAATTATTGCTGTTAGAACACTGCGTATTCAAACACAGTTTTTGGCATTGGCGATTAATTGAGTTAAACACTTTCTCCGAGAGAATAATCTTTGTACATTTAATCACTAAAACGATGAAAACTCTTTTGTACCAAATAAAATTTAAGAAATATTCAATAAACAACATTGTTCCATACATTTTCATCACCCAGTGTTTGTACCACACGCAAAAACTGCAAACAGTTTGCGTGACTAAGTTAAACCAATTACTTCTGGGAGCTTAAATATGCCTACATCGCATTTTACAGCAAGACCCACAATAGAGAATGAAAAACAAGATCTATATTAGTTTGTGGACCAATATCCTTGCTCCCTCCAATTAATAAAGTGTTTGAAAAACTTCTTTGTGGTAGTCTAGACAGTTACCTAGAAAACAATAATCTTTTGACCGACTGCCAATATAGTTTCAGCAGAGGGTTGTCTACAGAATTGGCCATTAATCATTTACTAAATTTTCTTACACAAAATGCAGACAAATTTTTAGTTACTTGTTCCATATTTTTGGATCTTGACAAAGCTTTTGATACAGTCAATCATGATATACTTCTTCATAAACTAAATACTCAACATGGAAAAAGGGTTTACCTCTATTATTACTTAAAAACTATTTAGAAAACCGTTCACACTATGTAGTAATAAATGATAATAGATCTGAAATGGTTAAATTTACTTGTGGCGTGCCACAGGGATCTACATTAGGGCCTCTCCTGTTCCTGTTGTATGTAAATGATTTACCACTTGTCTCAAATTTTAAAACCATTCTTTTTGCAGATGATACGGTTCTTTCACTATCAGCGAACTCAATGCATGGCGTACGCCAAAAATTTCCGAGGGGGGGAAAAGCATAGGTGTAGCCAGGGAGCCAAAGAGGCCATGCCCTCCCCAAATTTTAAGAAAATATAGTCATTTTGTGCTTTGAGAAGCGTTTTTCTAAACAAAATAGTGTTATTCGCCTAAAATTAAACATTTTGATATACACTGCCGAATATTGACATTTTACACTGCCGAAAAACTGTTTATACATTTTTTTATTTTAAGGGTCTGAGGGGGGGCATGGCACAGTGGCCCTCCCTCCGTACGCTAGTGCATGAACTAACAACAAAAATAAATCAAAAACTTGAAAATGTGGACAACTGGCTGAAGTACAATAAATTATCTTTAAAGTACAATAAAACCCAGTTCATGCTATTTACAGAAAATATACGGACACAAACTTCAGTATTCAAATTAACAACCATCTGCTTTCAAGAACTGAATGTATCAAGTACCTTGGAGTCATAATTGATGATAAATTAAATTGGAAACCTCATATAACTCTGGCTAAGATCCTTCAAAACAGTGTACTATATCTTGGTATATTCACGTCTTCGATATGCCATCACCAGCTGGGGATCATCAGCTTTTTCTACACTCAACACCTTGAATTGAATATTATTCACAATAAATTATTTAAAAATTATCACATTTAGCAAATTCAACACTGACGTACGTAAATTGTACAAATTACCCAAATACTTCATATAAACAGAATCTTTACTAGAAATCAGTAACTTAATGTATAAAATTAATTTTACACTAGTCCCCAAACAATTTATAGACCTTTTCACAAACATTGAAAATATTAATTCTTACCATACAAGACAACCATCAAGTATTGAATATGCCATACCTCGGACTAGATTAAAAATAGCTTAAAAGTCACGTAAATATACAGGAATAGGAATATGGTCTTCCATAGATCCAACAATTCGTTCAATACCAAATTACCACGTATTTGTTACTAAATTAAAACATAAACGTCAAGAAGAGCAATGATGTCAACATTGAAAATCAGCAAAGCAAACATATGATTACTTGCAAAACGCTACAAGGTAATGATTTTGTATTAAGAAAGGGCAGATGTTGTATTCCAGATATGCTCTGGCAATACATTACATGCTACTCTACCTAGCCTGGATCGTCATTATTGAAATGTGCTTATTCATTCAGGACTTGTTTCTTTTTCTCTTTTTTTCCTTATTCGTCAGGGCATCTGACTAGAAAACCGTATGGTTATTTCAGACGTCCTGGGAACAAAATAAACGCTGTTCCAATGTGGTTTGTTTTTCTGTTGCATGATTTGATGTTTGTTTATAGTTTTATAATAAATACTACGGCCAAAGCAAACGATACAACTGACATCTTGCAAACGTTTCGATAACAACTGTTATCATCTTCAGTGCATAGCAAAGATGTCAGTTGTATCGTTTGCTTTGGCCGTAGTATTTATTATAAGGCTATTTAGCACTTCCGCTTTTCGTGTACCAAAGTTGTTTATAGTTGTTCCTAAATAAAGTGATACTGATACTGTGGGTATTTCACTCTGATGTTCAAAGTGCTTTATTATTCCTTATATCTTCAACAAGGCCAAAACATTATCTTCTTTCATTTTAAATTGTGAGTAAATTTGAGGGGTGGAAATGGTGGCACTTTGTGGTCGGCCCCGGCAGAACTTAGCCTCGCTTCGTCACTGAGAACAGTAGTTCAGACAACTCGTCTACGCCGGTTTCACGATTAATTGCCAAAAGAAATGCTAATACAGATCACGTTTGGTCGACAGAGGATGGTTTATATGAATAAACAAGGGAACGGGGAAAACGGAGGCTATTGCAAAGTCACAAGTAATAAATTGCCCTTATTTTGGCCTTAAATACTGTATTTGGCCGGTCTTAATGGACTTTGCTGAAGGAATTGTCCTGACAAGATTCACTACTAGAGAGAGTCATTATAATTTGAGTTCTACGTTAGTTATTTTTGCAGTTATTGTAAGATATGTAGCCTATTTTAAAAATAACGCCTTCGGGCACGTATTTTTAAAATATCGGCCTCTGCTAACTTTGCAGTAAAACATCGGCCGGCAGGTAAAATACCGGCCATCTGGAAACCATATTTGGCGACCATGGTCCAATTGTCCCTTTGGCTACGCCCATGGTGGTGGGATAGCAACTGGTACTGTAAATGGTGCTAGATCTAGCACTGCATTTAATATGAAAACACATAAACTCTGAGAGTTGAGCTAAATAAATATAATTATGTTCAATATTGTGATAATCTATTCAAATTTGGTCAGTTCCGAAATAAAATGTACTGCTACTAAAAACCACAAGATTGTCACTAAAACCACTAAGCCACATAAATCAAATCAAAAACAAGCCACAAGTTCTTTTGGTAAATACTATAGCAGTGGCAACCATGTTCTGTATATTGCAGGCCACAGACTAGCGCAGGAATCAACTCACAAGAACAGAACACGAATAAGTCACATGATTGAGCAACATTTATGAACACAATGATTCGATTAATTCAAATTAACCAACACAATTAACAACAACCATGATAATTTACGGAGTAAATCTGTGCATTGAGTCTCTATAGATAATCCCGTGATAATGTCAATTTTTCTTATTTATTCCCTGGCTTTATTCTGGGGGGTTGCAACAATAATACAAGGGTGTTTCAAAAAATTTGACATCATTTTGCAATCTAATAACTTTGGCAGTTCCTGTTTAAATAACGTTGAATTTACACAGCATGTGTAGAAACAGGCCAAAATTTTGTGCTTAATATTTGATATGTTTATCTTTTCAGGTGTAGAAATTTTTAACTGATAAATTATTCGTACTGCGGTCAAACCTGTGTGTTTAAATGGTATTCACTAGCAGAGAAAAGGCGTTTTGTGTATTGGAGTATGCTCGAACAAACTCAAACAAGACTGTGCAGCATGCGTTTGTGAGATGGTTTATGTCCCCCTCTTCCTGCAAATGTAAACGAGCTCAAACAAAGAATCACTATCGCACTGAAGACAGTTACCCAAGACATGCTGCATCGTGTTTGGGAGGAGCTAGACTACCGACTTGACGTTTGCCGGGTGACAGGCGGCGCGCACATTGAACATTTGTAAAGCCTTTTATGAAATTCACGTGCCTTTAAATTTCTTATTCAAATTTACAGGAATAGATCTTGTTTTGGTCAACATTAAACCTGTTGAATTTCATTTGATTCGACTATGTAGTTTCTGTATTATTTACATGTCAAATTTTTTCAAACACCCTGTATAACCATTAAATTTGTACAACTACATTATTTATATCACACAATATTGGGGGGACAAAAGATATTGTGTGTCCCCCTGTCCAAAAGTTGGGGGTATATGTCCCCCCCTTAAACTCGGTCCCTGGCTGCTTGTGTTGATTGTGTTAATTGACTTTTGTTGAAGCTTTTTCAATTGTGTTAAATTTTTAGTGCGCTTCTCTAACAAAATCGCAGGTCTGGATTTGGTTCCCTTTGAAATGTTGAAAACAACTGATCTAGGGAATGCAAGGCCTAGAGAAAACCACGTAGAACGCATTAGCATTCGTCTCCAACTCGTTACGGTCAGATTTTGATTCTGCCCTACTGAGATTTGTCCAGTCCGCGTACGAGTAGCATTGTTAAGTAGGGCTACCATACGTAATCTAAATGAAATGTTCTCCAAGGACATTCGAAGATGTCAGTGTCCTTCCTTTTGCATTTGTTATTTTGCATAGCTTAATTCAGTGGCGTGACTAGAGTTTTGAGCCAGGGGGGAAAACTTAGCTGAAAGGAGCCCACTGGCCACTGTGCGGGGCTCAGTAGCCAACAATCAGAAAAGAATTGAGAAATGATGTTGAATCCGAATGTGGATGGCTGTAATATCCGGAAATACTCCAAAAAACGTAGAAAAACAACTTACTGAAAGTCAAAAGAATATTAAAATTGAAATATAAATTCAGTGAGGGTTCGGTATTTGCATTTAGCTTGCCAGGGGGTAGATTCACCCCTCTGCCCCTGTCAGTTACGCCAGTAGCTATAATATGTTGTATTTATATAGACATAGAGCAAGCTGTCCCTATACTCAACTGCAACAAGATACGAGCTAGTGAAGTAGCTCAGTACATGGGAGAGCCTGAAAGTTCTCGAATTAATCTGTGTTTTCGAGTTAATTTGTCCGCTGGAATGGTGGGAGTGCTTTCACATAACAGTGGTAAATCCTTTTTCAGAATCTCATTGACTTTGGCATTAGAGTGCATAGTGCTTACTCCAACATACTGTACTAACTTTGCTGATGAACCGTGATACGGAGAAACAGTATATTGTAGCCTACATAGTTAATATAATATTTTTTAGTAATTATAGCTAATCAGTGATGCCAAAAAGAAAATCGCAGTTTAATGAAAAACTACGCCAGATGTCTATCCCTTCTTCAGAAAAGGACTAAATGATTTTGAATTTGAGTTCATTACGCGTGGTTACATTTTAACAGTGCGCGCAGAATGCAAAAACTATTGCCACTTCGTGGATATTCAGCGTCACCTCAGCGTGATGGTTCATTACTAGGGCAACCAAAAGTCAATAAATTCAAAAAGTTTTTGCCGTTCTGAAAGTTCATGAAACGTCCACAAACCAAATTTCACGCTCATACCATGAGGGATACCAAGTTATTAGGTAAAAGAAGTCAAAATTTATCATTAGGTCAAAATTTATCGTTAGGTCAAAATTTTCTGAAAACTACAACAACAGATTTGATAAGCTTTTGCAAGTTTAGTTGCAATTCTGTAATAATAGTGGGTTTGTTGCGACTTCTGGCGTAATAATGCTGTTCTGCCCACTACTGGACGATTGATATTTATGTAGGATAGGCATGCTAAGGCAAGAAACATGGTCTTACAGTACTTCGTTTGGTAAATGCTCAATCCATTATGCATATAACGTTTCACTTTTATGATGTTCTCAGGTTTGACTCTACTGTAGTTAATTATGTACTTATCAATATATCATCCCAAAAGTTAAACAACCAAATATTTAAAAATTTCGAAGAATAGAGTGCATGAATATGCTTCTGGGGTAACCTCAACACCTAAGGCTGAATGTTTTGCACTTGCAAACGCAGCCAATGTATAGGTCAAAATGAAGTCAAAATTTGTGAATTATAATGTCAAAATTTTAAGTTTTTAGGTAAAAAAAATGGTTGCCCTATTCATTACGCAAATGTGAAACACATTTTTTCTTTGATGCACCCACAAACCTCAAGAAAGGTAAATCTTTCAAGTTGAATCAGTTTCTAGTCAATTAAAGCTGCTGTAGAATTTAAAGCATCTTTCATGGAAGCAGTTTATAATATTGTTAAAGGTGATTCTACATTTTTCAGAAATTTAAGGAAACTGCAAAATATTCATGGGCTAAATAGGACAAGTTAATAAAGAATTTATTTAGCATATTTTGACTGAAATATCGTCCACACTGAAGACTTCTTTCAATGCTTAAAACCTATGGATATTTGTTTTTTGTCATGTTACGTGCAGATAATACGGTCAAATAAGTGACAGTCGTAAATTGTCCTCCTTTTGGTGATTAAATTATGGCAACCCTATTTTTAATCTTATTAATAAATAAACATGGACAGAAAAAAGGGGTATCGACACCTTAACAAGTGTAGACCTTATCCAAGTGGTTCTAAAAAAATGAAAAAGTGGAAGAGATAAAAATGAGAGGAAGAAGTTGTAGTGAAGTCGAGAGAGATTCAAGATCACTATTCTACAGTGACAATGAAGTCCAGTGGAGACATTTCGTGGAACCTCTAAGTGGACAGAAAATCGAAGAACATGCTGTGACAGACTTAGATCCACGTAACGATGAGAACAGGCCTAGTTTGACCAGTGGTACACCACCAGTAACAGATCGTCAAGAAGTATCATCGAAAAGTACGGTAGATGAGATGGCTAACGCTACCACTAGAGGCAACAATATCGGTCTCTGGCCCGCCAATATACCGGAAAGAATGCGGTAATATTGGTTGAAAAATGGGTGAATTTTTAGCTGAACACCAAATCGGAAAATTGTCATAAAGAAACATCAAGGCAATTCGTTGGTATGCACTGGCAACGAATTTATGCACGAAATCCGTCGGAGATGAGTATTTTGGAAGTTATACGCAATTAAAAAGTAACGTGGTACAAGGTACACGCACAGCCACAGCAACATGGCGGCGCAATGCTCGTAACATTTACAAGTACAAAACCCCTACCTTGTTTTAATTAATTATGTACCCGGATGCGCGTCCTAAACATAAACGCAGAATGCAGACGACCGGTTACCAGCTGTAATAAACTTCAGGAGCGTTGCCGCCGCGCCGCCATGTTGTGGCTGTGCAGTGTGCACTTCATAGGTCCGTACTCTTCTATCAGGTGAAAATTTTGATTATGCGTAACTTCGTGAATACTTCTCTCCGACGGGTTTCGTGCATAAATCCGTTGTCAGTGCATGGTAATGAGTGCAGCAATATGTTTGTCATAATTATTTACTGGTTTGGTGTTCAGCTAAAAATTGACCAAAAAATGAAACAGGTTCTCTTCGACATTGCGACGAAACGTTATTTTTAGCCCATGATGTTCGACAACGCAGAAAAGAAACGCATCACGGAAATCCACCACAAGTCTTATTCGTCGTCAGAACCACAACGGCGAAGTAGTTGACAGAAGCTGGCTTTGTTTTTCTTTTCACAAGTTTATGTTTATGCTTTAACTTGTAGACTGATGTGCACGGATGCGACTAAATGTGCACGTTTCCTTGTTGGAAAGGGATATTGCGACTTGAAGCACAGCCTTGAGTGCCTGAGGAGCCACGAGCAATAAATGGAACATATCGCTGCCACGATTACTCTTAGTCGCAGATGCAAATCACTTGGAAGAATTGATACGGAGCTAGCTGATCAGCAAGGCCGGATTAAGGT
>JGI24022J15233_10003378_pt1 | contig 15795 bp, 10 predicted proteins | sample Ectturendosymbi2_FD_15233 | JGI IMG/M metagenome (IMG submission 15233)
TATTTGCGGAACGTTGTTCGCGGCGATCTGCACCGACCGTGGCCCTATGCGCGACGCTGATTGGTTGAGCGCACTTTGCCGCCGTTTAAAGACTTGCGGTCGGGACGGAGTTTGTCGCAATCGCCGATTGCTGCCAACGTCGGGCGCTTTAATCGCGTTTGTATTGACTCCAATCGCGTGCGCTGCGCACTCCAGGCTTTTAAGGACCGCAAGGAACGCTGAGCGGCTTACACCTGATTTCGGACAAACAATTTCATTTCCCGGCCGTGCCTGAAAGGAGGTATTTATTTGCATAATGTCCTTGCTTTGCAGAAGTTAACGGGACGTTTTGCGACGTGGCTAGTTTTTGTTCACCCTAATTAAGTTTCTGGTTCTCCAGACTGAGATAAATCTTCCCTTCCCTGGCACAAGGCCACTTTGTTGGGTGGCTGGCCCTGAGCCTGTGGTTCGTTGTTGTGTCATGTCACATGTTTAGCAGCAAAAACTGTTCAAATACGGATTGCCGTTTGTGCTTTCTGGAATTCAACCGGACTTCAGATTACTATTTCACGTATTCTTTTTGAAGTCACAATCTTGTGACGACACAAATTTTTTGTGACTATTGTTCTGGTTGTTAAGCAGTTTGATCGTTTTATTGCTCTTCTGTTCCCGTCCTGCTCGTAAAGCTCAACACTTAAAACTTGGCGACCACCGCCAAGTTGCAACATGTTTCAGAAAAAAGAATTTTGTCGCTGCGCGAAAGCCGACCTGAGCAGTTATCCAAACCTCGCATGCAGTCAAACCTCGCATGCGGTCGGGGCGAGGCAGGGCGCCGTTTCAACCGGTCTATTACGCACTACAGTCTATAAAAAGCCGCCGACAGTGCTTTCCATTTCCGATTACAAGCGTTTTGGTTTTGTAAGGGGCAACTAGCCTTCGCAGCAAAATATAAATGGGTCGCAGCTCGCTGCGCATCAACAACTCCGCATCAACTACTGCGAAGCGAACAATTGATTGTTTTACAATTTTTGTGTTCCACTTGTCTGATAACAGAAGACAATACGTTTTTACTGATTACGTCAGAAAAACAATGTTTTTACTAATGATAACAATTTGCTCTTAAATGTTTTAAGCACTTGTCGTCAACGTTACTGAGACGTTAATGGAAATTTTCTTGACCTAAATCAAAACTTCACCACTAAACTACTAGCCTTTGTCCCGAGGCACGCAAAAGCAATATAATTGCTACGAGCGAAGTATGAAGGCGTGCTTACAACAATAGAAAGGCAGCACTAAATCACTTTAACTTCCTGCAGTGGTGGCTGTGTCATGTTCACCCACTCATCTGCATTGCAACTGCGTGCGAAACGTTAACAGACCACTAACTGTCTGTCAGAGCAGCCGGACGCTCGACAAAAATGCGTTGTTGTCGATGGCGGTAACTCCGGAGGTAACATATGGTTCTGCGTCAATTTCTGAACATCCTGTTTCTTTGAAATCCTGTTCTGTCCGGATGCACTTGCTTCTGCGTTTGTTCTTATTGCTCGGCTAAATAAGGAGGGCCTGCTTGTTCGTCGGGCACATTTTTGTCCTGCGAGGCCATTTGTTGTTGGTTTTGCAAGTTGAGTGTTATAAATGTCAAGTTTGATTTCATCGATTCCTTGCTTACACTCATCGTGGAAAGTACATACTTGAATGGAGATATGTGCAAGTTTGAATCATCACAAAAAGACGAAAGCAGATGGCAGTCGACTGATTCCTCGAAAGCATACAGAAACACTAGTGCTTTTAAGTGTCAAATAAAAACAATTCGATGTTTTTAAAAAGATGATAAAAAGAGAGCCATTTTTTGATGAAATTCAAAGTTCGGCAGCGATTTTTTTGAAAAAAGTCAAAGGGTGAGGGCGATGAAAAGTTAAAAGCGACTCGTGTTTGATCGGCGAATGCAGCCGCTGTTTTGTGTTCACGGTCATCTGCCAACCGCGCATGGTCTCCGCAAAGCAAAGCTGATTGATCTTCAGCGACATCTATGGGTTGTCTCTCAGCGGACCTGAGCTTTCGCAGGTCGTGCAAAGCTGATGATGTCACGTGGTGGAAGCGACGCGTGTTGCACGCGATGCGCGAAGCCTTTGTACCTCGCTAGAAATCGGTAAACTGCTGCCTTCACCTCTGCTCAATATTTGAGTCTGTTTTCCAGCCTAATGAGCCAATGGTTTGGTGGAATTATCTTGAACAGCTCGTTTTTCGTTCTGCAAAAAACGAGGAAATGAAGAAACAAATATGAAGAAATATAAAACGAAAGTGTGGATGAATAGAACAAAAATTAAAAGAAATAATGAATAAATAAAAAAGCAGATAATAACGAATGTTTTTCGCGCTCAAAGAAATAAAAAAATTGAACTTACCATCTCATCAAACGTAGCATCATAATAGCGCTTGCGTCAGCTTATTCTCTGTTAGTTTAGTTAAAATGATTACTTTAATACAGGGTTCTCAAACGGTAGTAAATTTAATGATGCTGAAGTTACAATACTTTGTTTTTTTTCTACAGCGACAGTGAGTCAACAAAGACAGAGGGTAAATTTTATGTTAGCAAGCTGGCAAGGGGTAAAATAGAGAAGAAAGGTTGAGAATCCTTGACTAAATTTATTAGTTGATACGATTAATTGATGAATTTTTATTGCATTGATTAATGTGATTAGTTAATGTATTTCTCAGTATGGTGCAGGTAACTTTCCAATCAATATAATTCGTTAATTAATTTCTTAATATAATGTAGTTAAATTTTCTGGTTAATGTGGTTAGACAGTTTACACAAATCACAGTCCCAAGAATTCGAACTGTTGCGGGTTCATCTGCACAAGCAATATCGGGGCTCAACTGATTGTGGCAAAGTATTCGTGTGTTCTGAACGAAGTAAGTAGCTTCGACAGCTCAGAGTCCAACGGTCCGTTCAACTGGTCGCGACTTAAATCAACGGCCACTTGTCTCCTCAGCCTGCTTATTGTTTCTGAGGGTTATTCAGAGGTCGGCAGCAGCAAGCACAGGCATAACTGTTCATGTTGAAGAAAGTGCTTACAGCCAAGGTTGTCACTGTTTAAAGTACAAGCAGTTAGTAATGCTTGTAAGAACGAATGCGTCAGAAGCAGCAACAGTTCACTGTGGTGTTGCTCGTAAAGTAAGGTGAAGTGCGCACCTGGCATGTCTTTGCCGTGAAGAAAGGATCGCAGGGAACAGTCTGTTCAGTCACGAAACGCGACAATTCATCTCCTCGTGGTGCGACCGCTACAGTTCCAAGCAGCAAGACGCTTGCGAAGCTGTTGTCCGTTCTAGGCGTTCTGAAATAAACCTGGCTTTGGTGTTTCATCATGTCACCTGTAAGCTTTGGTGTTTCATCATATCACCTGTAAGCTTTGGTGTTTCATCATGTCACCTGTAAGCTTTGGTGTTTCATCATNTCACCTGTAAGCTTTGGTGTTTCATCATGTCACCTGTAAGCTTTTGCTTGCAATTTGCAGGATTGAAAATGNGTAATTGGCGCGAAACCGATTTCCTAGTAAAAACACTTTGCGAGCAGATATAACGTTTTACCCTTGTGGTACTTTGTCCCTTTAATGTGGACACGTGTAGTCAGAATTCCCGCTGACTTGTGAAAGCACAGCATGGCGGGCAGACTCCTCGAAAGCTCTACTTCAATTTGAAACGTTCCATCTGTTGTTTTGAATGAGTTGCATGTATGCCGTGGAATGAAAATTTCCTGTTCTTTTTGGAAAATATTGCATTTACACTCATCGCAGTGAAAAGGGCAGATGTTAATGAAGGAAATTAAAAATAGGTCGCCAGGGTTGAAACAACGGCCTGAAATCTGTCATTAGTTAAACCGCCAACCCTCGTTTCATACTTCTTATTTTAGCAAAGGAATCTATGTTCATAGATAGAAGCTCTGTAACTTTACCGGTCTGTCGGGTTGACCTACGCGTTGGTTTTGAAAATACCTTATAACCGTGTGTGGCGCGGTATCTCGCTACCATAACACTCTAAAACCACCTACTTTGCGCTGGAAATAATGGCCGAAACGACTGCGATGGCCTTTTGCGATGTGGACAGATTGTATGCGACAGGTTTCTTTGTCTGTGCAGCCGCGACGAAATAGCGTTTGACAGAGAAATCCTGGATGACGGACTTGACAAATTTATTTTGGAGGACGTCAAATTAGGATATCGCGCTTTCAAGTGTCAAGTTATGACGCGCGGGAAAATCCCGCCACCGCTCGAGTTTTCTTATCTGACGAAACGCGTAGTTTTTCCCAGTATCAGACAAAATTCCAGATGTTGGAATTTTTCTTACGAGAATTGCATTAAAACTTGCTTGTTGAGCTGCGCTGATTATGATAAGTATTTCATGGAATTGGCCATTATAGCAAGTGATAAGTTGCTTTCCGTATTTATCGCATTGATCCGTCACCTTGTGAACTTGCTTCCTAAGCAGCTGGCCAACTGAGATGTGGTTTTTGACAGAGATAATCATTTAATTGTATTGTATAACGTCTTCACTCCCACACGCAACGTAGTAGATGTAAGCCTGCTGGCAGTAACAAGGAGCACACAAATGCGTGAAGAACACGAGGATATACTTGTGGCGTGGGTAGAAAAGTATACGCTTAATGGCGCTAACGCAATTACTTCCATGAAACACAAGAATAGATATGTGGTACCAGCAAAGGTTGCACGCATGCATGGCACCATCACGGTTGCTATGATACAGTGTTGGTGACTTCCAAGAAGACCAATTTGCAAAAAGCATGGATAATAGTGGGAGGCTGCGAAAGACCAGGGGCTGTTTTGGCTGCAGACCTTCCTAGGTTATTTCGGCTGCAGACCAGGATAAATGTGATTGTACTTTGCACTTGTGCAAAGAAGCAACGCAAATAATAAATGCTTTGTACTTGTGTTGAAGTATGTAGACCAACACCGCATTTCTTGTGAACGCACGCTATCGGACAATACCGTCCTTCGCAAGCTGTTTGCAGAGCAGTCCCGCTAGATGGCGCTGTGCATTTGGTCGTTGGCCTCTCGACAATGTGTGCGTGCGTGCAGGCGACTGAAAGCGATCCGCGCACCTGCTCTGTTGTAAATCGAACAGTTTTACCAACTGCTGCTGCAAAGCTTGTTCTTGTCAGCCTCTTGTCAGGACCACACCGCACAAGAACATATTGAGTAAACTGCTTCTCACGCAACAACATTTTCGTAGTTTCATGTTCTTATTGCTTTTGTAACATGCGCTTGTCGGACCTTTCATTTCTTTGAATCCTCGCTACAACTTTTTTCAAATATTTTTCCAACTGTTCGTCTTTGTTTTCGTCACAATGCACAGCCGCCTTCATGCAAAAGTCAGTCTCTCACAATTCGCCTTTTGACAAAGGTTCAAACTCTGGAATTCACTGCCAACTGCTGTTGTTATTGCTTTCTCGCCAATTCCACTCTGACAGGCTCCTTGACCAGCAGAGCAGCCTTCGGCATTTTCCCAGTTGTCATCCTCACTTATCTTGTGCGTGTTTCGTTCGGTTCACCGTGAACTCGATAACAATAGACGCTACTTTCCAATGTGTCAAAGCGCTGATGTTAAGACAGAGCATGATATATTATTTTAATGCCCTTCTAACGTACATGTCAGGCCAGCTCCTTTTCATCAAGGTTACAAAGGTTCTATGTAATAGGAGGTGCTGTCTCATGTTCAAAGTAGTTCAGTTTACACCAGATTAAAGTGAAAAATAAGATAGCATTCAGATTTACCCCGAAACTGTGCTCTCTGTTCAGTCCCTGTCCAAGCACACGTGTTTGATTTTGTAAAATGTGGAAATTTTCTGATGATAATACCAGCTCCAGTTTTCCGTTACTTTTTACTTTTTGTGTGCATGTTATTATCGCTCGTTATCTCGTTGCTTTTGAGCGTCAATTTTTATTTAATTCCTTCTGTTCTTCTCCCCTTTTGCTCCTCTTCGGAAATGCTGTAACATTGTAGCATATATTCATTCCAAATAAGCCAATGATAATTTCAAGTCGTCACCTCTCTAACGTTTTCAGTTTTACTAATAAACAAACAAAATAACAGTCGCGACGTTTTTTCAAGCCTTCGCTTTGCAGCAACTCAAACATGCCTATGACCTGAAACAAGTGTTTTTTGAACCATGGTAGAACAGAGTTCCCAACCTGAGGTACATGTACCCCTAGGTATGCGTTTGCCTATCTCAAGGGTCACATGCATTTGTACAGCTGCAACAAATAACTTTGAGGCATAAATACAGTCTACCTTCATAGTTCTACAAATCGAAAATTTCAGTGGATTTTTGTTTTTTACTCAGCCCTTTTGTCATAAAAATTGTTAGAGGTGCACTCTCATCTGTTGAAATTCTGAAAGCGTACATGGTCAGATAAAGGTTGGTAATCCCTGTGATAGGTGTGGCTTGGTGGGACGCTGTGGTATGCACATGTGGGTCCAAGAGTGTGTAAGGAGAATGTTTCTGGCAAAGTACTTCATGTTTCACGACCTTATTCCACGGCCGTCTAGTGTTTAGGGTTTAACTTGTGGTCAAATTGTGCGATCGTGGAAGATGTCCGCATTAAGACAACGCTTATCAAGCAAAAATGAAGATAAACTTTGTTCTTTGGGCCCCGACCGTTGTTTAATGGTTTCACGCTCCACGCAGCAAACAACGATTGACAATAGCAGTGTCGAAAAAATGAAAGAGACGCAAATTTATTGCGGCGGCAACAACGAAACGTGGATTTGCCACCTTGCTCTGTCGTTATCTCTACTGGCATCTATTGCACGAAAGCGTGGCATGATTCAGACTGACTGTGCAGCTGTATGTGTGATGTCCTCCAGAGGCAACCCTTCCCTATTCGTTCTTCTAGTCACGTGACAGACGTTGATTTCTTGTGCGCATGCGCGTTATCTGCGACATCTGGAACTCTTTCGCTCGACTGCAAGCGACGGTAATTGGCAGTGACTCGATAAAGATCAGGCACCAATCGATTCCGGTTAAGATTGCTTCCCTGCGTGCTTGTACGCGCGTGCGCCGTTCTACCTGATGTGCTTGAATAAACCTACGGCTCTCCGAGAATCAACCCTTAGCACGCGCTTGTTCCTGCTGTATCCGGGTGCATTTGCACTAGAACTGAGAACATGAATTTTGTCACTTGGTAATGGACATGGCGCTTCTTACCTCGAGTATCCTCCGGTTGAATGCGGCCATCCTGAGAGAAGATGCTCCAACACTGGACATGTGGAGTCCTGATAAGCAATAGACTTACTTGTTGTTGAGAGACAGCGTTGCAAAGTATCGTCTAATCTCGTTGAAAAATATTTGTGACATCTGTTTATGCGTCAAATTACGATTCAAAGATTACCGGAAAAACGGCAATATTGATATCATTTTTCTTGACGGCTGTATTCCGGCCCTTTCAACGTGTTTACGAAGACTGCGTCACTGATTGCGCCCAGCTGTGTCTTGCTGTTTATTTTTGAAGTTAACGATTTCGGTTTCAAATCCGGTCGCACGCTTTGCTTAAGTCGTTACCAGCGTTGTGCGAACACTTTTGATGGTGCCTGTGCTGCTGTCTTTTATTCTTACTCATGAAAAACACTCCGCCTCCGCGAAAGATCACCGGAATGACTTCTTCGATTTTGAGATCCTCATGTTTGCGTTTTGTCCACAGTGTTTGTGCGTTCACAATGTAAGTGATGACGACGCGTCGGTGGTGACGTGACACATGCCATCGCAAGGTGTAAATCCTGAATTGCACCCTGCCAAGAGCGGTCTGGTTGCTCGTGTACGGGCCTGTTATTTTTTCGCTCGTTGACGAACTTGATTTTTAAATGACCGAAAAAATTTAATGAACAAGGTCATAATGCTTTCACGGTCATAGAAAAAATGTCCGCGAACGCAAAAATGACAGGCGCTTTTAACTATTTCGGGCAAATGACCGAAGTGTCGCAGCGAAAAGTAAAACCCAGGATCGGACTGATCGGACTGACCCAGCCGGGCCAGGAAGATAGTACGATGCGTCAGTCGTGGTTGGATTAAAACTGGCAACAGGCCTTGAGCGAATTAGCGAACACATTTTATCCGCAATCTTGACGTGTCGCGCGATGCTAGGATCGATTTTTTCCTCTTCGTTGAAAAGACGAACAGGATGGCGCACCAACAGCCTGTGCTGGTTAACTGCCTAACTCATAAAGGTTGGGGTTTGCATTATTTTTTCTTTAAAATTCCCCCCGAAACTTCTGAATGAGTGTGGTCTTGTGAGATGAGAAATGGCGACCCAGCAAACGGTTTTGCTGCGTATCGTTTTTTTGACCGATCGTTTGTTTTAAAAAAATGTTCCCAGTGTTATAATGAAAATATCGTCCAAAGAAAACGATGTAAACGACATTTCTGCAGACGTTTCGGTAACTCCTGCTTGTTTTTTCGGTCATGTTTCTTCATAGACTGAAACGTTTTTGAAATGACCGAAAAAAGTAAAGCCATTTCGGTCGGAATGTTTGAAACTAAAGGTAAAAACACTTTTATGGCGAGTTTTAACACAACTGTGAGACAAATTACCGAAATGTTTCAGTGACCAAAATGTCTCGGCTAAAAATGACCGAAATGTTTCAGCGAAAAAAAAACAGACTCCTGCTACCATCGTCAGTTCATTGCAAATGAACTGCNGTGATCTNGCTCCGGGTGATTCTGGGTATATCGAGTAACAACACATTCTGTTTTTTTGCAACGGTCTTTCTTTCGACTGATGGGAAAGGCTAATTCATAAAAAAAGGATCCGATTAAGAATCAGTTATGCACAGTCACAAAACAAACGCACGCGCGACTTCAGACAACTTGCATCCACAGACAATAAACAAAACTTGTGCTTGAAACGCGCAGATGCACAGAGAGCTTGCCTGCAGCCTAGCAGCAATTGATGTTGAGACAGAGATGTATGTCTCCTGTTGCTTTACGTAACACCGGAACAACATCGCACACTGTCCTCTTATCGACGATTTCAAAACACGCACAGTATCTGCAACTGTCGGAGACTGTTTAGTTCCATGTGGTGGCGCCTCGCAGCGATATTCCTCATCATAAGAGCTTTCGAGGTCTGGCGGAAAGTGCCGACGACTTCGCCGCACAACAAAAGACCTGCTCAGCCTGTTATCCGCTCAATATCGCGATTGGCAAACAGTGATGGAAAACTGCTCAGCGCCGCAGCGACGTAATGGCATGTTGCCGTCGGTCTGCTGTTATGCGGTATCTGAACAACTTAGCAATTTAATGTGCTTTTGAGGGCGCATATACACCGGCCGCGTTTGTCAAGGTAGANAGCGTGGCTAGCCTTGCGTTCAGTTTTGCTCGTGTAGCGATCCTGAGAAGCATGGGCAAGTTGAGGCGGTCTTATTTTGTGCTTGCTAGTGCGGTCGTTAGTTAAGAGCGTGTGACAGATCCGACAAAAATAAATGTCGTTTTTTGCAAATGGTATTGGCCGTTGGGTCGTCCAGAGTTCAAAAACATTCCGAAGCCTGTCGTGCTCGTAACTTTGCAACGGATTTTCCTCCCTTTGCTGCCAGCAGTTAGTTCGTCAGCAGGGAGGTCGTATCTTGTGGTGAAAGCTTTTNCTGCCACTGCCGAATCGCTGACTCCATTGCCCGAACGTCAACGACCAGTGTGCTGCTGTGTGGTGAAATTATATAAAGATCTGTCTAAATTTAGGGGTTGGTTGTGTTTAATCTTCGTGAGGAAGCACGAAAGCACGATATTGCTTATGCACAATTTTGCATTTTCGTATGCACGTTTTTCTTTGAATATAGCCGCAAGCAGAGGTCAGGAATAGACATGCGACCACGCTCTCGATTTTAGACAGCTTGACTTCGAGTGCTGTGACTTGTCTGTGTCCGGCTTGATTAGAAGTAGTTCCCACAGCTTTAGCTCGTTTGTCTTCGGTAATAGTTGCAACTAACGGGGGATTCGATCCAAGCCTTGCAGCTCAGGCCCTTGCAGCAAGTTGACACCGGCACTGTGTGGTGTTTGTTGGCAACAACAACATTCATACATCTTTTTTTCAAGTGCTTGCTGATTGTGCATATCCTCAGAGGATTTTACTCCTTACGCGTGCTCTTTGATGTTCTGCCTATAGTTGGCCTGGAACCTTTGGAACTTACTGAATAGAGTGAGGTAATGATAACTAATAAGGTTGGAATGTTATTTGCTTTAAAGTTCCCAAAGGATACAAGCTCAGGAAACGAATCTTATCTGCCATTACAAATTTTGCCGTGACCAAACAACTTGTTGATACAAATCAGTGAACTTCACTGACTGGTGAAATTGATTAATTTGCATGTTTAATTATTTTGTCATTGGTAGCAATATTGGTTTCAGAAAGAAACAACATTGTGAAGGTTTTGACCCTTGTTCAGTCCAAGATTTTATAGCCGGTTTTACGTAAGATGGCTACTATTGATGTAACATGGCTGATACTGCTCAATTTGTAGCAGTATGACCCAATAATGCATGTTATTTCGTATTGAGCAGGTACTACAGCGACTTCACAATGGTGAACCGTATGGTGGCAGTGTCTTGGAGCGTTGCATATTTAAAACGCTGACTGGAGAGTGAGATGAGGGTTTATAGCTCCTTGGAAGTAGTCGCTATTAGAAATGGCAAAAGAACCTGGTAGTCGCCAACGAAGCTTCTCTAGCTAGAGACTACACGCGGCGTATTGCGTGGTATGAAGACCGTGCAGTAGTCTCTGCACCAGTTTGCAGTAAGAGCGGTGAATTGTGGTGTGAGCGTGCCTGCGTGTCACCTCGCTCGCACGTCGCTTCCTTCCGCCTATAGGTTGAGCTGAGCGGGCCACGTATTCCAGACGAGGTTTCTGTATGATTGATCACTGCTAGCTGGCAACTCATCGCACGAGGCACACGTAAGCATCTATGACTACTGCTGGTGGCAGCAGTTGGCGAGTTCTCCGCATCCAGCTGCGGTAAAGTTGTGTTCTGTAGGGTATCCGGTGTTTGCAAGGTACAAAGTTTGCTGTAGTCGGTGTTGGTCAGTTGCGTCGTCGTCTCCGTGTCCAAATGCTTATTACATAATTGTTGCGTCACACATGCGTTTTAGTGAGTCACGTCAAAGGGCTCTGCACCTTGGAGTGTTCGTGGTTAGGAAAGGTTCCACAAATAATATTGGCCTGTTCCAACCCGCATGTGATTTGATGGTCTTGAAGCATTCGTTTCATGCAAAAGACAGTTTTTTTTTTCAGCAAAAAAGGTATTGCACAGGCCATTTTTCAGATTAGTGCGCCTGATGCATCGGCAATGCTCAACAAAGATCTCGAAGTAAGAGCGCAAGGTACGCAATTGCGGAGCTCACGTGACCTTTACGCGAAAAACACCAAGTACCATGACGGGGTTTAGATCGTAGGAGAGATTTTGTCCAGATCAACCGGTGATGCGTTTACGCCGTTTTGCGAAAAGATAACGTGAAGTTAACGCTACAAACGTGGAAGGCCAGGAAAAGCTTGAAGTTGATCTACCGACCACGGTTCGGAGAAATCGTTAAAAGCTTTTCTGGCATTTGACGTCGATATGAAGCGCTTAATGCAAGCTCCAGTGGACATGTTCATCAGGCTGTGAAACTTAAGCTGGGCCGAGCGATGCAGGGTATGCGGGACGATCAGGTCGTATGAATCTGGGTACAGGTCACAGCGTTTGCTGTCAGTTTACTGAATTTCATGTTTCTCTTCCTTTTTACGACAGACGTATCTTCACTGTTGAGTGAAATACTTTTAAGCATTTTTTTTGTTTGAATCTTCTGCAGCACATTTTGAGATATAGTGTCAGCGACAAGATAAACGGAGTATTGTATCCGTCAAACCTTCCGTCTTGTGGAAGTGGGGTTGACCTTGCTTGATGCAACCCGTATAACAATAACTACGCCTAAACCTATCTATGTAAACAAAATGAAGCCCGTCTTTTGATATCTTGCTTCGTGTTGTGGGTTTTGTAGCGCTGTTGGTTGTGCCAAACAGAACGCCTCAGACAATTGACCTTGTCATGTCTCGATTACCTTTTTTCCTCTTCCCAGATTCTTGTGTGTAGTTTACATAAAGAAGTGCTTATTTTCTCGCTAGTAGTACAGTACCAGTAGTAGAGATGTGATTGCTGACTAGAGATTTTCTTAGTTTGATTTCCTTCAGCTAGGTTTGACATTCCAGGTGGCAAAAATAAGCTGGTGGATATGCGTTAAATGCTTTAGTATATGCTACATCGACAATAATATACAAGTGGTATTGAAACGCATCATAGGCAATATAGATCTTTGCCCTTGTATTTAACTTGAAAGCTATCGTACTAGAGGCACAGTGGTATCGTGAGTAGTATTGGCCAAGTAAAACACGAGAGCAAGATCTTGCAGTTGCTATATGTTTTGAATGATACAATGAACCACGTCATGGCAAGGCATTGAGCTTTATGGCGCGCGCAAACAAGTTTCCACCAGGAAAGACGTCGACATAAAGTGAAGCTTCGCGAAAGCGATCGGTTGTGCCTTTGTTCCACGTCCCGAGTCGCCGTCAAGCAAACGTAAATAAGAGGCGAGTCTCTTGCATTCGTTTCTGTAGCGACGATGAGTCCTCGCATTGCAAGCCTGAAAAATTGCTCAGTTGCTAGTCACCTTACACGATTTAACAAATTTGCACGAACGGAACAGTTTTTTCCTGATCAATGACATTGTTGGTCCCCGTACCCGGATGACTGTGTTCTGGAACTTGCGCTCGGGCTCAAAGCAACTTTTGATCTGCAAACGACCAAGAACACGAGAGAACCCTTTTCAGTGCTATTCGTGGGAACTATGTTTGTTTTACACGTTAGCTATTCTGTATGTTCTCAGCTGCAGCCCACCTTCCCACTGTCGTTTGCTAATCGTGCTTATTAAGTGTGTGGCACGTTGAGAAACACCGCTAGCAAAATAAACGAAACCTTTGTGCAGCTTTTCAATTGCCTCCGCCTTGTGCGTTCAGAGGCTCGTGCCTAAGTTTCATCATTGAACTTGGGAACTTCGGATATTGATAACCTGCCGACAATACGCCTGTTAATGCTCAGAAAATTACATCAAGTGCTGTCAACAGCAAAAATCCTAATGAGCTAGATTATCACCCAAAACAAGAGGTCGTACATTGTGACACTGAGCTCAGAGGCAAGGTATGTTATTACTCATCGTACACCTACTTGAAGGGCGTCGTATGTCAGTAGGTCGTATTTTTGTGCAAAGAGCAGGGCTTGCCCCCGCTCCGATTTTAATCATTTGATAGTTATATACTGCTTAAAGACAGGTCGGTAGTTTTGCAGATTTGCCTTTATGCTTTGCTGCACTCGCATGTAGCTTAGTGATATTTTTACTGTTTTCCTTGTTCGTCTCGTTGATATCGATATTGCTTCCGCACATCTCTTTTCACTTGTGCTGTGCGACAAGCTGCTTGTTTCTATTTTACAACACACGGTTATGACGTAGTAATGAAAACAACCAACGGTTGACACTGGCAGCGTCGAGCACGACTGAAAAAATTCTCCGTTGCACTTGTTTTGTTGCGGAAATGATCTCTTGTACCGCGCCATGTAATAGGTTTTTATGAATTCTGGAGCTGGAGACGTTGTCAGCGTACACGTGAGTTGCTCGTGAAAACTTCTTCGCCACTTTCGTTCAAGCGAAAGTTGAGTTTAGCCTGTGGCCGCCAAGTGGTTCGGTTGCCACCCGTGGAAATGGATCTTGATGTCTTGAAAGTTAAGTTTAGCTCATGACCGTAGACTAGTTCGATTTGTGATTTGTGCAAAAGCAAGGTCTCCTGACAAACAAGTCAGGACATCGATGCGGTTTTGACATCGGTTTCGGATGGCGCTGGCCAGCACAAGTGTTTTGACCACAGAGCGCTGTGCTATTGCGCTGCAGTGTCTCAAATGTATATGTTTCCTTTCGAAGTAGTTGCCGTTTCAGGCCCATCGCCGTGTGCTGACCGCATCTGAACTGCTTCATTGCTTGTTGGTTTTCATTGTCAATTCATTCTGTAATCCATTTTTTATTAAAATCTAGTGATGTTTTCATCAGCGGCAAAAGGCACATGTTCGCCATAAGTTCCACAGATATGAACCTTGCATGAAAGCTTAAATCAAACATTTTCATTTTGCTGTGAAAGCACTTCCGGTCTTGCAGCACCTGCTGGAGTTGTGTTACAACAGACCCGAAGTCATGCACGCCACGTGCTAACGCAACAGGGCTGGAGCTGACGGTAGCCGGCCTGGTGTTCGTGCTTGCCCAATTACGAGCATAACCTTTTCAGCCGAGTCTAGTGGGATGTTGATAAACGGTTTTCAATTATCGAAAATAGCGTATCGCTTTCGCGTATTTGGCGTCAATTTCAAGCGTCGTTTGTCGCGTGAACCCCCCCTCGGCGATTCAACGCTCAACCATCGGAACGCGGCAGCGATGCCAAGTCAGGTTTGCTTATTGAAGCTTGTGCTGGTATTTCCTTCTTTATGTGGCGTAGGTCTTGCGTTGCAGTCGCGAGAATTTTGGCAGAATTGCGATGCTAGTTTTCTGTAAGTGCATTCAGGGATTTATAAGGCTTGACTTTCACTTTGGTGACTGTTGTGACATTTTGAGAGATTGCAACTATTTCGTCTGATTACCGAGAAAGTCATAAACCGAGGTTTCAGTGTATTTTAGTGGTGGTTATGCAGAGAGGTTCTGCTATATTTTGAGAGACAGTTGGAAAAATTTGAGAGACCGTTTCGGTCTCAAAACACCTTGAAAATACTGATTGCAATATTTGCGAAGTTGATTTTTTTACCGTTTTTATGTTAACAAAAGCAACTCACTCGCCTGTTTGTGCGTAAAGCGTTTATTTTCACGTTCTCTGAAAATCAACGCAAGTGTGTAAGCTCCATACCGAAACGTTGCTTGATGCAATTTTTAAATAAATGCTCTTTTTTTAAGGAAACAATCTAACAAGTTATGAACAGGGGTCACTGCTTACATTTCAACAAGACTTTTGAAAATTTCGAGCTTGAACGTTTCAGGCTTGTTCCTGTGGCATCTTTACTTGCATCACGCGCCGCAGGGTCCGCCAACCACTTCACACAACGTTACGTAAAATCGACTGTAAAGGTTAATTGTTTGTGGACTTCATGGTTCATTAGGAATTTTTTCGTTTCTAAAGCAACAATGAGTTGTTTTTCTTAGTTCCGCGTAGTGTGGATCGTGATGGGCATTCGTGTCCTCGAACGGCAACGATCTGAAAAGATTTGCAAAAGCGTTTTGTTGCTAGCAGCCGACGATTGCAAGAGGCTTGTGCTGCGTTACGAGAGAATTATACTCATAAATATTTCAACACGTGCTCAGCTCTTTCTTCCGCCTTGAATATGATCTTCTCGCTCCTGGCAAACTTGGCTTCGCAGCGAATTACTTGTTTCAAGTTGGATGCTGTGAACATTTAGCGTGCTCAGAGAAACGCTTTGTTCGGTTGTCGAGCGTTGGTGTGCAGTACTGACGAGGCAGTTGTAGCATGTTCAGGGACTGACAGGAGATTTATAGAAACTAGTATCGGTTTCAGTGTTCCCTCAAATAGCATGGCGGCGAACAAAACTGGAATTCCTTGGTTGCTGTTTTTGCGAAGTTGTTGATTTTGACTTTGTACTGCCATTGATTCTCCGTTATTTTTTGCTGAGTCATTGACTTCGATTGTTGCCCTGGTTGCGTTTAATGCGCTGAGCTGTGAGGAGGACTGTGAT
>JGI24022J15233_10003380_pt1 | contig 15787 bp, 6 predicted proteins | sample Ectturendosymbi2_FD_15233 | JGI IMG/M metagenome (IMG submission 15233)
GCCGACACTTTTTGTGCGTGCTCCGCGCTATTTTCGTGATGTGCGACTCGTTTTCGTTGGCCTGGCAGTGCAGCCATGACAAAATGTTCCGGTTTATTCGACAATCCTATTCGGGTGTGGGTTGTCGCCAGGGGACAACTGAGCGCGCGCAATTAGACCAGACTGATGCTTGCTTAACCACACGTTCATTTATCAAGTTCAAGAAGTGGTACGTCACCGTCTGAGCTGTAACGAATAACTTGTCGGCGCCAGGGTCTCCTTATATCACGAGATGAACGTATAAGAAAGCAATATTCAGCTAAGATTGTTGCGACCGAATATTCCCTCGCCCTCCCAGGTACTTAAAACCAGTCAATTTCCCTCGATTTTAAAAGGCAACTTCAAGGAAAATCACTGTAACTGCTCGGATAACACCATAATTGTCACGTTCATGGTAGTTGGGAAGAAAATAACGTGGTATCGCTGCGCTAGTCCGATAGAATAAATTTCAAAATTGCACGCCATTTGTACACTGCTGAAGATGTCATCCACAAATTACCACCAAAAACGCTTTAGCTTCATGTCAACGACACCACTGTGGCTATCCGTTCGTGGGAATTTTGAGGCCAAAGCTAACTTGACCTTCAATTGTGAATACTATCGCCAAAGACAAAACTTACTTTTTCTTTTACAAACAACTTTTTGAAGCACTTGAGATCACTTTACGGTTTTGTACAAATCCTTAACAAATGCAATGCTTGATTTTACAAAAGCTTTCACATTACGTGTGCAGCACGTATTTACAGGTTTTACGCTTAAAACACCATAAAATGCTGTTACGTTTAGAGCTAACTGCAAGTCAGGCTTGTAGTTTGTTTTTCAACTGCTCCTTATACGAAACACTGAAAGCGAAAATCCCGACGAATGTTAACAAGACCTAAATTGAATTTTCATAGATCAGCACCGGGCGTTAATTTTGCTGGTTAGCATGCTTGCGCAAAGGCTTGCGAACACGTTGTGGACTTACCAGTGGTTGGAAACTAACCACTGGAATTTTGACAGCGTGAACGCCACTTCAGATAATGAAACCAACTGTAACAATTTGCGTTAGTCAAGAAAACCAACCGCTTTACGAGCATAAGCTGTCATTTCGACGGCGCCGCTGGGAGCGTGAAAGTTAATTTCGTTAGATCTCAGTCAACGAAAACGTGCGCTTCCGCGAAACTATTCAATAACTTCAGGCAATTTGTGGCTTTGTAGCCGGCCAATTAAAATATCTTGTGGAATGCAACTGAAATGCTTAAGAGAACCAGGCTGTTTGCTGAGCGAAATCAATTGAAGTAACAAAAGCCAATGCAGCGGCGGTTCAGGTACCGAACCAGAAACAGTGAAAATATATTCGTTTTGAAATTTGTTAAGGATCGGATTTTCTATCAACGGAATTGTGATGGTCGATCCAGTTTAAAAGTTTCAAACCATACAACGTTGAAGTTCAAGAAAACAACTTTTCATTGACTTAGTAATATAGTATCTCTTTCGCCGACGTTGCTATAACTTTCAGCAGATGGAAGATTGATTCGATTATTTTTGTTTGCTTTGGATCATTTCAAGAAAGAACCTTTTTTTTATTCTACGCCAAAAGCGATCTACTTCAACTATTGTTCTTCCGCTTTAAAGGCATTATTTATCAATTTGGAGAGGGTGCTTTGGCTGTGAGAAACGTTAGCCACTAGTAAGAGCTGTAGCTTTTCCCGTATCATCCATTGAGCACAGTTGGCTACGGACTAAAGTGCCTGTCCATCGAAAAGTAAGGACGTGGAAAATATAACTATCACGGTGTCATAGGTTTACAGAAATAGACAGAATAAGAGTAAACATTTTTTCTGAACGGCATACAACCAAACCGCTAAAACGTGGTTAAATTTTTACAAAATTTTGCGCTGAGCTTAACCTACTCAAGTATCACGTGGCCCTCAGCATTTTAAAAATCCTTGATGATTACCAAACGTTTGCAGACACAAAAATATTTCTGCTCTGTAAAGGATAAAAGTGATCATCGCAATTTTTAAAATAAGTCCACTTCATTGTATTCAAGTTTTTGCTTACGGATCGAAAATCCACGATTTGCGAATAACGCAAGGATTGTCTGCTTCAGTCCTTGGGCAGAATGGACAATTTGGAATGGGAGTGAATTTACCGTCAACCAACAGTTGCAATCAATGTTTGACGTGCGGTCCGTGCAGTAATGACGTACTTGTGTCAGCAAAATTTTCTTATAAGCAAACATGAAATCAAGTGACAAAAAAGCCTCGTTTGTCAAACCTATCCACTGCCGCTCAAAAGGAGTTTTTCGATACGCATAAGTAAACAAAAGCAACATGAAGAAAAAATTGTTTCCGTGCTTTCAAGCAAGATGGACATGCTCTGCGAGCTCCGAATCACATTCAGTTCCTCGCAGTTAAAAACTCAGAACGTTTCACACCAAGCGCTGAGTGTCTTTTAAGTCAACACCAGTCACAGACCGTAAAACGACGACTGACGGAGAAGCAGCTGTGGTTCACCTGTTCAGGATTCATCATAATGCGACCGAACCTGCTTTAAGTGGCACGATCGTGTTGTTGATTGGCCAAAGACGCGATAATAATACATGTTCGAATTAGTCAAATCTATACAAATTCTCTCCTGATTTCGAAAATCTACTCAAAATATCATGCGGCTGACCTATTTTTTAGTATCGCTTTCTTTAGGAATTGAGCAAAATGTTTAGTGCATTGAATTGTTAAAGTTTTATTTAAACCTTTTAATTTCAAGAAACGGTTCTTTCAACAGAGAAGTCTGTTCAACCATGCTGTCACTTAAAAGAACTTTAGACAGATGTTCACTATGGTTTGTATTAGAGCAAGCCTGACCTAACTAACCCTGCATGTGGCACATACAACGCAAGAGGCCACCTCTCGTCCGCGGTAGTTGAAAGAGCTACGTTGATTACCATCTCGATGGAAAGTAATTCACACCGATCGGTAATGTACAAAGATCTATTTTGGCAGTATACTGTATATTCTACAGAGGTTGTTTGCTTAACACGTAGCCTTCTGTGCGCTCGTCGTATCGTTAATTGTACAGTCTATTCACTGCAACCAGCAACTGCACTCGTTCCTTCCTGCTGCTTCTCGAGGCTTCACATGTTGAGAAATATTCTCACTGCAACATCACCTCCGCTGGAAGCAATGGGCTGCGCGTTTCCGCCTCAGTATCTGGCTGCGCCTATCCGCTCGATTTATCAACCAAACGCCGGCGTTTCCTAATATAGTGCATATGCATGCATATACAAAAACAGCTTCATTTCATTCGCGAATACGTCAAAGATATTGTAATTGCATTGTTTTGGCCGCTGTGGCGACATGCTTATGTTCAACAGCTGCGTTGCCACTTTGGTAGCAAATCACCAATCGCCATTGAACCAAAGATTCTGTTGTTTTGCTTTGTTCTAGCATTTCGTTCAGCTACAAAACGTAAACAAACTATCAGGCTCACTAGTTATAATACTGGGAGTGATTCAATCAAGTCATTTGAAATTTCGTCCACTACACGAAATTTGCTTCGTGAAGGACAACTCATACCAGATGCTGTTTTTGCGATTGTCACCTGACGCGGCTAATTCGAAGGGCGTCAAATATTTTGTAAAACAGCCTTCATTAGTTTATTTTGCAAAGCTAAACCTTCATCTGTTTCTCTCGTACATTGATGTATTTACAGTAGTGGTACTGTGCAGCAAAAAGATAGGCAATTACTTCCACTTTCCATGTTAACATCTTCGCAAAACTTGCATCTGTTCTTGGTCATCAAGGGCGCAAACGTGTGCCATTCCACCACAGCTTTTCAAGTGATAAAAGTGAGAGATATCACTGATGATCTTTCCGAAAAACTCATGACCACATGGTTTGAACACATATTACTGTGCATCAAATTACGCAAGTTCTGGCATTTGACAACTTTGAAAAATGAAGCACTCCTCGTTGGATGGCATGGGAAGAGCAACCACGTCGCTAGACCAACTTCACCATGAGCGGGTAAGCAACAACAACAAATGATGGCCGTTCAACAATTGCGCTGGAAAGCATCTTTTGTACTGCCTTTACACGCCTGTACGTATGCTGTACAAAACAAAGGCGCAGGATGGCTTGCTGGCACAAGTTTCAACTTCGGTCCGCTGTTGCACTGCTTCACAAAGTTTTATTTTTCCAACAAGCGGTGCATTTGAGCATCGTTCTTGCCTCTGCTGTTTTAGCAGGCATTTCATTTGAGTGTTAGTTTCTATGTAAACAAAATCAAAGTTTCGATGGCCTCCGTTACAAAAAAGCAAATAGAATTGCGACAGATGATGCAAGTTCACACTGCGTTGCAGGACAACAGCGAGTTTGCTATCAAGGCAGGCGATGTTATTTTCAGAAGTTTTTCAAAAACGCACACGTTTCCACTTTTCTTGCTGTGCAAGCCATCGTATTTGACTTTTAAATGAACTCACAATATTCTACTAAAAATCCAATAACCAACAACAGCTTATCTATGGACCTTTTTCACTAATATATGACTCGAATAAACGTATAATTTCTGAAGTGGAGTTCAGTTACGACAAACTGCAGATCTGCTACTAGCCTCATCTAAAGGTGGTTAAGTTCATGGTCGAAGATCCAAGAAGTCTTTGCCAAAGTTGCGTTGAAGGTCTCCAACAAATCAAGTAACTACTTACTCTCTAAAGTTGTTAGTCTTTGGTCTTAAAACATTGAAATCCCATCGTAGAAATACCAGGCTGCATATCATATTTTAACTTTTTTTCATGTTTTTTGGTTACGTGGTAACGTATTACGTATAATAAAGTTGGTACAAGCGGTGCGCGTAACATTGCTGCTTATCTGCACAAGGGTGTCGGCTAAATTTACATTCCTGGCAGGCGGCACAAAGTCACGGGGGAACAGCTTCATAGAAAAAAGTAAAAAGCTCACAGCGCCTGGTCAACCAAAGCCCAGCAACTTTGTCGGTTGTGAAACAAACTTTTGAGAATCTGCCGTTTGCTACAAACAACTGCGTCGCATACCTCACCCAATGTGAAAAGCAAAATATGCTATCTGGCTGCCTTTTATCCACTTATAGCATCTGCCGTACGTCTGCTGCAGCATTCGTTAACCGTGACAATTTAAATAAATCTTTGTTGAGTTAGTCCTGGCTTGACAAACAATAACATGGAACAATGTTTACTTAGGAGTACCCAGGTGTGGTTATACAATGGTGGGTATTTTATTGACCGGATGCATACTAGTGCTACTGTATTCATTTAAGAGTACATTGGCGGCAAAATATCACTATATTGCAGTGATACCTAATTTTATAATCGCCTCAACTAGCCTCACCCTTTCAGCGGTCTTTATAGTTGTATCAGTGTTTCATATACTAAAGTAGTCAGTTTTCGATGGACAATTTGTTTGGATATCAGCAACGACTTGCGAACTTAGTACGCAGTGAAGTGCACTACATGTTGAATGGCTGAATTAGGTTTTCCATGCGACCCATCTGCTTATCCTTGCTACAAGCTCAACATTAGTTTCGAGGACATGCAGCTGTTAATTCGAGAATCATCTGTTGCCATGCTCTCTACTGGATGAAGAATCAAGATATTTTAAGAAATCAAACAATTGATCACGGGTATCTCAGCTCGAAGGCATAATCGAATCATAAACCAAACAGCAAAGTACAGGCGATCCAGCACCTGCGACAATTCCCTTTTAGTGTTTGATGTGATGCAACGGAGTTCTTTGTTACTGGTGTAAGACGATACTGTGTGTATGGATCTTACACAAAATCGCTCGTTGTTCTCTTGTTAACAGTGGATGACATACATTCACGAATTAATAAGAACATCGGTATGAATGCCGCCAACATGTCTAAAACACGTCAACCAGAGAAGACTATCCGGATTCAAGGAAGGCTACCTAAAAGACATATTTAGGAGGCCTTGATGCAGCGTTAACAATGCAACACACCAAAATATACGTAGATAAACAGGTTTATGACAAATGATGTGAAAAACTAGTTGCTTCCCCCTGAAGGCGGAGGTCAGCTATCAAGCGGTAAAGAACTAACAGCAGATTTTGCCAGTAATATACTGTATAACTGAAACACTCTCCACAGCTAACGTATTTTCTTCAACTTGCAAAAACCTTCAAAAGTTGTTCAACTTGTGCCCATGGGTGTCGGAAGGCGGTAAAGGAGGGCCTTGGCCTTCCCTGTATTTTGAAATTTGACATTTTCCTATTACATTTTTAGCAAACTATGACATTTTTAACATGGTTGTTTTCTTAGTTTACAAATTTCACCACTTTTTCCCCCTGGAAAATCCACTATTACCCCCCCTGGAAAAACCTTCCGACGTCCATGCTCGTTCCCTCTGACAATTCGAGAAGATTTTCGACCAGTTTAGCCCACCACAACTGCCATGGCATGCCACTCTGAAGAGACATTAAGTTCAGCCAAACTACTTTGTTATTCATCGGCAGCAGTGGTTTGAGCATAAGCTCCTACGTTTGTTTAAGTTAAAAAAATAAAATGTTTTTGCTGTTGTAGCACAGATTTAATGTTGTTTGATAAGAGTTTGAGTATATACAGTATGTCAAGGACTAGTGCTTTTTACTGAATTCATGAAGACGATGCATCAAACTCCTTGCGTTGAAATTGCCATTGCTAAAATCAAGGAGACCCCTTGTTCAGGTATCGCACTTGCGATGCTGATGGAGAGATGTTGTTCTGTCAGATGGAAACACCTCATAACATGGTTTGTACAACAAGCTAATTGATCTTTTTGTAATGCTAAAGTGCTAAAGCATTTTCACCCCTTTACTCAGAATATACCCATCGGGCAGTGATTCATGTTGTGAAGTGCGGGGATTGCACTTTGGACATTTTTTGAAATTAATTTTCCCGCAATATGTACTGCAAAAGGTGAGGAAATTTTTCGAATCTGACTTTGTGAAGACTTCCAAAGGCCCAAAACGCTTCAACTTCTTTCCTCCAAGATACGGAATCCCGCCACATGTGGCAAATGCATCTTATTTCATACTTTCCACAAATTCTATGCGTGACTTGACAATGCTTGTAGCATCGTAAAAATACAATAATCACGAGAAAAACACATTTCGTTCAATTTTTTAAATAACAAGACACGTTTCTAAGGTATCTTACAAGAGATGGGTGTGATGTAAGTGATGCTTGATGCTGTTTAAAAGCTGCAGTTGTGTTTGGATTAATTTCGAAAAGTGTGGTGAAGCATAAAGCTCTTCCGCGTTTGTTTCTTATTTTAAGACAGGGGTCTCAAACACGCCTCCCGGTTCTCATGTGGCCCGCGAGGGCGTTTTGTGCGGCCCGCAAGGCTTTTTGGGAATTTTCAAATAATTAACATTTACGTTATTTATTTTATGCACCGGTGTTTAAAGTGTTTGGCTAGCGAGTGAACAAGTTCCGTTTAAGCGAATATAGGGACCTCTAGGAATGACTTGCCTATAACTCGGCGATACCTTTCGCTGTAAATAAGATGTAAAACCTGTTTCTGGTAGAGTCCAGGTTTACGAATATGTTTACTATTCAATATGTCCGACACGAACAGATTCCCACTGTAAAGTCAGAGACTCTGCCTATATCAGCATTGGCCAGTTAAAATAATTGAAAGTACGTTTGCTGAAGTTAAACGTTCACTACGCAGCAAATGCGTTTATAACTAATTGCCGATTTTCAATAAACTTGAGCTTGAGTTGCACATTTTTCAATTGCTCTAAATTTGAATGTTTCTCTCTGTACTTGTCCCAGCTTAGAATAAGAGGCTAATTTCACGCTAAGTGTTACGATATTTTTTGTTAATATCCCAATAAGTTAATCATTTATTCTGAAATCCGAAAGAGTTTAGGGCTAAGAGATTTATCTTTCAATGGCGGGTTACTAGATGTAAACCTCGCTTTACAAGCAGTGATCTTCCGCTTCACACCCGACAATAACACGAAAGAGTTCGTGAGTAAAAACAAACGGTTCCCACGATAACACTTGAAAAAGATTATTTCATGAAGCTTCACACAAAAGACCGTGATGAAGATTAGCATGCTGTTTGGCTTACACCCAGTGTCTTGTTGCTTTCGCTCTTTAGAGGCAAGTTGATCAGTGACACGCGACAAAGCGAGGGTTAACGGCCAAAACTCGAAACAACAACGTGAGGCCGCATTCTCGTAAAATGAGGTAATGTAGAATACGCTTAGTAGCGTGTGAGGTTACCAGCGGGAAGTGTCATTGTCGTGACCGCAGCACAGGAAGTAGAAATCTAGTTTTACGCCAATCTTCCACGACCTCGATCTAAAATATTGTGAACATTTACCAAAAAAGGTCAGGAAGTATCAATTTTGTGATGTATGTACATGTACAGCATTTATTGAGTAATGCGATCAATACAACTGCACCTGTGTGTCAACGCAAGTTTGGTATTTTTTGCTTGTTCGGCCCTTCCTACTATTTTGGTTTCTGTAAATAAGATAATAAGAATTCGTATTAGTACTGTAGTTTTGCATTCTCAGCTGATAAACAGCATAATCAAGTGTCAAAAGCTTTTAGGAAACTGTAGAGACAATGGCTGCACGGTATTCAGAAGCTTTACTAAATTCATACTCCTACGCAGAGCAGAGCTATGCAGAGCATATGTTAGTGAGCGCGTCAAACTGCTGACTTTTTGTTATTAGAACCCCTGGTCTCGATTTCTCGTCAGAACTAAACTAAGTCTAGCAATGTCGGAATATCAGAAAAAAGAGCTTGGTTTTTCTTTCCCACAAACAATCCAGATGTACGACGGCACGCATAAATTACGTTCAGTACGTACTGATAACAATTATTCAAAGTCAGAGTACGATGGCTTCTCTAAGTAGCTTCAGATATTGTGACATCAGGGTGTAAACTACCACGAACTTAAAGAAATTGCTTGAGTAACGATGAAGAAATGCACCGGGACGAGTCATCTAAGCCGAAGAATTCCAAGGATTACTCAGACGCAGTTGTTGATTCGCTGGCTCACAATACGAATGCATACAGCTTGTCAATGACAAAGTAAACATCTGAATCGAGGGCTTGAGATTCAGTCGACTTCATTTTTCAAATCAAATTATTTTTCTTAAATAAACCTCAGTTTCAAGTCTTCTCGTTCTTTGGTAGGAAGAAACATGCAAATTCATCAAAGTTTCATCAATCCCATATATCCATCGTGACTACTTTAATCTGGCAGTAAGTAAAATAAATTATTTTGAACCTAGAAAGAGCGCATATTAAATTCGGCGACCGGGTTAAAAACAGTTGTGTAGCAGTTAAACACAGGTGAAACCGGTTCGTCTCTGCGCGCTTCTAATTCCAAGATCTATGTAAACACTGGAAACACATAAATGAAATTTTGTGGAAACGGAATAATGGCGTGTTGAAATGCTTGGCGGGCAACGCGCAACTTGTCTGCAACACGATTGAGTGCGTCAAATATGCCAGAGGCATGAAAACTCAGACGAGACTAACGACAGGACATTTAATGCGTAGACGTTTACCACACAAGTTGCTGACGTCATCGTGACTAAACCTCAAAACACCTGAAGAATGTAATGCATTTGCAACATACATCGATTGGCTGCTGTAATGCGGAACAAGGTCATTTTCGTTTCGAATGACTGGGAGCGGATATATTTCGCAGAGGAAGTAAAGTTTGTAAAACGCCACGAGCTATACAGGTCGTTTCTCGTTTCTCAATAAGGTTTCGAAATCCTGGCTTAACAAAGCGTAAAAATTTGCTGCGCACTTAGGCCAAAAAAGTTTTTTTTCAGGCGTAATCATTTCTGGGCTCTTATGGCAGCTTATGCGGAAGCTCATACTTCATACGCACAATTAATAATTCTATAATGCTATTTCGCTGATGTAGTGTCTGCCCCATTTACGAACGATTCGTGTGTCTGTCTTTCGCAAATATGTTTGCAATAAGTCATGGCCTGATTGTATTTTTAACCACCTTCAATCAAAAGGATAATTCTTTTATTTTGACTCATCTCGGTCATTCCACGTCGTGTTGTTCCTCTACTGCAGCTCTAAGTGATTGCGGAGCCAAACGAACGTAATAAGAATTTAAACGCATTTCATATAATTTTTGTGTGAAAGTAACAACTTTTTGTGTGTCATTCGAACAACATGCATAGTCCACGGTAGTTAGACTATTGCAAATGCACTTTCTAAAATATATTTTTATAAAAACTTCAAGCTTGCAAGTAGGGTATATTTTATCTGCAAGCAAAGACATTTAAGGTTTTAATGCTTTTATATTTCAAACATTCAGCTCTGTAGAACTAATTTGAGAATTGGAAGCGAGGGTAATCAACGCACACATTTATGCTTGAATTTCTTAAACCTTTAAATGATACGTCTGGTGTATCCGCGTAATGGATGAATTTAATTTCATATTTTAGTCAAATTTCATCACAAAGCGAAGATAAATTTCACCAGATCTTGGAAATAATGTAAAGTAAATACTACAGACAAAATTTGACCTGGTTTTTGTTTTTCTTTCAAGTAAAAGCCTGTCAACTGAGAGATGCTGTAACCAATGAAATGAATACACCGAACGTATTCGCAGCAAATAATCTGAAAGTTGTCGCTAAACTATACATTTCATGTTGCTTTATCGAAGGCATCGTTGTTTTAAAGTTCTTTTTCCATTCGCTTTGTTATAGGACAATATAAAAATAGACTTTGAACACCACTGCTCCCTACAAAAATCATCGTTATAAGTTCAGACATCAGTTAAAACTTTTTTAGATTCACTTTTCGTAAATTGTAATCCTGTAAAATTCATAGCATTTGTGAATTTTAAACGCCCGGTAAATTATTATTTAAAAAATGCTTATATCTCATAAGATTAGAAGTACTTTCTATGAAGCTTGCACATTTTTTCTAATGTAGGAGCTTTTTTAATGTTGTGAGTGTATATTCAGCGTTCCATACATATTTTTAAAATATTGTTTCGAACAGAGCTTTGGTTTGAGATGTGATATGGTATAAACACACAAGCTTTGCAAGTGCATGTTGCATAGATTGAAACGGGTTATCAAGACTAACAATTGCAAGGCTGTTTGGAACTTCAAAAAGATTACAAATTATTTTTGCACGAATTGCTTAAAATGAGAATATTTTCTCTAGTTCAACGCTCCAACGGTATTTTTTAAGTTTTTCAAACCAAGGCAAACAGCGACGAAAATGATTAATCGGTAATACGTACGTCGAAATGTCTGACTATGGATTGCCACAGACACCAATGCACAATTTTCCACTAAAATAGCTCTGACAGCGGCAACTGACGTATTTCTAGCACTGACTAGTGCGAGGTTTTAATGAGATATTGAGCACGTGATTAAGAGATAGCAGAGCATGATGAAAACATAGAAGCTGAATCTATTGACCAGGGTAGAGTATAAATTAACCATTGCGCATAGTTTCACAGTGGGGAAACTTTTGCATCAAAAAGTGTTGCATGAGTCATTGAAGGTCTTTCTGAAGTTGGGTTATCATAGGTAACAGACTGCTCCGTGCTCACTGTTCTGTATGTGACGCACTTTTCAATGACGCCAAGGAAATGTCAAAAAAGCATATGCTGCATCTGTTTTAGACATTACTCAGCAGCAATAACTCAGTGAAACTGATGGCATTGTAGATTTTGGTAAAACTCTTTCACAACCATAAACTGCTGATTGATGAAGGATATAAATAATGAAGCCAGAAACAAGTAGTTCTTTTATTTTGTTTTAAACCTTTGGTTTCACTGAGGGAAAATGTGTAACGAAAAATTGTCGTTTCATTATTGGAATGCTGGTTTCACACTAAGATACATTGCCGGGTGCATGTATTAACCTGTGGATTATGAAAACTACGGATGGCAGTTTTCAGTGGTTATTCCAAGTAATTCAAGTATTTTTTTTTTACAAAACGAGGGTCCCTTTCACGAAGCTACTTGCAGACCTCCGCGATGTTGACGCCTCTCGTACACTCGATCAGGTTTGGACGGCGTCCAGCAGCATAACAGCTTAATATATCATTGTTTCTGGTACTGGGTAAACGGTGAACATTAAGCGCTAAATCTTGTTGGTGGAAACAGAGCTTGTTCAACAAACCGTGATCCAGCGTTTCAAGGAAGTCTTCAACGGAACGAGACAAGCACGCAGTGACGATGTGTACACTGATGGCTTGCTGATAAGGTTCATGGGACTCGGTTCAAGCAGCTCAATTTTTACATAAACTGCAACCACAAGAAGCTTATCAAATATTTCAGGTCAGGACATCCAACATGGTACGAGGTCCAGAGGTCGTGGGGACTGATTTCAAGTGCACCAATTAGCAACCGTAACCTTTTGCAAATACCTCTTGAGCACCTGACATTTTCAGAATTTGGCTCACACCTGCTATGCGGCGCGGCGGGCTTGTGTCAGATGTGTAGGTTGTGACTTCCACAGGCCGTTCTCCCTTTCGTGAATAACTACACCGCGCTTTAACGATTGGTTGATTAACTAGCTTGAAAAACAATAAAACTCTCCTTTTTCCTGGTGCACACTTTTGTGACGCTTTAGTACTAAAACACAAGACTGAAGAGCTTGGTTACGAGTAGGAAGTATTCGGCGTATTTGTTTTGGCGTGGGAGTGGAAACCAACATAGGCAAATTTTCCCTCTAAAGTCTCAACATTGCATTTACAATGTTCGTGTGAATTAATAAGACATAAGCTAAAAAATTGTTCAATGCGCACGTGTTTACAGACGGAAATTTAACAATATCCTACTCTAGATTTAAACAGCATTGTAAACTTCTAACGTAAATATATTTCTTGAAGAGCTTTTCAGGAAAAATTTGCAGTAATTCAAAACTGAAAAGTAATCCAAAATGTGCAAAAAAGTATGCAAAAAATTTAATTCAAAAGTGCACATTTTTTGTGGTATTGATAAATTATTAACAGCAAACGCATATGTGGTGAGAAAATTTATTCATGATTGCTCATTTAAACAAAAGCAGTTTTCAAGCATTTTGAAACCGTGAAGTTAAATGTAGATTTTTTTCTTTTTAACCACAGTAACTTGACGCAAGTGTTACGCTGAAGATAACTAACTCAGAACAAGTTAAAATCCTTTAGGTAATTTCAAACTGAAGTGAATGTGCTAACCAAAGCCATTGTTAAATGTGTTACCCAAATGTTTTTGACTTCGACAAAAAATAATATAATTTTTGGAAAGATATCAGGGCGCCATCTTACGGCAGCTTAAAAGTAAACATATCGTCAAGATTGTACTGCATAACCTTTAGGGCAGTGGTTCTTAACCTTTCTGCGCACTCGAACCCCATTACCGTTCATCCGTTCATAAAGTTGTCGAGTATCCCTTGTTGAAATCAAACAGTAATTGATACTAACACAAAGTCGTTGCAACGAATATAACGATACAATGAGCTTACTAAGGAGACCAACGATCAAACATAGTTAAAAGCTTGTTTGTTGTTATTTGTTTATAATGATCATGCTGTAGCGAGGCTCTTGTCTGTCATTACCGGGGTCTGAAAGATTCTTGTCCTTAGTTTGATGTGCAAGAGATCCGATAAACCGCTTTTTCACATAAGTACGTAGTTGCAAGTGGCACAAAGATTTCCAAAGCTGTCTTTACAAACTAGGTTTAAAAATAATTGGGCGCTACATCCAACCCAATGAAACAGAAAACGTTCCTGGCTGAAAGTATCTGTGGAAGGACTGCCGTAATACCTGCAAATGCTTTCATTTCAATGGCGATGGGCAACGACATTTTTCCATTGAAAACTTCAAGTTGTGGAAAATTAGCATGGTTGCCCGTCCATTGTGACTAATCCAGCTTGAAAGTTTATTAGTAAAGGCAGAGATATCCTTTCCCTAGTTGTGCTAATGTTCATCGCTGATTCCTGAATGGGGTTCTTCACTGTTCAAGTCGTTAAGGTAAATGAATATATCTGCAAGGTATGCCAGAGACTTTTCGTTTTAATGAACTTTTCATTTTGAAAGTGCTCTGCTATGCCACTACCTCTGTGTCTCAGAAACTGTTCGATTTCTTTTCGCAGCACAAAAACACAATCAAGCGCTCAAGCACAGAATTGCCATCTCACTTCTGTGTCGCAAAGAAGAACGTTGTGCTGAAACCCAACTTCGATACAAAAAAACTTTGGACAGACAGTGATTCAAGTCCTGGCTTCTGATAAAGTTTACTGCACTCACAACAATCGACAATACATTAATAAAATTTTAGGGCATGAATGCCTGGATTTAAATTTTCATGGTGTGCATCCCTGAAATTGTTGGTGTCTCGTACCCCTTGTTTTGGTTCTTTGTACCCCTAAGGGGTACGTGTACCCCCAGTTAAGAACCACTGCTTTAGGATATTCCTGAACATGGTTTAGAGTGATTCTATAATATAGGATCCATAGGCGTAGCCAGAGGGGAGGGGGGCTACACACACCACAAATTTTTAGCATATCTATTTATTTTTTACTTATCTAGTAGCATATCTAGTTATTTTGTAGAGGCTATATCCCAAACAAAATACTACTGCTCGCCTAAAATCAAGCGTTTTGGTCCCCCCCCAAATATTTCTGGTCCCTCTCAAAATTTTGGGCTAGCTACGCCGCTGATAAGATCTATAATATAAGACCATAAGAAAAGTGCCATATATTTTGATCAAGAAAAACAACTAGCTGCTCATTTGTTGCAAAAAGCAGGTACAGCTGAGGTAAACGTGCGGCTTCTACGTAATCTCAAAAGCGTTGACGATTGGCAGTTTTATGTGCGGTCGTATACAATTTTTATGTAACATGGAATGGACGCATTAGTTTTTACAAAGTTAGTACTATGCATAAGTCCCGTATTTACATCATCTTGTTACTATGTTACCTGGAAAGGGTTTGCAACCACGGAGACTGTTTTAAAGTGGTTAGTTACTGGAAGTTTTGAACTCGAGAAGCACTCCCGTAGCAACATTCTCTGGATATGGTACACACCATTGGTGCAGGATGCGGGGGTGCAGGGGGTGCAAGCGCACCCCGAAAAGTTTTGATTTGATGAAAATTCGAGCAAAATCCCTCAAAATCCGGGCAAAGTTCGTGGGAATCCGGGCAAAATCTCTAAAAACTTCCACGAAATCCCTGAAAATCAGAGCAAACATCTGAAAATATGAGCAAAAATGGCGCCCAAAATAACATGAAGAGCTTAGCTTTTTTTTGGAGCTCACTTTTCTTTACGGAGTTTTTTTCGAGCGAGTATGGAAGAATTCAGGCAAAAATCCTTCCCACCCTTAAAAATCTGCCTGGTCCTGCGCCTATGTTACAAACGTATTGGTAGCATGTTACTGTTTTTCTATGAAGCTATTAAGTCCTTTTAAATAGCCTATTTTTTATATAAATTTTGTTTTTACTACTGCCAAAATTCATATTGTATGGGACCATGGGCGCATTTTTGTTGTAAAATGTGGGGGAGACACCTTCGTGTGAAACCAATATAGTCATCGGGTCGATGCAGAAGTGACGTTTTATACAAACAGATTCCTAATCTTATTTCTAGAGGTGTTTTGAGAGCAGCACTAATCACGCTTTGTCCTTGCAGATGACTTACATATTAATATACTTAAATTTGTTGCTGGACACGGTACTGTAGTTCAGCCTGCTTCCATTAATATCGTATTTGGATGCAAACAAGCACAGCAATA
>JGI24022J15233_10003383_pt1 | contig 15780 bp, 10 predicted proteins | sample Ectturendosymbi2_FD_15233 | JGI IMG/M metagenome (IMG submission 15233)
GGGCTAGATGGTTCCCGGGGAAAAAAAATTTTGGTGACCCCATGTTCGAACCTGATGTCTTTCGGAAACAAATGTGCTGTATTGAAGAAAGTACTTGGGACATTGTTGAGATTTTTCGGCGCCCCTCGCAGTGATTCGGAGCCCAGAAAGTGTGCCCCCCTTTCCCTTCCTCGTTACGCCCCTGATCGTGGTAATTAACTCCTAAAATAATTCCACTTTTCTTCTAAGCACCAAATGCTTGACTTAAATGGTGAGGCATGGGACGGATTCTAGGCACTGCCTGCGTAAACTAAAAAACAAGTGTAGTAAGTCCGAAACGGAAGTTTTTGAGCAGTTCATTGATCTCTCCGCATCAGTGATAAAACCACATTCATTTAGCAACTAATAAGCAAATAATGTCAAACAATTTTATCTAAATATGAAGCTGCACAGCAAACAATTACCAATAGGTATGAGCAGAGCCGTAGTAGCCCAACTCTGGGCAAGACTGGACCCCTCCCGAAATGCTTACAGGGCTCCCCTAATGGTTATTTCTAAAAAAGATTACTAAAGCGTTGCTGTATTAGCATTACTATTCGTCATGATTTCGTTTTCGTTGTAATTGATCTATCGCAGGGCTAATAAACTGGCGGACCGTGGTTATACAGCAAAACAAAACAAATTACTGTATAGTGGCACAGTAGCAAACATGAAAAGTATTACATAACAATAACCACGAAAATATCATAAACAATGTCACATTATTGTAGTATCAACACGGCTTGGAGCGAGTCGTTTGCCATGAAAAAGCCTTTATGACATCATCCAAATCTAGAGAGCGTCCACATGAAGCTTCGATTGACAACACGACTAATGAGGACAATCTGCTATCTGTCATATAAGACCTTTTGAAGGTTTTGATCAGCTTCAGTTTGCTGAAACTCTTTTCAGCGCTGGGAACAGTATCGGTACAGTTTAGCATAATCCGAAGTGCAATAAATATGTTAGGATAAACTTCATCAAGACGTGTCTTGAGAATAGAACTTAACAAAAGGAATAGGGTCTTAATCATTGTCATTTAATTAAAAACGATTATTTAGAGATGTATTGAAATGCAAATGCCGACAAAAGTTTGTTGGAAATTGAAACCGAGCCCGTTGTTTAGTTATGAAAACACTGATACCGAAGGAACAAACCTGAGGCCAATCAAAGCGCCTAAGTGAGGCTGATCAAGTGCTTTCATTAGTGCTGTGAATTTTGCTTGAAAAGCATGCGCATCGCCCTTTTAACTGGCCGAAATACGCATGTATGAACCTTTCTGATGTCTAGACTTGTCAACCTCCTGATACATGGCACATATTTAGATTAATAACATTTTGTTTCTCAAATCGTCTATAAATGTTGACCTTGACAAACATAGGCCAAGGGGCCTGCGTGGACGCAACGTGGTTAACATCCATAATCAACTAACTGCTTTACTCGGTTGGGACAAGCTTACCTATTGCTATGCACTGAAGATGATAACAGTTGTTATCGAAACGTTTGCAAGATGTCAGTTGTATCGTTTGCTTTGGCCGTAGTATTTATTATAAAGCTTAGCAGTGATTGCTGAATAAACTCTTCTAACTACACTTTAACTCCATCTTGCTGTCTGAGTAGCAAGCTGTGCAAATGTGTAACTTTGGTCATAAGCACCAAAGGTATCTTTCTTCTATGCAGTACAAAATACGAAGACTGCCTAAGCAAGCCATATAATTTTTTCACTACAATCACTATACAAAATAGGTTAATCAGGTGTAAGTCGGACTTCTGGACGTATACAAGTTGGCATATAGGCTAATATCACGTTCAACACTCCAAGCAATGAATGATGATGTTTTGCGCTCGAGTCTCAAATATATTACCTCACAAATGTACCAAAATGATTAGGCTATGTTATTCTAGGTAACAGCGGCAGGTACTGCTCTGTCTATAAATTACAGGACAAACAGAAGACAATTTAATAAAAACAACATTGATTTCTAGTGCTTCACTTTTCAGTTTGGGGGTTGAACCTTTGTTTGGAGGACTACTTCCAAAAAGCCCCCCTGTGGCGATGGGACTGACTTTTGGGCCCACTGTGTCGCTAGACGGTAAACTTGCGGATATGTGTCTGATACGGATAATGGCATATTCCGGTTAAATACATGCCAAATTTTGGCAATTTGGTTATGCGATTAACTCGATTCGTCTGTACTAACACTCGAAATCACTGGAAAACACTCCGAGAAATCTTTGAAAAACGCTAAAACAAAAACCTACAAAAAATCAAAAGAATACTAAATACCGAAATACAAGCTAACAGGGGGGCCCATTTTTTACATTTAGCCTGCCGGGGAGGGGGGCGGAGCGCACCTCTGTCCTCCCGTCAGTTACGCCACTGCTGAAGATATGTTACTCAATAAGTGACATAGTCTGGCAACATCAAAGTGGTTGATTCTTGTGGCAGAGAAAGGGCTTTTTCAATACGTAGTGTGTATTCTAAGGCCATATAATTTGTGCACCTTCTCCAGCTTACTATAAAAGGCAGCTATTAAAAGAGTTAGACCAGTGATTCTCAAAGTAGTCCAGATGGTCCATCTGGAATTTCTAATGGACCACAGAGAGTTCCATAAATACTTGATAAAACGTTCCTGAAAATTGTAACCGTTACTGTAAAATAGGTTATGTCAGTTGCCAGCATAGCAAAGGGGTTCGTTGGATATCATTTTGTAAAAAGTTGGTCCATGGGCCAAAAAGGTTGAGAACCACTGAGTTAGACGATGATACCGTGTTGTAGAACGGTTAAGTTTGAAAGTGGTCTATGTTGGCTACATAGATGTCACCAGGGAAGCATCGGATCATTGACTCCCTATTTCGAAGGCAAATGGTATCAAACTACAAAAACCACGAGCTAGTATTCCTAAACGCTGTTGCCTTTTGATTGGTAGCGTTTTACAAAGATTAGATAGATTCTTTCGTCTTCACTTTCTTCATCAATGGCAAAACTTTCTGATCTAAAGTTTTTAAAACCCTAATTTTTCTCCCAAATCAAAATCCTGGCTGCGCTACAGTTTGGTTTTCAATTTTTTCAAACTAAGAGAATATATGTACTTTTTTCCTCACAACTTTGTTTGCCAACTTTTGATTTTTCTCAGTAAACCATTAGTCGAAGTACTATAGATAATCACAGGGATTTAGGTTTCGTTTTCAATAATTCTCGTTGTTGGAAGCATCATGTAATGGAATCAGTCACATGACATATAGTTCTGGCAAGAATGGATGGATTTAAACGGGTTGTACATCTGTAGCTCCCGGACATGCTGTGCTTATTCTACATCGCAGCAATATTTTACTTCTGCTTGATTATGGCAAAATTGTCTACGATATGATTGTTCTAAAGCCGACTGTGAAGTTTTCGAAAGCCTGCAAACTACTACGACCAAAGGTGAATGAAAACCACTTCTCACGCAAACATTTTACGCGATCTTAATCCTAGGCTGATATCTAAGCGTCAGAACATTAACATTCTAATAACTTCAATAAAATCATCACATATTGGTATCCTAACTATCTACAAATATTGGTTCCGCCATTTGTTCTCAAATTACAAATTTAGAGTTGCGCCATGACAAAAACTTCATGCTACCACTTCACAAATTGTAATACACAACTGTCATTCTCTTTAAGGCAGAAAATTGTGCAACAATGTGCCTAATGATGTTGAATGTATACACATACATTCAAGCTTTGTTACTAAGCTAAAAATCATTTTTTGCCCTCTAAAGCAGCCATAACTCATCGCCATATTAATGAACCCAAGCTGGCCGGTCTACTTTTTTTGTTAAGACTGCTCGCCAAAGTCCTTTAAATAGTAACTGTGAGTATTGCTGAGTTTGTCCTTGTTGTCATATTGAGACCGAATTACACTTGTTCCTTGAATGTCATTTATTGAGTAGAAAGTTGGCGATACATTTTCCTGAGCTGATGTTTAATCAGAACAACAGTTTCGCAACTTGAGCAAGTCAAACTGTCGAAGATATATCATAGTAACATCCTAAAGATTTCCTTGAAACAACTTTTGCGTTCGTGTGCAATTGCATTACAACCAGCAAACGATTTCAAAATCTTTTCTGCTACCTGTTCTCAAATATGTGTCAATCTTTAATATTTGTTTGTTAATGTTGCTGCGTTGTACTTGTATTTAACTGAATTATAACACTCTTCGAGACCCAACAAAAAGCCGAAATTCAGGGGTCAGCCTGTAGCCAGTTGTTGTTGAAAAAATACAATAAGTTAAACTTCAACTCGCACTGATAGGTTGCGTGTGAGATTGAACACAGTTGAAAGCTTGAAATAAATTGGTAAGGCCTTCCAATTGATAAAAAGTAGAGTTTTCCTTCCAGCATCCTGTCCATTCTGGCTCAATCAATGGAGTTTGCTCCTTTTAAATACCGAGTTTTCAGTTGGAAAAGAAGCAAATAAGAAAAGGGCAACTTGTTATCGAGTAAACAAAGCTTTTTCAGCTCTCGCTTGTGATATGAAACTTATCTATTCGCATCGTCACGAGCTGCTGAACAGTCTGCGCTGCGTTGCAGGTCGAGCGATGCGGGTTGTTCTTGAATCGAACGCAGTCAACGTCCTGGCGATGTACAAAGGTTTCGAGGTCTCTTACACCATGACAACACGCTTGCCGTCGCACAGATGTAAGTATATACTCACAACCATGGTCGTCGGAAGGATTTTATCCAGGGGATGCAATAGTGGATTTTTCGAGGGGTAGCCAAAATTGTTTTGCCAGGAGAGGCAAAAGTGGTGATATTTGATTTTACCCACTCGGAATAAAGAAGACTTCTTTTTTTACTAAAAATTTAGTTAAAACTTTCAAATTTCGAAATCCATTGGGTCTCTTTCCCCTTGCCCTACACTTTCCGATGCCCATGCTCGCAACGTACATTCGCACGTGTTTAACGTTGCGGACAATGGCTTGCCGAGTGGAGCCTCATTGCGAATGACAGGTTTTTTGAAAAAAGATTAAGAGTACGATTTAGATTGATGGTCAGAATTTTTTCACTTGCAGGAGACCTAGTTATCTACTTTATTGCTGAAAACTAAACATCAGTCTGATTCTAAAACTGCGTTTCTTACCAGCAATCATCCCAGGAACACGGCTGAGAGCAGCATTTGCCAGAGGCCGCGTTGAGGAGAGAAGAGATTTGCGGCAAAAGCCTAAGGCGACATTTCGGGAGGATTTATTTAATTACTCTTATGACGAAAGTTTCTAACGCTCCCATGTGTAGTGAAAATGTTTTTTATTTCTTTTCTACCGGTTTCAGGAATTTGTCAATCGCTTAGGAAATTTTGTGCAGCAGTCATCTGGCACTAAATACCGGCACGCATTACGTTTATCTGTAGTCAGAGACTCAGCTGGGAGATGGAGACGATACCGACTGTCGTCGCAAGGGTTCACCTTGCCCCCTCAGACGCTCTCCCGGACAGCCCCCCAGCCAACACGTAATAGCATGGAGGTCGATCGAAATAACAACGCGGCGATCGACGCGAGGAACCACGCAGCGAATCAGCGAAACAACAAGCAAAACGTCGATGTCAACGAAAGGAACAACAATAAAATGTATGAGCAAGGAGTGAATGTGTAAGTCCTGGCTTGTCTGCATGAATAAATTTTAACTTCAAAAGAAGAAAAAAGTTTTATGAAGTTTCATTTTTATCGCCGGCCTTGAGTGTACAAAACTCCAGAATGCCATGATAAGCTGCTGCAGTCTGCTGGCATTTGAGCTCCACTTTTGCGTTTAAATCAATTTAATTGATCTTTGCGAAAGTCAATGGATCCAGTGACGCCCTTACTCAAGTTAACGACATGTTAGCAATCTTATGAAAAAACGCACTTGAAATCTAAAAAGTGTAGTTCTCTTCCTTCAACCAACAGCGCAGTGATCGTCCTGAACAAAACCAGTTCAAAATCTGTGATTTTCAAGTGTGACGTACCTTGACTTATTTTATAATTCGTTGAACCAAAATCTGAAAAAGAAACAACTACACCTTCAGTAATGCACAAACGGAATTTTGTATCGTTGATTATAAATGTCTCCTATCATAGCTGCTGAGGATGCAGCAAACTTAACATACTGCCCCTGTCTCTTACAATGTCTAATGTGAAACGTATAAATCACTTTTGGTTTTAAACTGATAGAAAAATAAGTCATAAAAGTCGTTTTTGAATTACAATTTGTTGCCTCATTGCGGAGTTTTTTTATATTTATTATCTTTTATTTACTTGTTTCTTTCAGGCACACAATAGTCCATATCACATAACGGGGTCAGTAAGATAACACAAATATGCACAGTGATAACGCATCACGGGCTATGTGTTATTTGGTACGTGCTGGCAACACTGGAAATGAAAAAACACTGAAACAACTCACATGCAGGAGCTGCTGCATTCGTTCGTCAACGTACAGAAACGGTCGATAACAATATTCGATAAAATGAAGACTTGTAAAAGCGCATCTGACATTCGAAGTGAGCAGAAAGACAGTGAAATGAAGATGCACGCATAGCTATACGTATGCATGCAGATTGCTTTTAATCAAGGAGGCAAATCTCTTCACGAAGTAGGTAACTTGATGGCATCGAACACTTACGGTTTTGGGGATGTAGTGCAGAATTCGATGAGTGGTGTTACAGGCTATACTTCTACCAAACTGTATGTACTTGTGTCACACTTGGCAAAGCATGTGTTGGCATGCAATAGGTACAAAAGAAAGTATTTCTTATTGCAGTTAATCATTGAGTGAAGGCGCCTCTGAGGTTGTTTACTACAACATAAAGTTATTTGCTTTGTCTCTGGATGTCATTGTCATCCTTCAGAGAGTCATGCAGCAGTACATTAACATATTTTATTTGTTCAGCATACCCAGCGCGCAAAGTGCAGGAACGAAATATAGTTCTTAAAGTACAGCATGCGAATTTAAAGTGTATATATGTCAGTAGGCTCTTTTCACGAAGCTTAACTGGCATATGTGATTCTAAACAAGTTTCCTTTTTTAAACAATAAGGGCTTCACAAGCCAACATCGTCTAAAACAGAGGTTCCCAACCTGGGGTAGGTACATGTACCCCTAGGGGAATATATACCTAACCAAGGCGTTGCATTTAAGATCCAGGCTCATTTAAAACATTGCATATTTAGTAATTTGAGACACAACAACGGGGTCTACTTTTATATTTCTAAATATCTAAAAGTTCTATGAAAGTTCAGTGAATTTTTGTTGTTTTACTCAGCATTTTTGTCATAAAAGTTTTAGGGGTAAATGCTCATCTGCCGAAATGCTGAAAGGTACATGGTCAAAGGAAGGTTGAGAACCCGTGGTCTAAAAGTTTCAAGGTTTTACGTTTTATAAACTACAGCATATGATGCTGCATGCAGTTGCATCTGAAGTTCTCTACGATAATTTTTTTAAAACTGTGCTAATATTTTTTCCCAAAACAGGTTTTTGAATTATTTTACTGCATGGCCATAATGCTTACTGAAAAGATTTTTCCTCACGTACAGTAACTTAGCTCTTTTAAAGTACGTTGAAAACGCGACCCATTATCACATCCGAAATTATGTGAGAGAACTTTACCTTGTTTGGTAATTCAGGACTTGCATATCGATTTTGCTGTTGGCGAAAAGCCCAGGGCGCAAAGCGAGCAATTCACAAAACAAAGCGACGAAGAATACGTTAGTAGAATACGTACAATTTATTTACATAGTACAAAAGTATTTCAAAGAATACCGGTACATAGAAACATACGTAAGAATACGTATAACACGTAAACGTATTTCGACCTTGACGGATTGCATATGTTTCAACCTTGATTACAACGTATTTCAGCCATAGGCGTAGCCAAGGGGGCAGGAGGCCATGGCTCCCCCCAAATTTTTTTGCCACCCGAAATTTTGAACAGGATACGCTACTGATTTCAGCCTTGATGGATCATATGTAGCACGAAAGATGGAATATTCCTTGAGCTCTTTGTGATACAATCCGACAAACCTGTAAATCAGCGATTCGTTTTAACATAATATTTTCAAATGAACGTTGAAGCAGCATGCACAGTAGTGCTTAGATTCATGCACGATGGGGATAACTAAGTGAACTTGAAACAATGCCTTTCGATGTTGTAGTCGCTTGACGCACTTTAGCAAAGTCTTTCCTGATGTCGCAGACCGTCGATCGTGGACAAGGGAAATGGTCCACTGTGGCGTCCACCTGTCAGGCCAAGACGTCCGAAACAAAAACAACCAGTTCAACCAAGTAAGTACCTCTTTTAATGTAGTTCTACAAGAAAGTATTGCTACAAACGTTTTTTGCTCTTTGAAAGCTGATTGGGTTTTGTTGAAAGTTGGAAAAAGCAATATTTCCAAAAAAAAAGCAAAAAAGCAAAAATCAGCAATATTCGCTGCGTCCCTTGCAGCATGGTCGGACGCATTGTGAATAGAAGAGATCTTATGTTTGTAAGGTTTCATTGTATAAAATTCCTCTTTGCTTTTACTTTTCTAAACCTCCTCATGTATCACAGAAAACTTCAGGCTTCTTTTGAGAATCCTCTCCAATACAAATCCGTTATTAAAGTTGCCATCAGACAACTTGGCCGTAGCATGTAAAATTTAAAAATCCGTAACAAGATCAATCCGCGCAAAGGTTTGAAATAATGGAAGCAAACAAGACTGTCAACACACTTTCGAAAACAAATGTTGCATAAAACTTTCTTCACAAAGGCATAGTTCACGATTCTCTTTACACATAGGATTGTCCTTTGTATATAGGAGCTCTGTGGGTTTGACATCTGAAACCTCAAAATATCCGCTGCAATGCAAAAGACATTTCTTCGGCTTTCAGTGCTTAGATTACGCTGCTATTAAAAAACGTTTTTTTGTTCATCAAAGAAACGCTGTCAGACTGCTTGTTCTTTTCTTTCTTTGCTTTTTTTTCCAGCGTTTAGACATTGAAAGTTTCTAAAGCTTCAGCAAAAACGAATAAAAAGCAACACTATTTGGAAAGCAAAACCAGAAACTGAACAAAAGGAGCAGTGGCATGGTCCGGCACACCGTAAAAGTTAAAAAGTTTTTCTTATTCTCCAAACATTTCAAATAATTTTTATTACGCTCTATAGCACATAACAATTAGGTTTGATTTTTCGTAACAAATCTCATTTTGCAATTGCCAAGGGCAAATTCATGTCGTCTGTTGCATGGTACTTGTTTCTTCGTGTGAACTACTCGATCATCATTTTTTGTTTTGATGCTTTCCTGTTGATATTCGTTTTTCTCACTGCTGATGCCTAAATATTGACTGTACTATATTTTCTTTCGTCTGTATCATATCTTCCTGTGGATTAATTGTTTATTGGAGATTGAATTTGTTGTTGCTGTTTGTTGACGTTTGGTAGATCAGTTGTTTTTGTCTTTCTTTCTTTTGTCTTGAATATTTACTTGACACAGTCAGCTACTAATAGTTATTTATTCATAATAGCCAAAAACCAAGGTACGTCTCGCAACTTTGGGACACCTGGACAATATAATCTTCATATTTTTGGTGTCTCAGCCCCACGTTTTATATTTTTGGTGGTGTACTTGTGTATTTTGTGATATTTTGACCGGCGACTAAACTTGAACAAAATACAAAACTGTTTGTTTATAAATAAAAGTCTTGTGAATAGTTTTTAGCATATCCTGTTTATGCTCCACATAGTTTATCCATTTTTCAAATCATCTATTTTTTTCGAACGTTATAGTGCTGTAGTGATATTCACGATTTTGCTACAACTATTTTGCAAAATGGTTGATATACCAATATACCAATTTTAGTGTGGTGTACTATCGCTGCTGTTAATGTTTAGCTGTATAAAAAGAAAAAACGTCTCGTGTTCGCCACTGTCCAATACTCGACATCCGCAAAAATGCGTTTTCACAAGTACAGTATGTCATCTCTCGTATTTGACTATAGCATCCGTAAAATACATTACTGTTTTATGTACAGTGCATATAATGATTTCAGTTGTTGTGTACGACGATTGAAAAAGTAGCGTGATGAAAGACATTGATGATTGAAAACTGGTTGGGTGACTGAAATCGACCTTCTCTCCAATTTATCCACGCAACCACATTGGATCAAAATGCTCTTGCGTTGGTTCGCAGAAAGTTATTGCCTCTGGCTGGAGTGTTAAACGCTGGTCAACAGCGTTTTATGTGCTATTATGTAACATAATATCTTTGAAAATTTATCAAAACCGTCTGAGAGTAAGTAGATCTCGTATCTGATTCACGTTTATGCTGTGATTCATAGAACCTCCTTCGGTCAGGACTAAAACAGAAAATGAACGCGACCGAAGAAAAGAGAAGAGCGTGTCGCTGCCACCATCAACGATTGCTGGTATCGTGCTTGGAGTATTGGCATGCACTGCCATTGTACTTGTCATTGCCTACAAAAAGTACACTAAGCGGTGAGATGTTTCTCTGTCTTAAACGGATTTTGTAAGTTTGTTAGCGTGTCTACTTTGATTCGTCTTTGAAATTAAGAGCACAGCCAAAGAGAGATCATTGCCGACCTTCCTTAACATAAAAAACAAAAATTTCTTTGTGTGTAGTATAGTGGGTTACTTACGAACACGTAAGGACCAAGTAATATCGCGAATGTCATGGTTGAGATCAGATTTTCTTTTAACATCGCTCAAGTAAACGTTTTGGAGCTGTTGCACTTTTCGTTTTTTGGCTTTCGACTGTCGAGGAGCTGGCTAGTGGCGAAGCAAATTAGTAGTGAGTCTGATCCTGGACGGCTGTACTATTGTATGTAAAAAGTTAACCTCTTCACTAAAACTTGCGTGAACTGAAACTACGCTGTATAACAGTCATGTCACTGAACATTTTTTCCAGGAGGAAGCCGAAATCTCAAAGTACATTTAACTCGAAAAGTGCCAAACCGCCACATTCCTCCGAGGCTGTCAAGATGAGTAAGAAGAGAAACCAGCCCCAGGTTAACAGGCCAAAGCCTTTGCCCCAGGCTGCTCAAACGCCAACGAGAGGAGAAGTTAGAAGGGCAGCCCGACATTCCGAAGATAAGCGCAACCACCACAGAACGAAAGCAGACAGTCGCCACAGTGCAAAACGCTGCCGCAGCCGGGAACGCCGGCATCGCCGTCGGTGAGATTTGCGGAAGGCTGCCGCTTGCCCCAGTCAATCTGACGCTTGCAGCATGCCGCTTACAGAAAAGCTAGCTGAGCTGCAACGGTTACCAGAAATTTAAAGTTTTCCGAAACGTTCGCCGATGATCTAGTTTGCAGAATTGGACCAGAAAGAGAATGGTCTTGATTGCTGGTATTCCTGTTCACTAGAGCATTGGCACCTGCTGAATAACTTTTAAAAACATCTTTCTAATGAAGAGAACTGATGTTGACTTGGGACAAACGGAAAAGCATAGGGCCAGCTGCCTACCCCAGATGTGCATTAAATAAAAGCCCTTGACGCAGCGTCTCCGAGGTTTTGCAAAAGTTTTTCTTGTTCGTCGTCGGCCAGGTACTCCTTGGTCCTCAAGAAAAAGCGCTAATTGTCACCTCCCCCCCATGTTTTACTTTTGCAGTGCGAGAATAGATCAGATCTGCAGCTATGAGAAAAAATGCAAAGTCAATTGCGTGACCACTTTTATAAGGACAAGTTCACATACTTACGATTTTTTGCAAAATATTGCAGCAAAATTGTATCGTTTCCAGATGTACTGCCCTCTATTTATTGTTGTTGGATGTTTTGATGCCTGATTTTGATCTTTAAAGCCTGTTTTTTTCTTGCAAGCTACTGTTTTCAAAGAAGAATTCGTATGACTGTTACAAGACTATCTATCGTTGTTACGCACAGCTGTACCAATGCGTCAACACTTTACACGACTATTGTGCCTTTGTGGTAGACAATGATTGTATGTTTTCTTATGAAGATATCTACTAAATAAATACGTAGCGGATTTTACATCATCACCTAAAACTTGTTTTCGATTCCATGAGTTTTTCCGCGTCATCGATTGCACGATTTGTTCATTAGTTAACTGACTGCCAAGCACATCCACCTTCCATATTCGATAAACTTACGCGTCCCAGAAGCTGATGTTTGCTGCACGCAAGTGGCCGCTTTTACGGCTAGCACGATACCTGCCAGAAATACGTTGTCAGAATGACGGCACGCTTAATTCCGTGAATGCACCTATTCACGCAGCCTGCTTGCTCGGTTCGAGTTTGATGTCGAGCTGCCTGATGTGTTTGATTCTCCGTGTTCATTTTTTTTCACGCAGACAAGAGAACGCCCACTTAGGTTAAAATGATTCCTGTTATAATCGAAAGCCAGCTCAGCCTCCACGAGGGCGCAGGGCCTGTTTTAATGTAATTCAGAAAGGAATGAAAGCGAGTCCAAAACGAATACGTTGTTTGGACTAGGTCGAATCAATCTGTCGTTGACTTGGCCTGAAGTGAGACTTTCAAAATGAAACTTGCAAGGCGCAAAGAGCAAGTGATTTACTGGTGGGGAACGAATGTAAATGCACCAGATACATTTTGAACTTGTCAACGCAGGAAGCATCACTCGAGCGCGTGGGAGCATTTTATACGTAGACAACCTATGCAGTTTATTCAAGGTACATCGGCAAAAGCGTCGAAAAATAAGAACAGTGATAAGAAATATGCAATCGCACCAAAACAAAAGAGTTCTAGCTCCTCTTCGGGTATTTCCAGATCAGGATGGCGCCGTCCTTGCTGACACTGACCAGGTACTGCTGGTGGGGGCACATCCTGACCCTGGTGATATTGCCGCTGTGTCCTTCGCCCACGTGGGTCACGGTGCCGTCGTCGTAATCCCAGACCTGGAGGAAAAGATCTCTGCTGGTGAGGGTATCGAGAAATGTCGTGTTCTCGGTCAGTTTCACAGCGATTGACACAAAACCGCGCGGCAAAAAACACTGGGCTGTGTTAAACGCACTCGCAAGACATGCCTGCAGTTAGAATTCAGTTTACGCCTAAGCCTGGGCTTGTTTTTTCGGTTATACACTGGATTTTTTTTAAATGACCGAACAAAATTGAGCCAATTCGGTCATGATGTCTGAAAATACAGATTAGTGGATATTGTTACGGCGAGTTGTAATAATGCTATGGGACAAATGACCAAAATGTCGTGGCGAAAAACGAACCCAGGTCCAAACAGATTTCCAAACGCGGAATAGCTCAGACTTTTGATGGTAATGCTCTCGCAGTTTGCCGACCCAGAAGGCTACAAAATATCGCAACGAGTCCAAAGTTCAATGTAAATGAGTGTTTCATGCGACAAACAGAAGAAGCGACCTCCTCGACACTGACAGACGATTTACCGCTTCGTTTAATCAACGGTACGGGACTTGTAAATGGCCGATCGGAGGTCAGTAGTAAAATAATAACAACCAAGTCCATGAAGATGACGCGATGTTTGCGTCAGTTTAAATCAAAACAGAGTCACAATTTTCTCCACCTGCTGCGACCCATCACTGTTTCTAGCAGCCCTGCCAATTCAACAGCCACGTGTATCGCGAGCGAAACCGGCCTGGGCCAGAATTTAACCGACCTTTATAAGCTTGTCGTCGCCACCAGTGACAAGCTTGTCACCTTTCGGTGAGATATCCATGCCGTTGAGAGATCCAGAAATGGAGCCATCGACCTCGCGAATCTGGCTGCCGTCGTAGCACTCCCAGTACACCACCTTGCGGTCTGTTCCTGACGTGATGATCTGAGCAAAGCACAGTCGTGGTAAGCTAAAAACATGGCCTGTTTTGTACTCATCACCAGCACCGGAGTCACCAATCGCCAGCACTGGAATCATCAATCACCAGTACTGGAGTCATCAATCACAACACCGGAGTCATCAATCACAACACTGGAGTCATCAATCACACCACCAGAGTCAACAATCACAATGGAGTCACCAATCACCAGCACCGGAGTCATCAATCACAACACTGGAGTCATCAATCACAATACCGGAGTCATCAATCACAACACTGGAGTCATCAATCACAATACCGGAGTCATCAATCACCGGCACCGGAGTCACCAATCACCAGCACCAGAGTCATCAAGACCAGTCTGCCTTGTTCTCCATTCCACGTGATGCTGGCCATGGTCTTGTGCTTTCGGCGCCAGATGGTGGAATATTTGGGATTTCACGACTTCCACGAATATTTAAGTGTAGAGCAAAAAAATGTCATGAAATTTTCCGAATCACGATATCACTCAAAACTTAAAATCCGGGGCCCAGGGCATTGCGCCCGCTTGGCCCCCATCGATAGGCTCCCTGTTTTCAAGTGTGTTGCGGTCATGGTCTTGAGGAATTCTGGCCTCAAATCTTTTTCGCAACCGGACAAAATATAGACACTACAGTTTATCCCTGAGTATGTACCGCAGTTGTGGAACGAAATTCATGTTGTGAATGGAACTCGTTTTGAGTAAAGTTATAAAGTGCATTTCTGATTCGTAAGTGGTGACTGACTGCAGTACAGGCCAGAACCGAAGCAGCCAGGCAGGGCTGAAAAATGACCAGTAGTCGTTTTTAAGACCTCATTTTCTCCTTACCTGAAAACCTTTCGGATGGTAACAAACACACTGGAACAGAGTGTTGGACATCACCATCTGCTTGCGAATGAACTTGGCCAAGTCCCAGATGATGCAGGTGCCGTCGGTGGAAGCCGTCACGCACTCTTCATCGTTTTTCGCAACCTGCCAGAGAAGAAGTGGTCGACTGGAAAACAGCTACTTGCTGCAAACTACTTTCTGCGGCGGTCTAGAAGAAGACGGTGAGGTGCGGATGGATCATGCAGTGTTCGATAAGGGGCGTGCTCAAAAGCAGAGTTAGTGGTGTAATTTTTGCGGCAGAACAGGAAGGTAAGCGGCGTTGCAACAAAGAAACGTTTCGATTGCACCAACCATACGCAGGGGCGGATTAAGACGAAATCGGGCCTGACGCTGAAGTGCACAGAAGGCTTATTTTCTCGGCATTGGTGCATGTTTATCCGTCACTCATTCGCATTCAGACCGACTGTAGAGGCGTAACTGTTCCCGACGTCTGTTTCTATCTGGTACTATTTTAGGAAATGGGCCTAATGTTGCAGCAGCATTGACACCCACTTTACTCCAGCCCTGTTCACAAAGGCGTCGGAAGGGGGGTTAGGGAGGGGTCTTGGCCCCCCTGGAATTTGAAATTTGATATTTTCCTATAAACGTTTTGGTAGAAAAATGTTTTTCTCTTAGTTCCGAGTTGAAAAAATGAAATTTTACCACTGTTGCCCCCTGAAAAATCCTTTGGCCGCCCCGTGGTAAAATCTACTATTCCCCCCGAAAAAAAATATCCGACGACGCCCATAGTCTGTTCATATGCCTCCCGGCACTTTCACTGTGTGCAGGGTTCGTGTTTCGCCTGTCGTCGTAACAACAACAGCACCTACTTTGATGCAAGTCACGGCCGACTTGTGTTCCTTCATGCTTTCGCGCAGACGTTGTGTCGGCGTCGTCGTATTGTACTTAATATCCCAGACACGGACCTGGGAAAAAATCGTCAAAAGTTAACTTTTCTTTTTGTCGTCTGCGCACAGCTGAAAAAACAGGGGCACATTTTGCAAAACCCGCTACGTTAGTTTCCGGTAACACGTGATTTTAGCGCTTCCGGAGGTTATACGCTACACACCCGGCAAGCGCACAAACACGCCAGAACACACCTGTC
>JGI24022J15233_10003385_pt1 | contig 15771 bp, 10 predicted proteins | sample Ectturendosymbi2_FD_15233 | JGI IMG/M metagenome (IMG submission 15233)
AATCAAAAATACGTGTTTTTCACAAGAATGTTCAAAAGTTTGTCATGTATTCGTCTTCTTGGACAAGTCTTAAGCCCTGGTGGTTTTGCCAGTGATGTGTTAGAATCATATTTGTCGAGCCACAAGCCTTTCGAGTCGGTAGTGCCCAATGTTGTTTCAGCACGTTTGTTATCAGGTTAATTAGATCTAAGTATTCATTTGGTGAAAGCAGTTTTTTAGCTTTCATTTTAGTTCTCTTCACTCTCAGTCAGTTCACACAATGTTAGCCTATCCCTGCTGCAACAAATATAGCCTATCTCCTTCTATGTCACATGCCCCAACAAAAGACTCAAACTAAAAGTATGAGGCGACTGCCATGATTGTGATATGTAAACACTTCATTAAACCACGATGTATTGTACAATGTGTTGTGTGCTGTGGACCCCTCAGTGAAAAGCTGAAACTCGGCTCTACCTCAGTCTTAGGTGGAATACCTAATCCAGAAAATCTAGCATAACACCTGCCATAAGGCATAGTCAAAACAGAAAATAGACTCCAGTCATACTATCACTGGGTACTGCTACTACCGTTTTTGGTAAAATAAGCAAATATGTGTGAAATTTCATGAAAAATAGATCAGTGTGCAAAATTGTAACAATAAGACAAGCAGTGTATGGCCTCCAATGCCCATGCTGAGGAAAGGCAACATAAAAAATTGATATAATCATCAACATGATACAATTGTCATTATTGCATTTCTTCTGTGTCACAATACACAGCAAAAAGACACAAAAGTTCTAAATGTCTTGTGCGTTCACAAAACACAGCACAAAAAGTTGTAAATTCTCTGTCCCGTATGATGCGAGCTTGGATGTTTTCTTGTTTTGTTTCACCACTTGTACGAAATTCTGTTGTAAGAACTTGTAACAGACTTTTCACAGCAGATGATTATCTTGAACTTGTTGAGCTTTTTCTTATCTTGAATAAGAAAACATTCCTTTCAAGAGACCAGGAGAAGTCCAGAAAACAAGATAGACAGGCAAGATGTTTTATGCAAGTAAAATATTTTTGCTTGAAGCAAGGATCCTATAACTACCCCTAGGCACCATCACAACAAGAATGCAGCTGCTACAGCTAAAGATTTATTTTGCTTGACACTCTAACTTACTGCGTGATGGTTTACCAGCAGTTGTACTGTTGATGGGCTTACAATGATTTGCGACTTTGCAAAGATCTTCTGTTGCATCAGCATCAGGCTGTTGACAGCTCAGTTTCAAATGTTGCTGTCAAAGCATTTAGTCGCCATCTTTTGGTATCTTACTTTAGAAATGGTTCCACTCTCATTGTTTAGTTGTAAGTTGAACGAGATGGAGAAACTAGAATTGGCAGATTGCTTGTTAGCTCTTACGCCAATTGACAGCTGCCCTACTTTGGCACACTTGGGTATCTTTACTCTCTTAAACAATGGTCATTCCTTTATGGTTGAAGATGTTCTATACTGGCCAGACCCACCAGTATATCTATTACAATGCTCTTGTCAAAATTGGTGCCATTAATATGATATATGACTGTGTGTTTGCTGCAGCGAAGTCTTAGCAACACTATCAAAATTTTGTACAAGTGGTGGAACAAGACAGAAATATCATCCAAGCTTGCGTCAACCAAGAAATAAGAAAATGACAGAAAATTGACATTTTTTTGCTGTTCCAAGTCTTGTGACGCAGAAGAAATACAATAGTGACAATTGTATCATGTTGATAATTATCAATTTTTTATTGTCAGCGTGGTCATTGGAGGTCCTGCCAGTGGTGTAGTCAACCCAAAACATTGGGGGGCAAATGTTTGACTTTAGGCAAACAACAGCACTTTTGTTTGGGACGCCACTTCTCAAAGCACAAACTGACTAGATAGGCTGAAATCCGGTGCGCATGGCCCTCTGGGCTCTCCCTGGCTATGCCTATGGGTCCTGCACTGCTTGTTTTTCATGACAATTCTGCACACTCAGCTATTTTTTACATAATTTGACAAATACATGTTTATTTCACCAAAAGTGGTATTAGCAATACCACCAGGGCTTGAAACTTGACCAACAAGAAGAGTACAGAATACAAGTTTAAAACATATTTGTAAAAAACACAAAATTTTGATTTCTATTAGCAAAAACCACTGCAAATGGAAATTGCTTAACCTTTTAGGTCTTTCTGATAGCTTTAATAGATAACTGGTATGTATTTTAGTAGGGTGAGACACCAAAATCATGTTTCTACTCCAAGTGTTACTAAGTTATGGCCAAATTTCATTATTTGCAAGTATCGCCCCCCGGTCAAACTTTGGGAGTCCCGATGAACCCCTAAACATCAACCAATTGCGAAAAAATTTTAGAGGTCTCATTTTTTACCAAAATGCAACACTTAAACACTAGGTAGAAGTTGCTTGAAAAAAGTCGAGGGCTCCTGATGCACCCTAGCAGGCACCCACAAGTAAGATAGGCTACAGAAAATAAGGCGAGCAAGCAAGGAAATACATTGCAATAAAGAATTGGAACAATATTTAAACATTCCATTGCTCCCAAGATATGATGGTTCATTTCTGTGGTGAAGAAACCAAACTAGAACTTTTCGTCTTTTGAGCAAACTTAATTTCAAGTATTTTAGTACCCCAGCTTCCTCTGTTGAAAGTAAGAGGGTATTTAACGCTGGAGTTAGCATACAAACCTGCCTGCAACCGGCTCTGCCCTGAAAATCGGGAACTCCTGATGCTCATGCATTTTATGTAAAAGTTCTCCAATTTGAGCACCAGCTTTCAAAATATCATTTCATTCTTAAGGAGGCTTGTATCATCATAATCTTTTTTTTTCGTGGTTACTTTTGCCTTTGGGTAAATACGACTGCGTTTTGTGCAAAAATTTTAGGGTAAGGTAGTATTGTCTTTGGGGTTGGTACTGCGTAACAGTTTCAGTTGGATACTGCCAGTAGACAATCCTACTTCATTGTTTCTTGATGCATACAGTTTCTTGTCTGTCTATATGCCTCGCTGATGTAGCCACCTCTTATTCATAGGTGCCGATCGTTTTTCATGTTGTTGCCAATGTTTGTGTTTCATGTTCTTTTCCAATTCAACTACCCAACTTCATTTTAATAAATACTTCAACAAATTGTTCTCTCTTAAAATCCACCAAAACCAGTGATTCTTAACCGATGGGTCATGACCCACCTTGTGTGTCACTTTAGGTTGACTAGATGAAACGTAAGATATAACCTTCACGCAAATTATGCTACTACTGCATATACTTTTTTTTGGAGTTTCTCTGTCTTATCAACACTGAAAATGATGCAAAGAAATATGCTTGTAGCAGACAGTCGAAGCTAAAGCCGCGGAGTGAGAATATGCTTCAGAAGAAACAGGAACACCGGTCTCATTGATGAGATACTTAAATCAACGTACATTTGTCATTTTTCATGTGTAACATTGCAAGTAGTTGGGATTGAACTGGATTAAAGCACCATTTTTCAGTAGCTGCACAAAATTTTTGTGTACAAAACTACTGCTAAAACTCATAACAAAATATCCTGCTTTTCCGCCTTTTCTCAGGTTATTAACAATCGTTGTTTCAGCTTCAAAAATTAACTGTATTCTATAATTGGTATCATTTTATGAGCAAATGTTTCTGGGCCACGGTGTCATCATCCGGAGTGATAGTGGGCCACGGTATANGTTAAGAACGGGTTAAGAACCACCCACCAAAACACTTGCNGCAACCTTCAAATTGCAAATCCTGAGGCAATGTGGGCTCTCTTTCTCTGACATGTGATGCGGATGTTAGACGGAAATTGCTATTTGATAAAGGATATACCCATGACCATTGTGGTTCCAGATCCGGAAGAAATGTTCTATATCCATAGTGAAGGATATAAGGGGCAAAGCCTTGAAGGTTGGTTAGCATACTAAATAGGTTAATTATTNATTGTCAGTGTTGCTGACAGGCAAAATTTTGTGGCCACTCATGTTGTCCCGTAAATCAAGTGTTGGCATGTTTCCAATAGAATAGCCAAAAGCTGAATAATCGTCAAAATAGCCGTTTACTGACTATATCCACTAATNAATCGGTGCAAACCTTGTTCTAAGAAAACTTGATATTTTATGGCTTGCGAGGTATATTTAGCTTTTTGTCGGTCGTTTGGTTGATGTCATTATTATCGTTACTTCTTTCTATACTGCCAGTTTCAGGTATTTCAGATATTTTTCTGCTCAAGGTGCTACGCAAAACGCTTCACATGCAATAAAAAACAGTACTGCAGCTTAGGTAAAATCACCACAAGCTGTAAAAATAATAAATACACCAAAACATTAATCCTTTTTTCACTCTGCATTGTAAACACGTTTAATGGCATTTTTACTCACTGTTATTCGACCGGTAGCGTCATACATTTTAGTAATAAATCGAACCATGAATGATATTAATCGAAACAAAACTGAAAGACATGAAAGATAACGTATTTACGGTTTGCACATCATTTTTTTCCTTTCGAGGACGACTTTTAGTTAAGATTGTGTACAAAAGTGTGTGTACCTGCTGTCGGGATGCTCGCGAATATACATACCTTTGCTTGCACTGCTTGAATCTTGATATAAATGTTTGACAATTTTTGGTCAGTTAAACGCCAATTTGACCCATCAACAGACTTTACAGCTTTCGCATATGATCCAATGTGAATACCGGATTTTGTAGGTTTGGGGCATTTTTTCAGTGTAAAAGTTTGCATATAAATTCAGCGATTTAAACAAAGTCTGAACAAAAGCACCCTCAAGTGTGGTGTTTAACGAGATGATCGCCATCTTGTGCCTCATGGACATCACTTTGTTTTAAAACCTGGTTCTCTGTTATGCGTCCGCACCCATTTCTTCTATGCACAGAAGACCTTAGGGATTAAACACTGACGTTCAGTTTCGTATCGTTGGGGCATTATGAAGTGAAATAGTATAGAAATGTTACCACTTATTTGTACGAATTTCGAATGCAAATGTGTGCACGTACTTTTGTGTTAAAATTCCTTCAATTTCGGCATGTGTCTTTGGCCTGCATGTTTTCATTTTTGTGTTGCTAGAAATCATTGCGAAAGAGAGTGATTCAAGACGAATAAGGCTCTGAAAGGACTGTTTCAGAAAATCGCTTATTGGCGTCAACGTTTCAAAACCTTGCGCTTTTTCTGCTTTGTGTGATAACTTCCGAATGACTGGATAGTCAAATATTCATTAGTGCCGTTTCCACAACCATGTCCACAAAGTGAGTATTTACGCAAACATTTGTTTTTTCTTGTAGGAATGTACAACTGTCTGACGCGAATGGTTGAAAAAGAGTTGTTTCCCTGTTTGAGGTATTTTGGAATAAGCTTTTATGCTTACAACCCGTTGTGTGGAGGCATCCTAAGTGGTAAACACAAATTTAATGACGACTGTTTGACCAACGAGCCAGGAAGGTTCTTCGGGAAGCAAGGTTGGGCTCAGGCGTATCGCGACAGGTAAGTTCCAACATGTGGCTCGCGCGAACAGGAGCAGGTTTACATTGTTTGTCGGACGTTTCTATATTGAAGTGGTTCCCAACGTTTCGTTAAATGCGGATCGATTGAAAATTTCGGTAAGCCGTGCGAACATCCATCTTAAAAGTCTAAAACTTCAGCTGAATAATCTCCACGCCACAAAGGCGAAGTTCAAGTGCAGCACATAGTTTCGGTTTTCAAAACTGTTTTCGGAATTTCTATATAAAAAGAATATGCCAACAAACCGATGAAAAACATTTGCGAAGTTTGTATCTCCTAAACTACCAACTCCAATTTTCACTGCAGTTAGCATTTGTTGATCACAAGTAACACTACTGTAAACTTGCGAATTATCACAATATTTTTGTTTACCCATAGCACATTAATTTCAAAGTTCTGATTTCATAGCATGAGTTAGGTTTGTCTTACGAATGACATTCTTTTTTGCCTTAAGTAAGAGTTTGTCTTGCGAGAAACTCTGAACTGTGATAGCTTGAGTAAGTTGTCTTAAAAATGGCTTTCTGTCATAGTTCAAGTAAATGTTGTTTTGCCAATGACTAGTCTGTTTGGCAAATCACGTTCTACGCTGGAGAGCAGTGTGTTGTAACGCGACGTTCTGGTTTGAAAACAACCAGTTCGATATCCACTTAGGCTACGACATGAACAAGGATGCAGTGCTAAAAAGAAGTGGGGAAACGCTATTACGAAAAAGAAATGGCTAGTTACAGGAAGACAGGTACATCTTTTTTTCTGTTGAGAATTTAGCAAAAATGACAACAAAAACGTCACGATATAGGTGTTTCATTCATAGGCGTAGCCAGGAGGGGCAAAGGGGCCATGGCCCTCCCCAAATTTTTAGAAAATATAGTCATTTTGTGCTTTGAGAGGCGTTTTTCCAAACAAAATGCTGTTATTCGCCTAAAATCAAACGTTTTGGCCCCCCAAATTTTTGGGCTGGATACGCCACTGGTTTCATTACGCAATTAGGGATTGCCTTTCCCCCTCAAACATGGTCAAATTAAGAGGCAAAGTGCCTCTTAATTTTGGCGGTGATATGACTTGACGTTATTTGCTAGTACGCTATGTTAACATATCGTCGTCAACCCGAAATGACCTCTGCAACATGGGCAGCGAGTATGGAATATTTCCAGGCGTGCAATATACGACATCATAATCCGCTTCAATGAGCTCTAGGTTAGCTGCAAGCTTTCGAGCCATCCACCGACCCTGCTTTGCTTTCACAACTGCGATGATTCGGACTTATACATATCTGTTTACAAGTAAGCTGGTCTCCACCAATGTCACGAAGTGGAACATCCGTTCATGTTTCAGATTTAATGAGCGTATCAACACAAAGTTCTTACAGTGGAAATGAACGTGAATGCATATCTCATTTAATGCGGTGGTGGTTGCTGAATTTCATTCTCCAACTCTGAAACACAAGGTTTTAACCTTCTTTCAAGCGCCCCCCTCTTAAAAATATCAACCAACTCTGATCGCAGCTTAGTTGTCTCGGAACCCAAATCGAACTCGTAATTTGTGAAGGGCCGTAGTTTCCACAGCAGAGAATTCAGCATCGAATAATCGACCTTTGGAAAATTGACTCCAAAAATTTGTTGTAGTGGATTGAAATGCTCGTGCACAGTTGATTTTATTTTTGAATCCATCTTTGTGTTTTCAATATCCGAATCGCTAGTCTTGGTGAACTTATTTAAGTATTGAAACTTTGAAAAATCGCCGCTTGATTCTTTGCTTTGCCGCAACTCCAACTTTTGTTCAAAGCTTCAATCTTTTTGCGAACTTCGAACGTCACATCCTTTTGCTTGCATCGACAAGTTCAATTGATTTGCGTATTAAAATGTTGCAGACAATCAGAACAATTTTGCAAGACTAACGTTTTCCCGAAGATTAGTAACCATTGGTATCCTTGTTGAGCAAGAAAAACTGTTGTCGCAGTGGAAACATGCGATTTAAAACTTTTCCTCTACATAACCAGCGTACCTCAGCATGATACAGCAACTTCATAGCGTTGCTTCCATGCTTTGGTATGATTCTGAAAAATTTCGATGTCTCTTTGAACATGAGCGGATGAAATTCATTATCTTTATTTCATCGTCTAAAACAGTTATGTCCAACACAAACACCTTATTGAGCCAAAAATTACGTCACTATCTTTAACCAGTGCCGCACATTGAAGGACATATTAATGAGGGCCGCACATTGAATGGCTTACTTTGATCTTAGCAAACTAAATTTAGCTTACACTAAAGTACTGAAAGCGCTGCAATGGTAACGGACGTGATAAAGTGGCACTGAGGACTACCTGCATCAAAAACGTCAAATTCAAAATTATCAAAATAAGGACAGGTTGTGAGTATGTAGGATACTCATACTACAGCGAAAACCTAAACTGGGTCGCACAAAACCTTCGACTGGGCCGAATGTGGCCCGCGGGTTGGACATTGCTGGTGTGAAACCATCTCCTGACCCCGCTAATTGTTTTCTTGTTTCATTTTCTTAACAAGTACCTCCCGATGTGTCGTGCAAACGCAATAAGGTGAGATTATTTTGATTTTCCGAACGACTCTGAAGAACCTTGCATGACTGCTGCTGTATCGGTGGTAACTGATTAACACTTCGTCCAGTCAAAACCATGGTCCTCAATGAACAGATTCGATTTGTCGAAGATGGTTTGAGCAGTTGCACAAACTCCAACTTTTAGACAACAAACAATGCTTGACAATGTGTTTTGCTTCCTCATCAGCAAGCCTACAATACACAATCAGTTGCANCCCATCCGAAAAGTCTTGTTGTTGAGAGAGACCCGGACANAGAACGCAGTCGGTGAAAGATTGTGCTNCCTTGAGATTGCAGTGTCTTTGTTGTTTGGCTAAACAAGNACGTTGTGAAGAAAAAAGGACTGCATACTTTCTTAGCAATTTATCCCAATGCGCATGTGCTAATTAATTGATATGAGAGTTGTTTATACCGGATTTGTTTAAAGATATTGGAAGCCAGAAAATTTTGAAAGCATTGGCAAGATCGATTCAGTACTCACTGAGGTGTATGGAGAAGGCAAGGTGTCCATTGCTGAAGCAGCATACAGGTAATCAGTTTTGTTGCACCCATAATCTCTAGTCGCATCTAGCCTCAAGCTGAAATCAATTAATAAAATACTTTTCTATAGAGCATGTTCAAATTCGTTTGCTGCCCACATCTCCTGAATCGTCATATTAGAGATCTTGCATAATTGTTTTTATGAAGCGTGACCGCCAATTTAAACCTGTTTTCGTTGTATGTGATTTGTGCGTGCGGGACTTAACGGAAGTGTTTTCTCAGAAAGGCACTGATTGAAGTGTGCTGCAGCGTTCATACTCAAGGGTTGGGTTAAGCATACACACGAGCAAAGACGCACAAGTCACATCCAACGGAAATAGGTTTCATAATAGCAGTGGCGCCGCTGATTTAAACTGTTGCCGATAAAATCAAAGAAAGACCTTTCGGAAGGTGTTAAGAAAGATTTTCGGTTGGGCTAGATCTTGTATGTATTGTTTAACGTCTTTCCACCCTCACTCAAGGGAGTACCACTTACGCAGTCATGGCGCTAACAAGGAACACAAAGATATATAACAGATAACGTGCATAGATGTGAATATATATTTTCTAAAAACTAAACAGGATGTGTCAGGTAGTAAACTCTTCGACCTTTTCGTAATTTTGCAATAACAAAAATGCCCCGTACTGCTGAATAAATCGAGATCTGTATTGTAATCTAGTTCAGTGCAACTGTATAGCAGTTTTGTTGCCTGCATTCCAATTGGATCGTTGTATGGCAGTTGATCGAGGGTTTCCCAAATCTCATTTCGCGAAGATTAAGCTGACAAATCTGCCATGAGAAAGTGCATGCTGAAACAAGGGGCGCATATTCGTGTCAAAGTACTTTTGTAGGTAATGAGTCACTCTGCCAAAAACTTACATCTTTCTTGCTCGTGGTAGTTCCGCAATGTTTGGTATATATACTTTTCTTGTCCGCAGCTGCTTATACACCTGAACATCCTACGATAGGATCGATTATGACCCACTTTTTGGAGCAAACTTGTTGATACGCAAGCAGGGCCGACCATAGCAAGTGCGGGCCCCGATTGGAAGCACGTTTGCGGGGCCCCACTCAGTGGCGTACGCAGAATTTTTTAGGGGGCATTAAGTCATAATGATAGAAATCGGTGATGTTAAAGAGCAAGACCTTATGGGGCGATATCAAGCTAGGGGTATCTGGGGGCACTCACTCAAGTTTCACATCTCCAGCAGAGACTGCAACGAACATCACCGTAACACACAATAAGCCCAAGAGTTGCTACATTCAATACCTCCACTCTGGCCAGGTAACTCCCTCGGGGTACGGCAGCCATTCCCCGTGTGTTAAATGGAATCAACAAACATTGCTTGATGTGACCAGCCAGCAAAGATATAACTGCTTAGCTACAAAACATCAACAAAAGAAAAAAACACGACAACAGGACATCAAATAAAAACTACAAGGCATGTGACCTTGTATTACAATGCTGCACAATGACGACAATACCGAATGAAACAGATAAGTCAGCTCCAAGCGGCTCATTTCAGGCTATTGTAGCCTGCGATACAAATATGGCTTTTGCTAGGAGAAACTTATTTTTCGTTATTCAGCATCAGCAGTCTTTCAGAATTTTGTCCATGTTTAAGCCCCTGCTAATTTTGGATTCAATAATGGACAAAATCGCCAAAATATTTAAGCGCCCTTGTTGGATTGAGGATCTCAAATAAGTTTTAATTGGTTTCAGCATAGAAAAACTCCTTTTTCCAGATGCCAAGGTCACGGAGATGGTTATGTAAATCCTGAGGGTTATAAACAAATTAGGGAAAGACGTGTGCCTGTTATTGTGTGCGAGAAATTCAAACATTTCCACGGATTTTCGAATAAATGCTTCCATTTCCTCACGAAGCATACGCGTCCATGCTTGGTACTTCTTAAGGAATCGTTATTTTTGCGCACCTGCAATAGCCATTCAGTTGACATAATTAAAACTAGGTGCATTTCAAAGGTTTTCGCCAATATCAGGTTGCCTCATCAGACTTATACGAGAGGAAAAATGAATAACGCTAAAGATTGACTAAGCAGCACACATTTTGCAATTGTGAACTTAACTTATCGTGGTAGCCATTGAAACAGCAGCAACTATTGCAACATGACCTGCCAAATACGCAACGCTTACAACTAAAACGGGAAACAACTTCAAAACCCTAGGTGCTATTGAAAAAACTAAGCTGCACATTGCGGAATAACAGTGACTATTGTTACGATTACAAAACAAATTATGATGATTACGGTGTTAAAAACCGCGCAGGTCACTTTGATTTTCGTTGGCAGCGGATCCTACTCTATGGGCGGCGCGCCGGCACTGCACAAGCAGCTTCGATAGAAATAGTGTCAGTTTGCGTAGGATAGTAGGCGTAGCGCGGGACCCGATTGGGAAAATTTGGCTAAAGGCCGGCCCTGCACACAACTATAGCAGACTTTAACTAATTGACTTTTTTCGTGTGCACCCGCACCACATCGCCCAAAATGAGTCCAGAGTGAAATTTCTGCTGTTTAGACCGTTGGTCGTATGACAGTTGGTATGATCGACCTGAAAATGTTTGTGAAGGTCCTGTCGGTGCTGACGAGTGTCTGAATCTACACGTAGATAAGTGCGCTCTGTATATACGTATCTATATAGTTTTCATTCGTTGTAAAGTGTTTTGGGACTAAATTGGTGATTTTAGCAGCAGCAGGAATGGCATCAAGCTCCGACTTAAAATTTCAGATGGTTGTACTATCACTCTGCACTTGATGTCAACCACGGCGATGGAGTTATCATTGGTGCTTCCAACATGGAGCATTTCAGGACGAATATGGACTACTCCACAAAGGGGAAGTTGGATGACAAGGTGGTCAAACAAATGGACAAATGTTGGGCTGAAACCTCGTACGGATGTCCAAATTATTTCAGATGAACTTTGCTTGATCCGCGGGCGGCTCGTGCTTCCTTGCTGCTCTCACTTGCGTCCTCGCCGTCAGCAGCGTGTTGATTCAAGGATTTAAAGAACTCACAATTTTGTTTACTGCAGCGTTAATTTTTTGTCAATTTTAAAAGCAATTGCTTCCACGTTTGCTTGTAAACCGATATGCAAAGCTTTCTCTGACAACGCCACAACATGCACCACCGTTCTGGTGATGCTTTGAACCCATGTACGGAGAGAGGCAGACTGGTGCCTTTTTAAGATGCCAGGTTAAGTATTTTATCTCAGACTCAACGCCAGCAACCCGCGATATTAAAGAGGAATCAACTTTGCAAAATTGGACAACAAAAAATGGGCCTTACCAGGCGAGAGGGTAATTGGCTTAACCGGGTACCACAGCAACTTCTCATCAAAAGTAGAATTTCATGTCATCAAGAAAAATGATAACGAACGTACGGTGGAAAGTGTCAGATGTTTGAGGCGAGCAATTAAATCTGTTGCGTGTGGTTGATCAGCGCTAAATAAATGCACCATGATTGCGAATCAGTGCACAAAACGTTTCGATGAAATTTGATGCCGCTTGATCCTGAAAATACTTTCTCGGAAATGCCGTGCGGCAAGCATGGCTGTGGTCTACGTGGAGACGTTTAAGCAAGCGCTGACGCAAGTAATGCACCTCCATCTGTGCTGCGATACTTCACTCAACTTATAGTATAATGCAAAGCAGTCAGTGGTTGAATTTTGTTTAACAGGTTATTTTAAATAACTGCTGCAATAAACACAATATTACCATATTTTACTCCGATGGCACAGTTACAGAACCCTTGTTGAAAATCTGCGGAGTGCTACGTTTGATCTCGACTTAAAGTTGAGAGGCGGTGTTGTTTTACTTTAATGCTCTCAAAGTGTTAATAGGATGCGGGAAAATTTTTCATTCATTTTGGTAAAATGCATAAACGTGCCGTATCCTACGCAAATGCAACATGCTGTTCGACAGAAAATGAGGTGGTGGTGTGTATGAACTTCCCAAGAGATGATGAAATTGGAATAAAGTATTCAAAGGCTTTATATCATAGCGACGCAAGTGTTGTCTTCAGTGGCCACAAATGCTTGCTTTGATGAACTTCATACAAGCTGTTTTGACTATCAAATCACAAACAGAACGGGTTTTTGTCGTTAAAATCGAAAACGCTCGTTTTTGTCTTAAATATTTTTTTCTGGTTAATCATTGTTTACTCTGCTTCTATTGCATTTTGCGAAAGAAAGTAAATGGTGTATTGTATAAAAAAGCTCCCAGTGAAAGCGTTTCGCACCTTAATGTTTTACTTTGCTACCAGGTCTCTTACTCTTTTCAGAGGATTTCCACAAATTTTGCTTCGGTTTGGTTGGTTGTTTTGTGTCTTGTTCCTAAACAAAAATCAGAAAATTCACGAAATATTTTCACTGTATTTTTTAACTCAGTTATGCAATTGCTTTGGCAATTTTGAGCTAGAAAACACTTATAAGTCCAAACTAGAGACAAGCAAATGACAATGGTTGTTTTCCGGAAACGTGAAGTACGTGGTTTCGAAAAACGTCGATCAAGGTGCAATTAGTCATAAAAGCGAAATGCAATTGTTAAGCACAAATCTATAGCAGTATCTTGCTTGTCACCAGCATGAAAAGTGTAGAAACCAATACAGCAGTCTTGGAACAAATGCAGCGGTTTCAAAACTTGTGAGATTACTTGCGGATTCCGTTTTCAGATGAAGCTTTCGCGAATGCTAATTGTAAAGGCGAGGTTAGCGTAGACGTGACGCTGACCTCGCCTTCAAGGCCAGATTAAGGGGGGCAATTGCCCCGGGCCCCCCGTGATGAAATTTATTTCAAATAAAATACTTATTTGAAAAATTTTTGTGATTCAGAAGCGATACAAGAATACAACTCTATTATATTCCTATATTGCGTTAAGTATCAGGGGCCCCAACAGCAACTGATTTCTCTGCCAGTTTTAGTAATCGCTGCTGAATAGCCTGTAAGTGTTTTGGGTTTTGTTCAATGCAAATACAGTAGAATTTGTCTAATTCGCTCAATTACTTTTTCATCGGTCACGGCAGAATTCCTACCTTTTGTGTACATTTCTGTTCGTCAATTTGCTCAATTCGTCACATCTTTTTATCCCTGAGAAGCGTTTTGTTCGGCTAATACGTCATTTACAGTTTCACTTTTGATGTCTAAGCAGCTATAGTACGTGTGGAAATTCAAACAAATTAAGGCTCTCTGTCTGAGGATTGTTGCACCTCGCAATTTGTTTATCGAATTTGTACACGAGGTGCCAAGTGCGGCCCGACACCTCATTGAGAGGACGCGGTATGTTTTTAAAGTTTATTAAGATTTGAAAGGTGTTAGATTAAACAGTGGAGTCTAGAGTAAAGGAATTAAAGATTTTAATTTTTAGTAAATAGCCATAATGTCATAAACTTGCATTTTACTGCAAATAAAAGCACTATGTATACGAGTTACTATGATAAAGTATACGAGATGCTATGATAGAGTTTTCACCTGTTTGCATAATTCGTCACTTCGCCTAAATCGTCACTTTTTTCTAATCCCCTTGAGGTGACGAAATAGGCAAATTCTACCGTATATTTCATTTTGCTGGCAACGTTTTCCTAATAATCGTTCTTTTAGTATGAGAAAGGCTCTGCTCGTGCATCACGCCTATTGCACAAATGTCACGAAATCGTAACTATTTGCGTACTAAAGCTAGTGGTTGCTGACTGCTGTTTAGTATCAATCAATGTTGCCATTGGGGTCAGTCTCGTTAACATCAAATTGCTGCCTTTTTCAACATCAGATAACATCAAATTTTTACGCTCCCGTTTCATATAAGCTATAAATGCTTCAAACAACAAGGGTCATAACGAGGTTAGATGACGCCCGGGGTAAGAAGCAAGCTTGGCGTCCCCTTGTTCGAACCTGAGCTCTTTCGGACGCAAATTAACTGGTACTGAAGGAAGTACTTGCGACATTTTGGGACTTTTCGGCGCCCCCGCAGTGATTCGGCAACCCGGGGAATTGAGTCCCCCTTGCCCCCCCGTATTACGCCCATGGAAACAACGTTCACACTCAGCCTGACTGCCATATTGACATGTTTTTTTCCGGTGTTTTTGTTTGTAATCTCTGGTTTCTGCGTATTGTTGGGGTGAATGTTGTTTCTTGCCGAGTCACTCTTCAAGCCTGTGAAATATTTTTTTAGTAAAAATACACTCGACAGTAGTGTTTACTTCTCGCTGCTAACTTTATGTGCATTTGAGTAAGCACATTCTCGACTACTGAAAAAAACAAACGGGAACCTTGCGAATCAGCGAAAACATAACTTTTACAAAGGATGACGTCATGAATTACGTCACAGGGGCCCTCCAGTAAAAATTGCCCCGGCCCCCCTACCCCTAAATCCGGCTCTGCTCGCCGTTACTAGTACCTGGCACTGGTCTTGCATGCCAACAAAGCGACTTGACGTTTAGAGGTTGCTAAGCTGAAGGAAAGCTCTCACAAACTTAGGTTAATTCACAAGATGCTTCGGTAGAGCACAGGGGCAGATCCAGTCAGTAAGGTCAGGGGAGCGATTTCAGCAAGTCTCATAACAGCTTTACGACTGTAAGAGGGATAAAGTACTTCACAAAACTGTGACAAAACAATGGGCGACAAAATGGCCTGACATAAAGAATGCTGTTTTTCGAATTGTAAATAAAGTTATTTTCGTAGGTTTAAGGAGGGCGATCGCCCTCCCCTCTGGACCCCCCTGGTAGAGCAGCAGTACGGCAATAGTGTTATTAGGAAAAACACAGTCCTCGCCCAGGCAGAAATTAAAAAAAGTGCATTGTGTGGAGAAATAACAGTTGAAAAAAGAACTGAGCTTTCGCAAAACAGCAAATACCAAACCGTAGAATGCATACATTCGCTAATATGAAATTATTTTGTTATCCAATATTGGTAGGCTATTGATGCAACAGTTGGGGGAGAATGAAAAACTTATTTATCTGTAGATCAACTACAACGACAGAAAACAAGCTTCGTGCTTACAAGGTTTACCGTATTTACTCGATTGTAAGCCGCATGAGATAGATTTAAAAATTTAATGTAAGCCGCATATACTGTACCGGTGTCTATATGGGTTTTAGGTATCTGGATGGGCACGAAAATTAAAGTATGGTTACTGGTAAATGTTCTTGAA
>JGI24022J15233_10003386_pt1 | contig 15769 bp, 8 predicted proteins | sample Ectturendosymbi2_FD_15233 | JGI IMG/M metagenome (IMG submission 15233)
CTATGCAGTCAGTACACATCCGGATGAAATCGTCCTTGAGTCCCCCCTAAAAAAATTCCTGGATCCGCCTATGGGCACCCCACTGTGCAAGCAGGAGTTCGCGCTCCGGGAGGCAACTGTTGGCATGGGATTGCCAGTACGAGTATACCCGTGAACCGGCAGGCAAGCGTTGGCATGAAAGTACGAGTATCTCGTACCCCGGAATGGAACGTGTTAACCTGATTTTCGAGAGTACGTAATTGAAAGTCAAATATATTTAGTCTTTTCCTTGTTACCTGTCAAAAAATGCAACGAAATATATTTAAATGGAACCGAAAAAATGTTATACTCGTATCTACAGATTTTATTCGATGTTCAAAGTGAAAACGGAATATTGTTGAAATATGCAGTAGTTGAACACCAATTCCCCAAAGTAACGAAAATGCACTACATAGAATTCTCATTGTGATTATCTAGCTGAAGTTAGCAATGGGCGTCTTCACAAAACGCTTTCTTGGTGACTAACAAGAAGAGCGGGTCTGGTCTAGGCAGATCTTTACTCAGCTAATTTTGAATCACACCCTTCTATAAACCAAAATGCTTTCAAAAAACGAATTAACGATAAACAGAAATTATGCAAGTAAAGTTATGATCGTTGCTTCTTCAGAAAATACATTTATCAGACAACAGCTTTTCAAGAATTTGATGAAATTAGAAAGGTTTTGAACCTTTCCGATTTTTGGCAGTGGTTAATATTTAACAAACAACTTTTGTCGAAATTCCAGAATTGTGTTGTTTACTGCAACAGCATCTGGGTGCGAAACAGTAAAAAACAAATGCTGCCTGCAAATACTTGAAAGCATTCCCAAGCTTGCAGATGGGTGACCGAAAAAACCCTTAGGTTGTCTTGTCGATACTCCCAGACACTTGCGACACACAAACAAACAAAAGAAACACAGAAAGCAAGAAAACCAACAAACAAGGACAAAAGTTTAACAACAATAATTCAGTGGGTGCTCCAGTGCGAAAATATAAAGCAATGTCCTGTTGAAAATTAACAGCAATTCGACAGGCACTTCGGAAAATGTAGCAGGCACTTCTGAAAATCCAGTTTAAGCTCTGCAAAAAATTGTTAATTTCGGGCTTTGGGCTGAGTTTAAAGTTTTCAGCTGAATTTCTCTTTTATCTTCAAAAGCTACTTGGCCACGCGTTTCCAAAAACGTTTCAAAAGCTCAAACCTTTTCCAAGTCGACACGATGTCTCATGTATATAAAAATTCTTCAAGAAACCCAGCACTTTTACAACTTTTATATTATCATCAAATTAAAATCAATTGTTTGACAGATGTTTGCACTGCGTAATACATCTTAAAAGTTGCTCTCCATCTTAGTCACAAACTTCAAATATTTTCATGTCAGGATCTTGGCTTCATTCTGACGTAAATGTGGCCACTTTCTATATTCTCTACGTAATCGCAGAAAAACTCATCAATTTATATCACCCCGTTGATTGCGTAATTTTGATTACTGTTTTTTACTTAAACATAAAAGATACGTTTGAACGGTTTATCTCTTGAATTTCATCTTGCAGATCCTCTTGTTGACGACACTACTGTTTAGAAGCACTACTTTCTAATAAATTTCAAGAGTAACACCGAAAGATTTGGATAAAATGTATTAACCGGTGATTTGAACGAAACTAAATATTAATTCAAAGTCATTTACTTTTTGTATTCATTCAAAATCTTTTGCTTTTCGTATTAATCCAAAACCTTTTGCTTTTTCCTCCTGTTAGCCTAATTTTATAAGACCATTCTATTTGATGTAAAACAAACAATGATAAGAGTTCTTCACACCAGAAAAATAAACACTTTTAATAAGTTTTATTTTGACGCTTAAGACTGAGCAACAGCATATCTACGTATGCTTGTAAAGGGTAATTGTACTGCTTTACGCATGACAAAATAGTGCCCCTCAACATCTTGCGCACGTAGACCGGTGTAGACATCACTGTCACTAAGCTGCCTTCATGGTGTCACAAATAATGCAGATATTAATCAGCAACTTTCTAGGTATTCTAATGTTGATTATAAAGCAATAATGTGTTTCTGCGATGAGCACATTCAGCTGTTTTGCCGTTTGGTCGTTTCGAAACTTGAATGTTGATAAGTGCAGTCCGAATCCTCGCAGAGTTTTGAAAGCAGAGCATGGCAGGTTGATTCCTCGAATGCCCTACTTGACTTCTTCTTGGATGAAATTAAGTAATTTGATCAAGTGATTCATGCGTTAGTTCCAACTTAGCTCATTAGCTGCAATAAGTTGATTTGGCTTGGGTTGTCCTATGCTTTTGCAAGAGACTGTAAATAAATTTTTGTTTCTGTATTGCCAGGAAGCAAATGTCTCATGGACCGGTACGGGGCCTCAGCCCGAATGCTGGGGTCCGCTGTGTATAACTTATAATCGCAAAGAAAATAGTAAAGAAAACGAACAACGTTTAACTTCGTCTATTCCTGCGAGGCTACCTATTGTTTCGCACCGCTGCCATCTGTCATCAAACAATCGGTTCGAAATTCGAGCAGCCTTACGTCATAACGTTCAGTAAGATGATACAAGTCTTCGCGCCCTACACAAAAGAGTACTTTCCGCCTATCATCATATGCGCTCGGAAAAAATACGAATGGCGCAAAATCTAACTTCCTAGTTCGACCACTCCACACTGACGAGCCTTGATCAGCTTGCCCTCGCAAACGCTTATCAAATAATCTTTCCATTCCTCACCGTCGAAATCTTTAGCCATGCTGTAGCTGTCGATTGCTTGCTGATAACAAACAGTCGCTTTGTCATATTGTGACCTCTGCTGATGCAAATCACCGAGCTCTGCTATCAGATCCGCGTAAATCCATTGCTCCTCGGCATGTTCATGAAATGTGTCTTCAATGCGCGCCAGCAACTTTTGAAATGTTTCGATCGCAGCTTCAGTATCGCCGACCAAATCTTCACTTAAAGCAACCTCATGCATGGCCCAAACAACTTCCACACACTTTGCTCTCACATTGGTCGTTTTCATCGAATCCATCGCATTCTGAACGTCACGCATGAGTGGAATCACGTGAAGCTGCACTGCTTGTTTCAGGATGGCTCCATTTTCTACCATCTTGACGTTTATTTTCCACATTTTGACAACGCACAATCTCATCTCTCTCAAGGCTCTTAGCGCGTTTCTTTTCTTTTTGTGAAAATGGGCTGCCGCGTAGAGTATGGGTATCGATGCCTCGTAGTTTCTCATTTTCCACATTTCGCGAGCAAGTTCTCGAAGCTCATTACCAGTTGTTTTGCGTTTGGCTTTAAGCAAATAATGCATGGTGAAATTGATCTGGTTGGCTTCTTCGATTTTCCCATTGTTAAGGCAGATCTTGTACAGCTCCAATAAATCTGATGGTTTCTTAATTACGCTTGGCAAATTTAACGGACCTGCAAATACAAAAAATTTACAATTATTTGATAAATCCTTAAAATTGCCTTACAATTATTTGATAAATCCAGGACTAAATTCAAACTGCAGCGATGGTTTAGCGCGAACACAGTTCCATCGGAGACCAACGACTAACGTTTTATTGACTTCAACAGCAAAACCAAACTTCTTACAAACTTGGAAAGACTCTATCCGTTTCGACTACAGAATAGCTGCTCGTGCAAAATTGTGTGATACACTTGTATATGTATATCGAGGGTGATTTCATATGAATGGGACACCTAAGTGGAAACGGAATAGTTGATGCTGAAACAATCGCTTGAGATCTGAAGGCTTGCTTCAACACTCGTCCACGTAAGGTTTGTTGTAAGGGCTCTGCGCAGAACTTGTGAGGTGTTATGTCCAAATGCAAAGTCTGTGCAACATTTAAAACGCTTTTATATCAGACCACTTCGACTTACTGTAGATTGCAGATGCAATCAGACATTGTAACAACTATCTTAAATGTTTAAATCTATCAAAGCTTACTTAATCCGTTGTATATTTCAGAAACACGTTTGTGTTCATCGGAGGCCTTCCTTTGATTTTCTCGGAATTGAGGCTGCAAAAAATAATTGCACAAGAGCGTTTTCACTACACATTACAATTCACTGCAAACAAAATAATGAAGAAACTGCTGTTTGTCAGAAAAAAACTAGACAACCTCAACAACTTAAAGGAATGTAAACAACCAAAATCAATTATGCTAATTGAAGCGCCGATGGTTTGACTCACCGATTCTGTCACAAAGTGCTTGTTAAGGTCTGACATCAGCTTGTTAATGTATCGCTCAGCTATGGCTTCTAATTCTTGAAACTCTGGTTCAGTAGCAGCAAATTCTTCCATGCTTTCTACACCAAGAAACTCAAGTCTGAGTGGTTGCTCGTCGACATGTTGTTTGAGAAACTCATTTATGTTCCGCTTTATCTTACCGGAATGTAGGTCAGTCAAAGTCTTTTCTATGTCTCTCGTCAACAACTCAACTACGAGTGGCTTGCACTCGAGGTTGCTCACGGTGCCCCACGGCTGCAGCTGCTTTTGAATGACAGCAATGTGCTGTCTTATTGAAGTTGTCTTTTCATCTGAAACTGTACTTGAATGTTCCGCTTCGTTGCGAGGTTCTTTTTCCGGACCGTCCGCTCCAGTAAGAAGATCCCCAAGGTGTGGGAATTTATCATTTGTGCTTGACCCTGCCACGAAATTCGCTATGACGTTGGCAGCACTCCCTTCAAAGATGATTCGTGTAAAAGCTCCTCGCACAGTATTAGATTTCGGCGCAGGCATACCAACGTTTGAGCCACTGTGAAGGTCTTACTTTTAGCAATGACAAAATAAGTCTGAAACAAATTGAGTGGAGTTCAAAATCTCATTAATTCAAGCCCAGCAATCACAGAGCACCAGAACTGAAGCCCATTTAAGAGCAAAAGCATTGGAAAACAACGAGTCCAAAATTTTTGAGCGATTATCTTTTACTTCTTGGCAAGCGCGTTCACGATTTTTTTCTTTCATCTCAAACGTATTTTACAAAAATAACTGTGACTTGTTTCGACGTTGCCTGTTGCAAATAATTTCAGTATGGTGCAACAATACAAAAATTATCTTTATGAGGGATAATTGGTTTTGCATTTGAAGGATCTTTGCCTGATTTTTCGATGTAAAAACGACCAAAAACGTTATCGCAATTTTGCACCCACCGCATAACCATCCATTTTTCGCTACGCTTTTGAACAGAGCGTCGGTCACCAGTTCTCACTCAACCTACATTGCGCAAAGCACACGATCAAAAAATGATTTTTTTGAAACTCTACCCAAGACTTCAAACAGTGTCCATCAATTACAGATGGCGTGAATTGCGTAACGTATTCAACCGTGACTACTGTATGCGTTTAAAGTAAATCGTGTTGGGAATTTTTGGTGTGCGTCAAAAAACTGAAATTGTTTATTTTTACGCTGCTACGATAGCGCGCCTCTACATTAAAGTAAGGTTTTTAATTGTCTTCTTTCTGCCCCTTAAAGGATGTTGATGAAAAGTTAAAATCTCCCTCACAAATCCTACTTACGTTTGTATAAACCATTAGTTTTCAAATTGTCAACCCTGATTCAGTACTGGGACACCAAAGCGTTTTCAAGCAATCACAGAGCATTTTTTGAATGGACTGTGTGTCGTGCGGTTAACAGAAACATTTCCACATTTGTGTTTTGTACGTTTTCGCTATAGTCGAAGGAAACACAGCCATTTTTCCTCCATTTAAAAAGCTTTAGAAATCGCATTTACCCATACAGACGTTGTTAAAGTTTGACAAACTTACCAACACACGGTGAACTACGAACTGTATTAATTTTTGTGACACGGACCAAAAGGTTATGTAAAAATTTGTGACACGGACCAAAACGTTTTCAAAAATACTGATATAAAAAAACATAAAAACAAAACATTTTGCTGGAAAAATGTGAAGATGACCGATAAAAAACACTTTTTCACATAGGTCTACACTCTGTCTACCCTAACTTACAGTATATTTATAATATCTCAGTTTTTGCCATGACTTTCACGACGCACCATTACATAAACCAAAATCTAGTTCATTTTAAGCCTATACTTTTCCTTTCTTAATTTATATTTAAATAGTATTAATCGTAATTTTTATTTAGTATTCCAAAGGTTAGCCGGATCTCCATTCTCAGGGTGGTGTTCTTTGTTGGTGAGATCTACTCTTTGTGGATTTTAACTAATTTTCAAGTTTTATGGACTTTGCAGAACTGCGAATGCCAACTCAGCAGGCGAACCACGCAGTGTCTGATCCTTTACAGGCAAAGGGTTTCTTTCAACATATGCTACTTTTAGTCGTTGCTATTATTTCCTTGTTACAACAACAAAAATTAAGAATGGTCCCATAATATTTACATTTTGGGTAGGATTGTCCGCTTCAAGAAACCTTTTCAGTGTTTCTCCAGCGTCTGTAAATATTACTTTACTTGCCTGCATAGTAACAGACTGTTGCCATTCTTTGTTCACTGTAGCAGTTGATGACTATGTGACACACCATTGTTTATTGTGGACAACCAATTGTTTGACACAAAGACAAAGCATAACAATGAACATCAAAGGTCTATCCATTCTCTACAGTCACTTGCCCAAAGGACCTGGTCACCCTAAACAACGAAGGCCTGACTGAAATACAGCAGCACAGTGCATTTCAGCAGACTCGTTCAAATTCCTCACAACTTTCATTTCACACATTTTTTCATGTACTGAGTTAAGTTACATTTTGTGTGCTTATGGCTTTTTTAGATTGGAACGGGCACGCCACAAATGTAAGCAAAAGGAGACTGCTTTAAACAGCGTAAGCCTATACTGAGTGCTGCTTTGAAGCACCTTACACAACCTGCATGCGCAACTGCAGTTGCTTGAGGTTGTTTTTTGGTAACAAGTTGTGAGCAAATAGACGCTTGATGAAAACGAAATCAAACATACTCGCCACAGAAAAGCTTTTCAACCAGTTTACCCCCAAATCATAACTTGCAGCATTGAGTTCCAAAGGGCGCCACAGAAATGTTAGAAAAATCTTAGCACGCAATGACGAAATACGTGAAACCTCACGCAAAATTCACATTTTTCTTTACTTTTTGCGAATCTGTTGTGCTCCACCAATGAACGATTTCGGTGCATCTGCTCCTCAAAATTAATACCTACTGAACAATATTATTCAACTAAGCATTTGCAAAAGAACAGCCTGCAAAATTAAAAAGGGCTGTACCGTTCTTGGCTGCGAGCACGAAAGCATTCAAAAGCGCCTGGCTTTTCAGGTACCTGAATTATGACCAAGATGCTCTTGTTTGTACTGTTTGTAGAATCACGGCGATACTCTCCTTTTTTGCAAATTAAATTACAATCTGTCCGCATTCATTTTGTTTGAAGGCTTACACGTTGCCAACTGGTTTGAGAAACGCATATTACTCTTCTCAATGGGGTCTGGATTCCGTCATACCTCTGGATATCTAAAGTTGGGTCTTTTCCAAAGCTGCATTGATTCTGACTACGTCCAAGTTACTACATTAATAAACTTTTTGCAAGGACACTCGTGCTTTTTCTCCCAATGATTCCAATGGGCAGTAAGTGTCTACGAGCTCAACCCCGTCGCCGAAGCCGCCGCATATTCATTTCAAGGATTCAGGCCTCAGGGCACTTCGATCTGTAACTTCCATGGAGATCTGAACTTTACTGCGACGGTGGAAACCTTGCTAATGGCAATATTCCGAAAGCAAGCTTTGCTACTTTGATCCCGGCGTTTTGTTTCTGTTATTTTTATTTTCAAAGCATCTTTGTTATGATATATCGTCGGGGCTTGCTCAATTGGTGCATAGATATCATGTTACGCCACCTGTGCGCAAAGGTAACTTGTTGGGCTATTGTGTTAAAGAAGAGTATAATAGCAGTTTGCCGAGCAGATTCGAGGTCCTTGCGAACACATGTTTTTTTACAAGCAATATTCGGTGGTTCTGGCATGTCGAAACCAAACAACATTTGATTCGTGTGTGGAGTAATACAGGTGTGCACAAGCTTTTCGTCGGCAGCATTTCGTTTGTTTTTATGAATCGCGACAGCCACTGAGCTCAAGTTATTTATATCAATTACGATCAAGAACAGGGTATATTTCAGTATATCCTCTTTTCTCGTGCCTGTAAGCAGGACCGCAACCAGCTGATATTTATAGAAGGGCAAAATGATTGCAAAATGTTGTTGTACTCAACAACTAAACATGCTTTGAATATATGGGAGGGTATTGCCCGGTTTCTCCCGATGGTTGCGGGTCTGTCTGTAAGTATAATGAAACACCAAATATTTTAATGAATTTATTCAAGTACAATTCCACATATCCATTAGGTCTATTAAGTATCCGCATACAGTACACAAAGAGATCTGTTAAATCCACGGCCGCCATATCTTATATTTCAAATTACATGTGCATAGCCGTATACATCTTTATCAACTGCAACAGCCTGTGCACTCCTGGATAGGACTTTCAGCTTTGGACGGCACAGAATATTCACAAAATATACTTGTTATTTTCAACACCCTCAAAAGCATCGATCTATTTGCACGTAGCATACTTTTTTTCTTGTCCGCTTCTTTTTACTGTTAAAAATACTTTTGCCAACGAGAACTACACAAAAAAAAATCAAACCAGAGTTAAGCGTCATCTTTATCCACATGCAAAGAGTCTAAACACTTTTTGTATGCAACGTAGACCAGGGCTCTAATTTCTAAATCTGCTGCCAACCAAGATGCATTTCTTTTTATATCAAAAAGTTCGATAGGACGTTTCCTAATTATGTCTAGTTACGCTGAAGCTTGGGTTACAGGCTGATAAACGTAGAAATAGATACTTGAAGGTATAAAACTATAGGTTATAGTCAAATGAAATTGTTTCTGAAAAGGAAGGGTAATCTGAGCTTTTTCTTCCTTCAATTTTCACTAGATGGTTTTCCGAAATAAGCACTTGTCGTTACTCCTAGTGTTGTGCTGCTAAACTCTTTAATTCAGAAACAACATGACAAATCTAATGAAAAATTTATGAAGATTTTTGGGAATGAAATGTTAACCTGTGCTTGAAATAAAAAGCATTTCATAAAACTAAATATCTCTGTGGTTTTCAATAATAATTATTATTGATTATGATCAACATAACTTCACTTACCACCACCAGCATCTGGCGGTCGATCTTAGTGGCAAATAAAACATACCTGTTCGAAACAGTGATACCATCATCGGGGTGCCTTGGCAACCGCGCTCATACGTGCCAGACTTCTGGTTCCGTTTTGTTTGTCATACTGTATATATTCCGTCCTGGTCTTATAGACGCATCTTGCTGGATATTAATTTGTCGTAAACAGCATGGGTGAGAAAGACGCTGTCTCGGTAACATGTGGTGTGAGTAACTATCCTTGTTCCTTGTGGGCAGATTTTTGAAAGTGGAAACACAATTCAGATTAGTTCAACGGAATGCACGCCAAGACATGCACAAAACTCTGCAACAGTCGTATCAGCCACCTGTCTTTAGGGAAGGGTGAAAGGAAAACGTACGGGCAACAATCAAAATGTTTGAGAGAAAAGCTTTTACAAACTGATAATCCTCCTGTGATGCCGATCACATTAGACTTCCCCCACTTGGCAAAATAAGTTTTCACATTCTCTCAGACGAAAACTCGGATGCTGTTCACTGCACAGATCTCGCAGAAACACGCAATTGACACGTGACACGTTATTATGTAGTAGATCTTAATAATCTGACAGAGAAAAACTTACCAGCCCTCAAGGTTTGCTGATGGGTACACCCTTGGAGACTAGTTTGACAAAACCTCAATTTTGTGACTCCACATCTGCTCCAACTTTAAGAATATTTGCTCCGCATCTGCTTCCACCAAATTTGAAATTTTCAAAGTTAACTCCACCAAGGCTCCGCAGAATTCTCAATAGTCCTCAAACATATAGGCGTGTCAATCGAATAATGAAACCCCTCTTTCGCTCCGCGTCCATACAAAATGAAGTTTTCAAAATTCTGTCTCCGCCTAAAGCTTGCTGAGTCTTCTTCGTCCAATCCGTGTTGCCCTTCTCCGCTAGGTACAAAACAGAAAGAGCAGGGTATCGCACTTAACAGGTGATCATTGTTCAAACAGCCAGAAAAAAACACGGGATTTATGCTTCCCAGATATAGAAAATTGCCAGATGCATGCTTGCGTCAAAATCACTGCTGCATCTAGAAAAAAGGAAACTGTACAATAATCATCCAAAACTGCCACGTTTCACGTTTGAGATGCAAAGGTTTTCACAAAGTGCTCGTTACGTTTTAGGTTATAGAAATTCTGATTAAAACTTGTTTCTGACAGATATTTCTATGGTAACTGGTAGCACTCTAACCATCATGTTTTTGGAAATTACGCCCTGGATTTGACATTTTGCAGTTGTAAAGTACCCCACAAAGTTTCAGACTTTCTCATCAGAGAAACTAGTTGAAGGTCCCATCTCTTGTTTGGTTGCAGTCCCGCAATCTTCTCCAAAATGAATGAGGCCCGTCAGAGGGAAAACATTGATGATATGTCATTACCACTTTCTATTCGGATCGTTGTTTTGGTCAGATTAACGTGGAAACCAAACAGGTTGCAGCCTGTATTCGTGTCCTTCGAATAACCCTACGCTACTTTGTAGCGTCTTGATTTATAGAAATATTTGCAGCACAATGGTGCATTATTACAGTGGTTCTTAACCTTTACAAACACGCCGAACCGTTACGCAGAGGTGGGGGGAGAAAGATTCGGTCAAGATTTAAAAAAATTCCGGAAAATCTTCCTGGTATGTTTGGACAAGTTGCTTAAGCAGAATCACCGCCCTGCAAAACTTTCCTATTCGTTTTCCTCGCAGTGGTGCGAAAATTCGGGCGAATTGGAAATTCCCACCAAAAACCAAAGGTTCATAGTTGTATTCAAGGGGGCCTAGGGTCATGCCCCTTACAAAATTTGTAGAACATATAATCATTTTGTGCTTTGAGAGGCAGTATCCAAAATAAAATAGTGTTTTTCACCTAAAATCAAACATTTCCCCCCGCCCACTTTTTTGACCCCCTCAAGTTTTTGGTCTGACTACAATACTGCAAAGATTCCTGCATGCCTCTGGTTAGAGCTGAGTACCATGGATTGTTGAGACGCGTCTGCGCGCAGTAATCAGGAGCGTAACGATGGGGGAGCAAGGGGCACAATTACCCGGGTTCCAAATCACTATGAGGGCGCCGAATGACTGCAGGGGGCGCCGCAAAGTCCTAACAATGTCACAAGTACTTCAATGCAGTGCATTTGCTTCCGAAAGACCTCAGATTCGAACATGGGGGCACCAAACTTGCTTCTTGCCCCGGGCGCCTCGTTACGCTCCTTGCAGTAATTCAATACTCCTCTGCGTTGTCCATGTATATGGAGTGAGGAGTTGCACAATTGCATAGCTAGGTCATGATTCTTTGAGCTAATCGAGCACGTTCAATGCATTTTCGTCACATAGCGGCAGGTTGTTTGCAAACTTATACCTCTATAGCTTTTACACGCTGCATTATGATTCAATCAGGTGCTTAGTTCCGTCAAGAAATTCATCCACTCAACTTTGTGTTGCAAACCTACGATGCAGACATAGCCTACTGCGGACTCATGTACTGCACTGGCAACAGCCCCGAGACCCGAAACTGTTTTCTCGTTTTCATTTTGGAGGCTTGTAAAATCTTGAGTAAATTTTAAGTTTCCCATATTGCTTCCCTAGTTTCACTGCTGCCTTTTCTTTCGAGGCTGTCATCAGGCAACTTGCAAAAAAACAGATCAATTTCGTACAGCCCAGCGGCAAGTCGAGAACTGTCTTTAGCGAAAGCGACTGTGTTTGTGATTACATAACGCAAGAAGTTCTCATGCGGCAAAGAAAAAACGAAAGAGTGGTACTATTACCAAACAATAGCGTTGTTCAATCTCTTCCATAAGAAGTTGGGTAAAATATACAATGCTTCTGCGCACCGTAATTCGCGCTTTCAATATGCCAACGTATCAAGCCACTGGACGCAACCTTGGAAAGGCAATGTAATCAGTTGCTGGTGAAAACCAGGGTGATCAACTTTAAAACTAAAACGCAGAGCCACGATTGTTTGTGCGTAAACAGGGGCAATAAAAAGATTGTTTCTACAGCATGGCAACTACTAGCCCCCCCGGATTCGACCCGATCTTCCTGCTTCATCACAGTCAGATTGACAGACTGTACACAAGGTTTCCTGAGGGTTGAGACAAGTTACACAAGTCAAGGAGCAGCGGGCCTAAATCTCAATGTCGAAACTAGCAGTATATATGTCTGGCGATGCATATTTTGGTTGGACAAGTAGCTCGAATGGGACGTTAGACCCACAAGCAAGTACGACTGGTGCTAAGGCTAAACACCAACTGCGCAATACCTTGGACGTGTCCAGCGGAGATTAACGGCAGGGCCGGCCTTAAACCGATGCAACCGATATAGTTGCATTGGGCCTCGCGAATCTGGGGACTCCGCGCCGTGGTGTTTGGGTAGGTTGATCACTTTTGCTAGATACTCCTTACGTTTGAGAATTCAGTAGAAACGGCTGATACGAGAAGCACTTGTTAGCAAACATCGCTCTTGTTAGAACCAACGGTGAATTTCCCGTATTATCGAATGTTGTCAAACGTGCCCAATTCTCGTTGTAGGGCTTTATATCTGCGCTCTAGCCTCTACCATAACCCCAGGGCCGTAAGCAGGGGAGGCGAAGCCCCCCAGAAAAATTTTCACCCCCCCTGGAAAAATGTGCTGCACATAACTTTAAAATAATGGACATAGTTCAAAAAATTTGGGCCCCTCTCGGAAAACTCTTCGCCCCTCCAGGTGTTTCAAGTTGGCTACGGGCCTGCATGTCCCTCTCTTTATGGATGGAATTTGCTTGTTTGTGGTGCCAGTTAAGACTGCAGTAGGCGTACAGCTATTGCAAATAAGGTGCTTCAACTTGCAATGAACAGTCGAGACGAGTGTCTATATCAGTGCTCTTCAACCTTTTTGTCATCGAGGAGCCCCTGATATTACTTTCGCGTCTGTCATGGAACCCCATTAACAAAAATTTAAAAGACACGAATTACTTGCAAGAAAATCAAGTATTTCGTTATTAGATATTTCAACAAACAAACAGTTATTACAGAACTTAAAAAGCAAGAAATTTAATGACTCGCTTGTTCTTGCATGTTTGGAATTTAGCTGCTACATTCAGAATTTGATCATCCGGCAAAAAGAACCTGCATCTCAAATATGTGTCGGCCCGTTTTCTAACTTTGACAATTGACTTACATTTAGTCCGCTTCAGATCAGGTGCATCTTTTACATTTGAACTACATTTCTCATCACCGTCCACACCTTCGCTGCTGCTATTATGTCGCTTCACATATGAAAATACGCTATTTTGCTTCATCTGGCTTGACTTAATGGTAAATTGTTGGGATTCACATTGTTTTTACTTTATTCCCACAAAGGTTGAATAGCAGCTCTAGTCTGTGACTCAGTCTTCTATCTACCAGACTCAGGCTGAGTCTACTTTTGCTCAGTCTACGCTACTGTAAACTGTGCATCGGCAACATCGTATAACTGTGATGCTACAATAACGTTCTTCTTAACTGCACAACAATGAACAACAAGTGACGCACAAAATGTCAATATTTTTTGTTCCGCTATCTGCACTCAACCTCCTGTATAACTAACTGGTCTACTTGGAGTCTGAATGCAGCATGGTGATCTTAAATATTTCACAATGACGCATCAACATACTGAAGCAAAAATCATTTCCCCTGAAAAACATGAAACTCTCACGGACCCCACTACATGTTTTGTGGAACCCTAGGGTTCAGCGGAACCCCTGTTGAAGAGTATGGTCTATATCGTATTAACTTTGATGGAAGTTTTCCTAACATAACATTGTTCAGTTCCTGAAAGATCCTGCTGTTTTGGAAAATTTTTAGTTGGGCCTGGATAATCCGCATTGTGACAAAGGCCTGCAGTTTTGTTTCATGGCACATTTCAACAAAGGGTACTCATTTTAATATTTTGTCAAAATAAAACTAACCCGACGGCATTGACACAAATTACGAAACATGAAGGTGGACCCCGTAGACGTAGACTTCCTATTCGAGTCCGAAGACTCCAGCAATTGGCCATTCAGCCAACAGCAACAAGTATTCTAGTTTGCATTTTTTGGCTTGTTCTGTACTGGACACTGAACCGTGTCAGCCTGTCTGAGCTGTCGGTCACCAGCTGTTGAGTAGCAACGGTAGTTGTACCAAAACTACCGGTGTTGTTGGTCGTTTTTCTGAAACAGTTGCAAGGTGAAGTCTTCGCTTTGAGAAAATTGTATAGTGAGTCGCGACTTGGTTATATACAGCATGTTTACTTAACCGTGATTAGACGGTACGACCTTTTTGTAAAATTGGCAGCATGGGAGGCAAATTATGGAAATGATACAATTTGGGGACCATAGCCCAAGTGCCCCTTGGGGACTTCCATGGTGTTACTGTAGTTGCATGTGTTACAGGCAAGTTTGCCTGTAACAACTTATTGCTGAACAGAAAACAAACTTGTTGAAATATCCTCAAGCCTGAGACAGCCAGAACAAATTCAAAAAGATTACAGCCAATCTAAACTGATTATTAAGTCAGCTGACCTGACTGAAGACGGCTATCCCAGGACACTGACCTCAAGTCGCCCCAGCAACAACGTCATTAATTCGTCAGCAGAAGTCACAAGACAAGCAGCAGAAATCACATGAAGCTTATCACGACCAGGAAACGATGACGGAATAGAAGGGGAAACCCCAAGCACCAACGACTACCTGAAGGTGCTGGAAGTATTTAAAATCAGCTAATCACCACACGATTCAACAAGCAATAGCCAATTAGAACACCTGAAGTAAGGGGGCGTGCACAAGTCACAAGACAATTTACAGGTATAAATACCGTCTCATCTGGACTGAAATTCAGAATCTTTTCTCTCTACCTTTTGTCCAGTGGGCTAAGGTTAAGTTATTGCCCTGAGCACCATTCCGGCAATAATCAGAAAAGAAAAACTGGTTTGCTCCGCCTTTTGCCCATTGGGCTAAGGTTAAGTTATTGCCCTGAGCGCCATTCCGGCAATAATCAGGAGTAAAAACTGGCTTGTCCGAGTTAATCTCTGTCAGACCAAACGGCAAAACTTGGCTTGTCCGGGTTAATCCCTGCCACTCGAAACTACAGAAAACAGGCTTGTCCGAACGAAGTTCTGTCAGACTATTTTATGAGATTCAGATCATGAAAATGAAGTTTTGCCAGTTTGTTTTGTGAGAGCTAGATTATGAAATGTGAAGTCCTGTCAGTTTCAATTACAAATACTGTATTGTGCTATCGTGCCTTTGTCATACAAGTTGTTCAGGCTTAAATTGTATTTATGACTAAATTCTATTCGTTTTGTTAAGTAGCTTTACAAGTCTGAGTTCAGTCAATTGGTTTACTTTCTTCAGCCGTTGAAGGTTTTACCATCTTCAGCTTACCGCCTCGGGAGGCCGTATAAAAGGTGAGCAATGCTCCTGTTTATACCGCAGTAGACATTTCTACACTTGGGCGCGAGTCACATGAAAATTCTCAACACGCATGTACACCTTGGTGTATACCCGTTCCTGCTCGGCATGTCGGTTACATCCCTTTGTAGCCCGCTTGGATCGAATCCAGCTTGGCAGTG
>JGI24022J15233_10003387_pt1 | contig 15769 bp, 10 predicted proteins | sample Ectturendosymbi2_FD_15233 | JGI IMG/M metagenome (IMG submission 15233)
AAAAACATATTTTGTACAAACAACTAATACACTGGAAGCATGCAATGAAGCCAAATTTTAGTTATTCTTTGTTCCAAACACAACTTTTTTGTTGGTGGGACAGTTCGTAAGTTCTCCCTTTTCCTGTCTCATAGTTCTTTCAGTAAATGTCAACATTTGCGGAAAACAGTGACAGGGATTCTCTCAACGGATCGAAGACAACAAACAAACTTTAGCCTTGTGGCAAGCTTCTGAGGAAATCTGCCTGCTTTCTGCTTTCATTCTTCTACAATGATTAAAACTTGCAAGCATATCTGTTTTTTATAGTTATAGGCCACAAAGATGGCGGCAATTAAATCAGTCACAGTTTATTGATGGGGAAACTAGTGTGATAGTTTCCACGTCAATAAACTGTGACTGATTTACTTGGCACCATCTTTGTGACCTATAACTATGAAAAACAGATACGCTTGCAAGTTTTAATCGTTGAAGAATGAAAGCAGGCAGATTCCTCAGAAGCTTGCCGCAAGGCTAAGTTGTACATTATTGCAAATTGCTACGATATTGCAAATTGTTTGAATGGTGCAAATAAAAAATATATAAACTATGAGTTCCGTTGCATTGATATAACCAAAGAAATTTGTATTTGGCCATGCTACAATATACAATCTTAAAGCTTAAGTTTACGGACAAAAATTGCGGCCAGCCAAGACTCACAAATAGCAAAATGTGGCCCATGCCTGGGGAACTTTGGGCACCCCTGATTTAAACAATTTATGTATATGTTGAGGAATGTATGCAAAAAAATGTCAAGATGCAAAATCAATTTTAGCAAAGAATACGTAATCATAATAATAATTTAAGCTTTGAAATGATGCTTATCAGTTTCCCTCTCTGAGATCCCAAGCAAAGCTTTTGCCAAGTTGAGTTGTGATCATGAAATGATAAATTTGTTTATGCCAGAACTTGTGTAAAACCAAAGAAGTACTACAGTTTAAAACATTTTTGAAAAACAAATGAAGGTTGAGTTTAATAGATGACTGGCGCCTGATACTACTTATTGCACTGATAATGACTTCCTGGTCCTAATCAACTTTTGTCTGCTTTCATTTCATAACTTTCACTTTTGTCACTACAATTTAATGAAAACTTCTGTTGTTGAGTTGTTGACAAAGATATATTTTCATAACAAGCTTTGAAATCAAAGAACATTTAATTACCTCAAGGCTCAGGGTACTGTACTTAATCAAAGCTTTTTGGTCAATTTGTAAGTTCTGGATATCAACTGTGCTATAAGCCTTGATTGCTAACTCACACTACTTCCATTGGGAACACAATAAATTTACAAAAGCGCCATCAATGTTGTGGCTTGGAAGGTTAATCTAGGAAAATTCTTGAAATTCAATATTGGTGCTTTCTACTTCAAACCAGGAAGGTACAAAGTAAAACACCACTATATGATGTTTTATAATAATAAATGTGTGTTTATTTAACAAAAAAATTTACAATGGGTTCAATTTGACTTGATGTTAATGTGATTTTAATACATTTTTGACCACCATTTGAACATCAACTGGGTTTGAAAGTTGTATAACCTTTGTTTAACAGTGTACTCTTACTTAAGGAGATCACATGTACTATTGAACAGAAATACTACTTCACAAAAACAAGTTAAACAAAAATGCCAAAACTTGCCAATGGATGGAGACTTGAATGGATACTTCTCTGGTAGGTCTACTCGCACCTTCCACACACCACCTTCATATGGAGCTAAATAAAAGATAGTGGTTACAACTACATGACTGTCTATTGAAAGGAATCCTTTGACAGCCAAGAATCAGACACTAAGCTTACCCTTTAAGTCCCGCATGTGCCACTTTTTTTGCTAAGGTTTGCAACACTATAATTCACCAGCCAATTGAGCTAGAGAGCTGTTCAAACCATCTATAGAATCAGCAAGTCTTCTAGTTGAGATTGAAAAAAACTTTTTCATTTTGGGTTTGACGTTCTCTGGGGAGGACGTCACAATAAGGGAATGTTTTTGCATTTCTGGCCAACTTTGGCTGACCCTGAGCGCCAACCCAATGAGCCATTTTTTTGACTCAAACTTTTTTTCAAACTAGGCTGTAATCCACATCTTTAGAGCCCTTGATTGCTTTGCTAGCATATCTGGAGCCAAATTTATGGCCCAAAAACCCAGTTTTTGAGAAAAATCAAAAAGGTTCAAAAAAGGTAACATTATCCATTTCTGTCCTAACTTTGGTCAGCCCTAACTTGGCAGCAGATTGAGCTAGAGAGTCGTTCAAACCCTTTTAGTTTAGAATATAAAAAAATCTTAAGTTTCGAGTTTGGGGTCCATGGGGTCATGATTGTGGTGTTTTGCGGTTATTTTGATGACGTCATTGACTGATCCAACAAGCCAATATTGTGGCTCAATTTTTTTTTGATTCTTGGCTATAATACGAGTCTTCAGAACCCTTGATAACTTTTCAGCATTTCTGGTTCCAAAGTTTTGCTAAACATTTTTTGGGATTTTCCTAATTAATTTGTGTTTTTTTGCCCTAATTTGGGAACCAGGAACTCTGGAAAGTCGATCAAAGACTCTAGGCAATTTAGCCTAGAGTCCAAAAAAACTTTGCACCATAAAATCGGCTCGATTGTTCAACACCCAGGGGATGATGACATCATCCAAATGTAAACAAATATGCATAAACACCCTTTCATTATGAAAACATCAACAAAAAACCCGACACACCAAGCTTGCATTTTTTTCAGTCTAAACTACAAGACTTCACAAGTCTTTAGAGGGCTTGAACAGCTCTCTAACATATTCTGGTGGTGAGTTATGGCCATATGCAATATGGGTGTAATGCACCCCAGGTTAGCATTTGTGTGGGTAGACATTTTGACCACTTTTTGGTTTTTGGGCCATAATTTTGGTTCCAGATATGCTAGAAAGCCAATCAAGGGCTCTATAGACTCGGATGGTAGTTTAGTTTCCAAAAAAAATTTGAGGGAAAAAAATTGATTCATTGGATTGGTGCCCAGGGCTGGGCAATTTTGGCCAAAAAAATGCAAAAATTCCCCCACTTGTGACATCCCCTAACCCAAAACAAAAAAAAAATTTTTTCAATCCCAACTAGAAGACTTGCTGAATCCGTAGATGGTTTGAACATCTCTCTGGCTCAATTGCCTGGCAAGTTATAGTGTTGCAAACCTTTGCAAAAAAAGTGGCACATGTGGGACTTAAAGTGTCAGACTACATATTTCACCTACTAAGTAGGCATTATTAGGAAGTGTACGAAGTATAAAATAGAGTTAAATAAAACCTGCAACAACATGTTTTCAAAAATGCTTCATTTCTATTAAGATTTAAATTACATTTGTAACCTTTCCTACAGATGATTCAGGATAATTGCATGTCAGTTAAACGCATGAACTGTTTAATCAAATAGGATTCTGGAATCTCAAACCAAACCCATCCATAGGTAAAGAAAATAGTTGGGTTAATTGCGTAAGATTTAATCGCATAAACTTGATATTCGCATAGTAATGTTGCTTTCATTTCTAGATTTGTATGACTTAACCACACATTTCACTTCAAATGAGTGTATAGTGCACTGTGCAGATAATGTTGAAAGCAGTTGCTGAGCTTCTATCCAAAAATAAGGAGGTGCAGCACTTAATACAATTTGTTGGTGATTTCAGCCTCAGGGGGTGAACCTGTTTTTGAAATAGAAAAAGGCATGCTTGACAGTATGCTCAAAGACTTAAAACAAACAATTTAGTGTTTTTTTGAAAATAAATGATGTGTAGTGTGCATTTTTGTGTATCAATTGACCTCATTTTCACTCTAAATGTTTAACAACCTGTCCCCTTAACAAATGTTTATAGTATAGATCAAACTGTGTTTGGCAAGAACTATGCAAATAGAAGTATAGTTCAATCAGGGATTTGTATAACTTCTGGAAGAACTTTTATGTCCCTCAGTTCAAGAAATCTCTTTTCAGTGTCAAGCTTCCAGGTATCAGCGATGTCAGGTAGCAAGCATTTGGACAGTAGTAAAGTTAGGCAGTAAACTTGCAGATATTAGTTGGATATAGATAATTGCATATTCTGGGTAAACGCATGAAAAAGCGTAGCAAATTGTCTATGCAAGTAACTGAATTCTTCTTTATCAGTACATTACCAAAGTCTCAAGGTAATGCTTAGAATCAATAATCCTACTCTGGAACCAACATGCCAAGCTCATTATAATGTTACTTCAGGCCTGTAGTTCTTGAATTTTTTTCCTTATTACCCACTTCTGGTTGAGGCTGAATTTTCATTTCCCACTACCTAAATTTAATTGACCATTTGCACTAGTTCTGATGAACTTTAAAGAAAGTGTATTCAACAAACAGAACAAGTAGACAAATGCAACCCCTATCATTCCCCACAGGTTAAGAACCACTGCTTTAGACAGTGAATTGTTTTTCAAAAGATCTCCATACTTGCAGAGCCGGCTGAGTTTTGCTTAAAAAGGTGTAATTTGCCCACATGGGCCAAGTCTGCAACTCCATAACTTGCCAGTCAATTGTGCTCAAGAGCTGCTCAAACCCTTAAGACTTGGTGAGTCTTCTAGTTTGCAATGAAAAACAATTTTAGGCTTTAGGGTTGTTTTTTCGTAGGTGACATCATAAGTGGGGTAGGTTCTTGGCCATTTTTGGCTCAGGTTATCTGGCACTGGGCGCAACTGTTAGATGGGAGTATTTTGTCCAAGCTTTTATTGGAAGCTAGGCTAAAATCCAAATCTATTGAACCTTTGATGAGCTTTCTAGGACTCTGGTTCAAAAGTGATGGCCAAAAAAACACAAAATTGGGACTTATACAAAAAAATTGGCAATTTTACCTAACTCTCGAACCAGAAATACTAGAAAGCTGATCAATTTTAGTGCAAACAAGAAGACCCCCCAGTCTTTTGAGGGTATGGATAGCTCTCTAGCACAATTGACTGGCAAGTTATGGAATTGCAAAGTGGCACAAAATTAGCAGCTCAATGAGTGATTTCCAAGTACAGTAGATTTTGCCTAATTCGTCACCTCAAGGGGATTAGAAAAAAGTGACGAGTTAAGCGAAGTGACAAATTATGCAAACAGGTGAAAACTATATCATAGAAGCTCGTATACTTTATCATAGTAACTGGCATACATAGTGTTATTATTTGCAGTAAAATGCATGTTTATGACGTTATGGTTGAACACAACAATTAATTCCTCTACTCTATCTGGACCTTTTAAATATTTAATAAACTTTTTTGCGTTCTCTCAATGGGGAGTCAGGTCACGCTTCGAACCTCGTGTATAACTTTGACAAACAAATTGCGAGGTGCAACAATTCTCAGACAAAAATCCTTTAATTTGTTTGAATTCCCATACGTACCAGCTGCTTAGACATCAAAAGCAAAACTGCAAATGAAGAATTAGACGAACAAAATGCTTCTCCGGGATAGAAAAAGGTGACAAATTAAGCAAATTGGCGAATTAGACGAACAGAAATGTATACACAAGATAGGGATTCTGCTGGGACCAATGATAAAGTGACGAATTAAGCAAACTGACAATGACAAATTAGATGAGTTCTACTGCACGATATATTCGTACAAGGTATAGCAGCTCCCAACATGTTAATATTAATCAGTTTGACTAGATTACAAAAAAAAAATTTCTCTTAAACCTTAAGTCCCATGCGCCAAAATTTTGGCATGAGACAGTGAACATTTTCTACCATAACTCATCAGGCGATTGTGCTACGGAGTTGGTCAAACCCTCAAAAAGATCCAGCTAGATTAGTACTTTAGATAAAAAAAAAACTAGGGAAGGTTGGAATAGCATTTTTTGGGTGGCGTCATAAATTGGTGTGGGTTTTAGCTATTTCGACTCAGGTTACCTGACCCAGGGCCTCAACCACCTAGGTGTAATTCTTTGTTGTTTTTTTAAATGAAACTAGTCAAAAATCTGCATCTTCTGAGCCCTTGATGGCCAGCTGACATTTGTGGTTGGCAAGTTATGCCAAATATGTTAAAATTATCTATATACCGGTACTTAACTAAAGATCTAAATTTCTCTATTTTTTTTGTAAGACTGTAGTTTCCTAACCACAGATGCTAGAAAGCCAACCTAGTTTTTTTTAAGAAACAAAACATTGGGCCTTGAAGTTATGGCCTTGGGCCAGTAAGAGGGGCCAAAAGCGCCTAATCCTATCCCATTTAGACATCATCAACAGAAAACCCCAAGTCCAAACCTACCCAATTTCTTTACAAATCTAATCTACTAGGCTAGCCGCACCTTTAGCGAGTTTGAATACTTCTCTAGCTCAATTAGCTGGCGAGATATGGTGTGGCTAAGACACAGGTATAATATGCCCAGGGTCAGCATTTGTGGGAGCAGGATTTTTATCAATTTTTTTTGTTTTTGAACCATAACTTTGGCTCCAGATATGCTAGAAAGCCAATCACACCAATTAAGTGCTCTAGACTTGGATTCTAGCCTAGTTTCTAAACGAAAATTGAGTCAAAAATTGGCCTATTGCGTCGAGGCCCAGGACCTGGTAAATGGGCCTAAAAAAACTAAAACTGCCCTCTTTGTGACGTCACTCACAAAAAAATAAAATCTGAAACTGACCAAAATTTTTGTGATCGAATCTCCTAGACTAGTCGCATCTTTAGAAGGTTTGAACAGCTCTCTAGCTCAATTGCCTGGTGAGCTATGACTTGCCTAACTTGGCCAAAGTTCAGGAGTCAAGGGTTAAAGGGCTGCACAGCTTAAACTATGCATATTGGATATTCATCATAAAAAATATCCCTAGTAGAGTCATCTTTGCAAAAAATATTTATTTGGTTTAGCTCATCTTTTTTCATGGCTAGGGAGCCAAATGCCTGAAACGTAGGGGTATTTTCTTGTTATGGATCATTCCACAACAGATCACCCAATGGTACTAACACTAACATTACTGATTTGCTTCAAATTTGGTGTGCAGGTAGGTTGTGCATAGAAATGCAAAAATTACAAATTTAATCAAAATTTGACTAGTAGTTTCAGAGATACTGGTTTTTGAAATGTTAAACTTTTGCAATAAAACTGTATCAAGGATGGATATTATAATTTAGGGTCCTGAGGAAAACTCTCAGAAAGGAGCCCCTAAACCAAGTTGTTGAGGGGGCCCCTTTTGATGCATTTGCACATAATTTTAATTTATTTTGAAAAACATATGACTGGCTTCAATGTGGCTCTAGAGCAGTGGTTCTTAACCTTTTATCCACCACTCTTCCTTAAGTAATTTTCCTTTGTTTCACGCCCTCCTGAATGCAAATAAGTTATAAAAACAAATGTACTATTTTGTAAACATATTAATTTTTTCATTTTCAGGTTTTGTGACAGACACAAAGTCATTAGAGTACAAACACACACAGTCTGCACAATGCGGATTGATAAAAACAGACATAACTGGACAATTAATAGCGAGTTTAAAGGTAGAACAAAAGGGTTACAGACACTTTCCTAACACCACTGTTCACTAACTCGTAACACTTGATACTACATCCAGAATAAGACACTAAGTCTATCCCTGGTCAAGGCCAGGTGAAGTACGAAAGTATTTTGGCATGTACATGCCTCAAACAAACGTTGTAACATCTGAACATTTAGTCACAAAGTAAAACGCGGTTGTAGCATTCATAGAATAAGGACGAATATAAACAATCCGACTGTATCAAAGCGTGCAACCATGTGTTGTTCGAATTTCTACACCATTCAAAAAAGAGGTGCACATTTTTTCACAGTAAGGTCTCACAAGTAGGAATGTTGTATTAAACCTGATGACTACTAACATTCGCTCTCCAGGGCAAGTTGTATAGAGCCATGCAGGCCTGCACCCAATATTATAGGCCACTGGTTACTTGACAAGTTTGGCTAATATTTGGTGCAACATTATTTAAACAGCATTGCATGAAAAACGCATCATTTTAAGCGACATCATGCAAGATTTACCAGTACTCACAGATATGCATGTTCCCACTCTAGCCTGCATGTTTAATGTGTTGCAGTTGCTTGTTTTAGACTTATGCGAACTTTTGCAAATTCATTTCTTTGTTTTATTCACTCTGTATAGTTTGCGGTTTACTTTGCAGAATATTACAAATTATTCTAATTGTACGTCAGTTGAACGCTACAACCGCGGTTTTGCATAAGATTCCACAATCTTAAACCAAAACCGTTCATACGTGAAAACTATCATACACTTGATCGTATAAATTTGATATTCAAATAGAAATGTTATTTTTATTTATAGACTCAAACACTCACTCCGCACAACTTAATGTTAGTGAAAGACACGGTTCTGAAATTAAGCAGCTGAGTGTCATCGGCCATTGGTATGGCCAGAAAGTGACGTTACTATCTTTCTTTGGCCCAGAAGTTGACATCATATGGCGGCCTGTAGCTGCCACGCTGCATAAACCTAGTCTCACATTCAACAAAAGTGTGGCACAAGTACAGTTGAATCATCATAAATATACATCGTTGCATCACAGAACATGGCAGGAGTACTATAGAAAATGAGTATCATGCATGTGTACAGCCACATTGCAGAAAGCTCGTTGAATTACAGAAAGCCATAATGGTATCCCATGCTGCATGGAGCTGTGCAAAATGCGACTTCATGTTCATCTGGAATTAGGCAAGCCACTCTGCGATGTAGCCAGCTACCTTGAAATTCTATGTGCATCATGCTGTTCTCAAATACGAGAAAGGCACAGATGTTATTGCTAAAGGGACTTGGCATGCTGACTAAACAGTCCCTTAGTTGTGCCCATGAATGTTTGATGCAGGCTCAAATTTGGCCTGCAAAATTTTAAGAAACTTAACCCTTGCTTCCATCTCTGTTGGTACTAAGCCAAATAACATGTAGCGGGATAAAATTAACACTGGTGTGATGTTTGGAAGGTGCACATTCCCGTTAAAAACTTTCCAATGTTGTAGAGCATGTAAGGGCTTGTGCCTCCCTGACTATTTCTTGACACTCCCTTGGGGCAGCGCACACCCTGGTTGAGAACCACTGCTCTAGAGTGTTTTATAAGCTTTTTTACAAAACAATGCAAAAGCTAGGTCCATCTGATATTTATTTGCATGCATAAATGCAATATCTAGTTCCTCAATGCATACCCATTAAAAGAATATTGCTTATAAACATATGCCTTAGGCCCACAGAATAAAGCAAATTATTGATGACTAACATTAAAAACAAATAATAAACTTGTTTTTTTGTCAACACTAGTTTCACATAATTCAAATGCTTCTATTTCCTACATTCCTCAATACATGACGAGAATTTGGTAGGGGGGCATATAATCAAGCACTTGACCTGGGCATCATCAGACCTCTGCATGTGCTTGTCTGTATCACTCACCTAAATCAATGCGTCCTACACCAGTGGACAACCTTCCAACCCTCGCAGGCATCCAACCTGCTCAGCTTCATCACAGTGGAGCCACACTATCTCTAGGATGCCGTGCCATGGAGCCTGGACATCTGCTCCACTCAACGCTCACCCGTCCATCGAGTGCAGATGCATGGCGCCTCAAATCGAGACACCTGTTTGCACCTGCCGCATAGCAACTCATCATGTTCTCTGACAACATACATGCGGTGCAGTGAGCAGATCATCAATGGAACGCGGAGTGAGCGGACAACCCCACAAGACTCCGTATTTTAATTCCACACACCAGTACACCCCCCTGGAATGACCCTCCCAAGAAGAGCCTGGGTCCAGCTCAACTGCCTCCGCACCAGTGTCGGACATTTCCACTCCTGCTTGTACAAATGGGGTCTGGCCTCCTCTGCGGCTTGTGAGTGTGGCGCAGAAGAACAAACCATCAACCATGTCGTCCTCTAATGTCCAATCCATCGACCTTCCCACGGACTGCACGGCTGACGGTTATGGACGATGAGACAACCGAATGGCTGCTCAACACCTGCCCCGAAATCTAGCACAGCCAAGCAGTGGATAAAAGAACTTGCTCAAATGACAAAAGAAAAAGAACCTAAATCAATGTGGAAGTTACTTAATGGTACAGATTACACCAAGCAAGAAAGCTGCTTGTCTCACGTTTTTATCTCTAAGAAACATATTGCTCAAAATCATATTCTATGCTAGTGGTTCTCCCATTTGTGGAAATACTTTCCACCAGTAATACACAAGGGTTTTCCATGTGCTATGTAAGCAGCTTGCAGGTCATATACAAAGTCCTGCATCTTATGACTACTGGTGTCTATAATTGCAGCTGTCAAAAAGTGCTTGACTTGTTGCAATATCAAATCACCCTATAATTTAATATTACTCACAGGCATTTCAGTTAAACACTTCTTGTTAGTTACGTCCAACTAGTTTCTAGGCCAATCAGCACTAAAGCATATGCCCCAACCAAGCAAACGAAAAACTACGTTTATTTCATCACTCCATTGACAAAAACTTGAAAACAGTTTTTCAAGTAAATTGTTTTTGTTATACTTACTTCCAACTGGACCTTCAAACTTGACCACAAATTCATTAAGACCTCCAAGATAAGTAATTTCATACTTTCTTTCACTGAATCATTCCGTAAAGGAAAACAGAAGTTGAACTTCAAAAGTATTAGTTTTTGGCAAAAAACATTCATTGTTTTCCATAGTGAAGGCAACTGCCTTTACACTTACGTTTAAAAAATTCTTCATTTTTTATAGTAATTAGCATGTCTCTGATCAAAAAATAGGTTGTCTGAGTAATATTGCTTTGCAGTCAAAAAAATATGCACCCACTTGCATGCACTTTTGGTATGCGCTATATGGGATTTTGAGCATCACAGATAAAATGTTTATGAACATTAATACATTACTTAACATTTTTGAATAAAAATCTGAGTATTTGGAATTTTACAATAAACCAGATGGTTTAACTAAGGTATGGCAAAGGATATTCATGTGTCAAAGCATGAAAGCACTATTCATAGTGATACAACTTTTAGATTTGTTATCCTGATTGATTTCTGTGACAACACTCAATAACACTTACTTTTCTTTGCAACAGATTGTTTTAATTAGGCCAAAAACAATATTGCAGAATTGAACTCCACTGCTTGAATTATAAAACACTGAAAAAAGTTACATAACAAAAGATCTCACATATAAAAAAATAGGTTCATGGTGTCTAGCATTTAACCACAAGAAAAAGAATTCCAAACCTAAATACCAAGAGCAATAAAAACTAGAAAAATATGCATAAAAATTCAGGACAATTAAATTTTCTCCACTCTGGTTTGATTTATGAACTTTAATCATACTATATGCTCAGCAAGCAATTTTGCCAATAATCACATTTGCCTAAATGACTATATTTGCATAGGCTTGCAAACTAAATTTGAAGTTATAACAAAAGGATACAGTTTGATCACATCAGTATCCATTCTTCTTTTTCCAGGACTGGGTGATGACATTTTGCAGGTAACAGCTCTATTTTTTAAAATCAGCACAAAATATACTATTGACTGCAAAAACGTGTACCTGATACCAAATGCAACACATGTTTTGCAAAAAAAACAAGAATTAGAAACAAACACATTTTCCAAGCAATTAGTGTCTGGAAAATCTACATTTTTTCCAAGTAATTAGTCTGGAGATTTGAGAATCTATGTCAATGATATTTATATGTCTTAGAACTTTTGCTGCCAGTCTCGACTGGATACATGCCAATAGTGATGGCATGTGACATCATGGGTGAGGCATGATGCTTTGTTGCAAGTTAAAGATGTATAGAGGCATCGATGGGATGTTTGCATTCGTTAGTTGAGCTAATTCGCTGAATAGATATTTAATATCTTCAATTAAAAATAATTGATTTTGACGCTATGGCATCAGTGACTATTACATGAGTCTTGACCAGCAGACAAAGTGCCTCAGAATTGCAAATGAAACCACAGGAAAGGATTAACCTCCACTTGTACAGTTAAACTAAATTCTCAATAATGTTATAATTATTAACTAAAAACTTGACAGTTAATCAAAAAGGAGTGTCATGCATAAGATATTAGGCCAGCCAGCCTTGTTAAAAATGGCTATACAGTGATGGTTTTGCCACCAATACAAGTGACTGTAAAAAGACTTTTTCATTTGCATAATTAAATCCAATCTGAGCTTCAATGAAAGATAATCTGCTTGAAGCCATACCACTACTTTATAAAAATGGCTTTAACCAGTGTTGATGATTGCTTTTGGTTTGTTTGACCAGTTATACCTTTATAAGGGAAAAAATTACAGGTCAAAATTTAGGAAAACACTAGTCCTTTGATCCTTATTGCAATGGAATCATGATAAAGTACCTTTCTTCTGATGTACTTTACTTTCAGTACATGGTACCACATAGTTCCACGCACTTATAATCTTCCACTATTTAAAGCATACATGTATAGATATCATTCATTTAATGCACATCACGCTTAGGCCAAGCACTTTTTGATAGTGATGGAGTGTGAACTTTCAAATAAGGTAGTGTCTATTTTGCAACCAGCAGCAAAAGTTCTTCTGGGGCTATTTTGCCATTGTAACTATATGTAGCTTTGTCCACATAAAATGCATAAAAGAGTTTGTGACACTACGAGTATGGTCAACCTGGTTGAGTGAGAAGTGTCTTCCTGCTGTGCCAGTGGTCGTCAGTTCAGTTCTCACAATTGTGGCTTTGGCTTTATAAATAGAGATGACACTTTTGATGGGAGCACTGTTTATGTACTTTTTAAAAAGTTTTGCATACCAGACATGGGTTTACATTTTTAGTTAGGATTAGGATTTAAGGTTTCAGGTCACATGACAAGGACAATACGTTAATTCAAGCATATCGTCCTTGTCATATGGCCAAATCAACCAATCAGGTTCGGCTAACAGCAAAAAAACTCTAGCAATGCTTTTGCTACTGATGGCAAAATAGACACAACCTCCAAAAAAACTAAAAACCAAACAAATTGAAAAATACAATAAAAACAGTATAAACAACAAAATGAAAAAGCACATCTGTTTTCATATGAAAATCTATAACTGTTTTTCATTAGACTAGCTGTATTTCTTTGTTATTAAAAGTTATGAGCAAGCCAAGAATTAGTTTTGTAATTAAAAAAAAGATTATATTGCAAAGTGATTTCAAGTACAGCATAGGCTTCTTGTTTGCAGTAATACTGTACATAGAGTATCGTAAAGGGTTTGGATATAATATAAAATTGGTTTAAGGACAAGGGTCTGGTCATACTAAGAATAAAACAAAAAACTAGGTTGACATGAAAAAAGTGACTGGTTTAATCACAGGTATTCATAATTTTAAAAAATGCTTGCTTCTAAAAGGAAAATATTAAAGAAAAAAAATTAACGCTACACAATAACTTTGTCTTTAAAAAATGTGAATGGAACAGATACAGAAAAAAACGATTATGAACCAAAGCCCATAAATCTTTTTGAAAAGATAACAATGATACATAAATAAGCACAAGTTTAATAAAATTTGTTTATTTATTAAACACTGACGTTTAACAACAATCTCTTTGTTTTATCTCCAATCAATTGCCTGATCCAAATGTTTTAGACTATGCGTACTCTAGAGACTCATCCTAACTAATTGTCAATAAATAACTGTACAAGATCAAAAAAATACATAAAATTTAAGTAAATTATTAAAATATGAAACAAAGTGGTTGGTTATTTGTAGGACAAGAAACTTCTAATTTGAAGACTGATGAGTACTTAAACACTTCGGCTCTTGCGGTACGTAGATGAGCATAGGAAAGATTCTGTGCAGCTGTTCTTGGCATATGTAAATTTACATTTTTCCCTTAAATCATGCTTTGGTGCACTGGTTGTGATGTTTTTTACCTGGAAAGGGTTTAAAAATGCAGTCCTAGTATGAATTTAAAAAATGTTGTCTTGCAATAAGAATCCAAAGCCTCTGTGGTGCAAAGGCTGTTTGAAAGCATGGTTTCTTTTGAGTTGGTCCACCTAGGCGGGACCAGGATCCCACAGCAGTAACTGTGATTTTGTGTGATGGAAGTGCTTTAATATGCTGCCAAATGCTAGGAAAGCAAGAAAGAAAGTATCAGAAACATTTGTGTAACTGTATTTAGGCATGTTGATAAAGTTTTATTGCTTGATGCCAGTGTTAGCTGCTTTTAATGTCTTAAAAAATGCTTCTTGCCAAGTGATACTTTTTGCAAAAAAGTGGCTCTGGTAGGCCAAGCTTGTTGCAGTAGTATGTAGCCTGAAATGTTTTGGAAATTATTTGATATGTTGGCAATTGAAGAGTGTAAAGCAACAAAATTTTTGCCATGCTTAATGTTTCAGCCTAAAGCTGGAAAATGCCTAGCAGTATGATACTGCTATCTACCTTCTAGGATTTGAATTTCCTGCTAAAACCACCTTGTAACATTGGATATCACCATGGGAAAACCACTTAGCAACCAAAGTGTTAATAGCATGGGTCAGGTGTTCTTAGGTAATTTAAATGTTTAGCAAGAACAACAAGCAATATATTTTCATAAAGTTTATATCTAGTTTGCCTGACTCATATACATTCCACAACTGGTAACTAACAATAAAAATACTGCTAAAGCAACAGTAGATTAAATAATCTTACAGCAGATTAAAAGTCTTATAAAAAAAAAAACATCGTCAATAAAAATTATGACTGTGGAAGATTCTACTTTTTTACAATTTTTCTTTTATGAAATGCTAGGTGGATAACTTTTCTCCTGAAATTTATGCATACAAAAGTTTGTGCTATTTCAATAAATGCTGATGATGCCTGCTTGGTAAGCAAAATATAGTGTCTGATTTTTGGCTATGAAAAGATTCCTTTTAATAAATGATGAAACTTTAACCACAAAGCCTTTTTTCTGAGCTAAAAGGTTTTTGCAGGGTAGATATTAGAGTTGGCTCTAGCTAATAACGTTAGGGAAGCAATTTCTGTAATATTTGGTAATCACGCCTCATAGCAGCTTTGCTATTATAAGTAAGATGAAGTATACTTTACAACACTGCTGTGACAAAAAAATGGATGTCAAAATGGCCTTATATCATGAATGAGTTTCTTCAAACATGATAAAAGACTTCTATGGAATTGGTTTTGATATGTTGTTTCCCAAATTGTACAAAATCATGGTGAATAAAATAACTTTCATCAGTTTAAGGGGCGATCACTCTAATCTCCACCCTTGGATCTGCTACTAGTAGGTATAGATGTTTTAAAATGCCAAATTTTTGTAATTCTAATTATTATAAAAAATTCAAAATCAAAATGATTAACTTATTTTAAAACAGTTGGAAATGAAACATGGCTAGATGCATCTTTATGACTTTTTAACATGTTATAATGTAGAAGAACTTACTAACCAACAATTTGTCATGTTATTTTCCTGTATTCGCACAAGCAGTCAGATTTTGCATACATACCAGTATTATTTCATTCTTTTGGAACTTACAAGCATTAAAAAAAGCATGTATCTTTTAGAACTTACAGGCATTAAAAAAAGCATGTATGTTGAATCTTCATGTTTTAAAACATCAAAAGACTTATTCCAGAATATCCAAAATTCTGAATTCAAATATAGTTATACTACAACTACTCTAGAATACACAACTATTATGTAAGTATGTACTTTCCACGATGGGTGTAAGCAAGGAATCTATCAGCAAATTTTTAATAGGAAATCGATTTCACGTAAAATTACGCATCCTCAGTCCTGAAA
>JGI24022J15233_10003388_pt1 | contig 15767 bp, 10 predicted proteins | sample Ectturendosymbi2_FD_15233 | JGI IMG/M metagenome (IMG submission 15233)
CTATATGCCGTAACAAAGCTACTCGGTCAGATTTGGGGGCCCCCTTTTTGCCCGGGGCCCCCCCGGCCAGGGTGCATGGGCGGCCCTTCCTCCGGCTCTGCATACATTCACAAGGCTTGACAGGAATCAAAATAAAAGATTTTCAATAAAAACCCCAGAATCCCACTTAAAACATAAAAAGAAGATCTAAGGGAAAATACCCAGCAATGGTACACTGCTCGGGACTGTTTTCGTTTTTGCCGTTTCAGCACGAAACTGCACTAAACTCTTTTCTGCATCTTGTTTTTTGCAATGCGCGTCATCACTCTTCTGCAGATTGACCACTGTTGAACTCATGCAAACCAAGATGCGTGGTTTTTAGTATAGTCATCCACATCCAGATTCACCGTCATTTCTCAAGTTTTGTTCTGAGTTTTGGCTAGTGGCCCCCTACAATGGTCAGTGGGCCTATTGTCAGCTACGTTTTCCGTCCCAGACGTCTCTAATTTCGCCACTGATCACATTACGTGAGATGTCTGGCCTAGGAACTAATGTGTAAAAGCTTAGGCTATGTGGTCCTCGAACAAAAACATTTGGCGGCCCCTGATCTTACCATAAGGTACGCTTTATGCTCTCGGTTGCCGATTTCGCTAAGTATGCCAAATGTGTCTTTACGTGGCCACCGTGAGTTGTCTTCGGGTTTTCAATTGCAACGAAAAGATCAAAACCACATGGTCATCAGACATTCTTGCCAGGTGCTTAGCCAGGATGGGCAGCTCCGGATTTAGATAGTGGGGGCCTGGGACCCAGTGGTGGTGGGAGGCCCCATGTGCAGATGCAAAATGTTTAGGTAGGGATGATCGATGAAGCATTAGTATTTCCGCATATCATTAATATTTATGACGTAATCTTGTGACGTCACATTTGTCAACTCATCTGTAACAAAACTTTATGATGTAACATGGTATTTGACAAAGATTAGTGATTTCTGCAACTGTTACAAAACCAGTCGCTAGAGGCATCGTATCTTCTTTTTTTAATAATTGCTTTTAAAAAGTTTTGAAAATATTTTGGAAAAACTTTCTGGGCGATTCAACGTTTTCATCATCTCCAAACGCCAGTCCTCGCTCATCAATAAATTTTATGACAGAAACCAAACGTTGAAGGCAGAGGTGATTTCTGATATTGTTCGCATTGATTGACCTGACTGGATAGTTCTGTATTAATTCTTCACAGTGATTAATTACATCCGCGACTATATGTAATCGTGGCATTTATATGTTCCACTGAATGCTCGTGGAACCTCAAGCGCTGAAGAGTGTGCTTCCAGTCAAAGATTCCTTTTCTAATAAAGAACTGCGCACATTTAGTCGCATCCGCGCACATCAGTCTACAATTGAAACACCTAACACAAGTTTGTGAAGGAGAAAAACAAAGCCAGCTTCTGTCAACTACTTCGCCATTGTGGTTCTGGCGACGAATAGGAGTTGTGGTACATTTCCGTGAGAAGTTTCTGTCTTTTCTGTGTTGCGGAACATCATGTTTAAAAATGATTTTCGTCACAATGTGAAAACGAACCTGTTTCATATTTCAACCAATATTCCCGCATTTTTTCAGTATATTGGTTGGCCAAAGGGTCCAGTGACCGATATCATTGCCTCCAGTGATAGCGTCAGCCGTCTAATTCATGCTGTTTTTCGATGATTCATCTCGACGTTCTTCTGCTACTGCACTGCTGGCACGAGGTCTATTCTCATCGTTACGTAGATCTAAGTCTGTCACAACATGTTCTTCGATTTTCTGTCCTCAACACATGAGGCTTTGGACTTCTCAATATTCTGAACTTGCTCATTAAAAGCAACCAGAAATGACTGCAAACGTCTTAAACAGATTTCGCTCAGAGAATTTCCAAAAAAACGTTTCAGAACAACAGTTGGCTTGTGGACGGACATGAAGTATGGTTGTAAATCTGGGTACACTTGAAGCATCCTTGGCAAACTAAGATAAAGTGATAGCCATCTGGTTACGCTGTGAGCAATACGTTTTTGGTACTCAATATCCACAAAGTCACAATAGTCTTTTGACTCTCTTTTGCGAACTTTGTAAATGCAACCACACGTAATTCACCCAGCTTCAAATCATTTAATCCTTTTCTGAAAAAGGGATACTTCTGACGAATTTTACTTGGAATTTCTGATGAGCTATAATTTCTACAAACTACCATATTAAGCTATGTACAATACATTGATCATCGTATCACGGTTCATCAGCAAAGCTAATACAGAACCTGTAATGGAGTCGGAAGTCCGCGCTCTAAAGCCAAAGTCTTTGAGATATTGAAAAGAGTTTTACCACTGTTATGTAACGATTAATGTGAAAATATTCCCGCCTCTTCAGCCGAGAATTAACTCAACCACAACACATATTAATTAGACAACTTGCAGGCCCTCCCATAACCTAAGCTACACCACCAGCTCGTATCTTGTTGCAGTTGAGTAGGGACAATTTACTGCATATAAATATAATATACATCATAGCCAGTGGCGTAGCTAAAGAGAGGCAGAGTGGCGAATTTCCCCCCTGGCAAGTCAATCATAAAAACCGGTCTCCCACTAAACTTATATTTCGGTTTTAGCATTCTTTTGGTACGTTGTTGTTTTTCTGTGTTTTGCGGATTATTTTCCGGTGACTCAGGATTTTAGTTTAGCCATTCATATCCGGATTCACCATCATTTCTAAAGTTTTTTCTGAGTGTTGGCTAGTGGACCCCGTACAATGGCCAGTGGGCCCCTTCTTCTAAGCTTACCACCCTGGCTAGAAATTTTGTTACGCCACTAATATAACTATGTAAAATAAGAAATGCAAAAAGGAGGATGTTTTGACATTTTTGAATGTCCTCGGAGATTATTTCATATGTCGTGGAAAAATGGACATGTACTCCAAAAAGAGGACGTATGGTAGCCCTACTTAACAATGCTACTCATATGCGGCCTGTGCAAATCTAAGTAAGGCAGACGCAAAATCTACCAGTAACGAGTAGAGACTTAAGCTAATGCGTTCTATATGGCTTGACCTTACATTCACTAGATTCAGGTACCTGACCGACTTTCAGGAGAGCAATAAGTGTTATAGTTGTTTCGTTACAATATCAAACAATATTCAAGTGAAATACTGCCGTCTGGACGACCGATAATTTAAAAGCGTTTACAAACAAACCATACTCCTAATAAAAATGCCTAAGTGGAACGCATATATCGTATATTTGGCTAAACACATAAACATGGTGGGGGGCCTGTTTGTAGAGAGGGGCCTGGGCCCTTTGGGTCCCCCCTAAATCCGGCGCTGAGGTGGGGGCGAACGGCGTCTATTCTGAGTAAGACTGGGCAGTTTTCAAGCGGGAAAGAAATGACAGAACAATAGTATTATTACGAAAGAATTGCATTGTTGGTACTATTCGATAACATAGGCTGCGTTAAAGTCCGGTATGCACTGTAAATCCCGAAGTTAAACGAAATATAAAACATTGTTTAGTTTAGAGTATTTTTACCTCTGTGTTTACTTCGATATGCATCAAAATGGGGCGCATTTGTATGAAAGGTGCCCCACTAAACATGGTTCCCCCAAACTGCCCCCTGAATCCGCCACTGATTTAACTTCACACCGACATCAGCAGACGTATCGAGGAAAAGTAGGAGGTTTGGTTCAACCAAAACAAGATGTTTTGATGCTTACGTTTGAACTCGTTGGATTTTTCGCAAAACCGCAATTAAATAAGCTTTTGGAGCTGAGGGTGTGTATTAATAGGTGAAATTGATTTCCTACAAACTTTTTGCTGATTGATTCCTTGTTTATCTCCATTGTGGAGAGCAGTTACTTGAGAGTAAGCACTGTATTTGCAAGTTTGCATGATCACAAAATGATGAAAGCAAACCCAAGTTGGCTGATTCCTCGAAAGCTTTCAGCAACACCCCAGGTTGCAAATCCAAATGTACAGCAGACATACCCACGAGCGTCGGAAGACTTTTTCCCAGAAGGGGACAAAAGCATATTTTTCCAGGGGTAGCCAAAAAGATTTTTCCAGGGGGTCAAAAGTGGTAAAGTTTTATTTTGCCTACTCGACACAAACAAAACAACCTTTTTTGGCAAAACCTTATAGAAAAATGTAAAATTTCAAAATACAACGGGGGCCAAAGCCNCCCTGTCCTCCCTTTCCGACACCCATGGTAATGACCATGGGTGAAAACAAGTATTTCGCGACGTCAAAATCATGTTGGAACCTTATACCAACAAGCTGTTGAAATATTGATTGCACAACTGTGCAACGTACTCCATTGCAAATGATTTTCAGCTGTTACGTTTTGTCATCACTTTTCATTGCAAAAGAGTAAACAAATNGTTACTTTTAAATTACCAATCCAAATTATGTTGAACCACGACACGGTGTGCCTAACTATTCCCTTCCTNGCCGCGTCGTAGTTTTCCTTCTCTTTTTAAGCTCATCTTACGTATCTTTACAATGAGATGTGTGGAAGTGCCAACAGANGTCCCAGAAAGGTTTAGTTTTGCAGAACTCNNAAAAGTATCCTTAGTAGACTGTACGTTATTGCACAAATGGCAAAACAAATCTTCGCGCCTTATTTTTATTGATATTTAGTGCATTGCAAAGACAACCTCAAATCAAACATGCAGGAAAACTCTGCAATTTTCAACAAGGACGATTTGGATTAGTAGCTTCACAAACATTTTTCCTACGTTACAAGGAAACTTGAAGCTGAACCACATTTTTTTCAGGTGTGAAGGATTTGGTTATGTATCAAGATCTTGATCAAATCAAGTGAACGAACAGATTTACAAAATGTCCAAAAATATTCGTGAGAAATAATTATTAGTTGTTGTCCACGCCATTACTTTGCACCTATGATCGAAATACTATTTGATTCAACAGTAAGGTGTTATAATCAAAATCACGGCCAAAGAAGCGATATCAGCATTTTGCAGACGTTTCGATAACTCCTGTTATCATCCTCAGTAGATTGCGAATTGTTTCGATTGGAGGAATTTTCGAGACGTCTGAAAAATGTAGTTGATATCGTTTCCTTTGTCCGTAATTTTCATTATTAGGCTATTCAGAACGTCCGCTTTTCGTGTACCAAACAGTGGGCTGAACTATGAACTTTTCATCTGGAACGGCTTGGATGGCGCTTTCCGTTCTTGAAAATTAGTAAAATAAATGCCTGGTAATCTTCAAACAACACACTCATTCAATTTAATTATTAATCAGAAAATAGTTTGTTGAAACATTACCTGAAAGAGTTAAAATGAACAATTACAGAAAAGGTTGTGAACAATTACTGTTTCCTTTTTATGCATCACTTCAGAGTTGTAAATTCTAACAATACTCGTCTGTAAATCAATGAACCCCTTTCGTTGTCTTAGAAATTCTGATTCAACAAATTTTTATTTTAACAGCTGTGTTGCGAAATGGTCTTTGCACACGTATGAATACAAACGAGTGTGTTCTGAAAACGTCAATTAGAAGACAAGAAACCTCCCATTTTCACTTGATTTCCATAAGGTTTGCACAAAATTGGAACCTCGAATTGTTGCTGATGCAATATGAAATGAGGTGATTATAAAGCATATTGAAAAACTATTACGCTTTCGAAAAAGTACTAAAAACCATGATGGACGTCCTCCAAACAATGACACTTATCCACTTTCTTGCTTGTACTTCATTAAAGCAGCTAAAGCTACATACTTTGCCTGAACATGAGCACAAACGTCTTCATTTTTTTATAAAATTTGTGGGCACTGATGTTCTTGAAAGCCGAACGTTCGTTGTCGTTACTGCTCTAGGTTTGCTGGACAACGGCGAAACCTGAAACGAATGTTTTGAGGCAAAATCGACTTCACAAACAGGAGTTGTGCATATGCACTTTACTTGCTGCTTGCCAGTATCACGCATTGAACCCCTGCATTATGCATGTAAATCGGAACAAAATGACCGCTACAAAAAGCGAGCAGAACTTTTATGTTCAAAAGCGAATGTGAACGCTGTATTGACTCAACAGCAATGAAACGGTGTCCGTTGTCTTGTCCATACAAAAGTTTGTTTCATAAACCTTCCAAATCTTCTCTCAAGAACTGGTATTTTTAAATGTCGCATATTTATGCGTAAAAAAGATTTCAAGATTAATGTTTTCCACAAACAATTAAAATTGGCTCATTGGCAACAGATTGACAAAACTGATTATTTTTGAAACTTCCTTACCTTGGAAACAATTTGCTTGATCTTTGGTCGTATCAGAACACACAGTATTATATGAACTCAAACGTAGACTACATGTAAGCATATCAAGTGGAGATAGGCGTTTTTCAGAAAACATTGTCACAAAAATTGCAAAAAAATGTTTAAATTTTCCAATTTAACCGAAATCGAGAGTTCTTCATTTCTTGGCTTTACCCCCCAAACTTCGACAATGCATTATCGTGATTTTGTCAAGAATTTCACATCAATCTAAATTTTCAGCATATAATTTCAATACCATATCTCAACTGCACCAACGAAGGATTGATTTAACTTAAACCTCGGTTAACAGTTCAAATAATGGGAACCTGAGGTGACAGATGCAATATGTAATGTGAGACAAGATTTTGAAGAAAACATTTTGAATCTTGGAATGATTCTCGCACGCTTGGAATGATTTTCCCAGTTTTTCACATGTTGCAGCAAGAGAACAATGCAAAAACTGAAAACAATGAAAGAGCGGACATAACATGAAGCACTAGCACGTCTGTGCACACCTTACAATACTTCAAGCAATCGCAACTACAGTACTTAACATGTTGTTGCCAGGCTTAACTGAGCTTTTTTCACCGCCTCCATCGACTTCCTTTTCCTGTGCAGACCAGTTTCTGTTAGGTTATCTTTTATTATTTTCAACACGATCTCCAATCTCACTTTTATGCTCAATAACGTTTGATATGTACATTGAACTCAAACAAACCGAGAAACGTTTTTACGAACATTTATGCTTATTGCAAAATGTCTTTGCCTTCTTCTTTTGAGCGAGTTGTTACTGTCCACTGCTAGGCCGTACTAGGTGTCGTGACAGGTGTTGAGCAGCCATTTTATTGTGTCGTCATCCTGAACCGTCAGACTCTGCAGACCATGGGGAGGTCGATGGATTGGACATTGGAGACGACACGGTCGATGGTTTGGTCTTCTGCACACTCACAGGCCGCAGAGGAGGCCGTATACCATTTGTACAAGCAGGAGGGGAAACATCCGACACCGGTGCGGAAGCGGTTAAGCCGGACTCACGCTGTTCTTGGAAGGGTCATTCCAGACGTGTGGGTGCCAGTGTTGAGGATGAAAGTGCGGAGTCTTGTAGGGTTGTCCAACCACTCCGCATTTCATCGGTGATCCGTCCAGTGCGCCGCACGTATGTTGTTGTTGTTGACAGATGAAATGATGAGTTGCTGTGCGGCGGGTACAAATGGGTGTCTCGATTTGGGAAGCCGTGCGTTCGCACCCGGTGGGCAGGTGATCGCTGAGTGGTGCAGATGTCCAGGCTTCATGGCACGGCGTGCAATAGAAAATGTGGCTCCCTAGTGACGAAGCTCAGCAGGTTGAATGCCTGCGAGAATAGGAAGGTTGTCCGTTACGTTTTTCAGGGTGTTTTCATTTTTTAGCTAAAATAGACATCCACGACATCTGGTTTCACTATCATAGATTAGTGGCCCCTCTACGGTGGCCAGTGGGCTCCCTTCAGCTAAGTTTTGCCTCCTGTCGCAAACCTCCAGTGACGACATTGATTAATGGGATGTTTATATGGCCCGCAATGATGCCTGCAAGTCATTGATATTTCGCTCCACCTTTCCATGCTCTCAGACCTAACATGAAATTGGCGCGTTCTGCAGCAAAATGACCGCTTTTAAATGCCTGAGTAACGTCATAAACGAAAAGAAAATATAAATGTGCGCAGAACTATGTTCGCATGAGGTTTTGAATGGCTAAGTCCCCAAACATTTTCTGACAAGGAACCAGCGATTGAATGACCAGAGTTAGATGCGCTTTTCACCACTGACTTGTTTTTTTCTTTGCTTTGGCTTATAACCACATTCATCGAACTATACCGACTTATACGTCAATGTCGGATTTGGCGTGTCCGTTGTGTACGGCCACACAAGGACCTCCACATGCATGCGTAGGTTAGACGTTACTTTTGTCTAATTTCTAACCTGTGTTAGAAATTTGCTAGCTGCTAAGCAGGGTTGCACTGCTAAAGCAAGAAGTGTGGGAACGCAGCCAAACAACTAGAAATTTTCAGTAATTACACAGTTATGCCAGGGTGCTATGTTAAAGATAGCTTGTCATTCATTCACTTATGCGACGTTTGGAGCTACACACAGGATATGAGTAAAAACACACATCTCCAAGTCATGTTATTTTGAAAAAAGTGTAGGAGCGCGTTCCCGTCCCACTACACTCCTGCTGCTGATCTGTAAAGCTAATACCCGAATTTATTACAATATTCAGAGGTCATCGCATGAAAAGACGATTCAGATTGGTCTCTTGGTAATGAATTCGTCCGGTCTGCTGAATTTACGAAACTGTTCAAGAATAGTAAACCTAAGAAGATTTCGGAGGTACAATATTTGTACAAGGTGATACTGTAATCAGTGCCGGATTAAGGAAGCGCGGGGCCTGTAGCATTTTCACAGCGCGGGACGCTAAGTTAAAAATACACTCGAAGAAGTGAACAACTGTCAAATAATAAATTATGTGGCATCTATGTCACTAACATTAGGCATGGTGAATAGGGTGGAGTACACTAAAAATTCCCAAAAAATTGGTTTTGGCGGGTTGCACTCTTTGGGGGTCTAGCAACCCCCCAAAATCTCTTCCGCGAGGGTAAAATTGCCTCAAAATGTCAAACCTCGCAAACCACTCATCGTAGAGTCTTGGTTTTTGGCTCAAAATTCGCAGAATTGACATGTTTCGATAAGTGCTTAGAACGTTTTCTCTGCTTCCATCCCGAAAAATGTTACAATCAATAAGTCGATTTTTCCACCTATTCACAGGAAAAATTGGTCAAGACTTCTGTTTTTTAGCAGATATCTTGTGTTTTGGAATTTCGATTATTTTCCATTTGAAAGTTACATCTTGTTTATTGAAACAAACTTGCGTAGCCGCTGAACAAGAATGAAGACCAGACAATGTGAAGAAATCGTCAAAATTTTGCACAGTGGCACCACCTTTACCGGCTGTGAAGTTTCCACCTGGTGTACAGCCCACAAAACGCCAAGTTTTGGAGAGATATTTACATTTTCGAAAATTTCGTACTGCAGAAGCTGCAAATGATGTAGCCAATGAAATTTATGACCGATGGCTGTGGTGTAACGTTTATTCTCTTCATCGCTTTACCATATCAAAAAAGTGCAGTCATTGGTAGCAGCTTTCAGTAAAGTTCACCGGTGGCCCATAAAAAACGTGGCAGTACTTTTTTGGAATAAGAAGCAGAATTCTTATCAGATGTTGATGAGTTGTTTCATGTTTTTTTGCGACAACACTGCACAGCGAAGACGTTTGGAGAGAGAGCATAAGTTGCGAATGACTGAAGAGGATTATAGTTTTCATCATGATCAAAAGGGGCCAAGTGTAACAAAATGTTTGGATGTTCTTCTGCCTTGACATCATCTGACAAGCAGTTCACACGGCGTTCCGAATTAAAATCAAATCTCAAGTCCTTCTGCTTGCCACAGTAAGATGGAAATTGAATCAGCTGCAGATTATGTATCTGAGTCTGAAACAACATGCACGTACTCTTCGCAGTCATGTACTGCTGATGAGATTGTAGCAGAATCATCAAACATACCGGCATCTTCTCAGAATCGCAGGAAGTGGTCAAATTTTGCCAGAATGTGTGAACGATACCAAGTATCGGATCGAGCAGCAGCTGCAGTTGCAAACATTGTCTTGGTGGATGTTGGCATGGTGACTGATGATGACAAGACTTGTGTGATTGATCGTAGCAAACTGCGAAGAGAAACGGAAAGATGCCGGCCGAAAAGTGAAAAAGAGGAGCAACAAAACTTCAGGTTTGTAAATGCCTTATACTGCGACGGTCGTAAAGATGCAACTCAAATTTTAGTGCAGGGTCCAAATGACAAGCATTACAGGTCTGTTGAACTTCAGGAACATTACACTGTTGTTGGTGAATCAGGAAGTTACTATCTCACCCATTTTTATTCTAAAGATCGCCAAGGCAGAACTATAGCACAAGAAGTATTTGATTCTGTACGTGGTACAGAATTGGAGGACAGGCTTGCAATAGTTGGTACAGATGGGACTGCCTGCATGACTGGGAAATACAATGAGTCTATTCGACATTGAGAGGAATTACTACACAGACCACTTCAGCGGATTGTGTGTTTGCTCCATGCTAACGAGCTTCCCTTAAGACATGTTTTTTCGATCCTTGATGATTCCACAAGTGGCCCCAATACATTTACAGGTCCTATAGGAAAATGTCTGCATGGACCTACATCAACTTCGTCAGTTGGTCAATTCGAGCAAATAGCAATGCCAACTTCTTCCTTTCCAAAACTTCCAACACATGTTGTTGTCGACTTGAGCACCGATCAGCATTATGCTATAGGATATGCTGGGCAATCATTAATGGAGCAACTGAAGATGATCTGGTGTATTTGGAGGTTGGACCAATTGTACATTCGAGATGGCTAACCTTGCGATGCAGAATGTTGTGCTGTTACGTGTCTTTGGACGAACCATCTCTGACCCTAAAACGTTTGGTCCACTTTTGCTTAACGGTGTATTTTCCAACTTAGTTTGAGATTAAATTACACCATCAAATGACACATGGATCTAAACATCTGTATAATTTGATTCAAAGACTTAACAGTCGGTCCAATGAAGAGATTCGAGAAGTTACTCTAGATGCAGTGCAAAGAAATGGATATTTTGCCCTTCCAGAAAACTTATTAATTGCAATATTAGGAGATGGTGACGAACAAATAAGAAGCATGGCTGTGACCAAAGTGATTGCGCGGAATTGGTTTCGAGTTCTCCAGCTGAAGAGAGTTCTTCAAGTGAACGTCGAAACAGTTCCATCCGTTTGTTTCATCTTCCAACCGTAAATATGAAAGCAAATGGGTACTACCAGTTAGCTGACATAGAAACTTGTTCTCAACAGCCCCCAGAAATTGCGCATTTGACCAATGACAGCATTGAAGATTGCCAGATGAACCCTTTTCTCCTGTATCATCCTTGCCACAACCAAACTGTCGAACGACATGTAAAACTGTTTACAGAAGCGTCCGCACAGGTTGCAGGATTTGAATGACGAGACGGGATCATATAGACGGGATAGAAAAAAAATCAAATCTCGCAGCCTCATGCAAAATGTGACACTAAAATGCACTGATGGAAGACTGCCGGTACACTGTAAATTGAAAACGTGGTAACGAAAGACCACACTATCACTTTTCCACATGTATAATACCATCGTCCTTATAATTGTTATTTCCATTGATATGCGTGGTCAAGCAGAAAAAAGGTTTTTCGATTGTACCTTATTCTGTGATGGAGATTGAGAAAAACGTCTTCTTAGCACTTATCGAAACATGGCAATTCTGCAAATTTTGAGTCAAAAACCAAGTCTCTGCGATGAGTGTTTTGCGATTTATGACATTTTGAGTCAATTTTTCCCATGCGGAAGAGATTTGGGGCTGCTAGACCCCCCAAAGGGTGCAACCCGCCAAAACCAATTTTTTGGGAAGTTTTAGGGTATTTGGCAGGATTTTGGAACTAGACTTTTTTCGATTTCGAAAAAAAATATTTTTCACTCCACCCTAGGTGAAATTGGTAAGTACCAAAACCAGGACCTAAAGAGCAGCTGGTGGACATTGTGGGTTGCATAGATTTTTTTTCACCAAAATCGTGTATATGCGTATCTTTTTATCAAGAAGAAACACATTAGTGTACAGCCCACAAGCAGAGTGCAAGAACAGCTTTTGTATTTCCAGACCCATCAACAAATGTGATCATTGCTGTAATTAGACAGTGTAGTCACAGTACAAGTGTCGAAGTTCATTGTCAAAAGCAGCAAACCTACTGCTTAAGATTACGTTATCTAGATTTTGCCATACAAAACCTGTTTGCGATACTGGTAGTATCTATTTCACATTGAAGTTCACTTGTCAGATTCAAGCTGTTCCGCTTATTTTGCCTGATGTTGCTCCCAGTTTAGACCGTTCTCCACTGGAGTTGGTCAACATGAGTGATAAATAGATGCACAATTCATTTCCCACGTTTGTAAGTGAAGACTCCAAGTGCACTACCCAATGGCTAAAAATTACAGTAGATGCCAATTCCAAGCCTGTCAGTAAAATATTTTGAAAAGGCACATGGATAGATTTACATGAAATCCCAGATTTGAACAGAAAATCCCAGGTAGACACAAAATTAGGTGAATCTTTCTGCTATCTGCCATACCTGGGCATCAGTAAGTCACAAAACGTGCGAGTGAATATATGCATATTATAACTTTGCAAATGAACTTTTGTGTCTGTCGGAATTATTACAGTATATCGCAGTAACATGGACTTGTTTGCATTTCACACGGTGATATAGAGGATTTACAATAATTGAATCTACATTCCCAACGTGATCTCTTGCTAACCTTTAAGACGTAGATCTTTCAACCACTCTACCTTAAAATTGCTTTGTGTACCAATTCATCTACATCTTCGGACTTGCTTCATTAGCATCTCTGTCACTTGAACTCAGTGCACCTAGCTAATATTCACACCTTATACGGTGTGATTTGCTTGTCCATCAGTTATGCTGAAGACATTGATAAAACAAGATAAAGAAAGATGACACTGGAAATAGGAAATTATAAACTAGAATATAGGAAATTAGAAATAAGAAATTAGAAACTAGAAAATAAGGAAATTAGAGACTAGAAATAGGAAATTAAAAATGAGAAATATAATAAATGATTGCCTATCTTAAATCACCGCTATGCTGTTAAATCGTAAAAATCCCAGGTCTTCAGAAGAAAAACTCAGAAATGCAAAAAGGCAATGAAAACCACAATTTGGGAGTAAAACCCCAGGTTTGGCGCCACTGGCCAAATTATTTTTAAAGTACCAAAAAGTCAACGCAATTTATAGAACAGGTGAATGCGATCTAATAATATTTTCTGAAAATGCCATTCACAACAATACAATCAAGCATTATGTGGAAATTTCTGCAATTTGGCCTCACTGCTTGAGTATTCGCATACGTTTGCAAAAAAAACTCTACAATATTTCAATTTTCAAATCGCAGTAGTCTAATGTAAATCATTCAATTGAAAACTTTCGCTTAAATGAATATGGCCAATTTAACAAAATGGTGACTTTTAGGACAAAAAAATTCTATGCATATCATGAGGGGTGGATATTGGGGAGGCGAAAAAGGTGATCGTCTCGGGCCCCCTTTTGAGAGTTTCGCAGGTAGTGTTTTCATTGTTTTGTTGAAACGTTTATGAATCACTCTAGAGCCACATTTAATACATTTTGAAGCAAGTCAGATGTTTGTGACAAAAAAAAATTATGTGCACAAGTGCCAACGTAGCCACCTTAACGAATTTATTGTGAAGACTAAAAAAGGACAATTTAAAATTAAACGACTTCAAACAATTTACAATATGAAATAGACTTTCACGCAGAAGCAAATTCCCAGACAAAATGAAAAATTTAACTTGTTTTAGGTGAAAAAAGTTTCTACATAGCCTGTGAAAAATACTGGACGTCCTTTCTGAGAGTTGGCCTTGGACACCTAAATTCTAATATCCACCGTTGCATACAATAAGGAACAACTTTACTTCAAAGGACAGCGGGCCTCCAAAAGTGCGGGGACCGTAGCAATTGCTACATTTGCTACTATTGTTAATCTGGCACTGACTGCAATAGGCAAAGTTGTACACGACTTTTTCCAACGCAAATACGGAGCTGTAATTGTACCTGCAAGGAATAATTACCTAGTGCTCATGACCAGCAACTGCACCGGAGGATGATCATTTTGCAAACTGAAATATATCAAAAGCAGTCTGCGAATAACGATGACGCAAGAACGCCTGAATCACAATACTGAACATGGAACATGACATCCTGCGACAAATTAACTTCGAACATGTAGTAGTAATAGGAGAGGTTTGTGGTGGCCATTTTGCGGGTTTTGGGTGCGTTCGGGTTCTGTTCAAATTGTACAAGTTCATTTTTTGTTCAATTTTGTTTTTCATTAATTTATTTTTGTGTGTTTTAAATGAACTTGCACCATTTCCGTGTATCGTCAGGAGGTTTACAGTTATTGCGCGAGGAACTTGTAAAAAGATGTTTGAAGCGTAACATCGTGGATCGAATACATTTCGATTTGAGCGAAACGCTTAACACAGCAACTGATTGTGTTAGTTGAGAAACACCAGTAACCGCAGTCGATGTTACTGACAACTAGTTAAATAGAAATGGAAGCTAAAGACCATCCACTGCGCGATTTAACTGTTCAGATCGGTATTTTTTCTGTTGCATGCAGTTGCATACATACGAAGCCGTGACGAAACTGCAATCAACAACGAAGAAGGGTTTAATCTGGGAGCACGCCCAGACTTGTCCCTACAATGAATCGCTGCATATATTGTGACGTAAACGTAAAGTGTTGCACTAACATCTGTCGTGACATCGCAGGTGATGAAACTGCGACCGGCGGATGTCAGTCGGCCACAGCGATGTGGATGTTTGTTTATCAGATGAAACATGACATGCCTTGGCGCTGCAGAACCTCGAAAATAGAANAAGGCTAAAATACGAAAATTGATGAAAATGTCAATATCACGTAAAATGTTTTATCTTCTGTAATGAATTTCCAGTGCCGAAATCGTAGCGCCGATAGCGTATTTGATAATCGATACACCATTTTGCAATCAGTGACAGGTGGGGACAGTGCGCCGCTGCCACTCGCCGTAACATCAAACGATTCTTTGCAGAGTAGGTGTCATCATTTGCTTCACATGCTGGATAAATTTTGCCACAAACTCGGTTTTTCCGCAACTTTTTGACTCTGCCACAACGCACGTGAACGGGTGATGAAAACGTTCGTCCATATTTCTTAAACAAAATGCACGCCAACGCAGATCAAGGGTTTTATATAAATCGACTTTTTTCGTTTCACACGACCAATCCGATATGGATCAAGGTGAAAAGGCAGCACTTTTTTAATAATAGATTGTGTACTGCAGCAGAGATGGGCAAAGGCGTTGCCGTCTTTGCAACGCATAACTGGTAGTTGTGTGTTGCTTGCTCAGCAGGTCGTAATGAAAACCGGGAATGTTTTTCAAATGGCGTGAAATCAACGGCGTACCTTAGATGCAGTTGCACTGTTTATGATTTTTTACTCTCGGTCGGATTCGTGAACAAGAAGTGGTGTTGCTGATTAGTTGCTTTTACAGTAAAATAAATCGTACGTGCACTGGTCGCACCATATGTAACTTGTGACGAAAACGTTCGTCCATCTTTATAAGCGCATGCTGACACAGGAATCAGCTTTAGCTTTGGTCCGGTTCTCCAACAAGATGAAGAGACTGAGCAGCTGCTATGCTCAATTTCAGAACGTTGAGTTCCCTGTTTTCGAAAAAAGACGACGCGCAGTTCGTTGGTGGTGAGTGCGTATAACTTATCAATTCCCAGGTCTGTGACGTTTCGTTCAGTTTGTTATTTTT
>JGI24022J15233_10003390_pt1 | contig 15765 bp, 10 predicted proteins | sample Ectturendosymbi2_FD_15233 | JGI IMG/M metagenome (IMG submission 15233)
TTTTTGTTAGGATTATTCTTGACATGAGCATTAAATTTCTTTTACAATAGTTAAAATGCAGAATTTGTTAGCACAAACCTATTTAGCCAGTGCTTTAAGTTCACCATTTACAAGGTTTTGTAGATTTTTATAGTGTTTTCTAAAATCTGAAAATTTGAAGTTGGAGGCTTATGCTATATTATTAACAGCTTGAGAGCTGGTGTACGATATATTCATACCTAGAAATTGGCCAAAAACCAACAGTTTTTGATTGCTTCACCAATGCCATAGCTCTTCTGCCGATTATGCTATAGAGCTGCTCTAGTGTTCAAACCCTCAAAAGATCCAGCAAGTCTTCTTCAGTTCTTGTCTGCAATGAAAAAAAATTTTTTTGGTTGGGGTTTGTAGATTTTTGTGAGTGATGTCATGAGTGAAGTAGTTCTTAGAGAATTTTGGCTCATGTTACCTGGCCTAGGGCCGAACTGCTAAGCCAAACTATTTCGCTGAAGTTTTCATTGGAAACTAGGCTCGAGTCCGTCTTTTAAGCCTTTGATCGACTTTCTAGCGTTTCTGTTTGTAAAGCTCTGATTTAAAATAAACAGATTAATTAATTATCTAATTATGGGATTCATCAAATTTTTTGTTTACTTTAGATCGTAACTTTTGAACCTGAAACCCAAGCAGGTCATCCAAAGTATCAAAAGACTTGGGTTGTAGCCTGGTTTCCGATAAAAACTTCAGCGAAATACTACCATTTAATGGTTGGCGCCCATGGCCAGGTGAAGTGGGTCAAGGTGGCCTAAAAGTCCTCCACTTATGACGTCACTCACAAAAAATCCGCAATCCCCAACCAAAAAAATTATTTAATTGCAAACTACAAGACTTGCCAAGTCTTTTAAGCCTTTCAACAGCTCTCTACCACTTTCAACACCAGAGTTACACTCATGCAAAGCCACATGCAATCCAGTTGTTTTGGCATGAAAATGCTTGAAACACACTGGACACAAAAGAGTTAATATATAAGAAATAGCGAAGATCCAACTACAGAGCCCTGAAGGATACCACATGTTTCCAGCAAGAAAAATGTAGTATCTGTTATTTTAGAAATGCATTGAGTCCTGTTCTCCAAGTAGAAAGTGTAAGAAGTTATAGAGGTGCACTTTGTAGTAAAAGAATTTTTGAAATAGCATTTTATGATCAACACTATCAAAAACTTTGCTCAAACCTAAGAACGATGTACGTGTCATTAGATTGCTCTTTTTTGGTTATTGACTAAATTTTTTCTAAATGACCAAAAGAATTAAGTCAATTCAGTCAAAGTATGTCTGAAAACAAATGATGACAAGGTTTGCAAGCTGTTTTGGAAAAATGACCAAACTGTCACAGGGGAAAAACAGTTTGTTATCTTTACTCCAAATTTTGTTGTCGTAGTTGACACAAAAAATGCAACACTTGTCCAACGGAATAATAACAATGCATGGAGAACAATAAGAATACAAAAACATTGCATTAGCATTCAACAGGATAACAGTGTCAGTTATACTGCATCAGCATAAGCAACAATAAGAGAACAAGGAACAGTGGTTCCCAAAGTATGAGTCGCGACCCAAACATGGGTCGCAAAGGGTCAAAAAATGGGCCATGCCAAGGCGATCAAAACTGAGTTGTATATTTTCACCGTTACCGCTGCTTGTCTTTGTCTGTAGTGTAGGTACTTGAGAATAGAGTAGATTACTGACAGTGAAAACGAACTTAGCAGCTTACTGCTAAAAGTCATCTATGCAATGATTATTTTTATCATATGTTGTTTGAGGCATGGGTTGCAAGGTGTTCAGCAAATTCAGATTTGGGTCGCGCTCAAAAAAGTTTGAAAACTGCTGGCACAAGAGAACAATATCACTGCATTGGTTGTCATCCATGTCACCCCATCTTCATCTGGGTTTACTGTGTTCCTTGCTGTCACTCTGGATGACTTTGGTACATTCATATGTCTTATGTATTACCTTTGCTGTTTTTGATTTGCTTTCCTGTGTTTGTTGTTGCCCACTTTATCATTGCAGCAATGCCATAGTAATCCCTATTGTGATTGACCATATCTGCACATGCAAGGCTTTCCTCAAAATTTTCTTCTTGCACGTAGCAATTTTAGTTTCACACTGTTAGTTTCAACCAGCTAAATGGTACATCTGGTTGAGCACGTGCCACCAAAGCTGGTACACTGGGTTAAATTTCTGGTCTGTCATACTGAAGACTTGAAAAATAGCACTTATGACTTTCCAAGTCCTGTGCTTGGTGTTAATGCGTAGGTGCAAGGAAATGGCTCACGTGCAGTGCTGTCGTTGACTCATCACAAGTGCAACATCCCCTAATGCAAGCAAGCAGAGATTAGCACCCATAGAGTACTTGTGATACTCCTAAGAGTGCAGAAAACTGAACTGTTACTTTCTTTCATGTACATTTCCTAAAGTGTCATGCAAATGCATTTAAATTTTTGCCTGTCTTGTGCAAGTTCTCATTATTAAAAGGTCATCAATTCCAGCAGGAACAATAACTGCTTGTGATACATAACCTCATCGCATCTTATATTTTTCAATTGTATATCTGTCTCACCTCATGTCATTTCTCATTCATATGTATTCACATCACCTTTTTACGACGTTTGTGCTTTTTCGTTCTGTTGCTTGTTTGTATCTTCTTGGCTTACTTTTCTTTTGAATGAATGTTGGCTCAGCCTAAAACCTTTTGACAATACCGTTTTTACCACTATGCTATGCCATGTGATATAAATGCAAATAAGTTTTGTTTCAACTTGACTTTCCATAATTCTTGTGAGAAATAGCAAAGCATTTCATTGTCATTCCCCCATATTGTTTCATACTACTTTGTTGTGCACATCTATCTACATTTTTATTAATTTTGATCTTTAAACCTAAACACCAACATTTTTCCCAAGTACAGGTTTGCATTAACATTAGTACGCAAATGAACAATATTGTTGTATCATTACAATTCTGTAATAAATTGACAAAGTACTGAAGAAGTCAGTTCCACTGTTAAGAATAATACAATAATGCCAGTGTGCAACAAAAATAAAATAATATCTGCAAAAGTTGACATGTTCAGTAGTCTGCAGCTAAATTTGTTTAATATCTTGACATTGTTTCAAGACTTATGTTTTTGATTATAGAATCAACTTTTCTCATGCTTTGGGAACTAAATAATATGGTGAATTTTGGCTAAATTTTTATTTCAAAACAGGTAAAATTGAAAAACATTAAAAAATCCTTGTCGTAACAAATGATCCCAACCAATAAAAATAATTTTTGTTTCTTTAAAAATAGTGACATCATAGAAGCAGCACCAATCGTGTTGGTGTATGTAATCTCCACACACACCACACGTTGACCTTGTAGATCTTTTTTACAATGATGATATTTTACAATTATTGATTTAGAAAGATATCTCAAGGGTTTTTTTCTTACCCAATGTAAAGTGGGTAGCTAGTATTACATTTTGCAATTAGATTCTCTTAACTCTTAGGCTTACTGTTCATGGGTTTTATTTAAGGCAGTGGCTACGGATACGCTTGTGGATCTTGAAATTGGAAAACTTATTCATATGCCACCTGTGACGTAACAGTAAAGCATGACGAGAGTGCAGTAGGCTTGGTAGAACAGAACTAAATGTAAAAGATCAACCCTAAACCTAACCTTAACCATATCCCTAACCTAACACTAACCCCTAAACGTAACACCTAAGCCTGAAAAAAACTAAAGAAAACAAAACAAAAGGAAAGTCGGCAAGGTGAGAGTCGAATGAAAACCATTGGCGTTGCAGCCGAAACGCATAACCGTTACGCTATGAGCAGCACGCCGTTTGCCTGACAAACTGACCGTTTTATTTGAATTACGTGAGGACAGGTGTATGTGTAGTCACTTCCTTTATTTAATTCTATTTTATAATTGATGCACTTTGCAGTCTAGCTAAAAATGATTCCTACTCAGTAGTTAGTTGAAATGGATATTCTGATAAAAGCATATATAGTGTTTGATTCTTGGCTGTGAAAAGATTCTTTTCAGTCTTAGGTATATCTCAGAAAAGAAGTAAATTTCCCATGATGTGATGCTTATATTGTTACAAACTCTTAAAAATAAAGCTATAAAATAAAAAAGAAAATATCTGCAAACTGGTTACCCAACTGTAAAACAATCCAATTGCTGGAAGCTTATTTAGTTGTCTGTGAGTTACAAATCTAGCCTGATGTGTTCTGCCGACCACACCAAGTACTTAGCACAACTGAAGTCCAACTGAACAAGTCACTGACTTTTACTTACCACTATAAACTGTTTCCTTTGCACTTCAAATAGCTTCTTCCTTGGGTGGTCTGCAGCCTAAGTGACCCCTGGTCCTTCACAGCCTCCCACTCATGCATTTTATAAATCCAGCCTCCCACTCATGCATTTTATAAATCGGTGTGCTTGCAAATCATCGCAGTACCACTTTACAATAATCATGATGGCATCATTCATGAGCTCAATGTACCCTATATGCTTTATTTCATCAAAGTAAATGTATCAGCACCATTAAGCGTATACTTTTCAACTACCACCATGTCCATATCCTCGTGTTCTTTCATGTGTTTTTGTGTTCCTTGTTACTGCAAAGCATGCATAAGTCTGGCACGTTGTATGTGGGAGTGAAGACGTTACACAAAACAATACAACATTGATATCTGAAAACCTTGTCTGTGGTATTACAGACTCACAAGCACAAAAATATGTAAATGACACAACATTAAATTGTCATTAGCTTCAAATTTCAGAAAATAGGTACATTGCTGCAAAAGTTTCTGCTCTGATGAATGTAGTGTCTCTAAGCACATATAATATTCACAGCCCATTAATGTTATTTATAATTTGCAGATTTCACTTGCTTTCAAAACTAGGAGAAATGAGGCAAAAGTTAGTGTAGCAAAAATGTGATGAAGATAAACTTTAAAAGAAGACTTACTTGTATCACTTCTTCCAGGACACTTCAGATAAAAGCAATAAAATCTGTTTTTTTCTTGTAGAAAAGACAAGATGGCAGAACTATGTGTTGCCATTAACTTTGTATGTTTAACACTTCGGCAGCCGGCGTATGATATATTCATACCTAGATTTCAGCCTAAAACCAGCAGTTTTTGGTTGCCTTACCCACGCCATAGCTCCTCTGCCGATTACGCCAGAGAGCTGTTCAAGGGCTCAGATCGGNCAGTCTTCTAGTCTGCACTTGAAAAAAAGTTTTTGGTTTAGGGTTGTGGATTTTTTGTGAGTGACGTCATAAGTGAAATAGTTTTTAGGCCAATTTGGCTCATGTTGCCTGGCCTAGGGTCGAACTGCTAGGCCAAAGTGTTTCGCTTCAAGTTATTATTAGAAACTAGGTTCGAGTCCAAGTGTTTTAAGCCTTTGATCGACTTTCTAGCGTTTCTGTTTGTAAAGCTCTGATTTAAAATAAACAGATTAATTAATTATCTAATTACGGGATTAATCAAATATTTTGTTTACTTTAGATCATAACTTTTGAACCTGAAACCCTAGCAGGTCATCCAAAGTATCAAAAGACTCAGATTGTAGCCTAGTTTCCGATATAAACTTCAGCGAAATACTACCATTTAATGGTTAGTGCCCATGGCCAGGTNAAGTGGGCCAAGGTGGCCTAAAAGTCCTTCACTTATGATGTCACTCAAATAATCCGCACCCCCAAGCCAAAAAAATTTTTTTGAGTGCAAGCTACAAGACTTGCTGCGTCTTTTGAGACTTTAACCGGGTTGGTAGTGCTTACAGGATTGGAAAAATTCCTGCGCAAAGCCACCTGCGTTTCGGTGTTTTTTACTTGGAAATCCCCAAAAGTGGCCGGACGCCAAGTGTTAAAAGCGTATCAAGCTGAAGTGACTATTGTATAAACAACGGTGTTCACTATATCTGCATCAGTATTATTATTGTTAAACTGAATACAACAGCAATTGGCATTTATTATTATATTATATATTAGACCAAATATAACAGCTATTGGTACTAGGAAAATTTGCTTTCTACATTAAATGTGATTTTATGAAACTGGTGCACAATTTTAAAAAATGAAAGCAAAGATCACTTCACCCTGTATGTCAATGCTCTTCTACGAAGCTGCAAGATCTCCAGGTCAAGCTGAAGGGTGCATTTATGGTGAGAAAGCTGTAGAAACTACACAGCAAATCACTGATTCAAGTGTTAGCACTATGAAGGAGAATATATTGTGTAAGTATATTTTGGAATGTTTTTGTACAAACGAATGGAGTTTTTTTAAAGGAGTGAAATAGAGCTGAAAATGCAACATGTCTGCCGTTTGCATTTCCTTTCTTATTATTTATCAGTTTCTCAGGTAATGCATTTTAGCTGAATAACTGTGAAATTTTGAGTCAGTGATGACTTCTTCACCAATCAAGAAAATGAATTTGTCACTTACTGTCGAAGTTTCTAGTGCTGGAAGGCAACAAAAGGCTATCACTGGAAGGCAACAGTTGACTTTTAAATCTAAACATGAGGTTTTTGCCTGTTGCAAGTAAAGTAATGAATCCCAACACGAGTTTACCTTGTAACCAGAATCAGTGTTTTTAAGGTTTGATCTTGGTTACCATAAAGACATTTTGAGAGACAATGACTATTTCATCTGAATACAGAGATGGTCATAAATTGTGTATTTTGCTGCTGGTTATGCAGTGAGGTCAGGGATATCTAGAACTTGAGTAAGGTTCTACTATATTTTGAGAGACCGTTTGTCGTCTCTTAAAACACTGACTAGAAGTGAAAGTGTTACTGGCTGTTGTTGCACCATGTCACATTTAATTGTGAAGACAGAAATTTCAGTGCCACACATATTTTGTCAAAAAATTGGTTGAAGTTCAGATACTTAACTTTGTTTATATTGTTCTTGGAAACTCAGCTCCAAGGCATTATGTGCTTTTATGGATAGTTTAGTGCTGATGGAATCCTCTGAACAAGATCTTCAACATGCACTTTGATCATTTGTCAGCTGCTTGCAGCCAAAAGGAATGAAAATTAGCACTAAATTTTTCAAGGCATATCTCTGCAGAAACCCATGTCAGTGCTCCCTGCGTTACTGTTTTTTTTCACTGAGGCATTTTGGTCATTTGTCTGAAAAAGCTTAAAAACTATCATTTTTTTGTTTTCCAAAGGACATTTTTTATGACTGAAAGAGACATTATGATTGAATTTACTTAATTTTTTCATTCATTTCAAAAAAGTTATGTCAATAACTGAAAAATCACCAAAAGTATAGCCCTACAAGTTCTGCAAGTGAGTGGCAACACACTGCAATTGGTAGAGATGTTCAAGTACTTTGGGTTTGTATTCATGAGTGATGGAAAGCAGAGCAAGGAGATTGATATATGGATTGCTAAAGAAAATACATTTCAGCATAAGCTTATCACTCTGGTCNNAAAATCAGAGCTTTAAAGCACTGCAAATCTTTCAGTTTTTAAATTGGTCTTTGTTGTGATGATCACCCCAAATCTTACATTTNCAAGCGATAGAGATGGGATCTTGCAAAGAGCTCATGACATGATATTTCGTGATGAAGTGCCCAGTTGTGAAATTCCGAAAAACTTGAATGTTAAGCCATTTCTCCAAATATAGAGATCACAGCTACGATGGTTGGGCCACATGACCAGAATGCTCCTGGAAGATTGGCAAGGCGAGTCCTGTTGGCTACACCCGCAAGAAAGTGGTCAATTAAAGAACAAATGGTGTCATTTCGTCTCTGAACTTGCTTGGTCCCATCTTGGTGGTTGACAAAAACTGTGAGGTATCTCAAGACCAGGAATTGCTGCCTCTTGTAACTCTCCCCAAAGAAAATGTTATTGTGAAAATAAATAAATTAATGCTTTCTTGTTAGTGTTTTTCATAATTTTGAGTTTCACATGTGTGAGACATCATGAATTGTTTTAACACCTTTGCAGCTGGTTGAGTTTCGCTTTAAAAGGTATAATATGCCCATATTGGTCAACTCTTTGCAACTCCATAACTCGCCAGTCAATTGTGCTAAAAGAGCTGTTCAAACTCTCAAAAGACTCAGCGAGTCTTATAGTTTGCAATGAAAAAAATTGTTTAAGTTTTGTGTTTGTTTTTTTGTGGATGGCATCATAAGTGAGGTATGTTTAGGCCTTTTTGGTCAAGGTTATTGGACCCTGGACCTCAACCATAAGAGGGAAGTAAAATCTGAGTCTTTCGAGCCTTTGATTAGCTTTCTAGNGTTTCAGGTTTAAAGTTATGGCCAAAAAACTATAGAATTAGTGATTTTACTCAAAATTAGTAATTTTATAGTAATTGTTGAACCAGAAACTCCAGAAAGCTAATCAAAGACTCAATTTAGCCTAGTTTCCACCAAAAACTTGAGCGAAATACCACCCTGTGGTTGGGGTTCAGGGCCCAATAACCTTGTCCAAAATAGCCTAGACCTATCCCATTTATGAAGTCACTCACAAAAATACTGAAACCCAAAACCTAAATTTTTTATAATTGCAAACTAGAAGACTTGCCAAGTCTGTTGAGGGTTTGGATACTGGATAGCTCTCCAACATAATTGACTAGAGAATTATGGAGTTGCTAAGTGGCGTGAAATCAGCAGCTTAGTGCGTGATTTCAAAATACAATATACTTGTACACCGGCTCCAAACATGGTAATGTGTCATGTACTGTAAAAAGTCAAAAACAAAACCAAACAAATACACAAGCAAAATTCGTATGTTGGACTTGGACAAGAATATGTGCCGTGATCACTCTTCTTCAGAGTCCATTTATGAATTGGTAGATAGTCAAATCTGAGTCAATGTAGATGTCACTATAGGGAGCATCAGGATCAAGCATTTGGTTTTTGAGAAAGATTTGGTACTACTTGCATCCTTAGAACAGCATCTCCAACATGCACTTCATCCCTTTGCAGGTGCATGTGATCAAGCAGGAATGAAAATTAGATTGGTCGTATGACCACAATATTCGAAGAAAGTTTGTTGAGCCAAGTTTTCCCAGTAGCTACCCAGCTACCCCTAAGGAAAAGCAGCCCTGAGGTCGATCAAAGACTAGGTGGTGTGATTATATCTCTGATCTGGCACGGTCCCTCCCAGCTTGGTGCAGAGCCAGAAGAATGATCAGAGGTTGCTGAAAACAGTTGGATGTTGCAAGTCCTAGGGCTGCTGCTGTGTCCCTCCGAAGAGGAAAAACATTTATGCAAATGAATGAATGAAGATTTTGAATATAACTTGACAAAAATCAGGATCTCTTTCTTTTGAAGAACATATGTTGTCTGTTTTTTTGCTCAGACATTTTGGTCACTAAAACATTTCGGTCATTTGTCTCACAGTTGTATTAAAACTTGCTGAAACAATGCTTTTTAGCCTATATGTACAGATATTCTGATCAAAATCACGTAATTTTTTTTGGTCATTTCAAAATCATTTTGGCCTATGACTGCAGAAAAAAACAGCATGTTGTGAATAGCACTATCTTTCACTTCCAGTTTTAGAAAATGTGTGGCAAAAGGATATCAGTGGCCTGCAACATTAAAAAAAATAAACAAATTGCATTTGATTTTAATTTTATAGAGAAAGGAAAAAACGTTATTGTCCAAGTCCCTGGTGCAGGTATGTCCAATCCACGGGTCACATATGCGGCCCAGTTGGAGGTTTTGTGCGGCTCAGTTTAGGTTTTCGCAGTAGTTAAAATATACCATATACTGACAACCTGTCCTTATTTTGACAATTTAAAATTTGACATTTTAATGCAGGTGGACCTCAGTGCCGCTTTATCACATCTGTTACCATTGAAGTTAGGATTCGAATGTTTCAATACATTAGCTTAAGCTAAATTTAGTTTGCTAAGATCAAAGTAAGCCATTCAATATGCAGCCCTCAGTAATATGTCATTCAATGTGCGACCTTGGACAAGACAGTGACATAATTTTTGGCTCAGGAAGCCATTTGGGTTGGACATAGCTGCCCTAGTGTTTCCAAATCCAATATTTCCCAGCGTTTTCACGCAGTGTTAAAAGTACAAAAAAGCATTGAATTTGGCTAAAATGCATATATAAGGTATTGAAAATTTATGGAAATTCTAATAGAAAAATAAATCATGAAGTTTCTGAACAGAATCATGTCTTATTCCACTGATTGGTTTAAATTTGTAAGCAGTAAAGTTGTCACTTTAATTTAAAATCAATGGAACATGCCAGAGCAGCTAATGTTCATGATTGTGCTCATGAAAGCATAGAAGACATGTGATACAAAATCAATGTGCAACTATCGATAGATAGCACCAATGTCAATTGGAAGTTTTCCAACAAGTTTTAAAAATGAGACATCTGGTAAATTGGGATCGTACAGTTTCCACAAACTGTGTAATGATTTTTGAGGAAGAGCAGTGCAGTCTAGCTAGATAAGCAGATTTTTTCTAAAGCTGTATTTCAACTGTATCATAAAATGTCTGTAAGAACAGAGATTCACCAAGTCACATACTTTAAGTGAGATTGATGCAGTAAGCATTCAGCCATTTAAATTCAAATTTTGTTCTCTACCAATTATGACAGTTTCATAGAAGGTTAAGCAACAGATGTCTTTTGCAGTGGCATGCAATGTATAAAATTACATTTGTTGATTAAATTGTTGGAAAAAAGAAGATACCTGATGGTATTGATTTTTTTTTCATTTAATATTGAAAAGGAATTGAAGTATGGAAAATATTTTTTGAAAATGTGTGGGAACCCTGTTTTACAACATTCAGAAGAAGTCTCAGGCAAGAGAATAGCTTATATAGCCAGTCATGTACAGACTAAAGCAGGGGTCACCAGCCTTTTTAAAACTGCAAGCTACTTCTTGTGTACTGATTAATGCGAAGGGCTACTAGTTTGATACACACTTCTGAAATAAAAATTTTGTTCAATTTACCTTTAATTATTTTATTATTGGTATTCGTTAATGTGAAGACACTGATCATGCTAATGTTAGTTTTAGAACAGGCCTGCAGGCGACCTACTTGGTCCTTGCGGGCGACTTGGTGCCTGCGGGCACCACGTTGGTGATCCCTGGACTAAAGATTATCCAGTTTTGAAATGTCTTGCTTTTTAGGATGGAGACAAGTGACAACCAATTCATGATAGTGCACAGGTTTTTTTTAAGCTTAACACTTTCGCTACTGGCCAACATTTATCTACATCATTCATTTTTTAACCTGTTCCCAGCTGACATAAATATATGTCCGGACCAAAAATCATGCTTAATGTTTAAAGACACTAGTTGTGATGTTTTTTGCCTGGAAACGGTCTAAAAATGTTGTCCTAGACTGACTTCAAATACCATTAGGCCTTGGAATTACAATCCAAATTATCTGTGGTTCAGAGGCTGCTTGAAAGCATGTTTTTTAAGAGTTTGGCCACCAAGGCAGTACCAGGTCCACCGGACCAGGACTGCGATTCTCTGCAATGGAAGTGCTTTGATATGCTGTGAAATGCAAAAAATGTTTTGCAAACATTTATGCAAATATTTAGGCATGTTCATAAAGTTTTATTGCTTGAATCCAGTGTTAGCTGTTTTTATTGTCTCAAAAAATAATTCCAATGAAGTGAAACTTTTGTAAAAAAAGTGGCTGCAGTAGGCCCAGGCTTGTTGCGGTGGCATGTAACCTAAAATATTTTGGAAATGATGTAACAAGGTAGCATTGATTAGTGTAAAAGCAACAAAAGTTTGCCATGTTTACCACCTTAGCCAACAGGTGGAAAACGCCTCCCAGTGTCTGCCTTCTGCAGAAGCAGACAGCATATGAATTTTCTGCCAAAACCACCCAGTGACAGTGGATATCGCCGCAGGGTAACCACCGAGTACCTAAAGTGTTATTTGCAGGTGTACCTAAATACCCTTTCAACATTTTTTTTCAAGGCTGTCTGTTATTTTTGACACATATATTATCTTGCAAAGTTAACTGGGCTACACCATAGTGTGATTGTTATGTTCAAGCATCTCGAGTTTTTCACTGTATTAAAAAAAAGCTTAAAAATTAATGGATGTTACCCATGAAGCAACCTGTTTCAGCTTAAGGTTAGTATGCTGTAGCACCACCAGTCACAAGTTCCAAGTTGAATTTGTCTAAGTGTGCAAAACCTGTGACACAAACATGAGATCATAATCATATGTAGCAGGAATCATTTTGATGTAAGAAAATACTGGGAAATTTTCATGATAATGCGAAAAATAGCTGGGCATTTAAAATCGACAATAAAGCATGTAGCAAAAATGCCAGGAACTACAGGAGCAGTGCACCTGTTCATACTTAGAACCAATGCCCCTAGTTTTTCATGTAGTTCCCCTCTTGTTTTTTTATTGCTGAGACATTTCAGTCATTTGTTTGAAATAGCTTAAACGCTTTTTGTCATTTGTTATTTTCACACATTTTTTGACCAAATTGACTGAAGGTTTTTTTGGTCATTTTAAAAAAAATTAGGTCAGTGACCAAAAAAATCTTGTTCCCATACATATTGCTGTTTAGGTGACTTGGTTTATGTTGCATTCAAAATGGTATGGACATGGAGAAAACTTGGAGGACTGTTTTGTGTCATGTGCTAGTAGTTGCATGCAGGATGTTGTATACAACTCCCAAGCTGCTCAATTTTACTTCTTTGTCAGTTGTGTGTATTGCATCTAAATATTGTAAGCACATGATTGTGTCAAACTCATGTTTTTCCAATTGTCCCAATTACAGAGCTAGAAACTGTTGTTATAGCCGAACTGCAATAAGTCGATTCTAAAATGGCGTTTTAGTTCAATGACAAAGCCTGGCAAGGGTTGAAAGTGTTCTTTGATTAGGATTGCCACTTAATGTATTGTGTTTTCATATATACTCGGATAAGAAAAGTGAAAAATTAATTTGTCTTTGTTTTTTAAATTTGCAGTCAATGTCATTATTGGGATATCGAAATCTTTTGCGTGTTTTGCCACTTCCTTAACATTTTTGTGATGCTGAGCTGAACAAGGATGTCATACTTCTTCCACAATGGGATGTTGCTTCTTTTGTTCAGCAATTTGGAAACTGTTCCACCTAGACTATCGATCAAACTGACTACATTTGTAACAATACTTAATGTAGTAAAACTCGTGTAACAATTTGCATGCATTGCTGCTAGTGCTGATGGTGCAATCCTTGATGCCATTCGTACATCACACCTGTCACGGCTCAACGATTGGCCACTTAACTTTAACTGTGTTTGTATTCGGTCATAAAGGTTTTGTATGGTGACTCCACATAGCCGATCTTACATTTCAAACTGTAAAGAAAACTTGCAATTGTCATTGTAAACAAACAAAATGCTGTGAGGACTAACAAAAAGCATCGCTATATGCAAAGTGACGATATAGCCGAACTGAAATGCACATAAAAGAAAGGAATTCTCCTGCGACGGACATGAAAGCATCATTGTAGACGTGGTGGCATAACCAGCCCAACACTTTTGGGGGGCCAAATATTTTAACTTAAGTGAAGAACTCTATTTTGTTTGGGATTCCACCTCTTAATTTAGCACAATATGACTAGATATGCTAAAAATTCGCAGGGCATGGCCCCCTAGCCCCCCCTGGCTACGCCTGTGTAAAGGCAAACTGTCATTATAGGGGAATTGTACTGTATTTCATATAAGGTGGCACATACAGCCTCATCTATTGCATTAGACAATCTGCGAATTTTTTCAGCTATTCATGCACTTGGTGCCATGCAAAGTTTAGACACATCTGCTAACAAACAAGAAGGATCACTGACCCCTGTTGGCTGGTACAAAATATGCAGAAGACCAAGCCTCCATCTTACTGTGAGGGAAAAGGTTTGTTAATTTGAATGTCAACAATTTATTATTTGATGAAGTAACTAACAAAAGATTTAACCATTTGTTCAAATACGTTTTTGTATATTTTGAATTATTTTAAAATATAAGTGGTGCATATTTAAATCTTGTCGTATGATTTCTCCTGCTAAGAGTAAGTTTTTGATTTTTCACAGAGCCAACAGGATAATTGCCAAAAATTTCTCATACTTCCCATGTTGCTTATCTTTTGTGTGTGTTTGTGTGCAATGTTCATGTATGCGTTTGTGTGCTTACTGCCCTTATTCAATCATCTGTGTAGAGCTGTCACTTAAAAGAGATTTTCTGCCACTTCAGGAGTATTGTACATTGTTTATGCATTCATCATAATTCGACATCTTAAGTCTTTTGTGAATGCAATTTAAATTGGTGTTTCTCAGTGGTAGGTTGGTAGATAATGGAAAAGTAAATGTAGGTAATGTTTATAAAAGCATCATTTTGCATAGGATGCAACAATTTTTAGCTCACCTGAAAGAGCCCATATGATTTTTTTGATATGTTGCTTCTTTCGATTACTGGGACAGTGAGTTAAATCAATAATGTAGAGTTCCTGGTTAAAATAACTGTAGATTGTTATCAGAATTAATGCAACCAGGGACTGTAATTACATTCTAGACAAGTTTGATCACAAATTACATAAATTTGTAAGTAATTGTATATATGCAGGTTTTTTTAAAGGAAAATGTTAGGTACCTGGTATGGACATATAGGGACTCGATTTCTTTAATTCTAGGGACCCAGTGTTAATTTTCTCTGAGTATAGGGATCAGAATCGGGTCCCTATAACACCTTGAAAAAACCCTGATCAATGTCAAAATATTTTCAAGGTTTCAAAGATTGACATTTTTGAATAAACATTCACAAAATTGTGCAAACTATTTTTCAAGGTTGTAGCAATTGTGTCCAAACAAAATAAGCTTGGTTTGTATCCCAAAGACTGCTACCAAAAATAGATTGAAAGACATTGTCTTTCTTGTGCTCTGTGCAGGTACCATTAGTTGTTATTTCGGAATATTGACCCAAATGTTTTAGGATTTTTTTTTGCTACATTAGGCATTTAACCCTTGAAATGCATGTAAGTGTCAAAACATATGCTGGCCAAATTTGTGTCTTTCAGTTTTTCACACTTATCTGGTAAGAGCAGTGTCTTATTTTATATATTTATTTCATTTCCAGTGCGGTTTACAAATGTTCAAACTGTGTACCATCAGGATTAACTACCAGCATTAAATATTTTGAGTTACCAGTTAAATTCTCCAGAAAATCAATGAATGTGTGTGAAGTGTCATGAACTTTTACTTTATGTTCTGAGTACTTTTTGATTTGATTCTGATTAATTTTTACTCATCAGTTGTCAATTTTTTATTCTGATATCCTCACCTGCGGTCTTCAATCTTGGGAATGAGCAAAAGACTGGTATCTCTGGTACAAGTCGCAGAGATGGGACTTTTACTTAGACGTCACAGCATTAATGCATCGCAACAAAGTGCACAACTGTGAAATTTGTAAAGACCTAAATGTCGAACCACTTCCCCAAATGGAGAAATCCTAGCTGTCATAGCCGTTTTTAACAGACTAAAACGCGCCAAGAAAAGTTGGCGAGGCGTGTCCTGCTGGCTACACCCGTGGGAACACACTAACGCAAATGTTCCTTTAAACTGTGCAACTGAGCAGCTATTTGCGTTCCACTATGCTGCAGTGGTGCATGACTTTGCTTTTTCTCTGTTACACAAGCCTGAAACCATTGGGAAAAACACGATTTGTTGTTAGGTGTGGCAACAAGTTACAATCATTTTGCCCCTCCAAAAGATATCAGCTGCTTGTGGCCCAGCCGTTACGTGTGTCACCCCC
>JGI24022J15233_10003393_pt1 | contig 15761 bp, 9 predicted proteins | sample Ectturendosymbi2_FD_15233 | JGI IMG/M metagenome (IMG submission 15233)
ATTTCAANACTAGTTGCACGGCTGCAAGCACAGTCGTCCTACTGATTAGCATGGGTGCTGTTAGTTATGCATATGAATGTAAATACAGTGGATGTAGGCTATCATGCAAAATGATTTGCTTTTCATTTTGTCGGTTGTTATTTGAACACCTCAATGTTGCAGTTAATGGCAAGGGCTGAGCGACTATGTCATTTTTTGAATGGGGTCGCAAGCTTACATCATATTTTCAAATGGGGTCGCGAGATGAAAAAGGTTGGAAACCACTAACCTAGGCGGAACGAGGCCCACTGGACCAAGACTGTAATTTGTGTGATGGAAGTGCTTTGATGTGCTGCCAAATACTAGGAATGCAGGTAAGAATGTATTGAAACTTTTCTGTACAAGCATATTCAGGCATGTTGATAAAGTTTTATTGCTTGATGCCAGTGTATAGCGGCTTTTATTGTCTGAAAAAAGTGACACTCATGCAAAAAAAGTAACACTGGTAGGCCAGGCTTCTTGCAGTGGTATGTAGCCTAATATGTTTTGAAATTGAATTGATATGTTCACAATTGATCAGTGTAAAAGCAACAAAATGTTGCTACGTTTACCATTTTAGTCTAAACCTGGAAAACGCCTAGCAGTATCTGCCTTCTCCAGAAGCATAGAGCATTTGAATTTCCCACCAAAACCACCTTGTACCCATGGATATCGCAGCAGGGAAATCACCCAGGATCGAAATTGTTAAACAATGAGGTTCAAAAATTTGATCAGGCAATAGATCATTAATACAGGGTTCCTACACAGTTTTGAAAATAAATTTCCGAACTTCTTCAAGACCTTTTCCAGACATTCTCTAGACCAAACATTTCTGAATGACCTACCGAGGTCAAATACAGGCACTGTAATATTAAACATGATGTAGGCAAAATTATATCAACCTTGAATAAAATATTATGAAAATGTATGTCAAAAGATCAAGTCTGGAAAATGATTTTCGATACTAACACACCATACAGACTTTTCCAGACTGGAAATGACAACTTTTTTTCATACTTTAGAAGACTGTGTAGGAACCCTGTTAATATGGCTAATAAACCATTGCTGACAAGTAGCTAAAACAATGTGCTCATGTAGACCTTGGAAATCTTGATATAATTCATGCCATCTGAAACAAAAAGAACTTCATTCAAGTAAAGTATGTCACTGTTACCTCACTTTGCTTCGATGCTTCAGACAGCTTCATTCAAGTATCCTCCATGTAAGAAGCTTGTCTGTCACCAGCACGCTATGATACTAATGATACACATCTACAGCAAGGAGCTGCACCTTGATGTTCATTTGAACAATATCTGTGACACACTAAGACATCATAAAGTAATCACACAAGACACAAAATAGCAACAACATGTTACATGGCATTGCAGTACAATACAACAATATACATCAGCAAAGCTAGTCAGCTACGCAGCAAAGGCTACAGAACAGAAACATAAAGGAACCAAACAAATGTATTATCACCAGATAATTTCACATAGCTAATAAATTAGTTTATAGAGTTATGTAGTAAGCACGCAGTCAGCTCTTATTAATTAAACATAAAATGGCCCCTTACAATGCACATCACAATTACCAGCACTACAAAGTAACTACTATGACTCTGTAAGGTTGTTTCAAGTTGCTGAAAATTCACACGGGTCATTCTCTGTCAACTGTCCCAGCCAGTCAACCCACCATCTCAGATTTTCCTCAAATTTCATAAGCAGATAGAACTTTTCATGCTGATTCAAAAAAAGAAAATTTTATTGTAATTGGTTGAGGTTTCGCAAAGTTATGGACCATACATAATGACTACTTTTTGTGGTCAATGAAGCATAATAACTAGCAAGAAAATCGTCAACTAACTTTAAAATTAAATCATTCTCACTATAATCATTTAATTGTTGCAAAAACTTGACAAAAGCTTGTCTCAAGTATCCTTTCTTCAGCAGTGAAGAAAAATGTTTTAAAATCAATGCGCTTACCCCAATTTTGGGTAAAGAAAATGGGTAGTCATCAAAATCACTCATGCGTGACATGAATTTTGAACGGTGATAACTCAACGAGCACACATGCCATTGGCATGTGCAATACATCATCTGAAAGGTCTCACTGAGGAGATTTTAGTCTAAAAATAGCCTCATTGCTTATGTTATAAATAATCCCCAAAGGGATTTCTGGGGATTTCCCTAATTTTTTTGCCTTTTTTCCCCATAACTTTTGAACCAGAAATGCTAGAAAGCCAATCAACCCCTCTAAAGTCTTGTAGAACAAACTGGTTTCCAATAAAATTTCACGTAAATAAAATTGCTCTTGATGTTGGCACCCAGGGCCTGATAATCTTACCAAATATGCATAAACTTACTCCCACTATGAAGTCACCAACAAAACAACAAATATCTAAAACTTTACAATTTTTCTTTTTAAATTGAAACTACAAGACTTTCCACATCTTTGAAGTGTTTGAACAGCTCTCCTGCTCAATGGGCTGGCGAGTTATGACCTTCAGCGACTATGGCCAAGGTTACCTTTTGCCTGACTTGATTTTTTATCAAAATTTGGTTTTTGAGCCATAATTTTAGATCCAGAAATGCTAAAAAGCTAATCATGGGCTCTAATAACTTGACTTATAGCCTAGTTTCAAATAAAACTTCGAGTCAAAAAATTGGGTCATTGGTTTGACACCCAGGACCTGATGACCTCAGATAAAATGCATGAACCTACCCCCATTATGACGTCACCCACAAGAAAACCAAAACCCAAACTTCTCCAATTTGTAAAAAATATAAACTACAAGACTTCCCACATCTTTAGAGGGTTTGAACAACTCTTTTACTCAATCGGCTGATGAGCCATGGTTGTACAAATTTCAGCAAAAAAGTGGTGCACGTGGCACTAAGAGGGTTAAAGTGTAATTACATTGATATCTTAGGCAAAAACTTTGTGGGATGTTTATTCAAAAGAAACAAAAGAAGCAATGAGGATATTTTAAGACTAAAATCTCCTCAGTGAGATCTTTCGGGTGATGTATTGCACATGCCAATAGCATGTGTGCTCGTTGAGATATTATATACCATTCAAAATTTATGTCACGCATGAGTGATTTTGATGACTACCCATTTTCTTTAACCCAAAATTGGGGTAAATACATGGATTTTTTGAAAATTTTCTTCACAAGTGAAGATAAGATACTTGAGACAACTTCCTGTCAAGTTTTACAATAATTAAATGATTACAGTTAGAATGATTTCGTTTTAAAATTAGTTGATGATTTTCTTGCCAGTCATTACGCTTCATTGACCACAAAATGTAGTCATTTTGTATGGTCCATAACTTCGCAAAACCTCAACCAATTTCAATAAAATTTAGTTTTTAGGAATCAGCATGAAAAGTTCTATCTGCTTATGAAATTTGAGGAAAATCTAAGATGGTGGGTTGACTTTTCCAACTTTTTTGGTTCGTTTGATGTAGAATGACCCAGACATCCAACCAATGTATACTTCACTTGCAGTTCCTACCTATAAATGCACAGTGCATACTGAAGAATGAGCACGAATTTTTCAGGCAAAGTCCAAGTTAGACAGAATGATTTGAACTTTAAGTTTAAAAAAGAACTTGAAATAAAAACCAAATGAAGAGCAAGCACACACATGTCCACTGCAGTTATGGGCACACCACAAACAGTTTACTTGATTAGTTAAAACAACCTGGCATTGTATGTCAAAACTAATCTAAAAATAGCACAAAAAATTTGCCACCATTTTCATAAAACCCGGTTTTATACCAAACACGAGAAACATAAAACCCAAGTTTTCTAACATAAAATCAACAGTTCAAGAATATTATACTTTTCCAATGAAACACTACCAAGGTGAAAGCACAGTAATGATTCAAGCAATGGTGGCAAAAAAACATGAAAAGTATTTGAAATACAACATGCATAAGCTCACTGAGGAATCTTCTTGTAAAGATTGAATGTACTGTATTGCAAAAGAATCAAACTAGAAATTTCTATCTACACATCATCATTTTGCAATGGAAGTTAAGCAGGCATTGACATTGCTTTAAGGCAAGTGATTTCCTGTTGTTTGCCAATTACATAACTACAGTTGGAGGTTGCCTTAAACTAGAATATCACTGAATCAAAGATGTACAGCAGTACTTTCAATTTCAGTAAGCAAACAACAGTACTGACCATACTGTGACACAGTCATTGAATCCAAGATTTACAAGTATTTGGGAAATCACACCACAATTTTGAAGACATTGCCATCTCTCAATATGCTTATCACTTTAAGATCCATTTAGAAAAAATAACAACAAATTCTACTAGTTAAGTCATTACATGTCATTCACTGTCCTGAAGAGCCACTATGAATAATGTGCACATGATTTATTTCAATGCATTCAATAAAATAAAAAGAACTGATGCAGAAAGACAATACTTTACATGAGAAGTGTTATCCTGTTGTTACTACCACATTACTGCTAGCGCATGCTGAACTAAAACAACATAGAAAACTGACTAAGGAAAACATGTCATATCACAACATAAAAATAAAACCACTAAAAGTGTTGCTATCGTACTGCACAAATTTATTCACACACTTAGTTAAAGCAACATTTACAACAAATACAAAACCTTGCCAAGATATCACGCTATCTGAAGAAGCTGTGTTTATAATAAAATACAAAAAATCTGCGAAACCATTCCACAAAAACATTACCTATCTTCAGCAGAAATGTGATGCGCAATGTATAGAAAAAACTTAATTAAATGCCCAACTATATTAATTGGATGAAAAGATTACTGAATTTTTTATTGCAAGCAAGCATTGAAACGTACTTTAAATACAAAGTCTTTCAAAAAGCATGTAACAAACAACTTCTATCCTTCAATAGTTAGTCAATAGTTCTTTTCATTGATCTGGCCATTCTATTGGAAAAGACATAAACATCCCATTAGCAGTTCTCCAATAAACATCCAGTTATGTAAATAGTTGATTACAACATTGCACATGCAAGATATCATCCTAAAGCAACATGCTACTAAGGAATTGGTGACAAGTTGCAATGCAATTGATCAGCATGCAGCCAATCACATTTTTGCTCACTATGAGATCTCAAAACAATGAATAGAATCATTTGTGCTATAAAAATATCCGTAACGAAAAATGTACACCACTAATAGAGTGCAAATGCAAAAAACTGAATAAACACAATTGTGCCACACAAACATCAAGAAGTAGCAAAAACAATGCAGCAAAAAGACACACAGCTAGCTTACCAGCATGATACCCAGATGAGCACACCACAGAACACAAACTCATTCAAGAAAAAAACCTGCAACCTTATTTGTCTGAATGCTTGCTTTATTAGAATGAATCTAATAATGTTAGAAGCACATGCTTGTTGCAGCAAAATTATCATCTCACTAGACTCACAGCTTCTAAGATCTATTGTGATTCAGGTGATGTACGTACATGTTTCTCACGATTTCTTTGCTTTATTGTATTGGCACATTGCATTTCATTCTGCTCAGCTAAAAGCACTCTACTATGAAACACTCAAACCTTAACATCATGAGAACAAAAAAAGCTGCACACAAATTTAGCAACAAACATGAAAATCGCTTTAAAAAACTTTGTGAGATGCAGGAGGCTGCAAAGGACAGGACAAATTTTTTGTTGTTACTGAATTTTCTACTCTAGCAAATAAAGAAAACAATTTTTTCCATGATAGTAGTTGCCATATTTTAGTTCAAAGTACATTTCATATACTCAAAATGTACTTTGCAAAATGTACATTAAGCTCTTACTTTGAAAAGCCAATATTCTTACTGAGAAAACTTACATGGAATTCCTTTAGATCAAAAGAAATAGAAATGGCATTATTTAAAAAATTGTGATTGCAACCACAACTTGCAGTGTCACAGTACATCATGAATCAGATTGCATCATCCCTAAAAAACTAAGTACATATGCAACAAAAGTTGAAAGTAAATAAAAAACGCATAGTCCATCATACACGCTGTATGTCAAACAATTTTACAGCAGTGTCATACCAAATTGGTGGGTCAATGTTTCTAAGATAAATCACCCCCCACATGTAAGTTCGGAACCACGATGTTGTTCCAGAGTTTGCTTGGTATTTCCTGATAAGGATGGGGTGTGGTACTGGTAACAAGCCAACCAAGGTGCCATGCTGCAAGAACTTGAGGATTTCTGACTCATCTGTAAGATTTTTGTCAATGCAAATCTTCTCCACCTGAGGCACCAGTACTTGCAGCATTCGCATAATTGTCTGTAACGGCAACTTCCCTTTCCATGACTGCACCCATTCTGATGTAGGTGCCCACTCACTTGATGAATCATGAAACAAAGCACTTGTATTTCCATCGTTGATGGTATCAGGATAGCGACTTCTCAGGTCATTTGCAGCTTCTTTAGATATATCAGAAGGAACATGGCCTTTTTGCTCACTAGAATCACTGTGGACCTGAGATGTTATATTGCCCAGGTCTGGGGTAGCAGCAAGGGAGGCACTCAATGTCTTTGATTCTGACACTGATTCAGCATTGTCTAATTGAGCAGAAGACCCATTTAACGGCAACAACTTCTTGCTTTTCTTAGACCTAGATGTACCTTTCGAAATAGAAGCACTATCAGTGGGCAAGCTAGCAAGTTGATGAAAAACTTGACGTTTTCGAATGATTGTGTAAATCAAATTAGAATTACCATCAAATTGGTACTGTATGATGTTGTTGAAAACCTCAAGCAGAAAGAAAACAAGATGGTGATGCTGGGGTGCTGAAAAGAGAAACCATGGAGTGCTAAACGCTTCCAGTAAATGAAGGAGCTTAGATGCAGCCACCATTGACAATGACTTCAGATAGGGCGAAACATTTACAATGATTGTTAACAAACAGTCGTATAGTGGTTGCAACCTCTGATGTCCAGCAGTAACAACACGATGAAACACAAGTATCAGAAAATCAGCATGGGTACCAGCAAATGCAGGAACATCAGTTGGAGCAGCAGCAGCAAATGGCTTGTTGAGACGAACACCAAAGTTTCGCTCACCGCTCAGTAGCAACAAAATAAAAACCCCAATGTGAATTAGTCCAATCCTTGACTGATCTGCACGGGCATCATTCAAATGATACAATATTGGCACAAGAATTTCAAGCACATCACTGCTTTTCAAGACAAAAAACAGAAACTTCTTGTTTATGTCACACAGTTTCCAAAAGAATATTAATAATTCCTGATGAAAACTAATTTTCTTCACAGACCCTGGCAAGTAAGTCTGCTGGAGAGGGTTGTTTAATAAACGGCAAACACCACCAAGAATAAAGGAAAAATCTTCATCTCTGTGTATACGAGAAAGGTAATTGACAAACAAGTTTGAACTGCTTCCAGAAGAAGGAGACAGAACAGGAGATCCAATGTGATTGGTTTCATCATTTTCTTCAATTTCAGAACTCTGACCAGAGCCCAAATCTAATGTGACAATGAGTATTTGGACAGCAACTTCCACCAATGGTTCTCTATAATCATTAAAAAGCAAGTGGTTATATGGAACTCCCATACCTACTGGGTTGTAAGCACACACAACATTAAGCAAAGAAGTGAACAAGGGCAAGGCTTGTCGGTTTTCAGAAGAGCAAAAACATGTGATCCATCGGTTTTTGTTGTCAGATTCTTCAGCAGGAGGCATATAAATAGATTCAGAAAAGCAGGTTAGGAGAAGCTTTAGCAGTTCAGTTCTGTTCTGATCAATGTGGCCATAAGCAGGTGGAGATCGAGGGAAGCCAACACCTGCTTCCCATATGTATTCACAGCTATCGATACTATAGAGATCTTCAGCTTTGTCAGGAACGTTTTTCTTCTGGTGGGACACAACAGTAAAGTCTGGACAAAACAGAAGATTGGATATAGCTATAATTAAAGAATGTGCTAATGGCATAGTTTCTTCATTAGCATCCTCATTTTCTGTTTGTGATGGAAGTTTTGTCCAAAAAAAACCCTGCCAGTCTGGGTCTTCAAAAATGTAAGGCAATATTCTAGTTAAAAGCCTTGATGCATTGAGAACAATCTGCTGCTCTTTGTCTGAGTTACACCCATTATCAGAAGCATTTACCAGTTTTTCAACAGCTTTGTAACATAATGTTGCAACATTAGATGGAGACTCTTCACGGAGTGCACGGATTTCAGCAGCAGGAACTAATGCAAATACATCTTGGACATTGTTTACTGATTCTGCCCAGAACTGATCCCAAAAAGCATCATCCGATGCATCAACAGGTTGCATTCGAGTAGTAAGCTGAATGACAGCTTTACGAAAATTTAATTTCGTCTCACTGTTTCCCATTGTTCAAAAAATCTGCAACCTAGCACAACTATCATGTACTGTACCTGTAAAACATTACAGGAACGTGAAAAAAATTAGCAGCCTTGCAATTTTGCACTGTGCATAACAACCAAAATGAGATTTTATAAACTTTAAATGCATTGGAAGTCCCACAAAACAATCAAGGTTTACCATAGACCAGAAGACCTTTCAGGTGCATCATACTGGTACTTCTATCAAGAAAAGAAATTTTAAGCCAACATTAAAGTAACTTTTTCCAGATTAAACTTTTGCTAATCTATGTAGTAGTGTGGGATAAAAATTGAAATATAAAAGTCTTTAGTAGGACAATAATATTCACAAAGCTAAACCAGAAAAAACAATCTTTTAACATATCTGGCTGTCTGTTCAAGTCAGCTATGTTCAACCCAACTGGCTTGCTAAGCCAAAAATTATGTCACTATCTTTAACCAGGGCTGCACATTGAATGACACATTGAGGACCACACATTGAATGGCTATTTCGATCTTAGGAAACTAAATTTAGCTTGTCCTTGTTTGAGACAGTTGTCAATATCCACTGCTTGGCCACACTAGATGTTGGGCAGTTGTTAAGCAGCCATTAAATTGTCTCATCATCCAAAACCGTCAGGCCGTGCAGTCCATGGGAAGGTCAAGGGATTAGACATTGGAGGACAACATGGTCGGCAGTTTGTTCTTCTGCGCCACATTTGCAGGCTGCAGTAGGAGCCATAACCAGTGGTGTGGTGGGATTCAAATTTTTTAAGAACAGGTTGTCTCACTCCTGGACTCACTAAAAACAGGTTCTGTCATTATCGCAGGCTCCAAAGATACTAAAATCCTAACAGCTACAATGGTGTCTGCATGTGAACCAAACCAGGCTGTTCGCAATGTCATATGCTCCAGCACCCCAGTCAGAGCCATCAAGTCGCCGCAGTAGTATGACGCATGATGTCAACTTTTTGCAAAGTGACTGAAGGTGTCGGCGATATGTGAGTGATTTGTCCAACGTTACTTTGAGATATTTAGGTTCGGAGCAAAAGGGTAAAATTTCATTGCTGTGGTTGGCTTTCAGCTCACATTTCACTTTGGTGGAAGACTACCAACACTGTTTTTGTAGTGCTGACCTTTAGCTTCCAGGTCTGGAGGTATTCACTTATGGTTGCCATATCTTTGCTCAGCATCCTTTCTACTATCTGCATACCTCCATCATCAATTAAACTGATATACTAAAATTGTTCGAATCTAACTGCAATGGTGACACTATATGATAAAGTAGCACTGAGGACAACCTGCATCAAAAATGTAAAATTCAAGATTCTCAAAATAGGGACAGGTTTTCAGTATGTAGGCTACTTTTACTACAGCGAAAACCTAAACTAGGACACACAAAACTATTTTGCCATTCAAACTGTATCCAGCTTTGTCCACATATCACCTCAGTTCATGACACTAAGAGTACAGTGAACTGGGTCAAGCAGGTAAGTGTTTATTCCTGCTGTGCAAGTGATCATCAGTTTGACCTCAGCAATGTTGCTTTGGCTTTGCCAATAGAGATAAAACTTTTGATGGGAGCGATTTTTATGTACTTAAAAGTTTTGAAAACCAGAATAAGGTTTTTGTTTAGATTAGAGTTTAGGTTAACACCTTTGCTGCCAGTGTACGAGATACTCGTACTTTGAAATCAGGCATTAAGACACTATTTTGGTGCCACTTTGCAACTCCATAACTCATCATTCCATTGTGCTAGAAAGCTGTTCAAACAAGCCCTCAAAAGACTCAGCAAGTCTTCTACTTTGCAATGAAAAGAAAAATTTCAAGCTTCAGGTTTTCTATGGGTGACGTCAAAGTTGCAGGTTTAGGCTTTTTTGGCCAAAGTCATTAGGCCCTAGCCCCAACCGCAAGAGGTAAGTACTTTGCTAAAGTTTTTACTGGAAACTTGGCTAAAATCCAAATATTTTGAGCCTTTGATTGGCTTTCTAAGGTTTCTGGTTCAAAAGTTAGGGTAAACTAACCAAAAATCAAGTAAAAAATCTTTGGAAGTGTCTAGGTAGCAAGCAATGGCTACTCAAGGTCAAGTACTAAGTAGTCAGCACCCACGTGATTTAGCGCATGGTTAGGTTTATTTAGTCACCACAAACAGAAAGCAGGTCCAGACTTTCTTTATACCATATTTGTAGGGTGTAGAGAAGCAAAATAGCTGACAAACACTTGAAAGCACTAGTGTTTCTGTATGCTTTCGAGGAATCAGTCAACTGCCATCTGCTTTCATCTTTTTGCAATAGTTCAAACTTGCACATATCTCTATTCAAATATGAACTCTCCACGATGGGTGTAAGCAAGGAACCGATCAGCAAATTTTTAATAGGAAATTGATTTCACGTAAAACTACGCATCCTCAGTCCTTATTCAGTAGTTTTATATGAAATCGATTTCCTATTAAAAATTTGCTGATCGATTCCTTGCTTGCACCCATCGTGGAAAGTACATACTTGAGCTGAGAAACAATAACAGGTTAGAAATTTCGCTTGACACCGGCTACCTAGACACTGCCAAATTTATTTTGGGAAATTTTTACGCAAAAGGACAAATTTCAACCTTGCAGCAAGAGAGGCTGAGGCTGCAAAAGCACCGAAACTATAACCAACTCCTTAATGATTACCACTTTCAACCAGCCACAATCAAAACCACCAGACCACTGGTTGTGTAGTGCAGGGGTGGGCAATTATTTTGGCTCAAGGGCCACTTTGAGAAGGCTGCTTTTAGTATAGGGCCATATGCTCTAATGCAGTGCTTCTCAGTGTTTTTCAGTTCTTGACCCCCTTTGTCATTTTCACATAACCTGTGACCCCCTTCCTGCTCTTGTTGAACGCATGTAATTACCACAAAATGCATTCCCAAAAAAATGCAACAAACTATACCACAACAATATTACCACAAAAATGCATTTCATAACATTTAACTTTAAATGGCAATTGAATTCCACAAACATTCTCAATGCAACGGTTGACTTTGCAATCGTGTGGCCAGCTTCGAAATTTGTGGTTGAGTGCTTGACAGTGCTAATCTTATAACCTCCTCTAGTTTCCTTCGATTTCGTGCCTTCGTTTTGATGTGAATTAGAGCTGAAAAACTACACTCGCAGAGGAATGCTGTGGCAATGAAAGCAATATTCGCAATGCCAGTTCAGACAGTTGTATCATGCATAGCTCACCAGAACTGAAAAAGTAGCATTTTATGAAAAATATCCTGTGATTGTGAATCATTCCGAAGGTAACAAAATTATCCTGCAGTTCATTGAGAATGTTGCCAATAACCAGAGAGGTAGAAAACGCATTTCGTACAAGTCCATTTTCTTCATCCTTGATCTCAGAGAAATATCGTTGGAGCTCAATTTCAGAGGATAGAAGGTGGTCTATTATATATGATGTCTTCAAACACTCATCAAATTCTCAAACTTTTTCAACAACACTTGACAATTTCTCAAACATAGTAACGTTTTCTTATTACTTGATAACACCAGTTTTGCAACTTCGAATAAAATGCTTGCAGATTCATCTCGAAGCTGAATGATGTTTGTAACCTTTCATTGTAGCTATATATAGATTCAAGTTATCCAAGTTTTCAAAATTTCTGCCAAATATGCAAAACATTTCAACCAAATCTTGTCAACTGATGTAAGACAAAAATTCGTTAGTTTTCATTTCAGAGAATATCTTTATTTCGTCCTTCATCATTCATATCACACAAACGCGTTTTAGAACATTTCTTTTCGATAGCCAGCATACAGACATGTGGAATAGAAGATAGGAACTTTTTTTGAAAGCCGGAACGTGATTCCACCATTGCAGGAACTCCATTGGTATCAACCCACCAACATATTTCCATTGCAACTATGCAGAATCAAAAAAGTTTTTACTTCTCCAGAACATCTGCATGTATTGTTGCAGTTTACAGTTCTTTACAAAACAGGAGCTCTTTTTAAATGTCTCTTGAATGAACAAATCTCACGAATACAAGCAACTCAGCACATGAAGTAGCATCTGTTGTTGACTCATCTACTTGTAAAGGAAACATTGGAGATGCTTTCATTTCAATTATCACCTAGTCTTTCACATCTTCCAACATATCTGAAATGCACCTCTGAATAATATCGCTGGAAAAAGATATTCGTCTCAATTTTGCCTCACTAGTTCTCCAAGAAGTAATTTTGCTGTATTCAACAAATAGGGTTTCACAAGCGTTTCTCCACTTGTTTGGGTTTTATTTGCTTGGCAATTTCAAGTGCGACATCATATGATGCCTGTGTTCTTGGTGAAAACGTCTGGCAAGATATGTCGTTGATGTTTCCAGCTCGCTTCATAGCATCGAAAGAAGTCTAAACCTTTTGTGGCATGATTGAGATGCTTTGCCTGTAAATGCCATCAGTTTCAATGGTTTCATATACTTGGTCACTGAGAGTGATAGCCTTCATACCACTGCAATACATTTCTTCCTGAATGTTGACTGCGACTTCACAACAATAAACTGCTGGTAGATTATATTAGATATCAACTGGTTATAACTAGATCAAAATATTTGTGAGGTATTGGAGGGCTTTGGCTCTAAATACTGCAGGAACTTCGAAGGTTTCAGAAACTCAGCATCAACACTGAGAACAATTTAACAATGTTGCACGAAACAAGCTATGGCTTCACTACTGTGTTGTTTCCAACTATAGAGGTAAAACCAAATTTCAAATCTCTTCAAAAAACTTCCATTTCTTATCCATGATAAAAATCAAAATGGAAGTATCATAACTATAATACTATTGCAGATAGAATACGTTTCTACCTGACTGCTGGCTGCAACTTCACAATACCAAGCTGCTGGTATCAAAGACGACAACTGTTTTAAAATAAGAACCGCCAATAGTGCGTCAGTTGACACAACCAATATACACCACTTGTGATTTACTTCACCTCGGATTTCGACAATAGACATGCTAAATTGTGGCTGATAAAACTAACCGATTGGACTACTACTGTATACAACGGTAGTCTGACAAAGGAAAGACGTAGGATATCTGCTCTTAGTCTTTGGGTTGCAACTTCCGATGCATACATTCAATTGCCAATTATATTTTGAAACATGTTGCGATATTTGAATTGGCAACTCCAATGCTGCAAATTGCACCTAGCAAATTACGGTAGGTTAAACGCAATGAACAATCTGATCCGAGAAGCACATTCATTGCAATAGAATAGCCAGATTTCACGATTTAATTTAACTTAAGTGTCAAGAAAAAACGACAAGTTAAACATATTATTACATTGAAATCTTTGTTTGCTCTAAAAAACTTGACGGTTTTAGATTGCGAAATGCTTCTCTAATACTAGTAGAAATAGAATCAAGTTTTGGTTCAAGTTAGCCTGAACATTACTGCAACATTTACGGAAGAAATTTCTGACTCAATGATTTTTCCTGAATGCTTCCACAGGCCACTGAAAACTCTATGGCGGGCCACATGATGATGTGGCCCGCAGGCTACTAAATTGCCCACCCCTGGTATAGTGAATGGTAAGTCCACCACTCCTGTTTTGAGACCAAGGCAGGGTTGCCAACATGTCTTCACCAAAAAAGGCCAGACCTTGTCCTGAAAAAGCCAGATAGCTGTTTTGAGGCATATACAATACACATAAAAGATGCACAACCACACAAAAAATAGACATGATTAAAACTAGTCAAAAACATCGATACAACACATTGTCCAATCTTTAGATAGAAGCATATTCTTTCCCCGTAATTACACTGCCATGCACTTATTTTTTATCAATAACATCGATAATTTTTAGACCAAAAGCAAACTTTTTGCAACATTCTGTGCATCCTGCATGGTAATAGACCCTCGTCGCAAGAGATTTTTAATGAGTAGGCTCTGCAGTTCAGACAATGTTTTGCCAGAGCCAAGACTATCCGACTGAAAATAGGCTAGAAAAAGTCAGATTTTTCTGGCTTACTTATTTCGAAAAAAAGCCAAAGGTGTTCAAAAAATGCCAGAATTTCAAAATCTGGCTTTAAAAAAGCCAAATTGGCAGTACCCTATAAAAGGTGTAGCTCCGTGAACAGTGGAGCTTAGTTGCAGAGGTTTGAAGACGTAATCAGAGTCGCTAAAACCGAGATTTTGCGTTGAGCAATGAGAACTAAACGGTAGTAAAAATAATTTTATTGCAAAAGGTGATATTACACTACGGTAAAAGAAGTCTATTCCGAAGTTTGATAATTTTTGCTTATCTGAGTTTCACAAAACGGTTCGGGGACAAAAAAAAATAGGTTTCAACAGTTGTGAATGTATAAAATTTCTAAACATCGCAAACATCCATGGAGGCTATTACTGATGTTCAGGGGAATCGCATATTTATTTGAAAAAATAAAATATTTTTCCTTCACTTATTTCCTCATTTTGCTTTTGCAACGCAACATTTTTTCCACTCCAATTACGTCTCAATCCTCTGCAACCAAGCTCCGCTATTCACGGAGCTCCGCGTTTTACACGCAACCCAAATTGGCAACCCTGGACCAAACTAAAGTTTTTTTTCCATCCCGACTTTGTCGTTGGATACGAGGAAGGAAAACTTTTTTAAAAGTCAAAACAGAACACAACAATGACTTTTCAGTTAAAAAAAAACGCACGGGCAGAATCAAACAATACAATTACTGATTAATCCAATCCAGGGTTTGGAAAAAATGCATCAAGATTTACCGAAAACCACATAACAAAAAACTCCAACAACAAAAACAACCAAACGCTTCATTAGGGTGTAATTTCAGAGAGTCATGTGTGCAATGATTGTGGGTGGTTTACAATTTCGGATGCACAACTCTATACCAGAGATAGCACAGGCCAGCACTTTTGCAGCCCTGCCCGCTCGGAACTAACATGAAACTACCCGGCCCGGCCCTTCATGCTAAACTTCAACTTATTTTCTTGCCTGGACCGGCCCGTGGCCTGTAATATTAAGTAGGCAGTATCACATGACATAGGTTCGCCAGGGGGCCTTCACTAATCACTTTTGAAAACTTATTTGCCCGATGCCTGTAACATGACACTAACACATGACAAGAGTTCCCTAGGCTGCACTACACTTGCTAGTAGCCTAACGTACTAAACCTAAACCAGGGGCCAACAACATGGTGCCCGCTGGAACCAGGTCGCTGGTATGGACCATGTGGGTTGCCCGTGGCCTGTTCTGACAATAGCATAAACATGATCAGTCTCTTTACAATGATGAATATCTTTAATTTTTATTTTTATTGATAACATCATATGAAGATAAATCATGCAAATTTTTATTTTCAGAAGTGTGTGTATCAAACTGGTAAACCTTCGCA
>JGI24022J15233_10003394_pt1 | contig 15760 bp, 11 predicted proteins | sample Ectturendosymbi2_FD_15233 | JGI IMG/M metagenome (IMG submission 15233)
CGGTAAAGTTCAGATGTCAGACTTGTTTTTTAAGCCGAGCTTCATAGTCTGAAAAAATAATATGGTTGGATGTTTTTATCTTTGATGGCAATCATTCAAACTTTATCATCTTCTAGTTATGTTCTGTGAAGGAGAGTTTCACAGTTCTATTATAGCACGATACAGTTGTCGTACTCTGAAAGGAACATAATACATGCATAACATGATTGTTTTGAGAATTGTTATTTCATATACATTGTCTTTACCTTTAATTGAATTGTCTTCGTTGCTTGATTAGGGAGTGAACAGAGTTCACCTCGTGAAATAAACAAGGTTTAGTTTCACGGATTCGATGTTTTTCTGAGGAAAACAAATTGCGGGCATAACGGCGTTGCTTTGCTATATACCGTGCACATTATTCTCACCTTTTAGTGATCTTCTTTATGGTGGTAAGCAAAACTCACAGGAGTGAACAACTGTCATAGCTGTTCACCTCGTATAATCAACACTACGTTAATTATACGGGCGGACGAATCTTCTTTTTGGGGTGAATAACTGCCATAGCTATTCACCTCGCATAACCAACACTACGTCAGTCACACGGCTCGACGAATCTTCTTCTTGGAATGAATAACTGCCATAGCTATCCACCTCGCATAACCAGCACTACGTCAGTTACACGGCTCGACAAATCTTCTTCTTGAATGCTTCTCTTGAGGTCTTCTTGCTTCGAGTTCACGCCGCAACACAACTCAGCTGGCTGGTGTTTTTTGGCTGTTTTTATAGCTGCTGATTTATGTTTGTTCTTTGAAAACGCCTCATTTCCATGGTCTAGGGGGGTCTTGCGACTCTCCTGCAGGTGGGCGTTTTATTGTTCTTTCTTTATATTTTGTTGTGATTAAGCATCAGTCATGTGCTACTTGCGTCTCCATATTGCTTTCGTGTTTCGGTGGATGTTGCACGTGATTGCACGTGATCTTTCTCTGTTCTTTATATTTCAGCTGTTGTGGTTTACGTGGTTGGATGTCTACCACGCTTTCCTATCGTTTTTATGTTCCTACCGACAAATATTTTCTTTATGTGGGTTTTTATCGTGTCTCGTGCCTTAAAAGGCTTATGGTTAAGCCTGTGTTTCTTCAGGTCATAACCTCTTGCAACCTTTAGTTCACCATTGCCTCGGTTATTCTTTTTTCTAATGTCACGAGGTCTTGGTTGCTTGGGTACAAGTTCTTGGTTTTATCCTGTTTTGAGTTTATGGTTTCGTATATATTATTCAATTTGGGGTGTTTAGTTAAGGATTCTTTGAAATTGTGTTTTGGGGACAAAGTTCCCACAACAGTTGTAGCCATCTTCAGTGTAGTGTGGTATTGAGGGTAATTCGGTTAAAATACTTGTCCAATGCCCCTTTCTCTTTTTTTTGCTTCGGTCTTTTTTTGCCTTAGCTTTAGGCCTCTTTTGGCTGCCACCAGACCTGTAGCCAGGTTTTCAGCTTTGGTGGGACAAAATACATTTTTAGAGGGACAAGAATTTTGTTTTTATTATATGTTTACATCAAATTTTCCTTAGCACAGCACAATTTGGGGGGGCACAAAAATATTTGGGGGGCATTGCCCCCGAATACCCCCGTGTCTACGGGCCTGACTACCACGTAATATTTTCGGCCTATTCCATAGGAGGTTTTGAATATCCTGGGGAATGTTTAAATTTATTTTCTCTGTTAACACTGAAGAAATATAGCAAGTAATTGTACTGTACTTCTCCCAATAGGTTTAAATAGGTTTAAACCTATTTTTTAATTTCTTGAAACAAGCAAGCAGTGTAGCAGCCTCAAACTTCCACGAAAGTTAGTCCACTTTGCACCTTTTCAGAGTTTTTGCAGCTTTCAGTTTATTAAGCTATATCTCAAAAATTACGACGCCAATCTGTGAGATTGATGCCATAATTCTTGTTTCGGTAGTATTTCAAGACGCAATTTTCACCACAAAAACATTATGAGGCTTACTTTACTTGAACCAAATTATCTCTTCTATTACCTTGCAAATGGCTTAACTGTTAGCAAATTTCTGTTACTTTTTAGAGAACCGTTATTTTTTGTACAACTGAAATAGTCATTCATAATTAAAACTAGATTTATTTCAATAGTCTTTGCCAATCTCATGTTGCCTCATCAAATCTCTACGAGAGGGAAAATAGACAAAGCTATTGAAAGACTGACTAAGCAGCACGCATTTGCAATTGCGAACTAAAATTAAACTTGACCCTCAGAAGACAAGTAGTAGTAACTATTGAAACATCCAAAACTGTCGAACCGTATTTTGTAGCAACTATTGAAACCTGGTCTGCCAAACGCGAAACGCTTTCATAAACGAAACAGAGAACAGATTCAAAACCTAACCATCTCTGCCTTGCCTTAACGAGGTGCTTTGGATAAAACTTGGCTAAAACAATGTCCATTCTTACTAAATAATTTTATGATGGCGCCCGCGCAGTTCACTTGGATTTTCATTGGCAATAGATCCGACGCTTATAAAGTGCTGCGGACCCCGCCAATTTTTTTAAAATTTTGACCTTGCTGACTGCAAAGACATTTTGATTGACCGCAATTGTTTTATCTGAATACTGAGATTATCATTAGTAAGGTTTTCGTGACTTTTGATGGTAGTAGTAAAGTGAATTTATGCAGCATTTTGAGAGACGGTTGGACTAATTTAAGAACCGTTTTGGTCTCTCAAAACAATTTGAAAAATACTTGACCTTGCGCCGGCACTATACACAATCAGCTATGATACGAAGTGTAAATTTATGTTGGGTGGTTAGTAGGCGTAGGCCGGGGCCCCCTTTGGCGCGGAGCCCGATTAGAAGAAATCGGTCAAATCGGCTTAACACCGGCCCTGACTGACACTCCCATTACCTATTTATTGAGTGCCTCACTGGCCTCGTGTAATCTGAAAAATGGATTCAGGCGTTTTGTTCCCAACACTATACGTAACAATAACCAATTTCCAACGCAACAAGAGAGAATGCTCATCGTCTTTCTCTTCAATCCTTCGCGCTCATTCTATGTAGCCTACTATAGAGCAGGGGTGGACAAATAGGGGTCCACCTGCCACATGTGGCCCGCTACAGCGTTTTCAGTGGCCTGCAGAAGTATTCAGGAAAATCTTCAAGTCTGAAATATCCTCCAACTCGCCTCAACGTTAATGTTGAGGCTAACTTGAACCGAGGCTTGCTTCAAACTATACGCAGCCTTCTCAAAGTTGCCTCCGAGCCAAATTTATTGCCCACTGCTGCTATAAAGCAATGGTGGGCAAACTGCGGCTTACCGACATGTTTTGAATGGCTCTTCTAGCTGAAAAGCAATATTTCAAATTGATAGCAAGTTGCAGTCTTATATTTAATGTTTGTTTCATTTCTAAACGTAGTTACACGAATTCGTAAGGTTACGGCGGGTGGTTTTACGCGATATGTTGCAGGTCGTTTTATGTAAAACCGCATTGTTTATTGAACTGCAATTGACACTACAAACTTATTTTTCAGCTCGCTGTTGTTTTTGGTTTTCTGCCAATGGCTCTTCTATTGAACAAATTTATTCACCCCTGCTATAGAGGTCTTTGGGTGGCGACATAGTAAAAAGAACGTGCGTTGAACCAAAACAAAATTACAAATATAATTACTTACAGAAATACTGGAAATTGTCCTCACTCCCAAATTGTTGGGTCCCCCCGAAATCGGGGCCCCTAGGCTTAAGCCTTTTTAGTCTAATTGTAAATCCGCGCCTGCTTGTGAGGCCCCCTCACCCACTGTTGGGAGGAAAAAAATGGAAAGCGTCAATCCATGTGCAAAAAGCGGAAAATGACGCTCTGAAAGTATGGTCAGTAAAAAATTATAAATCATTACTGGAGTGCACAGGACCATTGCGCTTGTTGCTGCCTTCGACGCAAAAGCGTTCAATTGCACGGAATTGCTGAAATCCTATTTGACTGGCGGAAACAGCTTTATTAACTGCCACCGGCGAACCCACCGAAATCGCCACAATTGAAATATTTGACAAAACGCATGGCTTACGTTTTTGATAAGAATCACATCTGTTTTGTCTTATGTGCGTTAAAAAAACAAACACACTGCACCTATATAGTATGTGTGATGCCTTACTACTTTAAAGCACAACGTGAGAGGACCACGTTGCAACTCGTTTACCACGACTGTAAAAATCTCACACACACGAGCAAAACACGTCAAGTAAAGCGCACCCAAATAATTGTAACTGTTAGTTTCACTATTCGCGTGTTTTCTACTTTTTCAGCATGGTAAGGATTGAAAGCAACTAAAGTTTCGCATGAAAAGATGTGAGGTTTAAAAACCACCGTAGCCAGAAACTCTTGAATAGGGGCTTTAAATTTACGCAAGGGGACGTGACATTCTGAAAATTTGTTAAAATCTTTAATGATTTATAGTGTTTCATATTTAAATTTGGAAGTGCTGAGCTGACCAATGCCCACCGTGGCGACTGGACTGGTTCAAATTTCGCTTCAACTGTCGTTATTGAAATACGTATAAAGAAATAAAAAGCTACAATCATTGAATCAAGTAAGGCTGAACATACCGCAGTAAAGAGTCTAAAGGGTTTTGTCCTGCCCTCTTCATAAGAAAATTATCTATAAGAATTTATTGGAGTTTGTTTGCCTTAGTTTGTCACTTGTAATGTACCGCATGTTTAGTGTGGGCAACCTCTCCTGGAACAGTGCAACCCTCAGCGCCGGATTTAGGGGGGAGCCCAAGGGGCCGGGGAACAGGGCCGCCCACCAAAAGGGGCACCCCACCATGTTCATATATTTAGCCATATGTGCGTGCCACTTAAATCTTTTTATCGAGGAAAGTTTGTTTTTTGGCGTTATTAATTGTCGGTCGGGCAGACGACAGGATATCACTTAAATATTATTTGACATTGCGACGAAACAACCACATTGGTTTCCTGAAAGTCGTTCAGGTATCTGAATACAGTGAATGCAAAGCCAAGACACGTAGAACGCATTAGCGTACGTTTCTAATCGTTTCTAGTAGATTTTGCGTCTGCCTTACGCAGATATACACAGGTCACATATGAGTAGCATTGCTAAGTAGGGCTGCCATACGTCCTCTTTTTAAATGAAATGTCCACTTTTTTAATGAGAAATGAAATATTCTTCGAGGACATTCAAAAATGTCAAAATGTCCTCCCTTTTGCAATTATTATTTGACATGGTTTTAATCACTTAATCAGTGGCGCAACGAGAGATTGGAGCCAGGATGAAAACTTAGCTACAAGGGCCCACTGGCCAGCACTCAGAAAAACTTTAGAAGTGGTGGAGAATCTGGACGTGGATGGTTATACTAAAACTCTAAATCACCGGAAAATAATTTGAAAAATGTAAAAAAACAACAACCTTCTGAAAACCAAAACAATACTCAAACCGAAATATAAATTAAGTGGGGGCTCGGTTTTCACATTTAGCTTGCCAAGACGGGGGGAAATTCTACTCTCTGCCCCCTGTCAGTTACGTCATCGGCTATGATATTTTGTATTTAAATACAGTAGGATAAGCTGTTCCTGCTCAACTGCAACAAGATACGTGCTGGTGGCGTTGCTTAGTTTATGGGAGGGCGTGCAAGGTGTCTAATTAATCTATGTTTTGGTTGAGTTAATTATAGACTGGAAAGGCGGGAGTGCTTAATATTAATCGTACATAACAGTGGTAAATCTTTTTTCAGTGTCTCAATCACTTTGGCATTCGAGTGCAGACTTCTGACTCCATCATACTGTACTAGCTTTGCTGATAAACCGTAGTACGGTGATCGGTGTACTATACATAGCTGTGTGTAGGAATTTCTATTAATTATAGTTAATCAATAATGCTAAAAAAATGAAAAAATACGTCTGAAATATCCCTTTTTCACAAAAGAAACTGCAAAATATTCATGGGCTAAATAGGACAAGTAAATAAGAATTTGGTTTTGTGTGTTTTGACTGAAACATCGTCCACACTGGACGTTTTACTTCAATGGTTAAAACTTATCAAAAGGCCTAATTGACATTTGACTTATTAGTGTAGATCAGTGGTTCCCAAAGTGGGCGATGAGAAACTCTAGGGGGGCGGTGAAGCAGAAATGGGCGGTTGGGGGCGATAAGTGACCCAGTTAATAATTACATTTCTGTTGTCTTACTAACTTTGAGTGACCAAATGTCATAAAAAACAGTACGATCAACAAACATGTATGCATGTAATTTGTAAACAAAAACTTAACGTTTTACTAAATTAAGTTTTATAGTGAATAGCAATAAAAATTGTGTTGATATGTGTGCCAGGCATGGTAGGGGCGACAGAAGTTTGTTTGTCAGAAAAGGGGGCGCTAGCCAAAAAATATTGGGAAACACTGGTGTAGATAATACACTCAATTGTGACAGTCGTAAATCATTCTCGCTTTTTGCGATGAAAATATGGCAGCCCATTGAGCTTATTAATAAATAAACAAGGACAGAAGAAATAGGATCGTCATCCTTACAAGTGTAGAGCTTATGTAAGTGGTTCCGAAAAACGTCAAAAAGCAATAGAGGCAAAAATGAGAGGATGAAGTTGCAGCTAGGTCAAGAAACATTCAACCTAGTATTTACAATGCCAGTGAAGTCCAGCAGAGACATATCTGGGGAACCTGTAAGAGCAAAGAAAGTCGAGGAACAAGTTATTACAGACTTAGATCTACATAACAATGGTAATAGACCTAGTTTAACCAGCGATGCGGTAGCAGAAGAACGTCAAGGAGTATCATCGAAAAACACGATAGATGAGATGGCTGATAGGCAATGATATCGGTCTCTGGTCAGCCAATATCCCGGAAGAAATGCAGAAATATTGGTTGAAAATTGAAACAGGTGCTCTTTGACAATGTGATGAAAAGTTTCTTTTAAGCCATGATGTTCCACAACACAGAAAAGACAGAAACTCGTCAATGGGAGTGCACCACAAGCCTTATTCGCCGCCAGAATCACAATGGCGAAGTAGTTGATAGAAGCTGACTTTGTTTTTCTCCTTCACAAACATGTATTTATTGTTTGACTTGTAGATTGATGTGCGCGGATACGACTAAATGTGCGCATTTCCTTATTAGAAAAGGAATCTGCGACTGGAAGCACGTTCTTGTGCGAGCGTCTGAGGAGCCACGAGCAATCAGTGGAACATATAGATGCCACGATTACGTTTAGTCGTAGATGTAATTACTCACTATGAAGAATTGATCCAGAGCTAGCCAGTCAGGTCGATCAATGCGAACAATATTGGAAATCGCTTCTGCTTGCAACGTTTGGTTTTTGTCGTAAGATTTATTGTTGAGCGAGGACTGGCGTTTAGAGATGATGAAAACGTTGGATGGCCCAGAAAGTTTTTTTTTTTTAATTTCAAAACTGTTTCCAAGCAAAATTTCAAAAAAAAGAAGATGCGATGCTCATGCTTCTTATGACCGATTTTGCAACAGTTTCACAAATCGCTAATCGTTGTCAAATTCCATGTTGCCTCATAAAGTTTTGTTACGTTTGAGTTAACAAATGTGACGTCACAGGATTATATGTTTTGTGTGAATGTCATAAATATTAATGATCCATGGAAATACTAGTGACTTCATCGACCATCCCCTACCTTAAGATTCTGTATCCGCACATGGGGCCTCCCACCACGCCTGGGCCCCAAGCCACCCACCATCTAAATCCGGCGCTGGCGACCCTTTAATTCATTTTCAATTCTTTTGAATCTTGAAAGGGACCTCTCGCCTGAGCAGTTAGTGACCATCAAGCTAAGAAATAAGGCTTCGCGTTGTTGGATAAACTAAGAACCACTAACCTAAGACATCCGACCTAAACGCGCCGCGCTTTTGTCATTTTTTGCCGTTCTCCTGTCTCGTTGGTGAAGAGTTGTGCCGTTGCCAGTTTTTAAAACTGAAAATATTTAAAACTGAAAAGGAATGAGTGTGTCATTGAAATTATTACACAATGGCACGTAGGAATTTACTACAAATCTTTCTCAATGGGATGCCAGTGGTTGAGGCTTCTGTGACATTCTCGCTCCTTTATCAATGCCAGTGAATGATGGTGGTAACAAGTCTGAGACTGTCGTCCAGTGTTTCATCTGCCATTCGATTTGTGTTTTTAGATTTGACTTGCTTCATGGTAGAATATGTTCTCTCACACACATATATGCATCCAAATATCGACTGCATTTTTAGAGCGAAGTCTTTTTGCTTGAGAAATCTATCTTTGCTGACAAGTGTCTGGGAAGCTCTCTGCAGTCTGTAATACCGTTAGTATTGTACATTTTTATTAAATGATGTTATGCTTGTTCTAATTAAAATTACCTGTTGCAGCGATGGGCCATTATTTTGGTTCGAGGGCCACTCTGAGAAGGCCACGTTTTACGGATAGATAGATTTATTTGGTGGTATTGAGTTCATTGCGCCAGATGTACCTTTAATGACTACGAACGCCTTTGCATTGAAATAACAGAGGTCCAGTGGCTACTACAGGTGTGCAAAAGTAACGGTACTTTGAAAAGTATCAAAAATAACGGTTCCATTAAAAGTAACAAGTACGGGTGACTATGCTTTGCGAGGAAAAGGAGCATTTGAAAACCAGTCTGCCAAGCGACGTTCGAAAACCCGTGAAAATGTTAGAATTTATCTCACGCGATAACACTTAGGCTACACCTCTTTGCCTAATTTGTTTAATGCCCTCGGGATTTACATGGCCATCCCAGCGACCGTGTCATCCAGAAAAAGAAGTTTTTATAAGCTCAATCAGGAATACGATTAGCAAAATGAAGCAAAACAAGGCATATTAATGCAGACAAAGCAGCAAAAAAACAACACAAAGAACAGGACAACAATTTTGTTTGCATTTTCCAGAAGAATGAATACATTATGCAAAGCATCACTAATGAAAACATATTGGAGATCTTCAATCCAACATGAGCACCTAAATATTTTGGCGGTTTTATCCACTGCATCCAAACAAAATTCTGAAAAACTTTGTTGATGTTAAAGAACGAAAAATAAGTTTCTTTTAGCACAGGCAATGTTCGTGTTGTAGGCTACAATAGCCTGAAGTGCCCCGATTTGGTTTGTGTGTTCTACCGTTATTGTTGCGCTTGGAACTAACTTATCTGTTTCATTCGGTGTCGTCATTATTGTGCAGCTTTATAATACAAGGTTGCACTATAGTTTTTTATGTGATGTCCTATTGCCACGCTTTTTCTGTTGGTTGATGTTTTGTAGCTAAGCTGTTATATCTTTGCTGGCTGATCATATCAAGCGGTGTTGTCAATTCCATTTAACAAATAGCCAATTGGCTGCCGTACCCTCTGGAGGTACCACGGCCAGAGATGAGGTATTGAATGTTGTAACTCGTGGATTTAATGGGTGTTACGGATATGTCCGTTGAAGTCTCTGCTGGAGGTGTGAAACTGGGAGGCATGCCCGCAGATATCCCTAGCTTGGTATTAATCCTTGAGGCCTCTCTCTTTAACATCAACGATATATATCACTGTGACGTGATACCCCACTCAAAACTTTCTGCACACGCCACTGAGTGGGGCCCCGCAGAAGTACTTCTAATCGGGCCCCGCACTTGCTGAGGCCGGCCCTGGGTAATCAGTTCATGTCAGCAGTTTTCTCCAAGTCAGTCGTTCTTTGAACGAAAGGTGCCGTTCAATAGGAGTTAAGAATTGCATTCAATTCGCTTGTCAGTTCGGTTTGATTGACGTAAATTTGCACTTGCGTTCGCCGCTCGGATCTCCATTGCAGAGCTTTCTCAACAACTTTCGGCTTTATTACGAGTGGTAGCGGGAAACTGTCTAATGTCTACCACAGCAGCATGCTATTAGTCATAAACATGGACGTAGCTACGGAACACATGAGTTATGCCCACGCCCCTCCAAATAAAAGAAACTGTTTATCATGCACATACAAATCACCTCCAATAATTTGCCGTCTCTTTTGGCAAAATACAGGCCAGGGGTGGGCAATTAGTTTGGCTTGGCGGCCATTTTGAGAAGACCGCGTTTAACGGAGGGCCGTATCTACTTTTTGATCGTGAAATAAACAAAAACAATAATGCTACATAGAAAAAAGATATTATTATAATTGTTCTTGTGCACATACGCTTTATCCAGCGTAAGAAATTCATGGTGTCAGATGTAACCTCACACAATTTCCAACAAATTTCATATTTGAAGATTGTTCGTGAATGCTTCCGTGGGCCATTGGAAACGCTGTGGCAGGTCACATGTGACCCGCGTGCCGCTAATTTCCCATCCCTGATATAGGCCATGTCCATTTTGATAAAACATCTTCACCAAAAAGGTCGTAGCACGGTTGACTGTGCACCTGCTAGGGCCGGCCCTGGATGGGTATGTAAAGAAGGCACACAAAATAGGAAGATTAATGATGAGAGCTGGAGAAGAAGCAAATAAGCGAGACCATAACAGAGAATGAAAAACAAGACCCTTCGCTGCTGACAAGATTTACTACTACCGTCATTATAAAGTCAGAAGTTCTGCGTTAGTTATTTCTGCAGTAAATGCAAATTTTTATTTTCAAAATACTGGCTGGGCACTGATTTTGATTTTCAAAATACCGGCCGTTGCTAAATTAGCAGTAAAATACCGGCCATCTGGCAACCCTAGCTATGTTTTACAAATTTTGCGAACTCACTGGCAGAAATTAATATTCCCTTGGAAGTCTTTCCACATTTTAAAAGTTTCTGAGCCACCACCCACCAATGTTGATAGTGATGGAGATCTGTTTTTGTTCTTAGCCTTCTGCCAAAAATTTTGGTTGGTTTCATCAGCCTGCAGTGCAGCTGCTAGGCCATTGGCCTTATGTATTTCAACCTCTTTGCGGCATTACCGCAAGGAATATTATAAATCCTTTTTTGTCTCAACCATGTTCCTGTATATGCCACCAATCTTGGGTCTGTTGCAGTTTACCCATAGCCAGAGCCCAAAAGGCTGCCTTGGCAATTTGATGTCTTGATTTGACCACCGAGTTCCAGCCAGGAATGTTAAAATTACCTGCTCTGTTTCTACCTGTTGTTTTGATGGCAGAGAAAGCAGCAGCAAGCAGAAAACTGGTCAGCTTTACATGGAAATTTTCTGTCCCCCCAGATGTTTTTATCTGCAGAATTAAAATTTGGCAGTGTACAGCCTCTATGGGCAATCGCAACTGATCACGTAGGTTTTCACTTTCATGGTAGTAATCCTCTTTCCTGGGCAGTAACCTTAAGCCATTCGATTCGGCATAGCTGAGGCTCAATCATTAAAGTCTTGTTACATGGGTACAAATTGGGAGCAAATGAGCTGGTTACCCAATGACTGGCTACGTCGCTCTGATGCGTTGGGGATTAGCTCTTCAAAATAGATAGTACCTTGCTGCATTTCACAAAATATTTTAACATGTGGACATGCAATTTTATTTAGCATTGCCAAGCTTGAAGCGCAATCCACGACACTAAAATACATAAAACGACGTTTTCACAACAATTATTGGAATGTAACACTAGCTACTAGTAGCATTGCCAACAATGCATCTGATTCGGATGAGGGGGACCTAAGCGCGAAATGTGGCGTAAGTGTTTAGGAAAATGCTAGCAATTATGCACAACACTTAGTTACAAAAATAATCTGTGCACAGTTTATTTTACCAGGTCTTTCCATCAGTTTTTCTTCAAGCTACTTCTCGCAAGTGCAGCAATCATGTCTTTTCAGCTGGTAACTACCTTTGAATCAGAGAGCTAAGTCAGAAACTGCGTAAATTAAGACGTTTAATGTAACGATTTTTTGTTAAATTAATATTAACCTGTGTAGGTTACATCGTGACAAACAACAATTCAAAAGTAAGCGATACATCACCAAATATACACAAGGCCTTAGTTTGGTAAGTAAAGAAATGGTTATACAGTTTGTTGTTGCAGTTTCTACACATAACTTTTTCTTTCCTGAATATGCTTCCCAGTATTTAAATCACATTGCGGAGAGATTGGCAATGTCGATATAGAGTTCGTACATTTTACAATTATGCATCCTGCTCCATTTGGAACTTAACATTACACTTAATTTCAATTGAAACATACCCGATTGCACAGAACAGCTTTAGACATTCAAAGCGTTTCGGAGTGTAGGAACAGAGCACTCGACTCTACTCTTAGAGTGGCAGTGGGTGCGTATTGCACGTCACACTTTATAATGGTTTGCCAGACCGACGAGCAAAAACGAAAGGCGTGAATGTTGAAGGAAATTTTAGCATTCGTGGAAATGGTATCAATTTTAAATGCAACGCGACAGCAAGCAAATCGATTCAAATGTTGCGACAGTCACAAATTAGAAATCAGTGTTCTACGCTTCACAAGCCGTTTTTTGGCAGCCACAGGACAAGATGAATGGTCGTGTATGCTTCCTTTCGATGCTGTCGTCGCAGATCATAGGGTAGGTTTTTTTAATGGTGACCACGTTCATGCAGCATTGACAGACACCTGCAAAACCAGCTTATTGGTAAAGCAAACGCTTTTCCAAGAAAGAGGCAATTTTTTTTCGTCAAAATGTGTTATTTCAAACTCAAAGAAAGTTGGATGTGAAAGTGGAACATTTAGCGTTAGCTTCACCATGTCAACTTCGCTTAAAATACCTGTAGGCTATGTTATAGATATTCACCGTCCAAGTTTTAAATATATATATATATATATATTCCACAAATTTATACACAAATTTTATGAGCCTTTGCTGAACAGCTACAGTACTTTCCTCCTGTGTATCATTTTTTTCGACATGGATGAAAAGCACCGATCCCATAGCCATAACTCACATTCTTACTGGTTTATCAGCTCTTTATCATTATGAAGACCTTTTGCATTAAGCTAATCTTTGATTCTTCCGACTCTAAGCTTTGGAAAATCCTTAGGCTAAATATTTTTGTGCAGATCTAAATGCCTGCACTATGCAGAAGATTTTGGAGTTTGCCATTCAAAACTCTTTTCTGATGTCGGATACACATACATTTTTGCTGTTTCAAACTTTTATCCCGAAAAATATCTTGCACTTTGGTGAAGTTTATGACAATTAAAAAAAGCATCGCTCGATCGCTGGCATGCTTTGTGGCGTCAACAATAATACACAGTGTTTGCAATACCACTGTAATAAGGATAATATTTGTAATTTCTACATTTTGAATGAACTACCAAAAACTGCAAAAACAGAAAAACAATACTATTTTCAGCTGTGTTTTTCTGCCAAGTGGAATTGAGCAAAATTCCTAGATATTATTCGCTGTTAGAATGCATATATGTCAGTGTTTCTCAACCGTTTTCCTTACGTGGCCGTGATAGAGGTAACTTATGGTAAAAATTGTGAGGTTTACACTTTGGTGTGGCTGAGCAAACCACATCAACAAAGGTTTGAACTGTAAAATTTGTGCAAAGAAAAACTCCTTCAAATAAAATAAACGTTAGTTAGTATCCTCGCAGTCTACAGATTTGATTTCGCCTTCCCATCTCTTGAAAATACTTTGTAAAAACTGTAAAAGAGTTGTATGCATAACCAGGAAAGCAGAGCAGAATAAAAAACAATTTTGAAACTTGTGAGATATTTTCACAACAGCTTGGATTATTGGGTGATCATTGCCTTCACCTTTAGTTAACAGTTAACACAGGGCCAAGGGTTGAGATTTTGGGAGGCAAACGAGGCGGTCGCCTCGCCCTTTCTTTTTTCAGAGATGCCGTGGAACCCCCTTCTGAGAGTTTCGCACTTAGTTCTTGCATTGTGAAATTTTGCACTGTTTTGTTGAAAAACGAATGAACCACTTTAGAGCCACATTTGAGAAACTATGAAACAAGTCATATGTTTTTCAAAATAAAGCAAAAATTATGTGCAAATGTGCCAAAGGGGACCTTCAACAAATTTAATGTGGTTTTGTGACCTCTTCCTACGAGTTTGCCTCAGGCCTCAAAATTCTAATACCCTCCCTGCACAGGGTCTGGTAAAATTTTAAAATTTCTGCAAAACTGTACTAGCGCCGAAAATGCAAAGAAAATACAGATTTAGACTGGAGATACATTAACTACTGGAAAATAAAACTAATTCCTGCGAGAGTTAAAAGCAGTGGGTAGAAATTGTGTCAATTCGGGCGGCCATTATGATTGAAGCTTGCCTGAGGAGGGCGAAACAAAGAAGGCGTGCAACAGGCTTTACGGTGTAATCGCAAATACGCGGTAACATTTTATTAAAATTTCAAAATCGGTTTTCATTCACCTTCTACTATTCCAGTTTCTGCATTGATTCTGTGCTTAGTCGGGCAGGATCCGGAGCAGTAGTGAACGTCGACTTTGTCGGTGGTCCAGCATCGGTGATCATCAATAGTTGCGTTCAAAACTACTCGCTCCGTCACTTTCTCGCACGGAGGTGGTTTGGGTTCGCCTGTGTTAATTTTTTTGTCAAACACTGCAACGTTCAAAAAACCACTAGTGTTTATATTTATTTTGCAACTTACAATATTTGCAACAGCTCTGTTGGGTAGCGTTTGGCAGCAGTCTTCCTTCGTTCTAGGAATATTTTGAGAAAACAAAAAAAGGTAAAGGATAGTTAAGTAAAGGGATTCCAAGAAACAGCAATTTTAAACAATCATGCACTTAAAAAAGACTGCAACTCTGTTCTATTGAAATCACAAAGGCATCATGTGTCACATGTGTTTTGTATGTAGAACGACAATATAAAAACTCTATGTCCAAAAGTACTAGTTCTAACATGATATTCCGCTTTTGCTCTGAAACCAGGGTTACGAAGAGCAGTGAATCAATACTTGGCATTTGGGACGACTGTCGACAAAAATGAGCTACGCAGATAAGTTACAACGTCTAGAGCAGGGGTGGACAAACGTTTTGACTCGCGGGCTACATTGGATTCAGAAATTTGACAGCGGGATGGATCGAAAGCAGATGGATTGTTTGTGTAAACCAATACATATCACGTGCAAAAACATGAACTAGAGCTGTAAATATACTTAGTACCAAGTTCAGCGCGCCAGATTGAAGAGCCTTAAACGGTCTGTATGTGACTTGCGGGCCGTAGTTTGTTCATGCCTGGAATTTTTCGTTAATAGAGCGTGGGAAGCCACGAGGAAGCGAACTCTTTCAAGAAAGGAACAAATTCAAAAAGCGCGTTGATTGTTTGGGAAGAGGACTGCCCTCTTAAATCAATCCATCAATTCACGGCACTTTTCGGGAGACGGCAGTTTTGGTAATAAAAAGGAATAGCAAATGGTCTTTCATGAATGGACCTGAAGTTAGATTTATATTTTGGTTAAAGTTGGGCCTACCATACGTCCCGGTTTGAATGTCTGTCTCGGTGTCCCGTCCCAGTTAGCAAAACGTCCCGGAATTTCACTTCAGTGAAATGTTCAAAATTAACTCCAGCCTGATGCTGCATTGTTATGAAATAATTTCGTCCTGAAAGGCTTGACTTTGCTTTAACCCGTGGCTTACTTTACTACCTTAATTAATTAATTAATTTGTGTTAGCGTGATATGGACCGTTATGGCTAAAATAAACCATACAGGAATTGCCATCGCTCAATGGCCATTTGTAAAATTGGGGGCTTGTTGTTGCGTCATTTTTCCATTGTCTTCAATGGAACTACAGCAGCCCCTGCAGTTGTGACCATCAGATGTGGAAGGTGGTGGTAGTGGTGGTGGGGGGCGGCACTTTTACTTCCTCATG
>JGI24022J15233_10003395_pt1 | contig 15759 bp, 14 predicted proteins | sample Ectturendosymbi2_FD_15233 | JGI IMG/M metagenome (IMG submission 15233)
TGGGAGCAAAACTAGGCAGGAGATTCCTCAAACAGCCGGCTGAAAAGCTCAAGGCGGTTTCTGTTGCTCTTGTTGGGAGTAACATTTTGCGATACGCATGACCGACTTTTCTATTTAATCAGGATAGTTTGCTATGCTCGGATTCAATGTGGGTTATTGCAATTTGTTAGGTATTGGTAACAGAAGCATTTACCGTATATTAAACTGTATTGTAAAAATCTGATGTTATGTGATGTTGAAAAAGGTAACGATCTGATGTTAACGAGACTGACTCCAGTGGCAGCATTGATTTACACACTTAGTATCCACAAGTATCTATGGCAGCGGTTCGCAAACTATTTCTGATCGTGTCGGCTACCATTTGTGGACCCTAAATTTTCACCGCGTACCACTTTGAAAACACCTTGTTCCAGGAAAAATCATTATACCCAATATCATTCGATCAAAGTTTGGCAAACCAGACTTGACACACATGCGGCATGAATAAAATGGCTGTGAGTGGCCATTTTTTGAAACTAATAAATAAGGCAAGTACACAAAAATGCAGGAATTTATTAACAAAACGCGATAAGGAAAAACAAAATTTCTTCTTTTTGTGTAGAAGAACAGAAGAAGGGTCTCGCGTAGCACCTTGAAGGCCTCGCGTACCACTAGTGGTACGACGTACCACAGTTTGGGAACCACTGAATCATAGATCAGTGATGCAAGGTTACAGGTACAACTACGAGCCTGTTAGGTGTCGTGTGTCATCAGAGTTTAAGGAATTCATTGACTTTCATTGATTCCGTCCATTTCATGAGCCATAGTTGTAGTTTTTTTATCCATTATTTTCCTAATTGGTGTTGTAGGCCTACTGAAGTTGACTGAGAAAGTTTAAGTATATATAGGCCTACTGTATTTGTTTTGAGTTTGTTAACTAGTTCTGCTTCATTGGGTTGTTCAATATAATATGCTGGTTTAACGCAATATAAAGTAGATCATTGAACTTTGTTTGCAGTGAAAAAATGGCTTGGTGTTTTATTGTTTAAATAAATAAATTGATTACCAGTATGTGGAGGTGTATTGCAAAACACTTCAAAGAATTCAAAGTGATTCACTTGCAAGTTCCACATTATGTTAAACTGAAAACCTTCTGTAGAACTTACATTTTTCAAGTAAGAAGAATTCACAGAGAAGTTCGAAATCTTGGAATCATGGCTCATATTGATGCTGGAAAAACAACTACTACAGAGAGAATGCTTTATTATGCTGGTTTTATTAAACGAATGGGAGGTTAGTTACCTTTAATTTAAAGTTCTTGGTGAGTAGTTTTGTCTGTCTGCACAGCATTGTAGTTTGGTTAGCAGCAAGCACTGGTAGTTATTGGTTTGTTTTGACTAGAAGAATAGCTAAACTGTTGCAAGTTGTTGTGTAAAAGTGCTTTGGTATGATACAGGTAAAATGTTTTGCAAGTTGGTGTAATGACTGGTAAACTTGTGTATTCCAAGTATTAAGTTCAATTTTCTGCTGTGTTCCTGCTGTATCTTATGCTAGCAAAATGATATATGACTGCTGTCAATGAGCTGCCTACATTTTAGAGTGACTCAGCATGATTGCTTTTGCCTTCTACAGGAGAAAAGAAAACTAACCAATGTCTGAACAATTGTAAAACCAACCAACAAGATAGCAATAACAAAATCTTATGCTCAACTGTTACAAAACTTCGTAAACCAGTGGCTGAATAGAAACTTGCATATTAAGCAGTGTGAAGTTGTTAAACTTTGAGTAACAGTTGATAAATTTTAATTTAATGTAATTCTGCTTGAAAGGTTAATTTGCTCACTTCTAATTTTTCTTTTTGTTTCCAAAGTATAATGTAGTTTTTGCTGTTCATTAGCACACCCCTTAAATTTCAGATATAGATGCTGGAACCACAGTAATGGATTATCTACCAAGTGAACGAGAACGTGGCATAACTGTTCAGAGTGCTGCTATCTCTTTTAACTGGCTAGGATGTCAGATCAATTTAGTTGATACTCCTGGACACGTTGATTTTACCATTGAAGTTGAAAGATCGTTGCGTGTTCTTGATGGTAAGATGGATAAATTTGCTCAAGGACAAATATAAATGTACATGTAATTGGTAATTGCGTTAATAATTTTGTTGCATCAACTGTAATTTTATTATAATTTTCAACATTACTATTTGAAGGTAATACTAATGGTGGCTACCTGGTACTTGCTTAGCTGGAAATCCAGTCATGCATTGCACAAAGAGGAATTTTACCTTTGAATACTAGTGATCACCTGTGTTTTACCAGTTGTCTTAATTCCAATGCCACAGCAGTTGAGAATATATTGAAGTTACACATACGTTAATAAAAGAATTGGTCAATATACTGGCGATTTATGAAACTTTATCTTTTTAATTCAAACATGCATGTTCAGAAGCATGTGCACTTAAATTTTATCTGTGTTGGTTATGCAATGCTTACTTGCTCAATGTCAATGCATCTTTCAGCTTTTATAGATAAATCTTTGTAAGTCAATTTAAGTTGTATAAATTTAAAGACAAATGTTTTATACATGTGTAAAGATAGTATTGTATTGTTTACTGCAAAAACACTTGGGTGCAAAACAGTAAAAAACAAACGCTGTATAAATACTTGAAAGCATACCCATGCTTGCAGTTGGGAAAATAAAAAAACCCTTAGATTTTTTAGTCAATACTTGCAGACATAAGAAACCATATTTTTGAAGACCATAATAAGGTTTGTATATAAAAGGTCACTTTTATATCAATAAGCAATCTTATGCCAGAAAAAAGGTGTTGCTTTGTCATTTGATGAGCAATTGCTTGTTTGATGTAAACTTATATCAGAATAATATATTGCTAACGTTTACTGTCAGGGTTCCTACATGGTATCGAAAGCATTGAGAAGGTATTGAATTTGGTCAAAATGTACATAAGGTATTAAAAAAGTATGGAAATTCTAAATGCAACCATTTGTTTATTCAGATTTTGTTTGTCATTACTGATGACAGCACTGCAGACGTTTTTACATTGTGATTCATGACTAAAATGTTCGAAAAATGAAGCTGAATGATGGTATTAAAGTCTTTTAGTTGAGTATTGAGAAGGTATTGAAAAAGTATGGAAAATGGTTTTTGAAAATGTGTGGGAACCCTGACTGTGATTTGAAGCAGAATAAAAGCAACTGTGCCAGCTGGTGATTTAGCATTTTGCACCCATTTCATGCACTCATTCTGATGGGCTGTTTCCTTTCTTGAAAGAATTCTAGTGCTTTGATTTTTTGCTACTTATTTTAGAGCATCACTCAGGATATTCTTCATTTGCTACATTTAGAGAAGTGTCATGAATGTGAACATTGCATTTCAAGTCATTTAATTTGGTCATGGCAAAATTTTCTGGGTACCTATACCATTGATTTTTTCACTGATGAGTGAAGTTTTGAAAAGTCCTGTGCTAAATATGTTGATCACTTTCTCAAACCAATTATGGCATTTTTCAGTTCATACCAGTTTGTGCTGTTATAACATACAAGCACTGGAAGCATAACTATGAAACTCTTGATTTTTTGCAACAGGTGCTGTTGCAATATTTGATGCTTCCAGAGGTGTTGAAGCACAATCACGAACAGTGTGGCGTCAGGCAGACCACAACCACATTCCTCGAATTGCTTTTGTCAACAAAATGGATAAGCTTGGTGCTGATTTTTTCATGTCTGTACAGTCCATGAAAGATCAATTAAATGCCAGAACCCTGGTACTTCAGGTATGCCGTAGTTTGTACTAAGTTTATCATTGTTCATAAGCCCTCTGTAGATTCAGGCATGGCATGTGCTTCTGCTTAACCTAGAACTCTTGAATTTAACCTCTCCAGCACAACGTGTACTAAAAAGGGGGTTTACTTCAGTGGCATTTAAGATAAAATTAGTTTAAGACTTTATGTTTAATTTGTGGGTTGGAAAGTGAAACTTTATCTTCCACATTATTTTACCAAAAGTTAGCCCCTTTTCGTCCTACTTTTGCAAACTCCTGGTTTTCATGATGTGAATGAAAAATTGCCATCGTGGTGGTGAACCTCTGTTCATTTCCAAAGTTGTGTATATGCTTTGCTATTTCTTGGACACAGTTGGATGTTTGTTTTAGGTCCCTTTTGCTACTGAAAGAGTCTTCACTGGAGCCATAGATGTTGTGAACGCAGAGAGAGTCGAATGGGATCTGTTGCAAAATTTAAGCAATAATATTGAAAGGAAATATCGCAGAACACCACTTCATCCTGACCAGAGCGACTGGCAAGTCTGTATGGCAGAGCGATCTAATGTGATTGAACAAGTGAGTAAAGCGTTCGTTGACCTCTACGTTTTTTCTGTGGTATTCATCCACCTATTGGCTTAACATGCATGAGGAGGACACATGCGTTTAGTGAGTGGAACCGGAAGTGAAAAATTGGTAACTGCTTGGTTACAGTTTATCCATAGAAAACAGTATGCAGTATGATTCCAGTGCGGGCTTTGTCGAACTGAGCGGTGTGGTTACCGGCAACCAGTCATCTTTGAACCTGTTTGAAACTGCATGGCGCATTGCACACATAAATTATCTCTTGTGGTAATTTCAAACTCTTGTTTAATACAAGCACGTGTCGTTTTGATTCAGCATAATATGGTGCACAGATCAGAAAACTAATGACGGAAAAATTTGGTTGTTTCAAACACGCTTTGTAAAAAATAGTTACAAGCTTGTTATTGCAAAATTTATGATGATTAATTAAGCTTCGCGTAGGTAACTCCAGAACAAATCAGTGTTACGCGAAAAGAAAATTCTTGTGACTCGTAGATTTTAGTAAGTAAAGGAGTGTTTAGGTAATGTATTGCTGCATTTTTATTTTGCAAAGAATAGTTTGTCTACCCTATAGTTTATGTCTGTAGTTTAGTCTACCCTACAGTTTATGCCAATATATTTGAAAATCAAAATTATGCAGTATAGTCGTGCATCTGTCTCTGATGCTTAAGTTCTGCGCTCATTTCAGCTTGCTACGACAATGTAAGCTGTTCGTTGTTTATGTTGTAAAGGACGATATTTTACACGAAAGTGTGTCAGTATGAAGATTTTTGAAATTAATTTACTTAGAAGTTGTTCCAGAAGGACTCAGAATTAATAGTTTCATTCTAATGTTGTAGTTTGATAAGCGCAGAATGTTTTTTAAGACCAGAAGGATATGCCTACCAAAACCATCGATATCTACAAAAACAAAAATTTTTACGAATTTTACATAGATTCTTTTCTTTTCTGAAAAGAAGTGGTTTACGACGAACCAGTACAGGTTTACCGAATTGTTTTCTTCCGTGGCCGAGACTGGCAACATTGTCACAAGTACATGAACACAATATTTTGCCTCAAGATCGGATAACAGTTTTCGTGTGGCACGATGGTCAGGTTTCATGCAGGTGTTAAAACAGTCTTGGCTAGCATATTTTTCTATTTGTCCGATCAGGATTGATTGCAGCAAAAGTTACCCGTAAAAGTAAGCCAACTCGCTTACCGTGATCGACAAAATGTTTTTGTCGCGTCACATACAGTTCGAATAGAACTGCGAAAAACGTTTATCTCAAGCCCAGCAACCTTGGGAACTGGGGAGTGAGTTTATGCCAATCGCGTTTGAGATTTACTCCCAACTCAGTCACTGCGTGTTAATGCAAAAAGGAACTTTTCAGCTTGCAGAAATATACGACGAAGTTGCCTGTGCGTGGCTCGAAGGTGCTAATGCTGGAGATCCGTCACTGTTTCCTGCCGCTGATCTGAAACGTTGGATCAGGCGAGCGACGCTGGAAAACAAGATCGTTCCGACGTTGTGCGGCAGCTCGCTGAAGAGCGTAGGTGTGCAGCCGCTTCTCGACGCCGTGGCGGATTACCTGCCTGGACCGAATGACATTAAGCACTCATTCTTGTGAGTAGCATGTGATGCATTTTCTTTTAGTGGTCGTAACAACACACAAAAGTGCTGCGTCGATTAGTGCCACCCTGGTTTTTCCCGTTGCTACCAAATCGCACGTGAGGATACTGATTGACCGTATCCCACGAAAGTGTTTTTTTCACAAGTTTTCGCGCTGTGATCAGTTGTATTTGGAACAGAGTTTTCTGAAGGGTTGTGATGTGTGCTTGTGCGAGGAGATATAACCACATTTTGTTTCACTTGTCAAAATAGATGCATCGCATTTGTTTCAGGCAGAATACCATGGAGAAATCTGCATCTTGTTTTCATTTAAATATAATTTTAGTTTTGTGAATGTTTTTTTTTTTAGTTTCTACTCGCCTATAGTTCAGTGTGCAAACCAACTATAGCATTGGAGACTGGAGCTCGTAGAAATGATTTACCAGTGGTTGAAATGCTCCAGCATGGGTTATTTCTGTTACAGAGACTTCTATACGGATTCTTTGGTTGCCATGGCGTTCAAAATCATATACGACCAACGTCATGGTCTCCTTCTATTCGTGCGCGTGTACAGCGGCACGCTTAAAGCTGGTATGAAGATTTACAATCCTAACAAGGCTTGCTAGTAAGTAGTTGGTTGTGGCTTGAGGTCTTTACTTATGGTCAAAGTGTACAAGAAGAGCCCTTAAAACAGGGGTCTCAAAAAAACTCAATGCTCCGAGGGCCAAATGAGGACATTGAAACATTTTGTGGAAGGTAAACGCCTGAAGGTTATGGACGACTGAAAGTATTGCCAACTTATTTAAGTTTAATACATGGCTGTCAAGGCTTGTTGCACTAATATAAGCACAAGTTAGTGCTGCTTAAAAAAAAGAAATGAACAGACAATTGATTCATAAAATATCTGGTCAAGTTTCACCTGCAGGAATGTGAACATTTTTGTTTGCAGTGAAACGATGTCTAAGGTCATGCAAGTTTATGCTGATGACTTCAAAGAAACCCATTCAATCGAAGCTGGCAACATTGGTGTGGTTTGTGGTTTCAAGCAAACTGTGACTGGCGACACGCTTGTCTCATCCGAGGAACATTACAACCAGGCCAAGTGGCGAGCAGAGAAATTTCCGAATGACAAAGGTGAGATGACGCTGTGGGCCTGCATGTGCTGGAGTGTTTGGTCTGTGGCAGTGGTGGGCGAACTTTTTGTAGAGGGGGACGCATTTGTGGGCCATGAAAAGTCAAAGGACCTTTAAAAACCGGGCGGCACGCTCTAAGATAATTCATGTGACATCATGGTCAGTGAAACAAACAAGTGAATAAATTCGTTCTAGTTTGCTGCGGGCTTCCGCGGACCGCACAGAACCCCGTAGAAGAGTGATTTTCAAATGGGGATACGAAAAATTTCTCCAAGGGGTACACGGAACACAAGGCCACAAGCCTTTATTTCATAATGAATTTTTAACGTAGAAGTACAATGCTGGTAGGCAGATTGTTGAGATTCACTTTCTGTTGTGACAATATCTCATCGTCAGATGCCCCGTGAAAGCGATGGGGCTGAAAACATTTTGAATAGTAACGAAATTGCAGCAGTCATTTATTGTACTCTGCGTATTTCTCCCACCACTTCGAGCGTTTGCAGTATGACTCACCATGTTGTGTTGCTCCGCTATTCATACGTGAACTGGTAAAACCCTTCAATCACCTCAAAAGCTACTGCTGTGGCAGTTTCGGTCGACCGTTTGCGTTAGTCAATGAAGACATCATAAGATGCGGAATTTCGTTTACTTTCTGATAAACAAAAGAACAGGAACCTTTACATTTGAAATTGCATCTGACAGCGTGACGTCACAACAGCGCTATTGTGACGTCTTACACCAGGGGTGCAAAAATGCGGTCGCGCACTCGCGCCGCGTGACCAAAAACTTGGAGTGCGCGAACTGGATTTCCAGCGACCTAGCAGCGCCTAGTTTATAATTTTAAGTGCAATATTATGGCAAAGCTCGTGTGTCCGTTACAAAAATTTCTGCGCGCTACTAAAATTCAGAGAAAATTTCGCACCCTGGTTTACACGTATCACAGGCAAGTATAACGTGAGCTTGTTACAAACTAATTTCCATCCGCAGTTGTGATTCACAAAAACATTTTTTTCAGTTTTATTTGATACTCATCGACTCACGGTGTGGTGATGTATTTTTAGGCTCTGCAGGCGGCTCTGCCGTCCTCGCTACTGTTCCTATTCCAGAACCTGTCTTCTTCCGGTCCATCATAGCGGAAAGCATTACACACGAGAAACGTAAGTAATCTATGTATCATCATCATCATTGCGTCAACCTAGAAAGTTAGCTTCTTTGTCGCAAGACGCTCAAAAATTTCCTGCACGATCGATGCGGACATTTTAGTTTAAGATCAGTTTTCAGTTCGATGTGCAGCATGTTCACATGTCTCTATTCTGGGCTTCTTTTACTCCACAGAAGAAAACTCCTTACGTTTGAAAAAGCAATTGCAAGATCCAGTGAACATTTACATCATTCATATGGATAACCATTCCGCACTAGTGGGCTCGCTCAAACAAGCGCCTGTCTCCTGGTGACCCTCCTGCAGTGTTGTTTGTCTCTGAGCAGGTTTGGACAAAGCGCTCGCCATCATATGCCGCGAAGACCCGTCCATACGTGTCAGGCGTTCCGACGATGACTCGCTTGTGCTTTGCGGGCTCGGCGAGCTGCATCTCGACATTGTAGCCGATCGCATCCGCAATGAGTTCAAGGTAAATTCCTTCATCGGACCAGTGCAAGTTGCGTACAGGGAAAAGCCCACCGTCGAAGCAAGCCGCAAAAGTACGACGATTGCTGGAAATTGCGCATTTTTTTCACCACGCTGGTCAAATTCGCTACTTGTTCGCCATTGCTGTCAACGAAAAGCTCGAAACAGTTGGTCCTCTTAACTGGCTAGTGACGTGTTTTTCGGTGATGTAATATTAAGGAGTAGTTTGTTCTGAATGTTTGTGTTTAAGGAATCTTTCGACGAGCATGTTTTTTTGACAGTGACTGTTGAGCGCACGGCGCTGGAGAAGAAGCACAGCGTGACAGTTGAAGTTGCAGTGAAACCAGCCGACCAGCAAGCCGCCATCACTGAGGCGGCCATTTCCAGACCTGGCAAAAAGACACCGGTGGAACAAGCTGCCGTCTTGGGCATACTGCAAGAGTGTCAGCGCGGTACGAAAGCTTTGCGAATCATTCGAAATATTGTCTTTGAATCAAGCATCTGTAATTCCTGTGTAAATTTATTCCAACCGCTAAATTGCATCAAAAGTTAAATAAGATATATCAAGCGCCTTTTAACGATCATCAGATTTGGTCCTGTGTTGCGAAACAAACCCATGCTCTTGTTTTTTCAAAGCTGAACCGCAGACAAAATATTTTAAAACTAAGATGGAGCATCTGACTCGTTTCACTTGTTGTTGGACTTCTGAAATACGAGCAATTAGATTTCGTCTCACCGCTTTTCGCTTTTCTGTCCCATCAAGCGATCCGTGCCTGGTTGCAGGTTCCGTGCTTGGCTACCCCCTGATGGGGGCGAGCTTGGCCCTGAAGAAGGTGCATGCTAGTAGTGGATGTCCACCAGGCGTCATATCAGCGTCGGCATCGCGTTGTACGAAAGCTGTATTGGAGGAAGCGGAGTGTCAACTTATGGAGCCAGTCATGAGTGTGGAGGTCAGTGTGGGATGCAGGAAAACAAGGTCCTGTCGTTGTTCGCAAGTTGACCTTTTTAATGCAGCGCTAGTTTCGCAGAGATTTTCCGTCTTTTTGCATCTTTCGTTGTTACAGATGTGTGAAGGCTTTACTCTAGGGTTGGGGAACCTGCGGCCAGCGCGATCAGTTGATATGGCCTGCATCAGAATTTTCGTTACCCATTTAGAATACAAAATCAGGTCAAAAAGAATCTCCATGGCAAGCGGATACTTAGCATGTCCAGAGAATCCCTTATCTCGCATGGTTAGACAAAGGTTGAATTTTTCGATTAAATCAATTGTTTTTGCGACCCGCCAGCGATAATCCATCATTTGTGCGGCCCATGATAGTAAATAGGTTCCCCACCCCTGCTTTACTCGATCAGAGCAAAAACTCGATTTTAGGATTTACTCGAGCATTTACTTTACTCAATTTTAGGATTACTCGAACTTGATTTTAGCACCCGCGCTTGTTTTGCCGTAGTGCTGTAGGGAAATTCGACGGAACAGGTGATAAATTAACTGCGCCAGATATCGACTGACGTGTTGCTGGGCACTGTCGGGAACCAGTCGCTTTGGCGTTCAGAGAACGCTGATGTCTGTTATATTTGTGTCTCCGGTTTCGTCCTTCGAATTTAGCTGAAGCTAGCTGGATTCATGCAAAATGCAGCACCTGCACAATGTGACCTTTTACATCCACACCCTTAGCACTGTCATGTACTCAAGAGTGCCGAATGGTAAGCTTTTAACGGGATTTTGCGAAGCAAACGATGAAGCCAAGGACCGGTGTAAATTCTAAAGAAACCCTGGAGCGAAACCAAAATTCAGCTTCCCTTGCTTTTTAATGGTTTCTGTAGCATCGCGCCATTTGAAAAAGAAACGGCAGTGGGATTTGCGTTATCAGTGCACCGGTATAGAATATTGCCTCGTATTTTTCGTGACCTTACAGCTACGTATAAGTAACCTATCATATTTGATGAGCTTTCAACTGTCAGAGGATCGGCGTACAGCTGATTGCCTGTGCGTCCACATTGCGTTTAATGCGATGGATTCAATGAAGCAGTCCTGGACAAACAAAGTCCTATCAGTTGTTAACGGCTTGCGCAGTTTGCATTCTTGCTGTCGGAGAGGAGCAGACGACGCGTGTTTCATTTGGTGCGCAATACATATCCTGTTGTGGGCTCGACAGGTAATGTCGCGAGCCAAGATGTCCATGGACGCGGTATTGGCTGAATTGAACAAACGACACGCTGAAATCTTGGACGCGAACGATGATTCCCTGGTCGCAGAAGCTGCTGTTGCGGAAATGAAGGTGCAGTTTTTTGTTTGCGTGTGAATGTGTGCAGTCCATTTAATGATGATTGCTTCTTGGATCTTTTAACGCAACCGGTTACTACCTCGCTTACGCATGTCCTCGTGTGACCCTTAATCGATCCCATGTCCCTACTGAGCCAAATGAACTAGTGTTGTCGATTTGCTGGTAGGCGTTGATAAATGGTAATGCTGAAGATCGGATTGCGCGTGCATCAACTGTTGCGATGCTGAGAAACGAAACGAGCAGTGTAACTGTTGGGAGATTTGGCAGAGCAAAGGGTGAATCTGAGATAATAAGATAAATTTCAACGCAAGTGAGAAAAATCCTACCAATCGCAAATATGTTATTATGCAAACAAACCGAATCCTGTCTCATCAAGTACCTGTAGATTGTGGAATGACAATCTTAAAGGATTGCATGACTAGTTCTAGCTTATTTTCTTCAGCCAAAACTTGTTTTTGGGGAGGTGTGCAGCAGTAGCTGGGTTAAACGAGTTGGGATATTTTGCTTAGTATGGAAAAACTCTATGTAGAGAAGATTTTATGAAAATCGAGAATCTATCCTGTGATTATAAATTTGTTACGCTAAAGTTCAAGCTGATCAATCACTATTTGGCAGTCACATTTATGCCCATATGGCAATCCACTCTGCCTCTAGAGTTTTTTGAACAACGTCAACATCTGCTGGCTAAAAACTCACACTCCGTCGAAATTGGTCATTGACGGCAGAAACCACTTCCACCGATAAACCAAACTGGGGTTTCGCAAAAGCGGTCAGTTACGAATGCTTTTGGCTCAAATCAGGGTGTGCTGGGCAAAGATTTGCTGGTAACCTCCCAGTCACTCTGCGTATTTCGATGATACGAAATGTGCAGCATTTGCGATTGTTTTTACCTCAGACCTTAATACATCCGCAAAACAAAACCTTCCAGCTTCAGAACTTCTACTATTGTGCTATAAAACCAAATTTCGTTGTATTGACCACAGCTCTGCTGGTGTTGGGCAGCTGCTCCGTTAAGGAGTTGCTGACTGCTGAGTATCTTTACTGCTCAACAAATGCTCCTTGTGCCCCTGCGCAGCCTGGTCGAACTTCGACCAAGTCGTCTGGACCATTCGTTTAGAGCAGCTATGTCCAACCCGCGGGCCGCATGCGGCCCAGTCGAGGTTTTGTGCGCCCCAGTTTAGGTTCACACTGTAGTAAAAGTATCCAACATACTCACAACCAGTCCTTATTTCGATAATTTTGAATTTGACATTTTTGATGCAGGTGATCCTCAGAGCCTCTCTAACACGTCTGTTGCCATTGCAGTTGCATTCGAACACTTTCGGTGCATTAGCTTAAGATAACTTTAGTTTGTTAGGACCAAAGTAAGCCATTCAATGTGCGGCCCTCATTAATATGTCTTTCAATGTGCGGCCCTGGTCACGATAGCAACATACTGTTTGGTTCAGTAAGCCATTTGGATTGAACATAACTGGTATAGAGATATAAATCATCCACTTAACCAGGTTCTTCACATGTGCAGTATGTAAAGTGCATATATGTAAACTTGATTTCCCTATCGCCGTTGTCAGCAAACTATACGAGGATGCAGTTGCAAATTGTTATTGAATGACTGTGTGGTTGTGATATGTTTTGCTAACCTGTCGACCGAAGAACGTAGGAGTGCTTCCAACTTACTCCGTTACTGGCGAACCTAGGCTTGGCGTTTGGGAAGGGTAAGTTGAAAAAAGGCACCAAATTATGTTACCGGTTTTTACCGTTTTGTGACACTGCCGTAGTTATACAATTACAGTACTTATTAAATCTCTAGGTAAAAAGATTTCGTGTCTTGAATAATTCACCAGTGGCCCTGCTTTTTTCTTTCCTTGGAAAAGGAAAAAAAGCCGTTTTCTTTTGAAGTAGCACCTACTAAGTAATACGGAGTTTACTGTTTAACGTCTTCACACATACACACGGCGAAGTACATCTGACGCACACATAGCTCTTACAAGAAACACACATAACATCTGAATTTTTGCCCTGCAAATTTCAAACGCTCCCCTATTCCCAAATGTTATACACTGTACACAAGAAAAGCAACGCTTCAGGGTCGTTGTGATGGCCTCATTGAGTGCATGTCGCTAGCTGGACAGCTGAAAGCCGCCTCCATCTTACAACTGTGGATGGCAAAATGGCTATTAAAGCTTATCCCCGCATCTAAAATGCATGTCTCCGTTTTTGTTAACGTTTCATGTGCACTTGCCGATGTTTGTTGCTGGTGTTAAGAGCAGCCTGTCAATTTAGAAAAATTGAGATATTGTGAAATTTATGGATAAGGTTCAGGCAGTAAAATGCTCGCGACATGCCCATTGTAGCCGGAATGGCTCGTGCTGCTGAGAGATGAACAAGTAGTTTTAGAAAAACGTAAGGAAAAATTCCTTTTTTGGTTTTCTGTCAGTGGACAAACCTGCAGCGGCTGCTATCCCGAAGACACACCGAATACCTTTTGCACTGATCTTGTGTCACTTCACTGCGACAATCATCAAAGTCGATGTTAATTTTTCAGGACTTCACGTCGGTATTTCGAAGCGTCACATCCGGCAACGCGGACCTGACGCTACGCGTGATCGGCTACAAACCCGCTTCGAACGAACGTGTTGATAGAATAAAACAAATTTTGTCCGGAGCAGCAGCTTCTTGACGAATCGTGGAGTTCTTACGCGCTGCGCTTCTTTTTTTTTGCTATTTATGAATTAAATTTTCAACGCTGCTGTCGTCTTGCTGCGTTATCTTTGCGACGTTCGATATTTTTGAGGAATTTCAAACGTTTACAGCGTTGCGGCCTAGAGATGATATTTCGCCCTTCCGTGCTGCGACCAATACAGAAATCGTGTGACGTTCTGTCATGCAACAACAACGTTCCATGCGAACATTCTGAAGCCGCGATCGCGTTATTGGAAAGGTTTTTGTTGTGAATTAATGCTACAGAGAAGTAACAAATCATGCCATTGCCTCGATAGTGGAAAATATCCATATTTATGCCTCAAAGTATGATGGTGTTGGCTCGCGTAGTTCAAGCAAGTTGCCCAACTCCTTTGAGCGTATTTGATTTAAAAAATGCGATCACTGTTAACGTCCAATCCGGGGTGACGATATTGTATTTGAGCTATAGTCGTACGAGATGGGGGGTGCGGTCGAACCCCCACATCTTACAAGTTTGAGAAAAATCGGGCAAAATTATTTGAAAAATTTTGCTCATTTGGCAGTAATTCAGAACTTACTTCTTTTTTCGGGCAAAACTCCGGCCAAAATCTTGCAAAAAATTTGTTCCCACCGGCTATGGATGTACGGTTAGGTTTCGTTATGGCCTACTCACCTCTGTACTCCTTTCTGAGTGTCATCTCCACTTGCCTGTGGTCCACGCGGCTGGATTCGCCTGAATGCTGCACTATGGTGGCGAGTAAATGGCAGCACCGCGTGTGAACCGTTCCTTGCACTCGTCCATGAACGCCGAGCACGAGACAGGACATACCGCAAGTACCGTTTTCCAAGTCTTCGGTATGGCCCGACCCAGCATTGGTGGCGCGTGCTTAGCCAACTGTACCGCTTATAGCCGGTGGCTCCGGTTATAACAACGACAGTTACGAGCTTGGTATTAAGTGTAGGCAGACAACGTAATTGTCCCTGAAAAGTTTTGCTGCTTTGCTTTTGACACGAATTACGCGGGCCAGTTGGCACACGTGAAATCTGTTTCCTTTTAACAAAATTGGCAGGTTCGAACCCGCCGCCCTTGTGGAGACTAGTTACTTGGCCGCATTGCAGGATGCCAAAATGAAGCCCAGCGCAGAGGACTTGCCTGGTTTGTAGAAACGCGCTGCGCTGTAGTTCTTCCTAACAGTTGCAGATTTTCACTTACCTCGGGTTACCCTAAAATGTCGATAGTTTTGTGTTTTACATGTATGCTTTCTTCCCACTTCTGTTGCTTTGCAATTAAAGTACTCAGGGTTGAACATATTATCGCCATTGTAGCGTGACGGGCTTCAAGCGTAGCCCCGCTACAGAGATTTAGCTCATACCATTCGATCAACGCGTGTTTGCAGCCAGCAATCAGCGTACCGCAGTTACGGTTTCAAATAAACTTTCGAATAGCGAAGAGTGAAATTTAGATGAAAAGAGTAAAACTACCTATGAGGGTTTCTCAGCCGGCCCTCCATGGGGGTCACGAGCAGACCTCTGCTCGTGGCGTTGTATCTTTTCGGTTTTGAAAACGTGCGTTGCTATTGGTGGAGCAGGGAGCATGTGTGTTGAGTTTCCCTGAAAAGGAGCCACGAACGATAGAAGGTCGAGAAACACTGGCCTAGTTTTTTTCAGCGGATTGCCTGCAATAAAAGAATACGCAATATAATAAAGGAAAATAACGTGTCTGAAACGGACTCTGTGACAACAGGATGGTGGTCAACCATGCGCGATATTACCTTTCGCGTCGAACTGAACGGTCATTTCCAGCAAAGAACTGTTTTCTTCTAGGACGGTAGAAGCCAATTCACAATTTCAGTTTAACGACACTATCGCTGCGACAAAAATAGAAAACAATTTCTACTAGTCAGTGGCGGATCCATGGAAGGGCAATTGTCCCCCAACATGGGCGCAATTTGGTGGGGAACATGGAGGACGTGTCCCCCCAGTTTTTCAGACGGGGAGGACAAAATATCCCATGTCCCCCCACTTTTTTCTCTTAGGGTTTGTATTTGGAGAGGTTTCAAAACTAAATGTGACGTTTGTCACGTTTTGTGTGAAGAGTTT
>JGI24022J15233_10003397_pt1 | contig 15756 bp, 13 predicted proteins | sample Ectturendosymbi2_FD_15233 | JGI IMG/M metagenome (IMG submission 15233)
GACTAAAAGTCTTCCACTTATAACGTAACTCACAAAAAATCCGCACCCCCAACCAAAAATATTTTTTTGAGTGCAGACTAGAAGACTTGCCGCGTCTTTTGAGGCTTTGACCAGGCCCGTAGCACTTACCAAACGGGAGAAATTCCCATGCAAAGCCACGTGTGTTTCGGTGGTTTTTTTTTTTCAAAAATCCCCAAAAGCAGCCAGACGCCAAAGTGTTGAAGGTCTACAATTCAAGTATGTTATTTTTACCAGCAATATCACACTCACTGACAAAACAGTGATACCACAAGAAAATGCACATTCCTTTTTTAGCACCATAAATTAGTGGCTCCCAAAGTGTTGGTGCCACACTGGGGGTGGTAGAAAGGTTTGGGTTTGGGAAAGAAAAAGGGGTGATAAGGAAGTGACAGATTGGGGATATGTGCCAGCAACCACTTCTTGTTTGATATCTGTTTTAAGGAAAGTATGAAAATGTGAGACTTGCTTTCAATTGTAAGTCACTGGAGTGACATAAGTGAATTCATCTGAATATATTTCATAGCGAAACGTGTTTCACATATTTAAACACATCTTAGTCCTTTGTTCATAACTATAAGGAAAAGGGTGTTTTTTTTCAGATAGCAGCTTTCATTTAAAGTCAGATGCTCAAGCAGCGTGCATGAATGAAAAGTTAATTTTTTGTATCGTTGTAAGACTGCACTGTTGCATTTCCACATCTAGACCTGCTTGAATAAGTTTCCTATTCAGAGAGCTCAGCTGTGAAGTGTGTTACACAGAATGCAGCTTTGCAATATATGTTGGATTTGTTTAGACTTCACTGTCATGTTTTTGGTCAGCTCAATACAGTGCGTTGTTTCAGATTATTGTTTTGCTCTAACAGGTTCTTCTTGCACACTTTCATTTGCAAAGCACAACAATGCAGCAGCATCACCAGCAGCAACTGCAGGCTCATTTGAAGGTCGTATATTTGTAGTAACTCTGCTTAGATCAGTGCTGGTTTTGTTTGCAACACATAAATTTGGTTTTCATGCCGCAGTTGTACAAATTTTTTTGCAACGTCTACTGAACTTGTGACAAGAGTCTAACATGTGATTGGCAGGGTTCCTACACAGTCTGGAAAGTACGGAAAAAAATTTGGTAATTTCCCAGACTTGATCTTTTCACATTCATTTTCATAAGAGTGTATTCAAGATTGATATAATCTTATTATATCGTGCTAAATATTATAGTGTCCGTATATGACCTGGGCAGGTCAATAAGAAAAGTTTGGTCTGCAGAAATTCTGGAGAAGGTCTTGAAAAATTCTGTAAATCTATATTCCAAATTTCATAGGAACCTGGATTGTGTTCATGCTTTTGTAAGGGTTTACTTGGGCACTGAGTCTATTAAAAGTTGTCTATATTTCACCACTATGTGTAGTCTGTGGAAATTTTTTGGCTAGTGTACAGACATGTAATGGTTCACGTAATTCAGGTGGTGTGGCAGATGTTTTAATGTGTCTTCAGCCATCAACGTGTTAGTAATTTTTTCCATTTACGGGTCTGATATTCCATGTCCAAACTGAAAATTAGCTAGCTTGATGATTGCTTTGCATGTTAGCTGAACATTGTGTGTTTCACTGACATGTGACTAAATAGTTGAAAAAGGTCTTTCAAAGTTAATGACTTAGATAAATTTTTTGTTAAACTGCAGCAGAATATATTTCAGCTTTGGACAGGGCTTTTGCCACTGTTGGTCCTTGTTTTTTTGCTTGATGAAAAAGAATGTTGTTATTCAATACTGGATCATTTCACACACTAACCTCTTGAACATTTATAACAACTATTCTAAGATGTTTTTAATTTAATATAATTTTGTAGAGCTTCAAAAATATAAAAGAAGTTGAATATATCTTATGTAAGCTTTAAGTTACAGTTTGAAGTTTCTGCCACTGAGGAGATGTAGGGTTGTGATTGCTGGTCACACTTCATGATTTTTTAAATATCTTCAGTTCAGAAGCTAGACTAATTAGGAAATCATCTTCTAATGTTAAAATCAGATTTTTTTAAGGAATATGTTAGGAACCTGGTATGGACCTGTAGGGACCCGATTTCTCTGATTCTAGAAACCTGATTTTCTCTGATTCTAGGGACCCGATGATAATTTTCTCTGATTCTAGGGACCCGAATCGGGTCCCTAAAACATCCTGAAAAACCCTGGATAAAATGATATTAGAACAGAGGTGCAAAGTTGTGTGTGAATTTTAGTAGCGCACACATGCAAGCTTTGCCATGCAGCATTCATATGCACAAAGTATAAAATGTAAACAAGTTAGGAAAGAAAATGTGCAATTTATTTTTGGCCTGGCTATTTTCTATGACATTTGCAGACAAGAATGAGATTGGTTATCTTTTTTGACATATGTACAGACAAAATAAGGTTGGCTATCCTCCTTTAATTATGTATATGCCTCTGCCCACCTGGGGCATGCCATAATCTTATACTCTATTTTATAGAGTATGCATATATTATATGCACTGCTATGCCACTGCAAATCCCATTTTCCCACTCCCAAGTTTTTGGTTGCGCTGGGTGCGACTGCATTTTGCACCCCTGTGTTAGAAGCTTTATAGGATAGCAAATTCAGATGTCAAATGTACATGTTAAAGATCAGTTATATTGAGCGATTATGAAAATAGCAAAGTAGTTCCAAGAAGGATTTTTGCTATTTTATGTCATACTGCTTATATACTAACACGCTCACTGCTGGTGCATGAATTTATCGCACCTAAAAAACNCACTGAGCCGATAATTTCATGCCACTTGGCAACTCCATGACTTGCCAGTCGATTGTGCTAGAGAGCTATTCAAACCCTTGAAAGACTTGGCAAGTCTTTGAGTCTACAATGGAAAAAAAAATTTGGTTTTGGGTTCAGTTTTTTGTGAGTGACGTCATAAGTGGGTAGGTTTTTGGCCATTTTGGATCAGGTGACCTGGCCTTAGGCCCAACCGCTAGACCAAAGTATTTTGCTGAAGTTTTCATTGCAAACTAGACTAGAATCTGAGTCTTTTGAGCCTTTGATCAACTTTCTAGTGTTTCTGGTTTGATAGTTATGGCCTAAAAACAACAAATCAATTATCTAGATATGGGAGTAATTAATTATTTTGTTTTCACATAACTTTATAACCCGAAACCCCAACAAATCATCTAAAGTGTCAAAAGACTCGGATTTTAGCCTAGTTTCCAACAAAAACTTGAATGAAATGCTACCATCTAGCAGTTTGGACCCAGGACCGACGAAGTGGGCCAAAAAGGCCTAAAACTACTCCACTTATGATCAGTGGTGAACCTAGCCTGGAAAAAAGAGGTCTGTCGCAGAAGGGCAGCTTTTGTTATCACTTTTCAGCATAAAACTACACTTTCTCTTAAGACTAGAAATCGACCGATGAATTTTGCGATGTTGCCAAAGTATTATATCAGCAAAATTCTGCCGATATATAGTATATCGGCAATATTTGCTCATAAAAGCCACTGCGCTAGTTTTCTGCATGGAGTGATCACAAACCCAAGTTGCTACTTCATCTCTGATTAATTAACGCAAATTCTCTGCACTGCACTGTCTCTTATGACGCGCAGCCCTCCGAATGCATCAAGTAGTGCTCAATATTTAATCCACTCCGCAATTGTCCCAATAAACCAGTCTATGACGTAACATTTGTTCCCAGGTTTTGTGCGGTAAGCAGATGGCTGCCTACCAACAAATCTGTGGTTTTTGACTATCTTCATGACCCAGGTTTGCGCAGAATTCTATGTTAAACGCTTCTTCATCGCAATGAAGTATTGTCTTTCAACTTTGATTTGAGTGTTGCAAAATATCAGGATCGGTTATTGGCAATGAAAAATAACATCAGTATCGGCCCGAAAAAGCCTTATCGATCAAGGTCTACCTAAAATCCAATCAATCAAACTTGATTAGTAGGGCTAATAACCTAGCGCAACTAACTATTTAGAATGGATAGTGGTATTGACCTATTGTCGAAACACACAAGGAAAGATTTCCAAATTATCACTGTCTTTGGTCACAGCGCATGTATTACATCACAATCAATATTTGTTCTTAGGAACATGGTGCTGAAAAGATACTTAGCTTGTCGAACATTCAGAAAATGTCAGCCATACAGCAATGACAGCTAATTATTCATATGTACATACACTTATAAAATTGAAGCTGACAATCAGCTGCACAAATGCGTCTGTGGAGCGCTGTTTATCAAAGATGGCGGTGTTATAAATATACTTGCGAAATCACTGCCTCGGACAAGAATGATTGAGTTGCTTATTGCTGTGATGATTTTACAGTGCATCGTAACGTAAAAGTGACTTACTCAAAATCAATATAGGACATTTTGCGCAGAAAACAACATCATCAACTGCTCAATTCTAAAAAAGCTATTTTGAAATACAATGCTTGACTGATATTTTGTTCAGATAATGCGATCACCATTTCTGAGGCTAGCTGTCGAGCTTTTCATTATGAGAAATTCCTCTCATAAATATAGATGAAGTTGAACCGAACCCGCATTACTTGGCATGATGCTGAGGAAGGCCTAAACTTATTTGATTTAGTGATAACCTAGCAGGTGTAAACAGCAGATAAAATTTAGGCCGAAACTGCAAAACAAAATGATCATGATTGCACACTGTCATCTCGCCCTGAAGCGAAATATTACAAAACAGCTCTGTGTGTGTGTGGCAGTGTACGAGCTTTTGACAGCTTTGCTTGCATTGGAGTTGGCACTGCCAGAGGAGGAAATTCTGAAACACTTGTGTTTGACGCAATATCAATTTAAAGTGTTCAATAATGTGAATTGCTTCATGTCATTGCACAGGCGCCATTTAGACAAGGCAGGGACGTTGTTGTTCCGTAATAGTACTATGCAAGATTAGAAGTGCAATATAGGCTGTTGTCTGTTCCAAAATACCCACATTAGAGACCTGCGGTGACATCGTTTGATATTTTATCATCGGCTTTAATGCTGAGTAGCCTATCCGCAGTACAAAGGTCTGTCATGACAGCCAAACAGACACCTTGGATGCGCCCCTGCTTATGATGTCACCCACAGTAAATGTGAAAGCCAAAAAAATTTTTTCATTGGAGACTCGAAGACTTGTCAAGTCTTTTGAGTGTTATAACAGCTCTTTAGCACAATCACCTGGCAAGTTGTGCAGTTAACTAGACAGGTGCAAACTGCTTGATTTAGGCTGAGACCTACTGGCAGAAAAGATGTTAACCTTAAACAAATTATGGGCGAGGTGTTTTTTAACACTTTGAGAGCCAGGGTACAATGTATTCGTAATTTGAAATCGGCCTAAAACCAGCAGTTTCCTGTTGCCTTACCAACACCATAGCTCCTCCGCCGATTGTGCTAGAGAGCTGTTCAAGGGCTCAAACAGATTGGCCAGTCATCTAGTCTGCACTCAAAAAATTTTTTGGTTGGGGGTTGCAGATTTTTTGTGTGTGACGTCATAAGTAAAGTAGTTTTGCGGCCATTTTGGCTCATGTTACCTGGCCTAGGGCCCAACTGCTAGACCAAAGTATTTCGCTGAAGTTTCCATTGGAAACTAGGCTCGAGTCTGAGTCTATTGAGCCTTTGATCGACTTCTAGCGTTTCTGGTTCAAAAGTTATGATATAAAATAAACAAACTAATTAATCATCTAATTAGCTAATTCGTCAAAATATTTTTATTATTTTAGATTATAAATTTTGAACCCGAAACCCCAGCAAGTCACCCAAAGTATCAAACAACTCGGATTGTAGTCAAACTTCAGCGAAATACTATCACCTAATGGTTGGCACCCAGGGCCAGGTAAAGTGGGCCAAGGTGGCCTAAAAGTCCTCCACTTTTGACATCACTCACAAAAAATCTGCACCTCCAGCCAATAAATTTTTTTTGAGTGCAGGCTGGAAAACTTGCCGAGTCTTTTGAGCCGTTGAACAGCTCTCTACCGCATTTGGCACCAGAGTTACACACGCACAAAGCCACGTGCAATCCGTTTTTTGGCGCAAAATCCTCGAACAGTACCGGACGCCAAAGTGTTAAAAAGACTTATTAGCTTATTAGTTTGTTTTTTACACCTTCTCTGACTTATTGTTTCATAACACGTGACCTAGGAATATACTCGGCTTTGGGCAGAAGAGCACAATTGAAAATTTTATGACACTCCCCACATCAGCCATCCACAAATGAAGATGCCAAGTTTTGCGTGCTACGCATCTTGGGAGGTTAATGGGTACAGTCTAGAGTGCTGGTACTTCGAATGCTATGCATTAATCGTGAACTCGCCATAAGCTAGTAATTTGAAACTGGATGTCTCTTCACTCACAAGAAAATAGCAAGAACTAGTCGATAAACCAAATGATATTGATTGGATGTTGTTGGCATCTTTTTGACTAAGTGGCATGTTTTTTACGCTAGTGCTGGATGATGAGAAAATCTTGTTCTGGTGTTGAGTTGGCAAAGCTTCCCAGGTTGGAATGAAGATTCATAAATGGATCACACAATTAGAAAGCATGTGTATATGAAAGTTGACGTTGTTAGACTGCTCCATGTGTTTTATGCAAGTATACAACCGGCACTCAAGTGCACTGTATCCGGAATTTGGGGAAGATGTTACTGATGCTCTGATGGTTAAAACTAATGAGTCCACAATCCTTTTGGGAAACTAATGCACATCTTGGTAACAATGTTGGGGTATTGCTGGATGTAATTGGCCGACATGGTGGTGCTGACGTAAATGACAATGTAAGGCTCTTGCTGCAACTGTGCTGTAATGATGCCCTGTGCATAATGGACAATTTCTTCTAGCACACAGATGCACACTAGTATACCTGGTACAGACATTCACTGTATCAACAGTCACTAATTTATTTTTGCATAGTTCCAGCTGGCTTGTTCTGTTCATTGTTGTACATTCATGTCAAAAGGGGTGCAGAACTGTCGACCAATCCCCACCTGGTAGCAAATTATGGCTTAAATCCAACAGGTCCTACAGAAATGTGTGGGATCATGAGGTCCTCCTGAATGAAGTGGTAGGCCCTAGTAAATGTCTGAAAAAGACCTATGCAGACAGAATACCATCTTTGTTCCAAGAGCTCTTGGAATGCAGAAGCAGAGTGGAAGCTGTAGCTTCATCTGCTGCTCAGGTATGTCGACAGAAATGACTTCGTGAGCAGTGGAACCAAAATATGAAAGATGCAATTCAAGCAAAGAAAGTGGCCTACAAGGCGTGGTTTCAGAACAAAGCCAACTCTTCTTTGCATTCATGCTGAGGTGTGAAAATCTGCAGCCCTCACAGTGAAAAAGTCCTAAATGCAATTTTGGGAGATTTTTGGGCATAAATTGGATTCCAGTGACTGGCAAACCATCCAGTTTTCAAAAGATCTTTTTATGCAAGATCCAAAGAAGGCCAAAATGGTGTACTCAACAACAAGTGGGACAGTCTTTGCAGATGGAGGCAGTGTTTCAAAGATATTTCAAACCCTGTCATTATTGCACTATCAGACACACAGGAGTTGCGTTTGCAGAAGGAAAGTGCCATCACTGCAGCCAAAGTCTTCCTATCTGTCAAAACACTGGATGTTGTAATGAAATCTGACCAATAATGCTCAAAGCCTTGAATTGAGAAGTTTTTTTGATTGGCTCATGTGTGTCAAGTGGCCCTGGTGTTCTGGGAGGGCACTAAAAGATAGGCAAACTATGGTGATCATCCTTGAATGCACTGACTACCAAGGCGTCTCCCATTAGCGTTCCTGGAAAACTGTGTGTAAAGAAAAAAAGAAGCTGCGAAATAATTGAACCAAAGCTGGAGGGCACCCAGTGTGCTTTTTGTTCACAGGAAATGCTGGACTCCAACAAGGGTGTGTGCTGTCGCCATTCTCCTTCACAGTTTATGTGAATTAGATAGACAGTAACCATTGACTCAAGAGTGTCACTGCTGGAAGCTGCAGGATCAACTGTTCGCTTTTTGCAAATGATTTGGTACATCTTGCATCTTCGAACAGGATCTTCAACATGCACTTTAGTGGTTTTCTGCTGCCTGTGACCAAGTGGGAATGAAAATCAACACTTAAAAGGACAAAGTATTAAAAGTAGTATGCCCCTCCAGAAACCCAAACCAGTACATGTTGCACGTAAGCAGAAAACACTGTAGCAGGTCGAGAAGTTCAATCACGTTGTGGTAGTATTTACATGTGGCGAAAGATGGAACAGGAAGATTGACATACTGATTGTTAGAGCAAATGCAGTTATGCATGAGCTTTATTGCTTTGTGGTCACAAAACAGCTTTCAAGCACAACAAACCTGTCAGTTTTTAAATCGGTCTTAGTTGTGATCTTTGCCTATGGTCATGAATTGTGGATAATGACTGAAACAGTGTTACCCAAGTGAAAGCAGGAGAGATGAGATTTTGCAAAGTGTTCCTGGAGTGACAGCTACATTGCTTTGGCCGTGTGACCTGAACGCCCCAGGAAAGATAGGTGAGGCAAGACCTGCTCGCAACATCCATGAGGAAGGAGTCCACAGGTCGTCGAAGGACCAGGTGGAGTGACCACATCTCTAATCTTGCTTGGTCTCACCTTGGTGTGGAGCCAACAGAACTATCTGAGATTAGTGTTGACTGAGAAATTTCAAGGCCTCATGGCTGCTGCCCCCACTACCCTCATAAGAAAAGTGGGAGTGAAAATAACATGAAGTACTTACCAGAATCTTTAACATTTCCGCTCTAGCTACATGTAGATCTATGTATGGGAATTTGTCAACATGCGCTCAGCAAAAGTAAATGTACGTTTTTATTGAATATTGTGATTTTGGGTACTGGTTCTAATGTTTTTAGCCTGGAAACAGCATAAAATTAAGGTCCTACACAGAACAAACTCTTGGTCTACAGAGGACAATGAGTTCAAAGCTAATAGTCTGTTTATTTGCTGTGTTCATACTTTTGTCACAATCTGGTTTCAAACTGTGTCCAGTGCCGCAACACTCCATCATAACAAAAATATATGGCTTATATCAATTCCTAATCAAAAATCTAAATAAAGCATGATTTGCAAAAGTTACTGGTAGATTCATAAAATTCATTGAACTGATTTGTAGCAAGGTAACATGCAAATCAGTATTGTAAAGCAATGAATTCAACTATTTAGGTAAGTTGTAAATGACATAACATTCTTTCATCAAACCCTCTGATAAGTATGAATGGTTTAGGAATGATAGCTTCAGAAAAAAATCATTAAGTGTGACCAGCACACAACCCTAAACCCCCATATTAGGCTCAACTTCAAACTCGCATAACTCAAAAACAATTCAAGATATTTTCTTTTTTTCATATTTTTGAAAACTCTACAAGATAATTTAACCTAGCAGTTACAAGGCCAAGTTGATCATACATGGAGTTACCCTAATGAACAATTACAAATGGGGTCTCATTAAATCACTTTTATGTCTCTTAGGACAATCCTTAGGGCTCCACATATGGTTTCTTTTTGTTTCTCATATACACAAATGAGTTTGTTTGTTTTGTACATAAATGGTGCCACGTTCTGGTCATGAAGCTAAACTGCAGCTGATGATGGTACTGCAGTTGGGAATTCTACTGTTTTGGGGAAACCGGAATACCCTATAACCATAATTATTCCCAGGTTCCCTCTCGCCCAGAATGGCAACACCTGACTTGGCTTCAGATTTTTATCAAATCTGCTCTTTCAAAGACAGACCGACCTTTGTGGGGAGCGAATAAGCAGGTGGTAAATATTACTCCCATTTGGAAGCCTTTGCAGATGAAACTGTAGCAAAAATCGACCACATCTTCTTTTGGAACTTGATGGGAATACAAAGTACATTCTTCTCGCGATTGGCCAACTTAATGACTTTCACCTTCACCAGAGCTCTTTGAATTTTTTCAAAGCAATCATCCGATCTGTTGAAGTTCTGCCACACACATGAATGATTTATCTTTATGAATGACGCGTACAAAACTATTTGCAGATGATACGAACGTAACCTTATCTGACATGAATAGTGAAAAAGTTCAAAATAAGGAGATTACTGAATTGTAATGAAGGGTTTCTGATAAAAGTAGGAAACAGTTCAATTGCTAGGAAAAACTACATAAATATTTAGCTGCCTGTACTAATGATAAGGTAAAATTGCCAGAAATTTTTGGGATGTATTACAGATCAGAGGGTATGCAGATCACCTCACTTTCAAAATGTCATATTCTATTAGTTGTGATAATTCATCAAATGCAGTCATAAATCCTCTGGTTTGACATGTAGCTAAATATGTACCTTGTCCAAAGTGTTCCAAAATTTTTTTATGAATATGCAATTTATTTTCTTGATCAATTTTTTCAAATGATCTCATAGTTTAACAGCATGTGAAGAAATTACTCAAAATTTTATATTTCACATTTGTTGTTGGTAGACTTTGAAAGACTTCAAATTTTTTGTTTTCAATTTTTTTAAATTCTGTCAATGGTATAGATTTCACTATTGTGTCCGTAATGTTTACCTATCAATATAAGTACAATCTGTTACATGGATTACGTCCAGACAGGACTACTCAGTAGTTGTTAATGAAGCAATGTAATCTCAAAATGCTAAGTGATTGATTGCCCAAACAGTTTGCTGAATTTTAATGTCACTGTTGTTGTTACATTCTGCAGAACAGTGCATTCTGTCTTATCCAATACATGTTTTCACAAGTTGTTAAAATAGTATGCAAGACAACCTAGTTGGTTCTGTTGCAACCATAGCATCTGAGTAGGAATGTCAAGCATGGCAAAGACATTTTCCTAAACTTGAACTGCCTGCCTCAAAATGTGCATTTCAGACTTTAAATCCCCTATTTTGCAAAATTTATTTTTTGTGTGTCATGCAAGTTGTCTACTGTGCCAAAAAACTATGTTACAGAACCTTGTCAGCAGCCTTTATGTAGGAAAAGGTTTGCTGGTATGATCAGACCATAACATTGTTGCATGGGAGGCATTGCTAATTGCAGTAAGTCCGATTCATACTTGCTCTACCATGTTATATTTCTCTGATCATCATGCTGTGTTGTGAACACAAGCCAGCAACAGTGTGTGAGGGCAGCGATACTTCAGTGGTAAAGTGTCTGCCTCTCAGTTGAAAGGTTGGATGTTCGAACCACGGCCACTGAGTGAATTGCCGTGGAACTCCTTAGGCAAGAGTGTTCACCTCAATCACCCTGACAAGAAGCAAATTTCAAACTTCCTCCTGTCACCAGTTGTCGTCACCCAAACTAAAAAAGCAGTGTGTGTAGCACAAACAATTTAAATTTTTTAGCAAATGTATCTTTCACAGATGGTTTTGAGTCAGCAGCAGGAACAGCGTGCTGCAGAGCAATCACATTTTTTAAATGAAACTGCTGACTTGGCTCATTCTGTTAACACTAAGGAGAAAAAAAGTAAGTTGATCATTATGAGGAAATCAAAACGCATTTGTTGAAATTGCAATCATTCCAAAATTTTTTGTATATTTATTTAGTTGCATTTTCGTCTGGTATTTCATAATTTGGAGTTTGGTGGTGGTTTTAAAATCTGTTTGACTTAATATCAATGCATAAAGAACTTTTTTGTGTGCTTCTGTAATGGCAGGACCACAAGTTAGTTTAACTTTGGACTGTTGTTGACTCCCAACTGATTCACTCAGATTATGAAAAAAAATTCTGCCCAGCTTTCTCTGCTGGAGTTCTTGTGGTTTGCTGTTTTATTGTGTCTTATTGCTTACGCACTCGAACCACCATGATTTCATAGTTGCACCAACCTTATGCACACCTGCAGTCCACTATAATGACTCTGATTATTTTGTGAGGTGCGAATGCTTCGAATGCTGTGAAGAAACGCCTAGCGAAGTTTGTGATAGATCGTCAGAAGGTTAAGGTAATGGATGGATATTCTCTGGCTGAAAGGTGAGTTGCAAGTTTGTTTGTCTTAGAAAAACATTTTTGCTAGTATTGTTTGTTTTAAAGAGTTTCCGTGTAAAACTCTTCAATTCCAAGAATCACTTAAGGCAGGTCTGCACAACACACGGCCCGCGGGAGATTTTCTTGCGGTCCGCGTGAGATTCCTCAATTGCAGAAAATGTTACAAAAGCCTGACTTCGGATAATTATTTGTTGTTGCAGAATTTCTTTCAAACTGCAACGAAACGAAATGTACTTTCACGGCCCGCGGCAAATTTATGTTAATCAATTTGGCCCTGGGTGCTTTCTTGGTTGTGGAGGCCTGACTTAAGTTTTTTTCAGAACGTGGATCTTTGCAGTTTCAAGTCTTACCGTCCTTGTCCCAATCTTCATGAATTAAATGTATCCATAGAATGGTGTAGCCTACCTTCATACCGACCAAACAAAGCCAGATACATTTGCAATTTGTAAGAAGACTGCTATTCACTAAGAATAGCAATCTTCTTACTTCAGAAGACTGCTATTCACAAAGAAATACATAGTGGTGCAACAAACACTGCAGTGTATCATTCAAGTGGGTGAAAGGAATATGTTGGCACAGCCACCTGATTGATCTATTAAAGTCGAAGTAGCGGAAGTAAAAACTTCCAAAACCTCACGTTACAAGGCAATCCGCAGAACAACCGACAACATTGAACACCAGCAATATTTAATGCAGTTAGCTATACCTAAATAATTTTATGTGATTAAGAACTGAGGATGCTTGGTAAGGCGATGTGCACACTCTGTTTAACTTAGTTTGATTTGATTGGATGATTTGTTCCAGGTCACCGAGCCTGCACTGGGCACCATCCTTAGATTGCAATAATGATAAGCGTGAGCTGATGTCCGATCACCCCTCCGCGATCCACAACAAGTTCACAGACTTTCCATTGAGGAAGACAGGTGGGGTGTGAATTGTGTGCTGGTCTCAACATATGTGCTGATAAGTCCCCGAGCTTTAAGCGCAGTTGACATGCACTGTTATGAATTTCTGTTGAAGTTTAAATCGCAAGAAGATGGGATACCAATGTAATATTTTACTAACACAGGGCAGAATTTTTGAAAACATTTCTTGCGTAAGATGCTTTATTTATGAAACCTTCTACGAAATATGATGTATATTTTTCAACTGAAGGTGACGCGGAGATTAGTCCAATATTGATGCTTAATCGTAGGATTGATCAGCCATATTGTTTGACTTCGTATTTAAACTTTTAAGCCGAGCTAACAAAAGATGTCGTGTACTCGCGCTTGAGAAACCTGGGCACGCATGCTTCCCAATTTGCATGAACTCTCAAAACACTATTCCTATGCATAAAATCAAACGACGCACTGCACAAAGTATCCAGATTGTCATTTATGCCATTCATTAGTTTCCTTGTTGCCACACTCCGCATCAGAACGCGGTGTTATGTTCGGAACAGCTAAAGTATATTTCTTTTTCGACGTCTGCCTTTGAGCGATGCTTTGTTTTCGAGCACAAAGTAGCAATGGAATTGCGACACCCTTGCAATCTCAAAATGACGCGCCATGACGCCGGGATGTCCCAGTTAGGAACCTCTGGCCTGTGGATTCCTTTTACATGATAGAAAATGTTCATGTCTTGGCTGACTTTTCTGCAGCATGTTTCGAAACACAGGCAGATAGTAATTAAGGAAACTTTGCCATGGGAAGCATCGCTTGTGCTTACACACAACACGCAAATGTTGCATCAGCGATTGTTTGCCTGTCAGGAAGTGCCTTGAATGTGAAAGGCTCTAATTTTACGTCACTGCTTTGCTGAGACCTAGTTTAAGTTATCGGTTTGGGTGGTTTCCCTAGACAGCCTTGAGCCAGTTTAGTGGATGTGGGTTTCAAACCAGACAGTTAACATTGTTCCTGGTAGTTAGTAGTTTCGCGTTTGTGTGAAATAAAGCCTCACTCGTGTCGAGGGCCACGCGGTTACTTCGCAATGAATACTGCGCTGGTGGAGAGTCAGTGTCACGTAACGCTGCGCTTGAACTGTTCCCTTGCACCCATCCATCAAAGCTGAGCACGAGGCTGGACAGGCCTGAGTACCGTTTTCCACCTCTTTCTTTGGTTTGACAACCCGACCAGGAATCGAACCCAGCCTATCAGCTTCGGTGGCGCGTGCTCAACCAACTGTTCAACATTTCAATTCAGTTTAATAAAAAGATTTATGCCATACTGTATAAAATATTTGTTGAAGATAGGCTAACAATCACTAATACGCTCTCTTAGCATTGCTAGTAAAGCAGCGGAATATACTGAATCGGTGAAACAGCACACTAAAGTAGTAGAAGCATAAAATTCTAGTAGACTTGAAAGCATGTACGAAGTTTTTTTTCAGTCTCTTTTCTCTCGACTGACCATAATAACTTGCAGCATGATCACTGCAGTTCAACTGCAATGCATGGATGATGGTAGGAGGAGTTACCGAAACGCTTACGAAAATGCCGTTCACATCTATTGCTTTGGCCGTTGTTTTCACTATTAAGAATTTCTTTCGTTCTAGCAAAACTTTCTCCGACAGTACACAGCAAAGCGTTGCGTGTGTGATGACGTAACAAAGCATTGCAAATACGTGTGTGATGCAGGGTTGCCACGCGGTATTGAAAGTATGGAATTTTAAAATTGGTTTTCAAGACCTTGAAAAAGTATTGAATTTGACCAAAATCTACATTAGGTATTGAAAAAGTATGGAAATTCTAAATGGAAAAGAAATCAGAAGTGCTTGAACATAATTTTACTGAAGGCAAAGCACTTCATTATTTATGCAGTGCTATACAATGTGCAAAACTGAGTTTCATGATTAAGAGTTGTAAAAAAATGAAGAGAAGTGATGGTATTGAATTTTTTAAATTTAGGATTGAAAAGGTGCGGAAAATGTTTTTTTTAAATCTGTGGGAACCCTGGTGATAATAAAAAACATTTTCATATTTTTTTACATGTATTTCTTTGCTTCTGTGACTTAACAGCGCAATACTTGCATTGTAGCATCTGAACCCAACTTGAAGGTAAAGTCCCGGTTAAAGCAAAAGCTTTCGTGCGATCAACGGTCATCACCTTTGTTGGCGAGACGAAGCGACGTGAAAGCGGATCTTGCCAGTCGGATAAAAAGGAAATTGAACTCCGAACTTGGTGAGACGGGTCGCCGTGCTTATCGCGGCAGGGTGGACAGTGTAACTGCAGAACAGCTTAATCTCTAACGTTTTTCCTTCGACGTGATTTGATTCAGGCACTGACGCTGCCGTCCACTTTTGGTGGACACGACGACAAAACTGCGAGTAAGTGTCTCAAAAGGCTGCGTCGTAACTTATTTGCGAATTACCACGAAACTTAGCCGGCTTGAAGAGGTAGGCTTTTCCAGAATCGGCCAAAACACTTCTCTGATATTCTGCAGATGACAAGGACAAATATCGCTGCATTTGTCTAATTATTTTTTTGCATGCGTTATTCGTTCAGAGTCATCGGCTTCGTCTTGTCAAAGTACTCCGAACTCAGGCCCGGATTCACCCCCCTACACCACCGCTGCTGACATGCCTGTAGCGGCTGCAAGTAGAGTAACAGATGTAAGCGATTTGATCAGTTGGTTAATGTGTGTATTGCATATTTTATTGTGGATTTAGAAAACGAGCTTGGCTGAAATGCAAACTACTGTGAAAGTGTTTTTGACGTCATAGCGTGCAGGGATCTTGGTGCAAGCAACTTGTTTGTTGGTGACAGCCCCGCACCGCCAGTGGAAGGTT
>JGI24022J15233_10003398_pt1 | contig 15756 bp, 10 predicted proteins | sample Ectturendosymbi2_FD_15233 | JGI IMG/M metagenome (IMG submission 15233)
AAACTGTCTCTCCTGCATGGTGATTTTCCATTGTAATGAAGATTGATTTGCTATGATTAAACCTATCAAACCCAACATAGGCTTGTAAATATCATCAGAACCGTCACCAGAAAGTCTTCAAATCGTTTAAAATTTTGCTGGTTGAAAGTTATCTGCTGTATATGTCAATCAAACGAACTTGAACGAGAAGTTCTGGGGGGGCATGCAGGGGGCCAGCCAAAAATCTGAGGGCCCATGGCCCACCCAATCCCCCCTTTAGAACCACCACTGGTTGCGTGTGTGCAGGTGTAGTTGCAGGTACACGCTTTATCACACCGAAAATAGCAACCACCTTGACCAAAACATTGGCATTATCTGGCACAAACGTAGCATGTTAGTTAACGATAATACTGCGGAGTGTGGAATATAATGTTTCTCAAGAAAAAAAGAAACTATCACGAAACTGTCTACGATGGCGCTATCGGTGTAAAAGAAACTTTCTAGGAAGCGCTATAGACACGAAAAGCCGGACTGTAGGCTTCTTAAAACATGCCAAGAATCGCGTGAGTGATTGATCTTTTCGACGTAACGCCATCGCGTGCTAAAATTTCCACACGACTGTCACCATATCCATTAATTAACGTATATCCACAGTTGTATTCGATCGAGCATGTTTGTAATCCAAAGGTTTTGATTCGCAGAGGAATCAGAAATCAATTGACACAATTCAGAACTTTACAAAAAAATAATTTACTTAAAACATGAATGTAATCACACAAACAAGTGCTTTATCTTGTTTAACAGAACTTCGTTCGCACAAGCCTATTTTTTGAGTTAGCCTGTCAGGGATTTATCCGGACAAGTCAATTTTCTTATTGCGGCCCTGGGCCTACAATAGTCTTCTGCCTCAATCCTGGACGTTATTGGCAGGGAGAGTCTTTTTCCGAAGACTGACTTTATGTCCAAATTCAGCCGTATTTATAGTCGAATATTGCTTCAGACTGTGTTAACACCTCTTTATTTCATAAGCTTTGATTGGCTGCCTTTTGTTAAAGCTTCTTGTGATTGGCCAATTCAAATAGCTTTTGGAAGCTTCTGGGGTTTGTTGATGCTTGGGTTTTCACCTTCTAGACTTCAGTTCATGTTCCGTTTACGCATTTCCTGTCACATGCATTTCCTGTCATGATTGTCCATTAGGTTATTATCATGTGCTTTCTGTTGATATTTCACTGTGATTTCTCTGGGGTGACTTGAGGTTATTGTCCGTGGATAACAGCTTATCAAGTTCCATTGCCTTGGCAACGGTTTGAAAACCAACTTTTATTGGTTGCCACCTCTTGTTGTTGTTACTTTCGTCAGACTTATTGGCTTTCCCGCAGAGTTGATTTTACATACAAGAATTCATTGTTCAGGCAAAACTTGTCTACTTGAATGCTTATAGGCTTGCCAGATTTCTCATGCTTCAAAATTTTAATATTTCAATGTTTTAAATCAGTCACATCTTTTGTTGTCCAAGAATGATATCCTCTAACTACTGCCGTACATCTTCAAACGCCAACCCTAGACAGTTCATCAGCTTAGCCTAATGTTGCAAGCTGCACTGGTGCAGATAAACAAAAGGCTGTATTTTCGCAGCCCGAGATTGGCGACAAGATTTGAACCCAGTGCCGCCAATATCGTCAAAGTACTAGTAAAAGCGTTGTTAAATTCAATTATACAATTCAATAGCACAGACAATCAGGTAGTAAACAAGAGTCAAGATCATATTTCCTCCGTTTTTTCTTTAAAAATTAATCGTCAAAATATCAAATACGCTTTGCGATAGGCGCATATACCACCATGTTTCTTGTAGCCAATTTTTTGGTTTCTTTCCTTTAGGGCTGTGCCGAAGGCAGCCCCGAAATCGCCAGGTTCATCGGCAAGTGTGCTGAAAACGTCGTTGCATAAGCGATGTCGTTGGAAAACAGCAAAACATTGGTTTTGTTGGATTCCTAGGAAAGGTTGAGCCAAAATGGTGTCGGAAACACAGAAATGAATGTGTTGTGAAATTTTCGTAACTAAATCCAAACTTAAGGCGAGTTTGGCTGTTTGGCGAAATCTTTTGCCTTACATTTTTCAGGGAGGGCTGCAGCCCATCTAGATGAGCCGCCCCTGTTCTCGAGGACCGCCATACATGGCGCTTCGCTTTCCGCTACTCTTACAGTTCATTGAAAACTGTTTAGTTGCAACTGCTTGATAATGTTCCTTGATCACTGTAAAAGGAAACATTTGCTTGTCAAAATTTATTGATGGTGACTGGTAGAAGATATTTGACGTCATATCCTGTTGCGATAGACCAAAAATTGAGCTGTGACTTTGAAATGATCTTTGCACAAAATAGCTAAAAATTTAACTCTGACAACTGCAGAGACTGGCCCCTCCTGAAAAAAATTCCTGGCTGCGCCACTGTGTCGGGACTCGGAAATTTTGGAAAGTCGCAGTCGGGAGTCGGAAATTTTGGAAGGGTCGGAGTTGAAGTCGGATATTTTACCTCCGACTCCGCAACCCTGCGAGACCTGGAACCTTTTAAGTCCATAACCTGACTTCGAGGCTAATACTTGCTAAAATGGATTTGGAGACGAGTCTCTGGCACTGTTGTTTTGACAATTGAAGTGGTTTTGAGGCACCTCTTTTTGCTTAACTTCTGCAGTCAGCTGAGTCTGGTGTCAACCTGAAGCGAAATTTCTGACCTCTGCGAGATTTGTGACCTATTTTTGTTTGTCAGTTATTATTCGTCTCAGAGTAAAGGAATAAACTTGGGTGTTTATTTTTTGATGTGTGTTGTGTAAATTCAAACTTTGCAGTTAGATGTCAAATACCCACAACACGCTGCAGTACGGGAATAACTATAATCACTGAACAACATTGGACTAAGTCTTAGACCTCAATTACTTTTATTTTTCTAACCCTAACCCGACACACTTATACCTAAACACTAAATCCTGAGCCCTAATCATCAGTTTTCTCAAGGTATTTGATATGTAGAATATCACTCTGCTCATTCGCACATGGCGTGAAGTCAGAAATTTCACTCGACACCGGTCTGCTCACCCAGCAACTTTCTTTTTTTTGCTCATCAAGCAGCGTTATGTTTCGGGAACCACTGCGGTGTCACGGTAACGTTAAACGCCATGTTGTGACCTGGAAAAACTCAGGGTTTAGCGGATTTTCCGCTAGATCAAGCCGATTTTAATCCCGTCTAGCTGTAAAACAATTAGTTTGGCGGCCTGAATCCGCTAGATTCTAGCAAAATTTTGCAATTTTTGTACTGTAGCTTGAAAGGTCTGTTTAGACTTGTTGGCAACCCTGGTAAAACTCCAACCAGTGTGTATCTATGTGTATAGGCCTAGTACTAGTAGCCCAAAGATTTGGTGCATTTTTTATTATGTAACATTGTGTGGAGCGTTCGGCTGCATGTCTGATCATGATATTCAGAAGAAAGGAAAGGGTTTGAATAGAGTATCTATGCTCTAGGCTAGGTGTTGTTTGCATTTTTCAACATATGAGCCATGAGGAGTTGAGACACAAATGAAATGTCCAATTGCCGTGGCCCTGTATAAGGCAGAGCTCTGTAAATGGCAGAGGTTTGATGGCATAACCAGAGTTGAAAAAAGGTGCATTGCAAAAGAAAAAAAAGGAAACGAGTGAAGGAAAAATGTTGTATCATAATCATTGTAACTTAGTATGCGTTTCCCCCAAACATGGAATGCATGGAAGTTTGCAATGTTTAAAAATTCCATACATTCACAACTGTTGAAACCTATTTTTTGTCCTCGAACCGTTGTGAAATACCGATAACAAAAACCTATCCAACTTCAAAATAGACTTGTTTTGCCATAGTGTAATATCACTTTTCACAGTACAGTTATTTTTACTACCGGTTAGTTCTCATTGCTCAACACAAAATATCAGTTTTAGCAACTCCGGTTGCCTCATCAAACCTCTGCAACCAAGCTCTGCTATTTACAGAGCTCCGCCTTTTACAGGGCACCCCAATTGCCTTATAGCCTACTGTAGTCTGTTCAGCACTGGCTAGTAGTTTCTGAAGCAATACAGTTGTCCACCAATCATAGAACAACCACAGTTGTGTTTCAATTCCAAAGAGTGTCTAAATTAAAACATACATTGATGTAGCAAATGCAAAACACCACTTGGATACCTAAAATAATACACTTTTGACTTATACAAATCTTATTATCTTACCTTCACCTTGTTCAGTGCAATGACAGCCTGCCCTGTTCCAGTAAATTAACTTCTATATCAGTGCTTGTTAACCGGGTGTATCGTGCACCCCAGGGTGTACCAGAATTTTCCAAGGGTGTACCAACCTAATGGGTTGTACCAGATGTGTGCTTTGCAAGAAAAGTCACATTGTCTCACATATGTCCTTTGCTCCAGTGCAGTGTGTTAACTTTTCACAGATTTTAAAATCGTATCCATTGGGAGGTGCATTGTCTGTCTTTTCCTGCATGTTTGTTTGTAACGTTGGTCAGATTACCATCACATATTTTTCTTTTTTTATTTAAATGCAACATTCGGGAGTATGCCTGTAAGAAATGTTAGGTAACCATTGCTCTAGCTTGAAATTTTTTTCTGCTAATGTACCATCCATGTTTTTCTCTGCAATGATTGTTTTGTAATAAGACACGTAACAATATTTTCCACATTACTTTTCAAACAGTTAGCTGGAGCTAAGCGAGAACTTAAACGAAGAGGAAGTGAGAGATCTTTAAGTTAGTTTTAACTTGGCATTTTTTCAATTCAGATTTTAAGCTGTTATCTTATACTTTTGAAAGGTATTGCAGTAAGTTGTTGATCCTCAAAGAAAATTGACATGCGCAATTTTTTAAAGAAAAACTTAGTAACGAAAGGTATCTATAAAAAAGGGCATAGTAACTATCAAAGGAATTACTTTAGTGAATCAAGTGAAAGTATGGATGTCAGCAAGTCACATGCTGAATGCAACGTAACTGACTTTTCTGGGAGAAAGGTCGAGATTTAGCAGTGTACAGTTATAAAAAAAGTTGTTCAAGAAAAAAAGGCTTGTATTATTAAGAAGCACAAATGGAGGAGCGATACCTGCATCGTGTATGGGTTTTGTCGCACAAAAGAAGAAATGCTGAATCTGCATCTTTGAGGGCATTGCTTGTTTTCTACAACCTATTTGATAAAAGTAATTCAGCTCCAGGACGTCTCAAAAACGTGTGAGGTCACAGCATTCTGCTCATCAAACTAAGTCAAAGGTATTCTTTGAAGCATCTCCAGAAAGTCATTGTCGATGGATGAAAAAAAGCCTTTCCATGGAGAAAAAAAGCCATTTCCAAAGTAAGAAAAATTCCACTATTAAGCAATACAACTAAATGCAGATGTCTTCATATTTCAGAAGATTTGTTGAAGCAAATTCTTGACAAGCTGAAGAAAACTCAGTTGTTTGGTATGTAGCTTGATGAAACAAATATTTCAGAATAGGTTCAGTTGATTTTGTGTTGTAGGTTTGCCAATCATGAAACAAAAACCATTGGCGAGTTGTGCTGTCTTAACATTGGAGTTTGCTCAACTGCTCAAACCATCTTTGCCAAATTGAATCAGTTCATTGAAAATCATGGATTTGATTGCATGAAGTATAAGGCAGTTGCTACCAACAGAACAGCAATCATGCAACGCATGACTAACAGAGTTGTCCGAAAAATCAAAAACATTTACCTTGACTGTGTTTCAACCTGATTTTAGAGGGATTGTTCGGTCACAGACTGAAGTTATTTGCAATGACCAAAAACTTTTGTTCATGATGCCATTTTCAGTCATACAAAAATGTCCCAAAATAAAAAAATGACTGAAATGTCTCCACGAAAATAAACCTAGGTCTCAACTCACTTCATCTTTAACTGAGAATTAATGGTTAGAGGTTAATTTAAGAATATAGCCCGAGGTTAGGTTCTTGAGGATGTCAAACAATTGATAAATTCATCCTCTCGCATTTGAAAAAGCATTGAACGTTTTCAGTAGTGTGCAAAGATATGATAGCAGACACAATGAGATTATATTTCATACTGAGGCATGCTGGTTATCCAGAAGAAAAGTTTTAGAGAATGTGTTTCAATTGTGGCAAGAGGTGCGTGTTTTCCTTGCTCAACAAGAATACCCAATATCCATTATATTTCAAGACAATTTTTGGCTTTGTTTGAATCTGAATTCTGTGGCATGGATTGTGCAGCCATTTACATGAGGAAATTGACTTGTGCTTTTCGCATGTAGCAGCAACAACGTAGAAAACGGCTGGACACGACACACGTAACACTGAAATTAATGAAAGTCAATCTTCTTGCTCATGAAGTTTGTACAACACCCAGTATGAATAAAAAAGAAATCATCTCATTTACTGTTATTGCTCCCGCTGAATTTCATCCGCCAGTTGTGAAAACCGTGCTTTTAATCCTGTTTCAAAGGTGTTTTTCGTAAGAGGATCAACATCCTTGATCAAGTTTGTTTTTTTCATTTTATTTCGACAAGAGCAGAAAATCCTTGCTTGCAAATGTAGGTTGTTGGCATGCGATCAAAAACGTAAATCGCTTATTAGGTGAGATTTTGGTATTCAGGAATGCTGAGAAGTGATACACAAAAATCTGCTAAGAAGGTGACATACACAACGTAAAAATCACTTACATTTTATACTTTAACAGCACTAAATTTTGGTGCAATAGCAAGGGTGTACAGGTTTTCCAACAAGTTTAAAAGGGTGTACCAGTACAAAAAAGGTTGACAACCACTGTTCTATGTTATCCATAGCCAAGAGTTTATATGCAATAAAGTTTGCCAACAGCTGATCTGAAGTATTTTTGCAGGGCCCTGGAGAAAATTATGATCTTATTACAGCCCCTTTACTTATCTGTGTTATGGAATATTTGCCATGAGATGATGACCTTAGAAGAAAATATGAGGAAAGGCCAAAAAGTCATCTATTTTCACAATTTGTTTGTGGCCATTAAAAATCTCTGTGACTTGAACTAAACACATTGTCATATTTTATGTTTTTAGGAAGTATGTACAGAACTGACACCAAACATTTAAAAAGCATTATGCTAAACTTCAAACTTGTTAGGTTCTGCAGTCTTCGTGATACAACAATGTCTATTCAGGGTACTAAGTTCTACAACATGTTAACCAATGCTACCAATTCCAGTACCATCACTTCCAACTTTTAATGCTACCTGTAGTTTTGTAGCTTTATTGAAATGATCTCATTAAAAAAAAGACATGCATGGCATTTAATCCTTCAGTTTTTCCTCAGTTTCAGTAAGTCCAATGCTCAGGTATTACAGTTTCACTCATCTATAAAAGGATTTTGGTGTTAGCTTTGATCTGCATGTAGCATTTAAGTAATGATTAAATGCATGCTATTATGTTTTACCTATGGTGTTTTTAAGATTGTTATGCTGTTTTTAAGATTATTACAGGATGGCTATGCTCCCATAATCTTTTCCTCTTCTCATTTGCTAGCAAACCATAGTTTTAGCCTTTGCACTAAACAGATGTATTGTTGACACCTAAGTCATAAGTCGTTCAGCGTTTAGTGAACTTGGTCTTTATGAAGCCATTACCAGAATTAAAGGCCTTAACTGAGAAGTACTTGAATGTTGTAGGCAAAGTTTGGTGTGTGACATTCAAAAATTGCATCCATCTGCCTGAAACGTCTAGAGCTCTGTGAGAATGATGAAGTTTTCCCAAATCTCCAAACTTTAAAAGTTAAAAATCAGACTCACATTTGATACGGGGTGGATTCCCTGCCATGATATGCACTGCAATGGCATGATTTTGGTGGGAAATTCAGCTTGTGCAGAAAGCAGTTACTGCTAGGTGTTCTCCAGCTATAGGCTAAAGCAGTAAACCTGGCAAATATTTTGTAGCCTTTATACTAATTAATTGCCAACATATCAAATCATTTTCAAAACATTTTAGGCTACATGCTACCTCAACAAACCTGGGCCTACCGATGCTACCATTTTCGTAAAAGTTTTACTTCTTTGAGACAATAAAAGCAGCTAACATTGGCATTAAGCAAGTAAACTTTATCAAGATGCCTAAATATACTTACAGAAATGTTTCTAATACATTCTTTAATGCTTTCCTAACATTTGCAAGCATATCAGTGCACTTCTATCACACAAGTCATAGTCCTGGTCCAGTGGACCTGGTTCCACCAAGGTGGACCAACTCAAAAGTACCATGCTTTCCAACAACCTCTGAACCAAAGAGAGTTTGGATTCTCACTCCAAGACCTAATGCTACTTAAAATCAGTCTAGCACCACATTTTTAGACTGTTTCCAGCCATGAATTTTTTAAAAAATTACAAATATATGTTGGCAGGAACTTCTGAAAGCAAAAACATAAATTTTTGTCTGCCAGGAACAGTGAACACCATACCGTGGACAGATTTACGTCAGCCGGTACTCAAAGTGTTAAGATAAAAACTGTGAGGCTGAAATCAAGATCATCTAAAATTTTTAGCTCCGGCTTTAGCTCCAACATCTAAAAGTTCTTGACTTCAGCTCCAGATTGATGTGGTGCATTGAAAGATTGAAAACTGAAAACCATTGCAATATTTGTACATCTCACCCCACAAGCTAGGGTTGTAGAACTGGAACCCAAATTTCAGGCTCTGGCTCCAGCCATCTAAAATTTCTTGGGCTTCAGCTCCACACCCCTGCCTGCGGATCACTAATGACACTAAAACACAAAAAAAGTACAGAAAACAAGTATAAATGAAATTGAACTAGGTAGTTTATGTTTGGGGGTCAACTACTTAAGGGATCACTTTTCTTGTTTCCTTGCTATAAGCTAGATTTAGTCACTTTACTTCCAAGTAGCTTGTGTTATTCTGTGTGTCAGTGGCTAGTTAGAATTGTTATGTGCTCTTGAAAGCAATGGTAGATTGAAAGCACTAAGTTGCATACAGACCATTTTAAGACCCCAGCTTGCATTAGGCCTTTGGCACCAAAAATGGGACAATAACATCACAAATGTAATTCATTACAATTATTTGCTACATGCATGATTACAGTTACAAATAAACAAAATCATAATGTAATTGATTGTGGTTATGATTACATTGAAAGCAATCATGATTACAATCAAGATTACAGCTTGTCTTGAAGCACCCGCATAAAGAAAACAAAACCCTTTTGCATGGTTTGATGTAAGTATATTTAAACAGCTATCATGTTTCTGTAGAAACAGATAAAAGTCTTCATCTGGGTTACTAGAAAAAACTTGATCTTCATCATCTAACTCAGAGCTTGAGTCACACGTCTGTGGTTCTCTAACAGTTAACATTTCATGATTGTCATATCCATGTAGTTTGGAAGATTTGACCATGTTAGATGCATTGTTGGTAGTCATTGTGTCACTTTGTTAATGATTTCAAAATTGTTAAGTATTTCTTCAAACTAGGCCACGATGTTGTCAGCTGTGTGATGACCTGTGAATTGTCTGCAAGCCACAGCATTGTATAGCTTCCTAGCTGGAACAGTGTAAATTCACCACCAAAAGCTCTGTGTGCTGCTGGACTATTTTTGATTTAATGCACACAGTGTTCACGCACACCAGGTTAGCAATTGTGTCCGGACCTTTGATGCCCTGCTGAGAAACAATTTGTATGGATTTTTTATACGATGCGCATCTTCATCCAACTTTTTTATTTGTTCACTTCAAATGTCTGGTGCTTTTTACAAATCTTCATTTTTCCTCAGTCATTCAATGGTCCTGTATTATGGAGACTAAATGCAGTAATTGTTGGTTATTATTTCAGTTTTCACGTCTCATCAGTATTGCTTTTGTGTAGTAAAAAAAGTAAATGCGCAATATATACAACCAAGCGTACAAAAGGTTAGAAAAGCTCTTAAAGTGTTTTGCTCCACTCTACGTTGGTCATGTGCAAAACTGATTCTGGTATGCACTACTGTGTGGCTAGCCATTTGTTGTGCTCTTGTGGCTATGATTGTGTCTGTATGGACCACGAGTCTGCAATAAACTATTGTAAATTATCTTTAACTTTCAATTTTTTATCAGTTAGTTGTTTACCTTAAAGTTTTAATGCTAGAATACCTTCATTTCTCTTGCACTACTAGCTCACTTGTATTGTCAATTGTGATGGGTTTATGACAATACAGTTTGGGTGCTGTTAAAATGTTTTGCTCCTACCAGTGTGATCGTGTGCAAACACCTATTCTGTAATGTGTTTTGGCTATCCATTTTTTGTGTTCCTATGCTGTTTGATTGCACGTATGATATGGACCATGTGTCTGAAATGAAATATTATTATTATTATTAAATGACTTTCCCTATGACATAGCCATAACAACTGATAATAAGAGAGGAGGTCCAGCCCCCAAAACAATGTTTCATAGCGCAGTGACATAGTATGTAGATTTCCAAGTATAATCGTGAAAGTAATCATTGCTTACAATTAAACGGGTAATGTAATCTGTTATTACTACATGTCATTTATTGTCAGTTTAATCAATAACGATTATGATTATTCAAAAAACCAATCACCGGTATGTTTGAGTACGATCACCCTATGTCTGTTTGGCATTATGTTTTGAGGGAATCAGATTCACTGTTTCAATGCACATACTTGCAGAGAAAAACACCTGAACAGTAGAATAACTTATTTTTGATGGGAAATCAAAAAAACTCGGGGGGGATTAACTTCAGAACCCCCTTATGAGCCAACTCACAATGAAAGGGAATTGTGGACAAAATTATTGGGTTCTAATTTTCCCACATTTATGCAAAGCTGCCACCTCTTCATTTGAAAGAATTGACAGAACTGTAATGGATTTATCCACTAGTGAAGCTCTCAGTGACAGGCGATTTAGTTGCACAATATAGGCTTCAGTTTTAAACATTATCCTTACTCAGCAAATAATCAGTCATGTTGGCTATACAAGACTATATATTTCACCTGTTGGGAAGGGATCTTCAGCTCTGTAAAATGTGTAAAAGTGGAAGGTATTTTGAAAGCCCAGTGACTTGAGAGGAATAAAATCTTGCTAGCTGTTTTTCCATAGATAAGAAAATGCCATAACAGGAAGGTACTCTGCAATACAAAGTTAAAGTATGAAGTGCATAGAGGCTCAATAAACCAATGAATAACATTACAGTTCACAATGCATGAGCAGGTTAGCTTGTTTGCGAGAATATGTTGACATAGCCGCAAGGTAGATCGATGAATAGCCATGACCAGGGTTGGGAGATACTTATCAGTGCATTGTCTAGGTGATCTCTCATAATTGGCCAAATTTTTGTACTTTAGGCCAAATGCGTTTTTCATTTTTTCATACGTTTTTCATTTTTTCATAAACAAGTATTTTCATCAACACAATTTAGCAAGTTAATATTGCCTGACTGACCAGATTTTCAACCAGGCAGCAAATCAAGTTCTGTCAACTGATTACATAACAATGATCATTATGCATCTTTAACTGTTTCTGTTCTAAATTTTAACAATTTGGCTGCAAAAGGTCAAGTTCCCAACCTTGGCTGTGACTTGCCATGGTCTACAAACAAGCCAAAATAAAGGAAATAAAACCACCCAAAACATTATTTTACATGGCAAGACACAAAAAACATGACAACAATGAGCACCACGAATAGGTAAAAAATGAAGTAAGCACAATGGGGATTAACATGTCTTCCAGTCTACTAAAGCATTTCTTGGAGTTCAAATTACGGCAGCATTGAAAGCCATGTAGGTTTATAATCAGAACACAATACCACCAATATTCTGCTGTGAGTCCCAAGTAATGGTGTCAGTTACAAAAAATTTTTATTCTGCTGGGTTGCAGCTATTTTCCCACACTTACTAATCCGAAACACAATCTTAAATACCTGAAAAGAACTGCTGGCAGCACATGCAAAAATACAAAACAGTACCATCACAGAGGAAGAAAAAATGACATAGTCCAAATCGGAACCAAAGACAATTTGAACAAATGACTGAAAAAAAACAACTAATAAACAAAATAGACATGACAAAGAAACACAGTGATGACCAGAATTAAACCATAAACAAATGACTAATGAAACTAAAAGCTCTCAGAAAAGTACATTTTTGATGTGCATGAAAGAATGAATATAGAAACAAGAACATACTTGTTCTTATTGTCATTAATAATGTACACATTCCTTGCCTTTTACTGTTTTGATGTATTCCATAGCAAAATAGACATTAGGATTTAAAGTGTTAAAGTATGTCAATGAAGTAAAATTTCAAAAAAATTATTGTTATTCACTCTATTTTGCTTTTGCGTTTTTGTAATAATTGTATTGTACTAATGAGATGTGATATATATATTGTTGCTGGTGGAAAAGTTTCTGTGACAAATAAACTACTTGCCTTCTTATATAAAGCATTGTATTTCAGTTTCAGTAAAACATGTTTATGTAAAATATATATGTTAAGTCTAGGTGATTTGTTGTAATTTTTGCTAATTTTTTCCAATTTCCCAAGGACTTTGTTCATGTGTGAACCAATTAGCACCTAGAGAATCATTAGTTTTGCAAAACAGTTAGGCACAGGAATCCTGATCTCTAATCTACAAATTTACTTTTTGTTTTTGCTTGTTTTCAATGTGGACATGGTGCAAATAAATTGCCAGATTAGAAGTGAGTGCTATAATGCAAATAAATTGCAGGTAATCCACTTTGAACAGTGCTAGACAAACCTTTTACTGTCATCTTTATACTGGTTAAGTGGTACGTTAAGTTGACAGGTTGAGCATGTGCCACCCATGTTGATAGGCTAGGTTGGATTCCTGGTCAAGTCATACTGAAGACTTGAAAAACAGCACTTGTGGCCTGCCCAGCCTCATGCTCAGTGTTGATGGGTGGATGCAAGAAAATGGTTCATGTGTGGTGCTGCCAATGACTCACCACCAGCAAAGGATTCGCTAAAAGTAGCCGCATGGCACATATGTAAATAGAGATGGGTGCCATAGATAAATTGTGACACATGAAAGGACTACAAAATCAAGTATATCATGAAAGTTATGTGCATGTTATAAATATGTTTACCTTAGCACATATGCTAATATGCAAGTATACCAGTGTCGGCTTGCATGTAGGCATCGCTGAACTGCAGCACCCCCTATTTTCACAATATATTTCGTTTTTAGGTCAGTTTATTGTTTAATTTTGATATCTATTGTTGCATGAACACGAAGAGTTGACAATGTGTCCTCCCTACCTGAAACGTTTTGCACAAAGCTAAATATTAGATTTCTGTTTGTTTTTGTATGGAAAGCACTGCAAATAAGAAAAACTTAGAGCTGCGAGTGCTTGCAGTGCTGTTGTTGCTATGGCAAAGCATAGGAAGGTGGTAGCCTGTCAATCAAGCACAGACAACTTGGAACTGTGAGCCTGGAGCTGTGGTTTCCATAGTGCTGGCCTGGCAAGTGCAGTAGTATGTGACAGATAGCAGAATCAGTGTTCATCCTGGTGCTGGTGAGAAGCAGGGTACTTAAATTGTTGACTTTAAAGCAGCTATGTCCAACCTGCACCTGTGCGCCACATGTGGCCCAGGTTTTGTGTGGCCATGTTTAGGTTTTCACTGTAGTGAAAGTATCCTATATACTGGCAACCTGTTCTTTTTTTGATAATCTTGAATTTGCAACTTTGATGCAGGTGGTCTTTGGTGCCAGTTTATCACATATGTTACTGTTGTAGTCAGGATTCAAATGCTTTCAGTGCATTGCTTTAGCTAAATTGAGTTTGCTAAGATCCAATAAGCCATTCAATGTGCAGCCCTCATTAATATGTCATTCAGCATGCGGCCTTGGTTAAGATAGTGGCCTAATTTTTGGCTCAGTAAGCCGTTTGGGTTGGACATAGCTGCTCTAAAGCTTCACAGTGCACCATGATATGACACGTTGTATTAAACTGGTATTGAAGCTTACTGGCCGTGATTGGTAGATGTTTTTATTCTAGACAGCAGGAAGATAGAGTGAAAAAATAAGAATGAAATAGAAGTGGCACCATGCCTATTTGCACAAGGTTTTTTCTTTTATCAGTAGGCTTAGTCACTTTGTATCTCATTGGTAGGTGGTGATTTTAATGTGTGTATTGGCTACAAGAGGTTGAAAATTCTTCCTGAGGTGATGTTGCATGTGGAGTTGATCTGGATTTACAATGCAAGGTGGTTTCGGGGTTTTAAGTTGATTGGTGGAAAGTGTGTGGGCTGTATTCCAGAACACGCCTTGAGCACATGCTTGACTTGATGTTTTCTTAACCTCAAATTAAGAACACTGTAGAATATCATTTTGTTGAAGTAAGCCTACAGTTGTGAATTGCGTCAGAATTAAAACCAGTTATAAAAGTCAAGCTCAAGTTCATGCTTGTATTCAAATGTCAAGTCGGCTTCAAGAAAATATCTTGACACTGAAATTAAATGTGACTTAATACTGTCCAACGATTTGACTGTAAAGCATTGCAACACAGCAATATACGGAAGTCTCACAATTGGATCGTAGAAAGATAAATGTCATAACAGTCTGCGCTGCCTTGGAAAATGTGATGCTTTTTAGCCTTTATAAAATCTTTGTTGGGAGTAGTTGCAACACCCCCTTGAATCACAGTCATGAGCTGCCACTGATACATACCATAGCAGAAGTATTTTTAACCTCTAGCAAGATTATATCTCTTGGTATATAGTTTATTTTTATATGTAATGCTAGTTACTCATCTCATAAAGAGCATTGTATAACAATTTCTTTTGCAAAAATGTCACTTGAGTGGTGAGGCTGCATTTTGGAGGTTTTGCAAATTTGTAGAAACTGAAAAACCCTTTAGCTATCATAATTTCCAGATCCACTCTGGCCTGGAGAGGTTGCATCTGACATGCTCCAGCTGTGGATCAAATAGTATTTTTGGAAGGGCAGACTGTGCTTTTCAGTCATACAAGGCAATCACTCTAGGTGTTGGTAATTGGTAGACAGGTGGGGAGTATTTATCCACTCTGGCAGCTACTGCAGCTTGATGCGACCCCAACGTATTGACTAGGTAGAACTTCCTTGGGATTCCCTAGCCTATAGCAACTCAGTGACCCTAATCTTTGTCCAGGCTAACTTCAGATATTTTTCAAAGTGATAATTTTTTCTTATAGCTGTTCTGAATCCACACATGTGATTGTCACACTTGTGATTGGCTCCTGCTACTCGGTAAACAACATTCTCAACTTCTATCCTAACGTACCAAATACTGTACCTGTATTTGCAATTATTGTTAATACATTAGTATATCACTACTGTTTAATACAGTGTTTCTCAATCTTTTTTTGGCTAGTGCCCCCTTTTCTGAAAAACGAACTTATATTGCCCCGCTACCACCTCTAGCACACATACCAACACAATTTTTTCGAATTGTATATTTGGGATGTTTGAAAATGATCAAAACAAGAATGAGCGCAAAGATGCATTTCACTATAAAACTTAATTTGGTAAATCAACTCATTTAGTAGTTGCAAACTGTTAGAGTTAATGATTTGGAAACTGTTACAGTTCATGAAGGGCTCGATTTCGTTTGAACCGCATTAAACTTGGACAAGAAGCTGAAGATTGCTGATTTGGCTTTAATGAGGTTAACGCCATTCCCCTGCAATTGCAAATTAACTTCATTGAACTTCGTGAAGATATCTGTGGACTGTGACAGCCAAGATACTGTATCTGTGACACCCTTTGACA